>Ga0315282_10017128_pt1 | contig 10496 bp, 9 predicted proteins | sample YL17G07_20_MG_FD_203693 | JGI IMG/M metagenome (GOLD analysis project Ga0315282, IMG submission 203693) | Sediment microbial communities from Yellowstone Lake, YNP, Wyoming, USA - YL17G07_20 | ecosystem: Environmental > Aquatic > Freshwater > Lake > Sediment | place: USA: Wyoming | collected... | reverse complement strand
TCGCGCAACCTCCGCTTTTTTCTTAACTGTGGCTAATTCATCTGTGGTTTTTGAACCGCTGGTATCTACCTTTTCTTAGGCGAGGTTACCAGCACTTCTTTAAGATCCTCTTCTAATTTTTCTTTTAGCTTAATTACCTTATCTAATTCTTCTTTAAGGCTCTTATTTACCAACCGTTCTTCTGATAGCGCTTTTCTACTTGCCTCATGCGCTTTCTTTTCTTGCGCTATTAACTGGTCCAATTCCTTTATTTTATTTTCTAATTTAACCTTTTCCTGGTTGAACCTGCTAATCTTTTCTTCCAAATCCATTCTCAAGGCCATCTCACGGCCTATTTCCGCTTTTTGCCGGCAACTGCTAAAACAGGAACTGATACTGAATATAAGAAATAGCGCCGTCAATATTGCCAGCGCTAAAATTAATTTATTTTTTACGCCTTCTTCCATTGCTGCTTCCTGTTAACGTTAGATTATTTCAAATTTTCTTCGGGCTCTTTAAGGGAGGGAACAGAAGAACCCCCCGTATTTTTTACTTTTTCCGTCTGAGGCAAAATAACAATTTCAACGCGGCGATTAAGATTACGTCCTTCTTTTGTATCGCTAGAGGCAACCGGTCGATACTCTCCGAAACCTATTGCCTGGATGCGCTCTGGCACGATGCCTTTATTATCCACTAAATAATGCAGAACGCTTAACGCGCGGGCAGTGGATAATTCCCAGTTTGATTTCCAGCCGGAAAATTTAATCGGAACGTTATCGGTGTGGCCTTCGATGCCGATATTATTTTCCGGAACGTTTTCTGAGAGAACCCTGCTTACCTTATCCAAAACCGCGAATGAATCGGGCTTTAGTTTTGCCTTGCCCGAGTCAAATAATACATCCGCTACAAAAGTAATGACCAGGCCCTTTTCCGCCATCTCTAAACGAACCTGTTTATCGGCGATCTCCTGCTTTAGCCTCTCTTCCAGCAGACGTTTAGTGCTGCTTAGTTCGTCAAGCTGCTCTGATAAAACATGTATTTTTTCCATATCTGAACGTCTGCCTTTCTGGAAAATAAAAGTGCAGCCGGCCAGAGCTATACTTATAAAAAATACCGTTGATAGTTTTAATCCTGTCTTTAACTTCATATCCTCCCCCTTTTTATTTTAGTATAACTTTTTTATTAAACACAACCTTTAAACCTATTTCGCACCTTCTAGGATAAACAGATGATATCACAAAAAAGATGCGGGGTCAAGCGAAATCCCCCGTAGATAGAAATTAGAAAATGGCTACTCGGGATTAGGGAAAAGCCCCGAGCGACCATACATTATTTTTCAGTCGCGAGGGACGAAAATCGTCTCTTCCCTGCGCGACCCCACCGATACCATGGTAATCTTAGCACGGAGTAAATCCTGAAGGCGGCTGAGGTATTTTTTCGTATTAGCGGGTAAGTGTTTATAACTTCTTATGCGGCTTGTGGTTTTAAGCCAGCCTGAAAACTCTTCATACACCGGTTTATTCTTGGTTAAAACGTCGACATCGTAGGGAAAACTACGGAATATCTTACCTCTATATTTATACCCCGTGCACACCTTTATGGTCTTTAAGGTATCCAATACATCCAACTTAGTTACTGCCAGTTCGGATATGCCGTTAACTAGAACTGCCTGCTTGGCCAAAACGCTATCAAACCAACCGCACCTGCGGGGCCTACCGGTAGTTGCGCCAAATTCCCTGCCTTGGTTACGGATAAAATCTCCGAAATACTTAGAAAACTCGGTAGGAAATGGGCCTTCGCCTACTCTTGTCGTGTAGGCTTTTACTACACCTATAACTTTATCTATTTTAAAGGGCGCCAGACCGCTACCTATACAGGCACCGCCTGCCGTAGCAGAAGAAGAAGTAACGTAAGGGTACGTACCGAAATCAATGTCCAGAAAAGTCCCCTGGGCACCTTCAAATAGCAGGGATTTTTTTAACCTTGCTGCTTCATTTATTAGCAAGACCGTATCGCATATATAGTTAGAAAGTTTATCCGCCATCTTTAAGTAACCCCGGTAAATTTTCTCGAAAGAAAAACCGCGATAAGCATAAACCTTCTTAAATATTTCGTTTTTTTCCTTAAGATTATCTTTTAATTTAATCTTAAACACTGCGGGGTTAAGCAGGTCAATCATTCTAATACCGCATCTGGCAATCTTATCCGCGTAACAGGGCCCGATGCCGCGGCCGGTGGTGCCGATTTTAAACGTCCTTTTGGACTCGCGCAGTTTATCTAAGATATGGTGATAAGGAAAGATAACGTGGCAGTTCTGGGATATCTTAAGTTGTTTATTATTGATGTAAACGCTCTTGCTTTTCAAATCGTTTATTTCAGTGAGGAGTGCTTCCGGATCTACCACTACACCGTTTCCGATAACGCAGATTTTATTTCGATGTAACATGCCGGAGGGGATAAGGTGGAATATATATTCCTTTCCGTCAACGACTACGGTGTGGCCAGCATTGCTGCCGCCCTGATAGCGTATAATATAATCCGCATCCTGGGCGAGGATATCGATTATCTTACCCTTGCCTTCATCGCCCCACTGCGCACCGACTATTACTGTATTAGCCATTTAATTTAAAAGGTTATCTAAAGGCTGTGTCTGATGTTGTAGGAAGTTACCTATAGACTCATCGTAAATATCTTCTTCGCGATATCCGGATATTTAGCGATAAATTTTAATTCGTCGTCCACCAGAGGTTTCTGGTTATGGACGTTGGCATAACGGACGAGCTCCAAGATTTCCGTCGCCTCTTTATCATCGTGAAACTCAATCTCTAATTTCTCGTAGACATTTCTGAAACCTTTGATACCCGAATATTCGCCAGCGGTAATCTTACGGCCAGTCTCGATTATTTCCGGCTCGCCCCTGCCCAATTCCTCAAAGTCATAAAGTTCGTAATTGCGCCGGTCTTTTAATGCGCCATCGGCATGAATCCCCGATTCATGGGCAAAGGCATTAGCACCCACTCCCGGCTGGTTTATCGGTATAGGCACCCCAAAGGCATACGAGGCATACTTACATATCTTCCAAGCGCACTTTAGATTAATTCTGCTATCGAGAGCGTAATCGTGCATACCACTGCTGTACTTTAAGGCTAAAACGACGCTCACTAAATCCGCGTTTCCCGCCCGCTCGCCCATACCGTTTACGCAGGTATTGATATAGGCATCGCAACCGGCATCCAGTGCTCCCTTGGCTCCGGCAATAGAATTAGCCACGACCATTCCGAGATCGTTATGGCAATGAATCTCAATAGAAATTTTTATTGCCTCGGCGAGTAATTTTATCCGCTCGTAGATGGTAAAAGGGGTATCGCAACCTAACGTATCGCAATAACGCAGTCTGTCTGCGCCCGCTTCTTTTGCGCGGCAGGCGAACTCAATAAGATATTCTTCATTCGTGCGGGAGGCATCTTCGGCATTGACACCCACACTTTCCGCTCCCCGCTCTCGGGCTTCTTTTACCGCTTCCGCCATTTCTTTTATTACTGAAGCATGGTCAAGTTTGCCTTTAAACTTATGCACAATCATCTGCTCGGAGGTAGAGATGGAAAGATTCAGGTATTTTATCCCCGGCACTAACTTAAAAGCTGTTTTTACATCTTCCCTGGTTGCCCTGAGCCAACCGCCCAGCCTCATCGGACTAAGCACGCCCGTTTTAGCAAGTTCTAAATTGGCGTTTAAATAATTGGTCTCATGGCGCGTAACCGGAAAACCAAACTCCGACTGAAATACGCCCATCTCATTAAGGTAGAGGTTGATCATTGTCTTCTGCAACTTAGAAAGACAAATCCGGGAGGTCTGCACACCGTCGCGGTTGGTAACATCAATAATATAAATCTTGGGTTTTGCCATGGCTATTTCCTTTCTTTACCTCTTGATAATTTTTTAAATTCTTCTTTTGCGGGCACGCCCCGGGAACTGAATACCTCTTGATTGTCCAAAAGATAGGTGGGGCCGAACATAACCGCTAATTCTTTATTAAGACTAATATTTTCCCTTAACAACATCTTCCCTTCTTCACATTGAGTGCAGTTTTTTATTTTATTCGTATCTAATCCCGAGGCGCAATCTTCCCACCAGGAACTACTGATATTTTTTGCCCGGCAACCGATATAATCCCAGAAATATTCGGGAAAGTATTTTTCAACGCAGACTGCCCGCAGATAATCTTCAACCTCAAGATTGCCTTTGGCAGCATCAAATTTATTTTCCTGCTCAACTGCCAAGAAATGTATAGAAGGATTAAATTCTTTTATCATATCCAATAACTCTTTGGCATCCTTATCATAGAGGCTTAAAAATAAATCTAATTTACCGCTTAAATTTTTTCTCTCCAGAAAATAAGAGATGCCGCTGAACTGAGGCTTTAACAGGTAAAAATCGCCTTTTTTCTCTGTATTTTTTATTAAATTAGCAAACGCTTTTTCTTTTTCTATATCTTTATTTAAAAAATAAACCGGCAGGCTCTTAATACCGAAATCCCTGATCATTTTATCGGCTTTCGCATTGGGAAAATAGAGATAAGAGACAACCAAACCGGGGAATTGCGCCTTTAAATAATTCACCATAACTTCTGTATCGCATACCCGGCAGTTCTTAGGCGCGATAATCAAAAGGCTTACTTTTGCGGCTTCGCTAAATACGCAGCGCGAATTAAGCGTAGCGGGGTCAAGGCATTTGCCGAGGTAATCCTTTTTCCTGCAATTAGCATCGGAAAAACAGCGCGGCATTACAGAAATTATTTCCGGCGCATCCTTAATCTTATCCGAAAGGCGCAACTCTTCTACTTTATAGCCGGTTATTTTATTATCCTTCACCGTCAGGGACAATTTCCCGAGGCGCCGGCCCTGCCAGGATGGCCTTAGGAGTAAAGTAGAGCCCACTTTGCTGGCAGGGCCTTCTTTATCGGTTGCATAACCGCTGATAAGAATATCTATGCCCCCAACATAATTTATTAAACTTAAATCTTCTCCCTCGCTTAGATGGCCTAAAACCACAATAATATTTACCCCGGCTTTTTTAAGCTCTGCGATTGCCTGTTTAACCGCTACCTTAGGATCAATAAATCTAATCCCCCCGGCCTTATCCATGGCTCTTAGCGTGGTTACGCCGATAATCGCGATTTTGATACCGGCGATTTCCTTAATTAAAAAAGGCGAGGCCTTATCGGATTTAAGATTAGCGGAGAGAAAGGTTAAATTTGTTTTATTTATATTTTCCTGCAAAAACTCTTTGCCAAAATTAAACTCATCATCTCCCACAGCGAGCGCATCATATTTCATTAATTCCATTGCCTTAAGATTTATGATTGTGCGTTTAATATCAAGCTGAGTATTCTGCGTATACTCATCCATTACTCCGCCGCCAAAGAAATCGCCGGCGTCCAAAACCAGCGTATCGGGATTGGATTTCTTCAGTTGTTTAATCAGGGTGGCCCGGCGGCTAACTCCGCCGTCCGGCTCCTTCGGGCAACTGCAGGGATAAAGCATCGCATGCGTTTCTCCGGTGTAAAGTATGGTGATCTCTTTCGCATAAAGGTAATTACACGAACTAAGCAATAAGCAATAAGCAATAAGCAATAACGCTAACCTTTTCATAACTTTATTATCTTCACCGCTAAGATATTTTCTAATTTCTTTATCTTATTCAGAATTTCGGGGGAAGCGGGGCTGTCTATATTTAAAACACTGATGGCTTTGCCTCCGGCTGTCTGGCGGCCGAATGTCATTGCCGCAATATTGATATTGTGCTCCCCTAAAAGTGTTCCGAGATTGCCAATGATGCCGGGCCGATCCCAGTTCTGTATTACGATCATTTCGCCCAGAGGTATCGCTTCCACATAATAATCATCGATTTTTACAATGCGCGGTTGTTTATTGGGAGAAAGCGTTCCGGCTATTCTCTTGGTTTCTTTGTCGGTTTTTATCTCGACGGAAATTAAGGTTATAAACTCTTCTTCTTTGGAAGATTTTACTTCTTTAATCTTTATTCCTCTTTCTTTTGCTAAGGTAGCGGCATTAATAAAGTTTACGGTCTCCTGCAATATCGGGGAGAGTATCCCTTTAACCAAGGCCAAGGTGACCGGGCTTAACTCTAGACGGGTAATATCGCCGCTATAATCTATATTTAACTCCTGAAGCCTTCCTTCCACTAACTGGCTGCTAAACGAGCCCAGTTTTTCTGCCAAGTTTATATACGGCTCAACGATTTTACATACCTCTGCCGGCAGAGAAGGATAATTTGCCGCATTACGGATACCACGACCCAGTAAATAATCACGGACACATTCGGCAATCTCAATTGCCACATTTATCTGCGCTTCTTCCGTCGAGGCACCCAAATGGCAGGTCGTAATGATATTATCCACTTTGAGGATTTCGCTATCCGGCGGTAGCGGTTCTTGTTCAAAAACATCCAAGGCAGCGCCGCTCACCTTACCTCCTTTAACCGCATTTATCAAGGCCGCCTCATCGATTATTCCGCCACGGGCGCAATTAATTACCCGCGCTCCTTTTTTCATCATCGCGAATTCATCCGTGGATATCATATGCTTTGTTTCATCGGTTAAGGGGGTATGGACGGTAATATAATCCGAACGCTGCAACAATTCTTTTAATTCTACGACTTCTATTCCTAAATTTTCTGCGACTTCCCGTGACAAAAACGGGTCGTACGCCAACACCTTCATCCCGAAGGATAACGCCCGCTTTGCTACCTCCGTGCCGATCTTGCCTAAGCCGACTATACCGAGCGCTTTATTATAAAGTTCAACCCCCATAAATTTAGAACGTTTCCACTCTCCTTTTTTTACCGAGGCATTGGCCTGAGGGATGTTGCGGGAGAGCGCCAAAATCATACTTACGGTGTGCTCTGCCGTAGAAATCGTGTTCCCGGCGGGGGTATTCATCACAATTATGCCTTTGGCTGTGGCGGCTTCTAAATCTACATTGTCCAACCCGACACCTGCCCGTCCGATTACCTTTAATTTCGCTGCCTGGGCGATAACATCCTTGGTCACCGAGGTCGCGCTTCTTACAATCAGGGCATCGTAATCCTTGATTATTTCTTTTAATGCTTCCGGCTTGAGTTCGGTTTTAATATGGACGTCAAATTCCTTGACTTCCCTCATTATCTTGAGGCCTTTTTCGGATAACGGATCGCTTATAAGTATCTTCATCATATTTACCCCTTATTTTAAAAATACCTCCTCTGCTGCCTTTACCCCTACTCCCAGGCTAAACTTATAACCCATCTGACTTAATACCTTTTCCAAACAGGAAATACAGGCAATAATATCAAACTCTTCAATATGCCCCATATGGGCAATCCTAAAAACCTTTCCTTTTAATTCTGCCTGGCCGCCGGCAATGGTAACTCCGTAGGTATCCCGCATGGTCTTAACCAATTTTTCTCCGTCGATACCGGCAGGAACCACAACCGCGGTAACTACATCCGATGCTGCGCGCGGGGCAAACAATTCCAGGCCCAATGCCTTAATTGCCGCTCTTGTGGCACCAGCCATTTTTTTATGGCGGGCGAAGATATTTTCTAACCCATCCTGCTCCATCATCTTTAAAGCCTCATTCAAGGCGATAATCAAGCCTATCGCGGGGGTAAAGGGTGTGTCGGTTTTATCCAGGGCCTTCTTTGCTTCCTTGAGGTCAAAATAATACTTTGGGCATTTTGAACTCTCGATTAATTTGGCTGCCTTGGGGCTTATAGAAATAAACCCTAAGCCGGGTGGCAGCATTAATCCTTTCTGAGAACCCGAGACCACAACATCTACCGACCAATCATCGGTCTTTAAATCAATAGCACCAAGGCCGCTTATGGCATCGACTACTAAAACAGCCGCGGAATCTTTAACTTTCCTACCGATTGCTTCTATGTCAGAGGCAGCACCGGTGGAAGTCTCACAGAGAGTTGTAAACACGGCTTTTATCTTAGGGTTTGCCTTCAATCTTTTCTCTATCTCCGACGGGGAAACCGCCTCACCCCACTTTACATCAATAACCTCGGTATTTATTCCATAGGCCTGGGCAATCCCTGTCCACCTTTCGCCGAATTTTCCTCCCTGCACGGTAATTACGCTATCACCGGGCGAAAGCAAATTGCATACCGCTGCCTCCATAGCGCCCGTACCGGAGGAAGCAAGAATGAAACAATCATTTTTTGTCTGAAAGACATATTTTAAACCTCCAGTTACTTCTTTTAATATTGCCTGGAACTGAGGTGTGCGATGATGAATGATCGGCCTGCCGAGGGCCTCACAGACCTGCGGCGGTAAAGGTGTAGGGCCAGGTGTAAGTAAATAATTCTTGCGCATGGTAAGATCCTTTCGTTATTGCGTTACTTGCGTTATTGAGTTATTGCGTTTTACAGACTATAACACTATAACCCAATAACACTATAACGAACTGTTATTTCTTTTTCTGTGTAATAATAACTTCATCTATAAGGCCGTATTCCTTTGCTTCCTGAGCGGACATAAAATAATCGCGGTCAGTGTCTTTCTGAATTTTTTCTACTGGCTGGCCGGTGTGAACTGCCAATATCCCGTTGATTTTATCGCGCAGGTTCAAAATCTCTTTGGCATGCCGGGAAATATCTTCTGCTGCACCCTGAATACCACCCCAGGGCTGATGAATCATAATCCGGGAATTGGGAAGAGCAAAACGTTTTCCTTTTATGCCGGCGCTCAGCAATAATGCACCCATGCTTGTGGCTTGGCCCACGCAATAGGTAGCAACTGCGGGTTTTACAAACTGTATCGTGTCATAAATAGCCAGACCTGAAGTAACATTACCGCCTGGAGAATTAATGTAAATGTTGATATCTTTATTGACATCCTCCATCTGCAAGAATAAAATCTGGGCAACAATTAAATTTGCCACTGCGTCATCAATGGCTGTGCCGATAAAAATAATCCTATCCTTTAACAGGCGCGAGTAAATGTCATAGGCGCGTTCGTAGCCCCGCGAGGTCTGCTCGATTACCATCGGAACCAATGTCTGCTGTTTTACGGTCATATCAACCTCCTTGTTTGTGCCAGTCTGCCTCTCTCAACAAAAATTCCATTGTCCTTGAAGGCATCTGTTCAGTTAAAGCGATATTTTCCTTTTTGGCAATTGCCTCTAAAATCAAAAAAATCTTAACCCGCTCCTGGGCCTCGGGCTTTAATTGCTCTCTTAGCTTGGTCTCTTGATTTTTTATTTCTTCTTGAGGTGCCCCTCTTAAAGCAAGTTCTACCTTAGCGTGGGATACCATTTCGCTGATTTGCCGCTCAACCAAGGAAGACGGCAGATTGAAGTTGGCTGCGCTAATTAGATGCTTGATAATCTCCTCCTCAATTTTAATGCGCTGTTCATTTTCTTTTTGCAGATAAATCTGGCTTTCCAATGCTTTCTCCATATCCGCGACCGTCAGATACCCTAAACTCTTGGTCAAGGAATCGTCGATAGTTTCTATTTTTCTTGATTCCTTAATCGAATCTAACTTTGCCTTTACCTGTTCGGCAGTTACCTCTATATCTTTGTAATTTATTTTTATTCCTTTATAATCTTTGATGGTTATCTCCGGCTTTATCTCGACGGTAGCAGTAAAAGATAAGCTATCTTTGTCTAATTTTACGTCGGAGACCTGAGGCAAATCCACGACATCCAACTTCTGGGAATCAACGGCCTGTCCGTAGATCTCGGGGATTAGGCTCTTTAAAACTTCTTCATGGGCAATACCGCTGTAATGTTTTTCTAAAATCGCCCGCGGTGCTTTGCCCGGACGAAAGCCGGGGACCTTGGCATCTTTGGCGATCTGGCCGTAGACATCTTCGAACTTCTTAGTTACAACTTCGCCGTTTACCTCCACAGTCAACTGCCGTTTATTCTGATCAATCTTTTTAACATTAATCTTCACGGTCTTAACCCTCTACATCCTAAACCGCTCACCTAAATATATCTCGCGTGCCCGCGGATCCTTGATTAAATCCTCGGCGGTTCCCGAAATAAGTATTTTACCATCAGCAATCAAATAAGCCCTATCCGTAATCGAAAGGGTCTCTCTGACGTTATGATCGGTAAGCAATATCCCTAACCCTTTATCTTTTAATTCCTTGATGATCTCCTGCGCTTCATTGACGACGATGGGGTCTATCCCGGAGAAAGGCTCATCCAACAGAATAAAGGAGGGGTCGGTTACCAAGGCGCGCGTAATCTCAAGCCGCCTTCTTTCTCCGCCCGATAAGGTATAGGCCTTGGCTCTAGCAAGATGCGAAATCTTCAACTCTTCCAGCAAACTTTCTAATCTTCTTTTTCTTCCTATCCGGCTTAAAGGCAAAGTCTCTAATATCGCCAAGATATTTTCCGCAACAGTCAGCTTCCTAAAGATGGATGGCTCCTGCGAAAGGTATCCGATGCCAAAACGGCAACGTACGTGAATAGGTAACTTGGTTATATCATTATTATCAA
>Ga0315282_10017127_pt1 | contig 10498 bp, 5 predicted proteins | sample YL17G07_20_MG_FD_203693 | JGI IMG/M metagenome (GOLD analysis project Ga0315282, IMG submission 203693) | Sediment microbial communities from Yellowstone Lake, YNP, Wyoming, USA - YL17G07_20 | ecosystem: Environmental > Aquatic > Freshwater > Lake > Sediment | place: USA: Wyoming | collected... | reverse complement strand
CGCAAGGTCTATACCGACGCCCGCGCCGAATTGCACCGCCGCATGCACCAGCACGGGATACCCCATTAGGCACCCGGCGGGCAATGGTAGCAAGTCTTCAGTTCTCAGTTTTCAGTCGTCAGTAGCCTCTCCCCCAAGGGGACGAGGGAAGTAAATTAAAATTAACGCCCCATCGCCCATTTGGCGGAGAGACTGTTTACTCCCAGGCGCGGGGAGACGACAATAGAAATTGCGGATTATCAAAAGAGGAAAATCGCCCTTGACGACATCAAATCAACTTGCAAACGCGGCAAAGCTGTCGAGCGAGAAGATCCTCAACGCCAATAGCCTTAACCTTTACGGCGGCATCACTGCGGATTCGCCTGTCCTGGTGGTTCTAGCCGCGGGCCGAGGCACGCGATTTGGTCAGGATCCCAAGTGCATTCAACCGGTGTACGGGACGCCGCTGGTCCGGCATTCGATCGACGCATTCCGGCGCTTCTACCCGTCGCCGGTGATTTGCCTGGTGGGTTATCGCGCCCGTGAGGTGATGGAGGCGTTGGGACAGGACAATATCTACGTTCGATCCGACAACCCGACGGGGGGGAACCGCCTTCGCCGCCTTCGAAGGGTTCAGCGTTCCAGATTTGTTGGAACGCAACCCATTGCTGATCATCACCTATGGCGACCGGATTATTCCCCCTTCTGTGTTCCGCCGCTTGTACCAGACCCATCGGTCAGGGGAGCGCGAGGCTGACATTACCTTTCTGACGGCGCAATACGAGCCGCCGAAGAATCGAGGCAAGGGCCGAGTCCTGCGCGGCCAGGGCGGCCGCGTGCTGCGCATCATTGAGGAAGGGGACATAGCCCGGGAAGCGGACGGCCCCGCGCGCCAGGCGCTGCTGGAGGTGACGGAAGGAAACTGTCCACTTTATGCCATCCGGGCGGCCACCTTGCACCGGGAGGCGCTGGGGCTGACCAATAACAACGCTCAGGGACAGTACTACCTAACGGACGTCATCGAGGCCATCAGCCGCGAGCGGGGGGATGTCCGCACGGTCACCACGACGGTGACTGACCCGGAGTATGATTTGCTCTGCTCCGACGTGACCCGGCCGATGGATCTTGCCCTCTTGGAGGGCCTGCTGGCATCGGCGCGCGGCCTGCTGTTTCCGGAAGATTTGGAGGTGGAGGAAGCGGCACGAGCGATTACCGCTGATCGCCCGGCCGGGCAGGTGGCGTCCATCGCGCGCCAGTTGGGTGATTTGATGTCGGCGGTCGCGAAGGAGAAGCTTGGATTCCACCCCCACCGGCCCATCGGAATTGGAATTTCGGGGGGGCGATTACGAATTGCCTTCATGCACCCGGATATGGTCCGATTTTTCGGTCCAGCGTGGCAAATGCCCATCGGGGCTGGCGACGCGCAGGGTGAGGAACAGATTGTGGTGGTCATCCAGAGCGCTGACGATGGGCGCATCCACTTGTTTCCGATAAACCCCAAGTACCGCGAAAGCATCAACTTCGTCCCTTCCGACAATGAGGTGATGTACCCCAGCGAGGACGTCTCAGACTTGCACACGTACGAGGAGTTCGGCACGCGAATGAGCGAGAGTCTTCTGCTCTCCCTAGGGTACTTCAATGAGGATGAATTGGAGGCGCGGCGGAAGAAGGGCCAGCCGCTGCCGCCACCCTCCTTGTGGGTGGGCAGTAACATGCGGCGCCCCTTCGCGCTAGTCGGCAATGCCATCGCGTCCATGCGCACATTGCGCAGCGGGAACTTGGGCGCAAAAATCAGAGACCATCTGGGGCGGGACAACTTCCGGGGATTGCGGCTGGTTTCTACCGGGGATATCGCGCAGGGTGGCTTCGCCAGTTCTTCCGCGCTGACCGTAGCCACCAAAAACGCCATTAATGCGCTGTGGGAGATGGGTATACCCCCGGACGTTCTCGTGCACCTGGCAAGCCAGGCGGAGTATGGCACCGGCGTGCGGGCCGGGCCGCTCGATCAGGCGACGGAACAGAAGGGCCGTCCGGGACGGGGAACGTTGATATCCTCCAACCCGCAGGACAACTACCGGATCATGGGGACCTATCCCGTTCCGGCCGATCGCTTCCAGATTATTTTCCCGTATACCGCAGAGCGCGACCGCAGTGCCTGGCACTGGTCGTGGGGCGCCTATGGCGAGGACAGCGCTTCCGGCCCGCTGACCACCGGAGAGATGCGCAAGCTCACAGGGAAGGCGGCGGAAATTGCCGCGCTTCTGACGCGGCTTCCGCTCGACACCGATTTCTTCAAGCCGATCGAAGATGACTTGGTGGACGATGGCCTGCTGAGCCGCGAGAGCCGCGCCTGGATTTGTTCGGTCCTGCGGCAGCTTCCGCTTCTCGCCAAGCAGGAAGACCTGCGGAGGGGCCTGGAGGCAAATCGCGATTGGTATGTGGGGCAAACAATGGAAGTGAATGGCCTCGACAAGCAGACGGCAACTCAGAAAGCCGCTGCCACGATGACGTCGCTGTTGGCAGGCTGGCGAGATCCCTTGCTGCGGCGCGCCACGCCTCTGGGGTCAGTGATCGAGGAATGCGGGGTTCCCCTGCGCGCGATGGTTGCCTACCTGTTTGGCGAAGTGGCCAAGAACTTCTGCCTCGTCCACCATCCCGGGGAGTGGATCGAATATGTCACGCTGTCGCAGCGCGGTGACCGATGCGTGGAGGTCGACCCGGATGGCCTACCGTCCCGCCAAGCCCTGGAAGCGGAACTGGATTGGGAACGGAGAGCCAGGGGGCCAGAACGGATGAACCTCTGGCTCGATCGGCACGGCGTGACGCCCTTTGATTTCAACCAGGGGCTCGACGACGATGCGCTATCGCCTGAAAACCCTCCCGAATTCCACCGGCTGAAGGGATCAAATTTTTTCCGCGGCCTGGCCCTAATTGACCTTGCCGAGGCCATGCTCAAAAAGGCGTTTGGGCGGGAGGCTGTCGCGGTGCGAGTGAATGCGGCGGGCCAGGGAGATTATTTCCAGGTGCATGTGGACACCCACCAGACCTCTTTGCGTGACGTAAAGCAGTTCATCCGCACCGCGTTTTATCGCCGCTTCGGTTTGTCGCCTGACCCGGAATTCGTGGAGATTCATCCGGGTGGCGGCGCCGTGGGGCTCCACCTGAAGCGGTATGACTCCCTTGCGCCATTGATCCAGCGGTTACGGGTGCCGGCGGCTGGCTGAGCCGGCGGTCTATCGCGAAAACCCTATCTGCCGGTGGTTGAATCGAACTTCGGGACCTGGCTCGACTCGGACTGCGGTTAGGCTTTCGCGACCCCCAAGAACCTTGCCAGTTCGGTGGCACGATATATAAACATACCTGATAGCTCGCGTGGCGGCGTGGTGCGCCGCAAGGATTTCAGTAGTGGTACAGTTTGAAAATAGCCCTGATGAAATTTGGAATCGGAAGCGCCTTGTCCGTAATCCAAAAGCACAAAATGACGGAGAGGAAGATGGCCGCGAATCGGGCCAACGGGCGGCGGGAGCCGCGATTACGGCGGGGCTGGCGGGGCTGAAGCCCCGCCCTTCCGGCAGCCCCCCCCAAAGCCTTCCTGCATGGTGAGGAATTCGGGTTAAGCATCGGCGCTTGGCGGGCTCGCCGAAATCGAGCCTTCGGGATATCCGCGCCGCGCCGACGGCCATCGGGGACCGTTGAAGTTTTTCCGGGGATCAGCGCTCCGTGGTTGGACCGGGAGTAAACTGGATGGCGACGCGCATCTGGTGGGTTCCTGGGTGCTCGTACCGGCGTACCACCCGTGCCTGAACCGGAATGGCCACGCTATCCGGATGATAGGGCACGATGACCTCCAGGATTTCTCCCGGCTCGTAATTCTGCCCGGTGGCGAAATATACTCCTGTTCGGGAGACGTTGATCGTCTCGCAAATATCGAAGAGCTGCTGGCCGTATTTGCTGCGGATGATTTTGATCGCTAGCTGGATGGGAGCGCGCCCTTTTTGCCTGTGGTCCTTTGAGCGCTCGGCCGGCTTAGGTTTTGAGGGATCGGCCGGCTCAGATACCTGCGCAGCCAGAGCCGGAGCCTGCTGGTGGGGTGTCTCTGCCTGGCGCACTAACTCCGCCTCAATCGTTTCATCTACACAATAAACCCAGATGGTTGTAGCTCGGCAGACATCGCAATGGCGGGCGATGGTAAATCCTTTGCGGAGAGATGATGTCTCCGCCTCAGGTACCGGTGTGGAAACCCTGTCATGGCACCGCAAGCATTCCAATAGAGCAATAGGCGCAGCATCCCCGCTCTCCACGACACCCGGGATTGTATCCGGTTCCCAAATCTCCCCTTCCGGGTCGAGCAGTTCGAGTCCGACAGAATAAAAATTCAGTTTGGGGCGGGTGTTAATCCATGCCACCCGATAGGTACCCCCAACCTGGGTCCGGATGTTCATAACGTGCAACTCGGAGTCGAGATCAACCTCGTCGCGAAGGCGAACCACAATGAAATCCAAGGTCAGGCGGGTTGTCAGCGTCCGCTCGTCAAAATAGCGCTGCGCACGCGACAGACCGCGGACACGTATGGGAACTTTGACCTCAGGGGTCCCAGCAATTGTGTGTCTGCGTTCCATAATCCTCCGCTTGCAAAGCGCCCTGGAAAGAGAGCGCCGCTTTCGAGGGTAAAGATCTTTTAGGGCCGACGGGAGCCCTGCCACGGGGTTTAACCCTATGATTCTAGCACTGCTGGGAGAGAAGTGAGGTGTTGTCAGGGGGGGACGAACTCGTCAATTGACTTCGAGAGCGAGTAATTCATAACGGTAACATTTTCATCTCCCCGGAGCGAGGGCAAGATGCAGCGGCGGTCTTTCAGGCGTCCGCCGCCTTCCATCCCGCCGGTTTGCCACGTAGGCGACCCGCGCGGAGCCGAACAAGGCAGGGTTCGGGAGAACGTGCATCGGGTTCACCTGTTCCGCTAATTCGCTTTTGGAGTCAATTCCAAATAGTCCCGCTCGATGATTTTCGTCGGAGCGGCGAGCGCTGTGAGTTGGTCCACGTCAAAGTCGCGATAGAGATCCAAACAGAACAGGTCGGGCGCGTCTCCGTAAGTAACCGGGTTGTCAAAAAGGTAGCGAAGGCTCCGCATCCCGCTATGGATCTCAACGGAAGAAAACAGATCTGGCATCAGGGCTGAGGCGACCAGAGATACCACCTGGCTTCGCATCCCGGTGCCCTCCAGGCGGAGTCGAGGCGCATTCCATTGCCCCTTCGCCCAGCGTGCCAGCGCGATCAATTGGGCTGCTTCCCATCCCAGCGGGCGCTCGCCGACCGAGTTGAGCATATTCGTAAAGCGCGTGGACCCCTGAGGGGCCGCGTCACCCGTGAACACAAGGTCCAGCACCAACACTTGCTCTCCGCGCTCGATGCGGTCAGCCACCTCCGGCAGTCGGTCCCATACTTCTTCTCCAGCAGCATGCACCCCTTTGTCATTCAGCACGAGCGTCAACGGCGCGTGTGCGGGTGTGAGTATCTCTTTCAACCAAACACCCGTTGCATTCACTTCATTGCTCATCTCAAATCGGTAGGAAACAGATTCCACCTGATTGTGAAAAGTGTCGAACTCCGGCCACAGCCGCTTTACGGTGACGGGATGGTAGCGGACCACGCTTTGGAGCCGGCCTCGCCCGGAAGCGGTCCACTCCTGCCGTTGAGCGGGTTCCGGAGGAATAGGTGGGTGCGTGACCTCCGCCGCTAACTTTCTCGCCAAGCCCAAGACTGTCAGGTTATTGCTCGGCAGCCCCCCCGCGAGTTCACCATAGCTTTTGATATCCGCTCCGACCCCAACCTCCTTTTCATTGACGGGGAGGCCGAAATACTCGCTGAAGAATCGATAAACCTGCTGGCGATTGTCGACCCCCAGATTGTGTCCGGAGATGTCAGTGTTCTGATGAAATTGAAAATCACTTTCCTTCCCGAAGAGTCTAAAGAACGGCACAACGGCGTCATACACCCCGGGCTTGACCAGAGGCGCGCGATAGCAACAAGTGTCCTCGGCGTTGTAGATCAATAGGGTGGGACGGGGAGCGCGCATGGCGGTTAGCGTTGCGTAGTCCTGATCCACCAGAAGATCCGTGGCATTCTCTTCGATGTCGCCGGTGTCACCGACGGTGACACGGGTCAGGAGCGTTTGGTAGCCCGCCACGGGAATCGCCACCTTGACGCGCGGGTCGAGACTGCTCAGCAAGATCGTCTGCCAGCCTCCGCCTGACAGGCCCGTGACCCCGATTCGCTCACGGTCAACCTGCGGGTTATCGCAGAGAATATCCAGCGCTTTGCGCATCGCCAAGTAAAAGAGACCGACGCCGCTCGCGCCCACCAGGTTCAGGTGGGCAGAGAATGCGTGGGAGTTCTCCTTGCTCCTCATCTCCCCCATGTCTAACCATTCGGGATTCAGAGCGATCATTCCTCGCAAAGCCTGATTGATGCAGAGCTTTTGCTCGAAATCTGACGCCTTGCCAGGCCCGAAATGGCCCATGACGTCCAACACGCCAGGAGCCCTGCCACTCAACTGCGCGGGCTCATAGAGAAGGGCTGTCGTGTAAAAGCCGGGAACGATTTCGTAGCGCAATTTCCGCAGCCTATAGCCCGGGCCGGAGGGGACTGTTCCCAAATCCTCAAACTTGGGCGGGGATGTTCGCCACGCCTGCGGCCACCCATAAAGGATGGCGTTATCGATCAAACGCTGCCGGATTTGCGCCGCTTGCATCGACCATTGTGCGCCATCGGTCGGCGCCGGAAGCGCGGGAGCCCGGCCTAAGAGAAACTCTTCGAGTTGGTAAGTCTCAACTTCCGGCGGCTGGAGTTGCTTTGCCAGAATGGATTTCACCTGCTCGCTATCACTCTGGCCTTGAGCGTAGCCGGCGGCCATCAAGATGGTAAGTGCAATGACGATATTTCGTCTCACGATAACCTCCAAACAAAATGCGTGCAGCTAGGAAGATTGTAAACCGAAGATCTTTTCCGTATAGATTCGGCTGCGTTGCAGGTCTTCTTCCAGCCCGCGCGTCATGGCGGTGCCTTTCTCGTATGCCAATTCCACAACCAGGAAACCCTTGTAGTTGATCTGATGCAGGTACTCTGCGATCGGACCGTAGTCGACATCTCCGGGTCCGAAGTCTTCCATCCACACCCCATGTTGGGAATTCCGCAAGTGCAGACTCTCGAGCCGCGTGCCGACGCGTTGCAAGAACGGCATCACATCTTGCCCGCCGCGATAAGCCCAATGAACGTCAACGCAACAACCGGAGAGCTTGGGGTTTGTATGCTCGAGTTGGTACCACCATTCACGCGCGTTGTCGCGGAGTTCGGGGGTGTGATGGTGGAGCAGCAGCCTTATTCCTTGGCGCCGCAAGGCAGCGCCCAATTGATTGATGTAGTGGGCCTGAGTTTTGAGTTCATTGTCCGACTTACGCTGCTGCTTCGGCTTGGGGCTGGGATTGGTAACAATGACGCGAGTTCCCAGCGGTTTTAGGAATCTCACCAGCTCCAGAACCGCGTGGATTGACGCCTCGGCGGCGGGCGGTTCGTGCACGGTGGTGCCGGCGTAGACGCTTTCGGGACTCAACGCGAATTTCGTCAGCAGCTCGCGCGTATGCTCACGCACGGCCGGGGCAAAAAAATCTGCGGAGAGTTCCACGTGCGCGTATCCCGCTTGGTGCGTTTCCCGCAGCGCTTCTTCCTCGCCCTCGGCCAGGGTCACTCTCTGGGAAGCGAAATACTGGGTCCAGATGTAACCTTCCACGGACAGCTTGGGAGCATAACTGCCCGTATCTTGGTTGGTTGAGCCCCAGATTAAACCTGGTGGGACAAGCGCCGCGCCGGCAAACCTGACAACATTCCCTAAGATTTCTCGCCGAGTGCACGGCGACGATATGAGTTTCATGTCTCCTCCTTAATCGGCCCCAACAAAACGGGGAAGTGCGTGCGTGCCCGCCGGGGTTTCGAGCGCAGCGATCCGTCCCATGGGAGGGATGACTGTACGGCTTGATTCGCGGCGGGTCAAGTGTCTCGAACAGCCAAGTGTCTTGGACTTGCCCTGGACCTCGCAATCGGATATCTTGCGCCGTGCAAGTGTTGATTTCAAATGCGGTTCAGCGCGGGCTAGCCCCCAAGCCGTAGGGGCGCTCCTGGTGGGCGCCCAGGAAACGGGCACGAGGCCTGCCCCTACGTCAGGCGGAAAATGCTTGCCAAAGAAACAAAAATCCACGAGTAGGCAATACGGGACGAGGGAGGAAGCATGTCATTCTCACGGCGGAATCTTCTGAAAAACGTTGTGGCAGGAGCAGGCCTTGCAGTGGGCGCTCCGAAGGCACAGGGCAAGGTAGCGTCCGGCGGTTTTGCGTCTGCCGCGCCTAGGGGCAGCGCATCACCGGACCATCCCGAGACGCCGAGTGGACCGGACGCTCTGTTTGAGAAGCCCGGGCCCATCACTCTGGCAGAACTGGCGCAGAGGAAGACCCTCGGTGTGACGGCGTCCGAGGTGAGCGATTACGCACCCGCCCACTACCAGGGGGAACTAGTGCCCAGTCCGCCCCATGCCGATCACAATGCCAAGAAGGCGATCATCGTGGTATGGAAAGACCAACCGCACCGCCTCGTCTTCAGCCACGAGGCAAGCTACGATCCCTGGATGGAATTGCCCAATGGCGTGGGCCTCTGCAATCAGTTTTTCGAAGGTAACTTTGGATGGGCGGAGCTTTTTAATAACAACGGCCGCAAAGAACGCAACAGCTTTGTCGATATCGTACAGAGCGGGCCGCACCGCGCGTGGGTCCGCTGGAACTATCTCTGCGTGAACAAGGATGATGACTCTCAACCGGCACTACGCGGCACGGAGGATTACATCACTTACCCCAATGGTTTCGTATGGCGTCGCCTTACTTATACCTCGCTGATGCCGGACGATCCGAAGGGTTACAGTTGGCAACCTATTGACTTCTTTGCCGGCGCCCCCGCGGGGACCACGTGGAAGGATCTATTTCCGCGCGATGAACAGCACGGCGACTACCTGGTGGGTTCGGTCATCGATGCCTATTCCCCCAAGCGCTACGACGTGTTTTGGGACGACGATGGCAGGCCGCGGCGAGTCGGTAGCGCGCCCTTGCTGCTGGATATTTCACATTCACGGGGCTTCGCGTTGATCATGACGTTCAAGGAAGGATTTTTGTTTACGATCATGGGCGCGTCCAGTGGATTCCCGAGCGAAAAGAGCCAGATTGTTGATAATTCCTTCGATGACACCGGAGGGGAGGGGTGGGTCGCGACGCGCTGGGACCACTGGCCGGTGGGATGGTTGAATTCCCAAACTCACGATTACAAGCCCGGCTCGCAATATCCCTATAGCTTCGGCCCGTTCTCTCACTACATGCTGAACAAGCCCATGAAGAACCCCAAGACGGATTACAACCCGGCCGCCCGGGATATGGAGCTAAACCGGTGGTCAGAGAAACATGTGTATTACACCCTGACCGGCGTCGCTCAAGACATTGAGTCAATTCGCCGGCTGGCGAAGCGCTGGCTCGACCAAGGCGAGCACTGCGCGCGGCCCGAGAGCATTGCGAATCTGGGCTGAGCAGCATTTCTCACCAGCCCGAGCTGATCGCATGGCTATTCTGAACTCAGCACAAATGAGGCAACGGATCAACCAAACCCATGCAAAAAACCGGGCGTAGAGATCTTCTCAAAGGCTTGTTGCTGGCTGGGTCCGCTTCGCAACTTCCCGCGCTGGCGACCGCAGCCAAAGGCCGCAATGTTGAAAAAGATTTGATCCTTTCGGTTTCGGGACTCGAGTTGAAGATTGACACCCGCACCGGAGCGTGGACCGAACTGGTCGATGAAAAAACCGGCGCCCTGCTGATGAAGTCTTCGCCGGACTACTCGACCTTCACCCTCACTTCAGATGGGAAAGAATCCCCGTTTCCGAATCTGCTCAGGCCGCCTGGCGATGACGGGCTTTCGGGGGCCACCACCATAACCGGGTTCAAGTACAGCTCGCACACGGTGACGGACGAAGGCGAAACCACCCTCCTGACCGTGTATTACCGGCAAGGGCAATGGTCGGCAAGCCTTCTGTATCGTGTTTCCCGCGCCCATCGGCGCGTGGAGAGGAGCATCCGGGTTGGCTACGACGGGCCGGGCGAAGCGCTTCTTCGACAGGTTGATGTTATCGTTCCGGATATCCTCGTGCAGGCAGGGGACCTGATTGAACTTCCCGCGGGGTCGTTTCCGCCCTCGCTCGTTCCCGATAAGGTCATCGGGCGGGCCCTGGGGCTGGGCGATCCGAGCATGGCCGCCCTAAGAAACCCCGCCACACCGCGCGCGTTCTTGTTCGGGACTTATTCCGAAACGGAGAATGCCCGGCAAAGGGTGGATGTGGTGGCCGGCGGCCTCCAGTTTCGCTATTCCGTCCGGCTGGCCGCACGGATGAAGGCGGGCACAGAAGTGGCTTGGGGGCATGACTACTTCTGGCTGATCG
>Ga0315282_10017125_pt1 | contig 10498 bp, 6 predicted proteins | sample YL17G07_20_MG_FD_203693 | JGI IMG/M metagenome (GOLD analysis project Ga0315282, IMG submission 203693) | Sediment microbial communities from Yellowstone Lake, YNP, Wyoming, USA - YL17G07_20 | ecosystem: Environmental > Aquatic > Freshwater > Lake > Sediment | place: USA: Wyoming | collected... | reverse complement strand
GCACCTGCGCGGCGAGAAGCATGCCGCTTGGAGCCAGTCCCCTTTGGGACCTGTCCCCGCTGTTGCCCCACGCACAATGGTCGAACTGCGGGGATCCCGGCGCGCCGGGACCGCCGAACAGCACGGCGGAGCCAGTCCCCTTCGCCGTCGCCCTGCCGGGCTCAACAGCATGCCAGGATTTATACCGGCACCCTTCGGGCTGAGGGGTTTCAACTCGGACCCATCCGCGTGTACAATGCCTTCCATGATTGCAAGAAGACTTTCCATTCTGGCATTGGTATTGGCCTGCCTTCTGGCGGCGGGGTGCTCCGGCCGGGACAAGCAGCCCGACGCGAACCGCCCGGCCTCCTCGCCGGCAACTAATGAGAACGGTTCAGGAGCGATTATCGAGGACATCCCCCCCGCCGCCCTCCCCCCGCTCGCAACAAGACCGGCAGCGGAATCACCCGAGGCGCCGGCGGCTCTGGTACATGTGGGTCAGCCGCCCTCGGCTGAGCGGCCTGGGTTCCCGCCCGCAACAAGACCGGCAGCGGAATCACCCGACGCGCCGGCGGCTCTGGTACATGTGGCTCAGCCGCCCTCGGCTGAGCGGCCTGGGTTCCCGGCCGCAACTAGACCGGCGACGGAATCACCCGGCGCGCCGGCGGCAACGGTAGTCCCCGCACTTGCCTCCCGGCCGGCAGTTGAGCCCGCAATTCGGCCGGCGCCTGGATCAGCGCTGGCAACCGCGCCGGCGGCCAATTCAGCGCCAGCCCCTGCGCCGGCCGCGACCCAACCGCCCCGCGACACGGCCACCGCGTCCGAGAGCGACCCCAACTTTTACATCGCAGCCGGCGACCGCGCGCTGGCCAGGAACGACCCCAACTCGGCCGTCAAGATGATGTACCGCGCCGTCGAGCTTGACCCTACCCGCCTGTCGAGCCTTCGCGCCCTGGCCGTGTCGCTTGTGGCGGCCAAGAGGTTCGGCGAGGTCGTGCCGATCTACGATTCCATTCTCGGCATGGACCCCAACGACCAGACCGCCAGGTTCAACCTTGCCCTGGCGCTGAGCCGCGTTCGTGACTTCGGCCGGGCCGAGAGGCAGTACCGAGAACTGCTGGCCAAGGACGAGCGGTCCGTGGAGGCGTGGTACAACCTGGCGATGCTTTACCAGGCCCAGGGCAGGCTAGAGGACGCCCGCCAGACCTGGCTGAGCTTGATCGAGTTGGCCCCTGACATGGCCTCGGCGCACGGCTTTCTGGGCGAGGTGTACATGGACCTCCACAAGCCCGCCGACGCGATGGAGTCTTTCTCCAAGGCCGCCAAGCTCAAGCCCGACGAGGTCTCCGGTTGGGTGAATCTGGCCGCCGCGGCCAGAGAGGCCGGCAAGTACGGCCAGGCGATTATGGCAATCCACCAGGCCGCAGAGAAGGCGCCCCAGGACGCACTGGTCCAGTTCCGCCTCGGCGAACTGCTGCTGGAGCTTCACCGCGCGACGGACAAGCCCGAACTGCTGGCCGAGACCGTCGCCGCGTGGAAGAAAAGCCTGAAGTTCGACCCGACGCAGAATGAGCTCGCCAAGAAGCTCGCCATCCTGGAGGCCGTCGCGACAACCGCGCCGACAACCGGGCCGGCAACTTCGCCGGCAAGCTCCAAATGACAAGCATCAAATAGCAAACAAGGACCAAATGACAAACAAGTTCCAAATGACAGACAAGTTCCAAATGACAAATGACAAATAACAAACAAGGACCAAGTACCAATTCCCAAGCACCAAACGAAGGATCCCCCGAAGTCCAGAAGCCCAGGGATAGCAATCCCTGGGAGTGGCAATCCCTGGGAGTGACAGAGTGCAACCCGGAGCGACTTCGTCCGCGAATTGTGGTTGGGCCCTCGCGGTGGGCTCTTGTTTGGAGTTTTGTGATTGTGATTTGGACTTGGTTTGAGTTTTGGTGCTTGTGATTTGGAGCTTGTTTGAGTCTTGGTGCTCGTGATTTGGAGCTTGTGGTTTGGAGCCTGGTTGAGAAAGGACCTCTGCCATGATACTTGATCTGATATCGTTCGCGGCCAAGGCTCGCGTTTTGGACGGAGCGTGGGGCACGCAGTTGCAGCTTGCCGGCCTGGAGGCCGGGGCGGCGCCGGAGTTGTGGAATGTCGAGAACCCCGCCGCGGTCGAGGCCGTCGCGGCCGGCTACGTCGAGGCGGGCAGCGAGGTTATCCTGACCAACACGTTCGGCGCCAACCGCTTCGTCCTGGCCCGTCACGGCGCGGCCGGGCGGGCGGCAGAGCTGACCGAGGCCGGCGTGGCCCTCAGCCGCCGGGCCGCCGGAACCCAGGCGAAGGTCTTCGCGTCGATGGGCCCGACCGGCAAGATCGTCATGATGGAGGAAGTCCCCAACGGCGAGATCGTCGCGGCCTACGAGGAGATCGCCCGTGCGGCCGAGGCCGGCGGGGCCGATGCCATCGTGCTGGAAACCTTCAACGAGCTTGCGGAGATCGAACTGGCCGTCGAGGGAGTCCGCAAGGGCTGCCCGCTGCCGATCGTCTGCTCGATGACCTTCGACTCCGGGCCCCACAAGACCGCCACCACAATGGGGACCCAGCCGGCGGACCTCGCCGGCATGGCCGCGGCGGCCGGGGCTGCCGCCGTCGGGGCAAACTGCGGCATCGGCCCGGAAAACTACGTCCGCATCGCCGAGCTTCTGCGGGCCGCGACGGACATGCCGGTCTGGATCAAGGCCAACGCCGGCCTGCCGCAACTTGCGCCCGGCGGCAAGACATTCTTCCCCATGGGGCCCCAGGAGTTCGCCAGGTATGTCCCGGCCATAATCTCAGCCGGGGCAAACTTCATCGGCGGATGCTGCGGCACCACGCCCGAGCACATCCGCATGGTCCGCGCCGCCGTCGACAAGATCAACTCCTGAGCCGGTCCCCCCGACGCCCGAATCCCGCTGTGCCGACGCCCCGCCGGCGTCCGATATAATTAAAAGTGGATACTTTTATCCACAACGGCGGTCCTCCGCGACACCCTGGCGGTTTTAAGTGATCATGGTCAGAACGATCATTTGCGGCTTGTCCGAAGTGCTCATACCCGGCCTGAAGGGCGCCAAGCAGCCCCCGGGCGGCACTCCGCGAGCGGTCGGCGACGTGATCCTCGAACGCCTCGTCGCCGAGGATCTCCGCGGGCTGTGCGTCGGCGACATGACGGAGGAGGATTTCTGCCACCGCCTTCTGGACCGCGCCGGCTGGCCGACGGACATCGAGCACCTTCGCGCGGCCATCCGCGAGCGTTTCCGCGGCGTTGTGCCCGGCACGGCCGACGTGCTCCGCGGGCTTCGCGGCCGATACCGCCTGGTCCTCATGACCGACCACGCCCGCGAATGGATCAAGGACATCCGCCTCTGCCACCGCGAGATCCTGGAGATCTTCGACCGCGCATTCTTCTCCTACCGCCTCAAGCAAACCAAGGCCGACCCCGATACGTTCCGAACGGTCCTGGGCCTGCTGGGCGAAGAGCCGGCCGGGTGCCTGCTGATCGACGACGAGCAGGCAAACCTCTCCGCCGCCGCCGCGGCAGGCATCGAAGGCATCCTCTTCCAGAACGCCAACCAACTCGCCGAAACACTCGCAGACATGGGCATCAGCCCGCAAGCCGCCTGAGGCGCCGGCGCGAAGCAGGATCAGGTTGCCCCCGGCCCCTCCTAACCCCTCTCCCTTGACGGGAGAGGTCGGCCTGAAGGGCCGGGTGAGGGTGCCGGCCCACAGACGACGGACGCCCCGTCGCCGGCCACATGTTGCCAAGTCGTCGCCGTTGGGGTAGAACCACAGCCATGAATCCGCTGGAAACCTATCTCAGGGAGTTGCGGGACATTCACTCGACGGGGGCCGCCGTCCCTGAGACTTCCTACTACGGTTGCCTGGAACGCCTGCTCAACGAAATTGGCAAGACGCTCAAGCCCAAGGTCCGCTGTGTCATCAACCTGGCCAATCGCGGCGCCGGCATCCCCGACGGCGGGCTGTTCACGCCCGACCAAATCAAGAAAGACGACCCCAACCCCATGCAGGGGCAGTCGCCGTCGCGCGGGGTGATCGAGGTCAAGAGCACTTCCGATGAAGTGGAAACCATCGCCGCCGGCGAGCAGGTGGCGCGGTACTGCAAGAAATATGGGCTGGTGCTGGTGACGAACTACCGGGACTTCACGCTCGTCGCCCGTCGTGGCACGGGCATTTTGCCCGTGAGTGGCACGGGCGTCTCGCCCGTGAGTAGCACGGGCATCTTGCCCGTGATTCTGGAATCCTACCGCCTGGCTGCCGGCGAGGATGAGTTCTGGGCAGCGGCCGCACACCCCCGCACGGCCGCGGAGCAACACAGCGAGCGCTTCACGGGCTACCTCCGCCGGGCCATGCAGCACAATGCCCCCCTGGCCGACCCGAAAGACCTGGCCTGGTTCCTGGCCTCCTACGCCCGCGACGCCCTGGCCCGCGTCAAGGGGAGCAATTTGCCCGCCCTGGCCAACCTGCGGCAGACGTTGGAGGAGTCGCTGGGAATGAAGTTCCGGGGTGATCGCGGGGAGCATTTCTTCGAGTCCACGCTGATCCAGACTCTTTTCTACGGCGTGTTCTCTGCCTGGGTGCTGTGGGCCAAGGAACATCCTCCAACTGACAAGACGCAGTTTGACTGGATGCACTCCGCATCATACTTGCGCGTCCCGGTCCTGCGCAAACTGTTCCACGAGGCCGCCGATCCCGGCCAGCTTGACGCCTTGAACCTTTCCGAGGTGCTCAACTGGGCGACCACGGCCCTGAACCGCGTGGACCGCGCCGCCTTCTTCGAGAAATTCCAGCAGCACCACGCGGTGCAATACTTCTACGAGCCGTTCCTGGAAGCCTACGACCCGGAACTCCGCAAGCAGCTTGGTGTCTGGTACACCCCGCCGGAAATCGTGCAGTACATGGTCAAGCGCGTGGACCGCGTCCTGCGCGAGGAACTCGCCGTCGAGGACGGCCTGGCCGACCCGCGAGTTTATGTCCTGGACCCCTGCTGCGGAACCGGTGCATTCCTTGTCGGAGTGCTGGACCAGATCGCCGCCACCCTCCGCGAGAAGGGCGGCGACGCCCTGCTCAGCCACGACCTCAAACAGGCCGTCTGCGGAAACAAGGACGCCGAACCCCGCATATTCGGCTTCGAGATTCTCCCGGCCCCCTACGTCGTCAGCCACCTCCAGCTTGGCCTGCGCCTGGCCGACCTCCAGGTGCCGCTGACCGGCAAACAGCGTGTCGGCGTGTACCTGACCAACGCCCTGACCGGCTGGGAGCCGCCCACGGAACCCCAGGCCCGCCTGCCGTTCGTCGAGTTCCAGGAAGAGCACGACGCAGCCGACAGCGTCAAGCAGTCCACACCAATCCTCGTGATCCTGGGCAATCCGCCGTACAACGGCTTTTCCGACATAGAAGTGGGCGAGGAGCGCGACCTGTCGCTGGCCTACCGCGAGACGAAGAAGGCCCCCAAGCCGCAGGGCCAGGGCCTCAACGACCTCTACGTCCGCTTCTTCCGCATGGCCGAGCGGCGGATCGTGGACAAGACGCACAAGGGCATCGTCTGCTTCATCTCCAACTACTCCTGGCTGGACGGCCTGAGCCACACCGGCATGCGCGAGCGGTACATCGAGGCGTTCGACAAAATCTGGATCGACTGCCTCAACGGCGACAAGTACAAGACGGGCAAGCTCACCCCCGACGGCAAACCCGACCCCAGCGTCTTTTCCAGCGAGACCAACCGCGTGGGCATCCAGGTCGGCACGGCCATCACCTTGATGGTCCGTAAGGAAGAACACCGGGACGGCGAAGCCATCGCCTTCCGGCATCTATGGGGAAAAGAGAAGCGGGCCGAACTGCTGGCCTCTGCCAACAACGACGGAAAGAGCATGTACCAGACGCTAAACCCGCCCGTAGAGCTTGGGTGCCCGTTCATGCCTTCCACCGTCAGCGCCGCCTACACGAGTTGGCCGACATTGCCGGAGTTGTTCCCCTTCTATTCGCCTGGGGTCAATACCGGCTGCGATGACCTCGTCGTTGAAATCGACAAGGATCATCTGACCGAAACGATGAAGCGGTATTTCGACCGCCGAATCTCGCACGATGAAATCCGCAGGATGGCGCCAACTGCCATGAGAACGGTGCGCCATTTCACAGGGGATGAAACCAGAGAACTTTTGCTTAAGCGCGGTTTTGTCGCCGAGAACATAGTCAGGTACAGCTACCGGCCGTTTGATCTGAGATGGGTGTATTGGGAGCCGGAGACCGATCTACTGGACAGGAAACGAGCGGAACTGTTCGATGCCTTCCGCGAGGGCAATATCTTCCTCACTTCCCGACAGAAAGCCGAGCGAGAGCGGGAAGGCACGCCCTTCTATACGACTGCGGCGCTTGCAGACCGTCATTTGACAAGACCCGGATGCATGTGTTTCCCTATGTTCGCTCCGAAGAAGGTTGTGCAGTCGCTTTTCGAGGGCAAGGAACAGCGGCCAGACAATGGGAACCGTCACCCCAACTTGACCGAGGCTGCCACCCATTACCTTGGGGGTCTGAGCGTGGACTTAGCGACCGAAGAAGGGGCAAGCCTACTGTGGATGCATGCGATTGCGATTGGCCACTCCCCGGGATACCTGCATGAGAACGCCAGCGCACTGTGGCAGAACTTTCCGCGCATCCCGCTGCCAGCCACGCGGGAGGCGCTGGAGGCGTCGGCCGGGCTGGGCCGGCAGATCGCGGCCCTTCTTGACGTGACACAGACCGTCAAAGGCGTCACGTCCGGGAAGATCGGCCCCGAACTCAAGACCATCGGCCTGATTACCCACGTCGAGGGCAAGCAGATCAACGACGCCGACGACTTGGCCGTCACCGCCGGCTGGGGCAATCCCGGCCGGGGCGGAATCACCATGCCTGCCGGCGGCGACGCCCGCCGCCGCGAGTACGCCCAGGACGAGCGCCAGACGCCGGCCAGCCTGGGCGCTGAAACCTTCGACATCTACCTCAACGACCGCGTGCATTGGCGGAACATCCCCCCGGCCGTGTGGGAATACACGCTCGGCGGCTACCAGGTCATCAAGAAATGGCTCAGCTACCGCGAGCACAAGATGCTCGGCCGGCCCCTGCGGACCGACGAGGCCCGGTACGTCACCGAAATGGCCCGCCGCATCGCGGCAATCCTGCTGATGCAGCCGGGTTTGGATGATAATTACAAGACCATCATTAAGGCTGCCTTCACCGGGCTTGTGTCGACAGAAGGGGCAAGGGGAGGTGAGCAATGCCGCCGTACTTTTTGATGGTGCGTTTTCCGCTGGTCTTCCTGGACGACGACTGCTTGGATCGCCTTCAAGGCCCCCCGCCCGTCCACGAGAAGGAAGGCCACGTCTTCTATCAAACCGACTTGCAGGTGGTCGCCGAAAAACTGCTGGAACTGTTCCGCGACGGCAAACCGGACGCTGCCGCTTGGAACCCGCTCGCCCCGGTCCGCAAGCTTGTGGAAAAGGTCCGGCGCGGGGAACCAGCCGATCTATTCCCGACGCCAATCTTTGACGTAGTCAACGGAGCGGAACTGGAGCTTACCCGGCGCGTGCGTGTTCGGCAGGAAGTTCAACAATTGCAGGAAATCGCGCCCAGCAGTTTCCTTGATCCAGACGGTTGGGCGCTTTTGGGCTTTCCCAATGATCGGCGGACGATCCTCCTTGTGGGGCATCATAAACAGGCCCAGCACTGGGAACCGCTGGTGCGTGACGAACTGGGCATCGGGGAGAACGACACTGAAACCCACAACGGGGGCGCGGCCGACGTTCGTGACCCGGACTCGACTGGATACGTCAGACCTACACAGGAGCGCGTCTGGATATGGGCGCTTCGCCCGCTGGAACGAGACCATACCCCGAATATGTGTTGCTTTATTGAAGACGCGCCCGGCGGCATCGTGCAGATGCTGCATGATGATCGGACCGGCGCATCGATTCCTGCCAGTCTTGCGCCCGATACCGGCGGACCGATACCTACGACTCGACGACTTCGAACGCTTGCGGAGATGCGAGATAACGCGCCGCCTGCTGGCGGCTGGCGCGTCTGGTATCGGTACTACCGCCCGGCCGAGAGAGACCTCTCGATTCTCAAGGCGGCATATCCCGAGGATGACCCGTACAACCCCAACTGGTTGAACGTCAAGCGTGACTTGGTTTGTCATGGACATGCCTCCGACGTACTGGTACATGCCGAAGCGCCCGTGCTGTTGGGGCTGTTGCAGCGGGACGAGTTCACAACTGCCATTCCCCGCAAAAGAAAAAGCCCCGATGCCGCGAAAGAATGCAAGGAGAAGGCCGTGAACGCAAAACATCGCTGTTCTTTGTCTCCTGACGACGAGGCCAAGGTGCTGGAGAAGTGCCGGCGGCGATGCTGTGTGTGCTTCGTCCTGGACGGCGACGCCTCCGAGAAGAAGGGCCAACTCGCCCACCTCGATCAAAACCGGTCTAACAACGCGATCAACAACTTTGTTTTCCTGTGCCTGCCTCACCATGACACCTACGACTCGAAGACAAGCCAAGCCAAGAACTTGACTGAGCGCGAAGTGCGGTTGTATCAGGCGAAGCTGTACCAAGCCGTGGAGCGTGGCGAGGTGCCATCGAGTCCGGGGGCGTCCGTGCTAAAGTTTCCTGTCCAACAGGCTGGCCCCGTGAGCATCAGCGGCGACAACAATATTGTAGCCGCAGGCAACGTGAACTACACCGTGAACATGCCCCGGCCCAAGAGGGGAAAAGGTCGTTCAGCGACTCGGCCCCCGATAATTCCCGGGACGGTCTCGGAAGACCCACGGATGGTGGGATATCTGAACTACCTGGTCCGCCGCTACGAAAAGTTCAAGAAATGGGACTGCGATATCAGCGGGCAGCGGATGGGATACGGGGTCATCCGTAACGCCTACAAGAGGGACATAAAATACGAGTTGATACATACACCCAAGGAGTCATTTGAAGCCGGTTCACAATTTTTGCAGCGCCGCATTGAGAACACGCGACTGGGCAGGACGAAGCGAGGGCAGAAGTTGTACGACCACTTCGAAGAATTCGACGAACACAGCAGCAACGCAGAAGGGCTACCCCAGTGAGGACCATCCGCCGGGAAAGCACCCTCACCCGACTTCGCCTTCGGCTTCGCCGTGCCAAGCCTGGCCCTGAAGGGCCATCCTCTCCCTTCGAGGGAGAGGGGTTAAGAAGCGCTTATCTGGCGGCGAGCGCCGCGAGAGGGCGTGGCAATATGGAGTGCGTGTGGCGAAGCCCTGCGAAGCCTTGGCGAAGCGGGGCGACGACACCGCTTTGGATCGACCACGGACGAGCCGCGACGATGGGGGGACGATCCAAAGCGGCGTCGCAGCCGCCGCACTCCATATGGGCACGCCGTTCTTCTGCCGGGTTCCGGGTTCCCAATACCGGGTTCCGCCTTTTCTGCTCGCTGAAGCGAGCAGGCCCCTGCCCGCCGCTTTGCGGCGTGCGCATGAGAAAGGCCTCCGGAACGCGTGTCCCGGAGGCCTTTCGTATAAGGCGGCGTTCACCTACTCTCCCGCGTAAGCAGTACCATCGGCCGCTACGGCTTAACTTCTGTGTTCGGGATGGGAACAGGTGTGGCCCGCAGCGTAAAGACACCGCCACAGCCCGCCCGGGCCGCTTAGCTCGGGCGGACAGTGTGATGAACAGGGAAGATTTTTGTAGAACTTGCCGAAACGCCCCAAGGGCGTTCAGCCGGTCGCGTGAATCATGCGACTGATGCAGGTTCACTTATGCCTGAGTGCGTCAGGCGGCGCATCGGTCGTCCGCGAAGGCAGACGACGGATGCGGCCAAGCAATCGCCCGTTAGTACCGGTCAGCTAAAGACATCTCTGTCCTTACACCTCCGGCCTATCAACCATGTAGTCTACATGGGGGCTCTCTCCCGTGAGGGAATGGAATCCTGATCTTGAGGTTGGCTTCCCACTTAGATGCCTTCAGCGGTTATCCGTTCCCAACGTAGCTACCCAGCGGTGCCGCTAGCGCGACAACTGGTGCACCAGAGGTTGGTCCTTCAAGGTCCTCTCGTACTGATGAAGACTCCTCTCAAGATTCCTGCGCCCACAGCAGATAGGGACCGACCTGGCTCACGCCGGTCTGAACCCAGCTCGCGTACCACTTTAATCGGCGAACAGCCGAACCCTTGGGACCGCCTTCAGCCCCAGGATGTGATGAGCCGACATCGAGGTGCCAAACCGCCTCGCCGCTATGGACGCTCGGAGGCGATCAGCCTGTTATCCCCGGAGTACCTTTTATCTGATAAGCGATGGCCCTTCCACACGGAACCACCGGGTCACTAAGCCCTGCTTTCACACCTGCTCGACTTATAGGTCTCGCAGTCAAGCGCCCTTATGCCTTTACACTCTACGCACGATTGCCAACCGTGCTGAGGGCGCCTTTGGACTCCTCCGTTACTCTTTGGGAGGAGACCGCCCCAG
>Ga0315282_10017124_pt1 | contig 10498 bp, 11 predicted proteins | sample YL17G07_20_MG_FD_203693 | JGI IMG/M metagenome (GOLD analysis project Ga0315282, IMG submission 203693) | Sediment microbial communities from Yellowstone Lake, YNP, Wyoming, USA - YL17G07_20 | ecosystem: Environmental > Aquatic > Freshwater > Lake > Sediment | place: USA: Wyoming | collected... | reverse complement strand
GAAGCGAGCGCCTCGCTCACGCCCGTGTGCCGCCCCATGCACCTGGAGTTCCCCGACGACCCGCTTGCGGCCGGCCTCGAAACGCAGTACATGCTCGGTCCAAGCCTGCTGCTTGCACCCGTGTTCAACGACGAGGGACGGTGCGGCGTCTACCTGCCGGCGGGCCGCTGGCACGACTTCTGGGACGGCTCGACGCTCGATGGCGGCCGCTGCCTCGACCTCACGGTGCCACTGGAGCGAATGCCCATCTTCGTCCGCGGCGACTCGATACTGCCGTTCGGCGAGGACCGCGACTTCGTCGACCAGAAGCCGTGGGACAGGCTGCGCCTCGACGTGCGCGTCGAAAAGCGGGCGGAGCTAGAGCTGCCGCCGCCGATGGGCCCGCTGACCGTGCGGGCTCGGCGCGTCGACGGCAACGTGCGGCTGGACATGCGCGGCGCCGGCCGGAGGCTGGAAGTGCGCCTGCTGGAGCCCCTGACCGCCGGCAACGTCACCTTCTCCGGCGACGTCGAAGGTGCGCGCTGGCACCGCACGCGAAGCGGCGCCGTCATCGAGCTGACTCTGCGCGGCCGCGCCCGCGTCGAAGTTACCGGCTGATCGCGGCAAGGTCTTCATATTTCTCAAAATGAGGCATCAGTTAATGACTGATCGTCCGATATTCTACTGGACGGAGCCGTCGAGGAGCACCAACAACGGAAACGGCGAGAGCTTCCGGAGGAAGGACAGGCTTTGTCACACGCTGACCCGTCGGCACAGCACGGCTCTCCTTTGGAGGAGGCGCCCGGCTGGCGCCAGCCTGTACTGGGCGAGCGCTCACGCTCGCTGTCGGTCAGGCCGGCGGCATCCAAAGTACCCCGCGAGCTGAGGGAGCTCGAGGGATATCTGTTCCTGGCGCTGCTCCTCGTAGGCGCCGCGCTCGTCTTGGCCCTGGTCGAAGAGGCGCGTCCCTCCCCTTACGTGACCGTGATGCGGGGCGCCATGACGTTTGCCCTGCTGATCATCTGCGTGACCACCATCTTCCGGCTCCGCAGCGCCCGCGAGGGACTGGTGCGAACCAGCGCACCATCGACGCGGGACGCAATCACCGGCCTGCCCGACGAGCAGCACTTCTGGCTGCGACTGCGTGAGGAGCACGCGCGGACGCGCCGGTACGGGGAGCCGTTCTCCGTAGCTGTCGTCGACGTCAACAGCCTGGAATCCGTGAATCGCTCATACGGCGAGGCCGCCGGCGACGCGGTGCTCGCCCACGTCGCGCGGGTCGTCGAATCGGCGAAGCGCGGCTCCGACGTGGCTGTTCGCCTGACCGACGACGAATTCGCGCTACTCCTGCTCGATTGCGACCGCGATGGGGCGTCCACCTTCGCCGCGCGCCTGCAGCAGTACCTCAACGGCCAGCCCGCAACGCTTCTCTTCGACGGCCGCACTCTGACCGTTCCGATAGGGATATCGATCGGCTTCGCTGCCGCAACGAACCGAGAGACGAGCTCTGAGGAACTGGTAGCCAGGGCGCGCCACAACCTGGCAGCGGTACAAGAGGAGAGGGACCTGCAACGGGAGCGCTGGGCCATCTGAGACCCGCCGCTGCGACAAAACCTCCTCGCGACGACGACGAAAGAAGGTTCCCGCACTGTCGCACCGCGCGCTATCTGCGCAGTCATTGAAAAGCCCCAGTCACTATGCTAGCGTGGAGTCATGGTGGACGCGGTCATTGCCGTGGAGGGCCTGGTCAAGCGCTACGGCTCGCTGGTGGCTCTCGACGGCATCGACCTGCAGGTGTCACGTGGCACTGTCTTTGGGCTGCTGGGCCCCAACGGCGCCGGCAAGACCACGGCCGTTCGCGTCCTCACGACGATCATCCGGCCGGACGGTGGCCGTGCCTCCGTGCTTACGATGTCGTCAGAGAGGCCGCTGCCGTCCGCTACCGCATTGGGCTGGCGGGCCAAAACGCCGCCGTCGATGGCAACCTCAGCGGACGCGAGAACCTGCGGCTGATCGGCCGTTTGACGCAGCTCCCCCGCCGGCACATTGCCCGCCGCGCCGACGAACTCCTGGAACGCTTCGGGCTCGCGCTCGCCGCGGACCGCCTCGTTCGCACCTACTCCGGCGGCATGCGACGCCGTCTGGACCTGGCCGCGGCCCTTGTCCACTATCCTGAGGTGGTCTTCCTCGACGAGCCGACGACCCGCAGGGCCGCCTGGAGCTGTGGGAGATCATCCGCGAGCTGGCGGCGGGCGGCGCCACGATTCTGCTCACGACGCAGTACCTCGAAGAGGCGGACCGGCTGGCAAACCGCGTCGCCGTCATCGACCGGGGGGCTGTCATTGCGGAAGGGACGCCGGTTGAGCTAAAGGCCCAGTTCGGTAGCGCGATGCTCGAGGTCGGGCTGCCCGACGAAGAAGCGGCCATCCGCGCCGAAATGCTGCTGGCATCGTACGGCGTCGAGCGCGACGGCAAGCAAATATGCGTCAAGGACGTCGACGGGCCGCGCATCTTCGTCGATGCCTTGTGCACGCTGGAGGGCGCCGGCCTGACGCCCTCGACGATGGCGATCAGGGAGCCGAGTCTCGACGACGTCTTCCTGACCCTTACGGGGCGCCATGCGGAGTCAACCGGCAGCGGGAGGCAGCAAGAGACCGACGGAGGCGGCGCATGACCGGAGCAGCCATCGCGCGACCGGAGGAGCGTCGCGGCATCGACAGCATTATTGGCGCGGCGGCGGACATCGTGGCCGTGGCGGGCCGCAATCTCCTGACCTACAGGCGCGTCCCGCAGCTCGTCGTCTTCTCGACGATCCAGCCCGTGGTCTTCGTGCTTCTGTTCCGCTACGTATTCGGCGGCGCCATCACCATCCCCGGTGTGAGCTACGTCGATTACCTGATGCCGGGAATATTCATCCAGACGGCCGTCTTCGGGTCCATCGGTACGGCGGTTGGACTAGCGACCGACCTCAATACGGGCTTCCTGGAGCGGTTCCGCTCGCTGCCCATGGCCCGCTCCGCCGTGCTCGCCGGCCGCACCCTGGCCGACCTCACGCGGAACCTCTTCGTGGTGACGATCATGGTTGCGATTGGGTTTGCCGTCGGTTTCCGGGTGCACACCGGCGTTCCGCAGTTTATCGTCGCCATAGCGCTCGTGCTGCTTTTCGGCTACGTCCTCTCCTGGGTGCTGGCCACCGTGGGCCTTGCTGTCGGCGAGCCGGAAGCGGCGCAGGCAGCGGCGTTCCCCATAATCGCGCCCTTCGTCTTCGCCTCGAACAACTTCGTGCCTGTCAGCTCCATGCCCGCCTGGCTGCGGATATTCGCCGAGCACCAGCCCGTCTCCGTGACGACGCAGGCGGTGCGGGCGCTTGTCCTGGGTGGCTCTGCCGGACCGGACGTCCTCAAGGCCCTGGCGTGGATGGCGGCAATCCTGCTCGTGTTCATGCCCCTGTCCGTCTGGCGCTACCAGCGAAGCGCGTAGCGATTCCAGAACTCGGGCCGCGGGTTCCTCCATCCCTTGCGAGTGGACGCCGCCTGTTGATAGAATGCAGCGGGCCGTCCCGTTTTCCCCGCTGCCGGCGAGTCGGGAACGGCGCTGCCGAGGGATGGGCGCAAGACGGATCTGAGCAAGCCGGCTAATCCTGGAGAGTGTAACGTGGGCAAGATAAACGTGGCCATCATCGGCGTAGGGAATTGCGCCTCCTCCCTGGTGCAGGGCGTCCACTTCTACCGCGACGTCGGCAACGAGAAGTCGATTCCCGGCATCATGCACCCGAACCTGGGCGGCTACCACATCGGCGACATCAACTTCGTCGCCGCATTTGACATCGACGCCAACAAGGTCGGGAAGGACCTCTCGGAGGCCATCTACACGACGCCGAACAACACGTTCAAGTTCGCCGACGTGCCGTCGACGGGCGTGCGCGTGCATCGCGGCATGCTCCATGACGGCCTCGGCAAGTACCTGTCGGAGATCATCACCAAGGCGCCGGGCCCGACCGACGACATCGTCGGCATCCTCCGCGACACGGAGACGCACGTCGTCCTCAACTACCTGCCCGTCGGCAGCGAAGAGGCGACGAAATGGTACGTTGAGCAGGTGCTGACGGCCGGCTGCGGCCTCATCAACTGCATCCCCGTGTTCATCGCCCGCGAGCCCTACTGGCAGAACCGCTTCAAGGAACGCAACCTGCCCGTCATCGGCGACGACGTCAAGTCGCAGGTGGGCGCGACGATAGTCCACCGCGTGCTGACGCGCCTCTTCCGCGACCGCGGCGTCCGCATCGACCGCATGTACCAGCTCAACTTCGGCGGCAACACTGACTTCCTCAACATGCTGGAGCGCGAGCGGCTGGAGTCGAAGAAGATCTCGAAGACGAACGCCGTGACGTCGCAACTCGACTATGAGATGCCCGCCGCAGACATTCACGTCGGGCCCAGCGACTATATCCCGTGGCTGCTGGACCGCAAATGGTGCCACATCCGCATGGAGGGGACGACCTTCGGGAACGTGCCCTTGAACCTGGAGCTAAAGCTGGAGGTGTGGGACAGCCCCAACTCCGCCGGCGTCGTCATCGACGCGATACGCTGCTGCAAGCTGGCGCTCGACCGCGGCATCTCAGGGGCGCTGATCGGGCCGTCGTCCTACTTCATGAAATCGCCGCCCAAGCAGTTCACCGATGAGCGCGCGCGGGCCATGGTGGAGGAGTTCATCGCCAAGAGCAAGGCATGATCGTTTACTGGATATTCCGCCTCATCATCCTGCTCGGGCGTCCCTTCCCCCCTGGAGTTGGTTACTTCTTCGCCCGCATCATAGCCGACATCTGCTACGTCTTCTTTTCCGGCAAGCGTCGCTCTCTGAAGGCGGCGATGGCGCGCGTCCTCGACACCGACGATGAGAAGGCGATAAGCCTGGCGGCGCGCAGCTCTTTCCGCAACTTCGGCAAGTACGTCGTCGACTTCATCCATTTCCTGGACTCGACCCCTGAAGAAGTGCGTCGTCGCATCGTCTTCGAGGATATCGACCAAATTAACGCGATCATGGCCGAGAAGAAGGGAGTGATATTCATCACCCTCCATTACGGGAACTGGGATATGGGCGCAGCCGGCCTCTCCGCCTACGGCTTCCCCGTCAACGTCGTCGCCGAGACCTTCCCCTACCGGGCAATGAACGCCCTCGTGCAGGGCTCGCGACGCCACCTCGGAATGAAGGTGACGCCGATGGAACGGGTGGGTCCCAGCGTCATTCGCGCCCTTCGAAAAGGAGAGGTCCTGGCGCTTCTCATCGACGTGCCGGAGCCGGGCGGCACGGTGCGCGTCAACTTCTTCGGCGCGTCCACGGAGGTGCCCGTCGGCCCGGCGCGAATCGCCCTGCGCAGCGGCGCCCGCCCCATGCCAGCGATCCTGCTGAGGGTGAGAGGCAAAGAGGAGATGATACGTCCCGTCGTGGACTTCGACCTTACCTTCGAAAAATCGGGCGACGAAGAAGAAGACGTTCGACGCCTGACGCAGGCCATCATGTCCTCCCTGGAGCGCTTGATCCGCATCGACCCGACGCAGTGGTTCATCTTCCACGACATGTGGAACAGGAACCAGAAGACGGCCCGGGCGGAGACGGCGCTCGCCCCCAGGTCCTGAGCGACGGACGGCGCTATGTTCAAATACCTGGCGCTGGTCTTCGCTTACAAAGCCCTGAGCTGGCTGCCGACGCCGGCGGCCTACTTCATCGCCGACGTCATAGGCACAGTTATGTACTACTTGCGGCCGGGCCTGCGACGAAACGTCCAGCGCAACATGAGACAGGTCATGGGCCCGGAGGCGCCTGCGAGCGCGATACGAGCGACTTCCCGGCGCGTTATGCGCAACGCGGCACGCTACTACGCCGACCTCGTCCGCGTCCCTCGCCTGGACATGGAGCGCGTCTTCAGCGAGCGTGTCACCGTTGTCTACGGCCTGAACTATCTGATGGATGCGATCGCGACGAAGAAGGGCGTCATTCTCGTTAGCGCTCACTACGGCAATCCGGAGATCGTCCTGCAATCGTCGGTCGCGATCGGTATACATACGCTCTCCCTGACTGAGCCGTTGCAACCGCAGCGCCTCAATGACCTGGTGCATAAGCTTCGCGGCAGCCACGGTCAGGTATTCCGCCCCCTGACCCTTTCGGCGGTTAGGGAGGCGATCCGCTGGCTGCGCCGGGGGAGAGTGGTGCCGCTCCTCTGCGACCGCGACATCCAGAACACGGGCATAGTCCTTCCGTTCTTCGGCGCCGAGACGCGAGTGCCCGTCGGCGCGACGGAGCTGGCGCTGCGGACCGGCGCCCTGGTGATACCCATGTTCTGCCGCCGGACAAAGGGCGGGCGATTCGACGTCTTCACGGAGCCGCCGCTGGAGATGGTCGTTACCGGCAATGCGGAAGAGGATATCCGGACGAACACGCTGCGGATCATCACTGCTATCGAAAAGTACGTGCGACAGGACCCGGGGCAGTGGATCGTCCTGGAATCGATATGGGACCCGCAGAAGAAGATCGAGCGTCCGCTGGTTCGCCAGTCGCGTAGTCGCGGAGTATAATAATCACAGTTGTTCGCGTCCGCCGCCGGCGGACGCGACTTGACTTGACAGGGGGGAGAAAATGCCCGACCGAGGCATGATTCGACAGGAGATCGCCGGTCTCGTGTCCGAGGCTGCGCAGGAGGCCCGCGAGAGCGGCAGCCTGCCGTCGGTCGCGCTGCCGGACGTGGAGATAGAGAGGCCGCAGCGTCCCGACCACGGCGACTACGCCTCGAGTATCGCGTTGCGCCTGGCGCGCGCCGCCGGCGTGAAGCCCCTCGATTTGGCGCAGGAGATCGCGCGCCGCATCAAGCCGCACGAGGCCATCGGCGACGTCAGCGTTGCGGCGCCCGGCTTCATCAACTTCCGGCTAAGCGAGTCCTGGCTGGCGCGTCAGGTCGACGAGATACGCGCCGCCGGCGACGAATTCGGGTCGCTGTCGCTGGGCGGAGGCAAGAGCTTCCAGGTGGAGTACGTGAGCGCCAACCCCACGGGGCCGCTGCACGTCGGCAACGGGCGCTGGGCCGCCATGGGCAGCACCCTGGCGAACGTGCTTGCAGCAGCGGACTATCGCGTGCAGCAAGAGTACTTTGTCAACGACATGCTGACGCAGGTGGAAACGTTCGCGCGGACGCTCTACGCCCGCTACCAGCAGCTCTTCGGCGTGCCGGCCGAGATACCCGCCGACGGCTATCCCGGCGAATACGTCATCGACCTCGCGGAGGAGATCCGCGCCGAGCACGGCGACCGTTTCCTCGGGCCGCGCGAGTTCGGGCCGGACCCGCCGCCGGAGTTCCGCACGATAGGCATCGGCAAGATGCTCGACGCAATAGCGGCCGACCTAACGGCGATGCGCGTCACCTTCGACGTCTGGTACCGCGAGTCCAGCCTGTACGGGCCCGACAGTCGCTACGAAAAGGCTATGGACCTCCTGCGCGAGCGTGGCTACGTGACGCAGAAAGAAGGGGCCGTCTGGTTCACCAGCAGCGCCCTCGGCGAGGACAAGGACAACGTCCTTGTGCGCTCCACGGGCAATCCCACCTACTTCGCGTCGGACATCGCCTACCACTACGACAAGTTCCTCGTTCGCAACTTCGACCGCGTGGTCAACATCTGGGGCGCCGACCACCAGGGCCACGTCTCGCGGTTGAAAGCGGCGCTCGGGGCCATGGGCATCGATCCCTCGCGGCTGGACGTAATCATCGGGCAGCTCGTGACGCTGCATCGCGGCGGCGAGGTTGTGCGCATCTCAAAGCGGGCGGGCGAGATCGTGACGCTGCGCGAGGTCGTCGAAGAGGTCGGCGCCGACGCCTGCCGCTTCTTCTTCCTCACGCGCTCCGCGGACGCCACCGTCGACTTCGACCTGGAGCTGGCGAAGCAGCGCAGCGCCGAAAACCCCGTCTACTACGTCCAGTACGCCAACGCCCGCATCGCCGGCATCCTCAACTTGGGGCTGGAGCGCGGCATCGACTACTCGGACGGCGACGTGGGACTCCTGACGCACCCGGCGGAGATGGCGCTAATCCGCAAGATGCTGCGTCTGCCGGAGCTGGTGGAGCTGATGGCGCGGACGCTGGAGCCGCACCACCTGACGCACTTCGCGCTGGAGCTGGCGACCGTCTTCCACGACTTCTACGAAAAGTGCCGCGTCGTAACCGACGACGTGCCGCTGACCAAGGCGCGCCTCAAGCTCGTGGAGGCTGCGCGCGTCGCCCTGGGCCGGACGCTATCGCTGATGGTGGTCTCAGCGCCGGACCGCATGTAGAAAGTCGGCAAGCCGCGTCGCGTGACAACGAAAGACGACGGCACAGGCCGCCATCCTTCTGAATCAACCGCGAATGCCGGTTCGTTATTGTCGAACGAGCTGGTTAAGCTTCTAGGCTACGACTTGCCGATCTTGTACATCTTGGTGCCACACACCGGGCATACGCCGCGAGTGGCCGGCTTGCCGTTCTTCATCGTGACCTTCTCGGCGTTCTTCATCTCCCTCGCCGTTCGGCATTTTAGGCAGTAGGCCTGCATTCAATTCACCCCTTTCCTTAGAGTTCACTGGCCGTTCAACAGCCACCCGCCCGCATACGCCAGCCCAGACTCCGCCGGCAGCATACAGAGGCGCATCCATACGTTGCATTGAATATAACCATTTTGCGCTGCTTGTCAAGAGATTCGGCCGAGATTTGGGCGAAAACGCTCGAATTTCAGGTTCAGCGGGGGCTTTCTACGCCTTCAAGCACCTTCGACGGCTGCCAGACTGCGTCGCCGCCGTAGCGAAGGAGCGCGATGAGACGGCCATCGAGCGAATAGGCGCGACAGGGCGTCCCCACCGGCAGAGCGCTCACACGCGCCTCGTCGATGGGTGTCAGGTCGAGAGCGCGACCGAAGCGGACGCCCGCGACATTCTCCTCGCCAAGGATGGCCGCATGCCAGTCGAGCAGGACGCTATCCACGGGCAACACGAAGCCGGCCCACGTGCCGCCGACGAAAGCCGCCCGCAGCGTTTCGGTGTCGACTGCCGACTCGACGCGAAACGGCCCAACGGCGACCCGCACGAGGCCCTCAAGGTGGGCGCCGCAGCCCAGCCGCTCGCCCAGGTCGTGGGCCAGGCTGCGAACGTAGAAGCCGCGGCCGCAGTCGATTTCGAGTGTGAGCGCCGGCGGAGTCAATTCGACGAGATTGAGCCGGTAGACTTCGACGTCCCGCGCCTCCCGCTCCACCTCGCGGCCGGCGCGGGCATGCTTGTAAAGCGCCGTGCCTTCGCGCTTGAGGGCGCTGAACATCGGCGGCGTCTGGCTGATTGTGCCGCGGAAGGAATCGAGCGCCTGCTCCACGGCCTCGCGCGTAATCGACGACGCGTCGGCAGTGCGCACGACGGCGCCGTCCGCGTCATAGGTGTCGGTGGTGACGCCCAGGCGGACGCGGGCGCGATAGCTCTTGCGGGCATCGAGCAGGAACTCGACGATGCGCGTCGCCCGGCCCAGGCAGACCACGAGGACGCCTTCCGCCGCGGGGTCGAGGGTGCCGGCGTGACCGACGCGCCTCACGCCGGCATGACGCCGCACGAAGGCGACCACGTCGAAAGAGGTCCATCCTGCCGGCTTGTTGACGTTCAGGATGCCGTCCAGCGTCAAGACGGTGAGCTCTCCTGCTCCACCTCGTCCAGCAATTCGAGCACGTGGGCGCCCTGCTCCATCGAGTCGTCGCGGCGGAAGCGGAGCTCCGGCGTGCGACGCAGCGCGAGGCGGTGGCCGATCTCGCGCCGGAGGAACGAGGAGGCCGCTTCGAGACCCTGCAGCGCGCCTTTCCTGTCCTCTTCGCTGCCCATGACGCTTACGTAGACCTTGGCGTGACTGATATCAGCGGAAATCTCGACGCGGGTAACGGTTATGAAGACGGCGAGTCGCGGGTCCTTGACCTGCCGTCGAAGCAGGTCGCTGATCTCCTCGCGGAAGGCGTCGTTGAGGCGTGCGATGCGTCTGCTGCTCATGGGGGTCTTTCGAAGACGGTCCGGGCTAACGGCGGCTCCGTTGCCGCTAGTTGGCCCGTTCGCGGTGATAGAACTCCAGGACGTCGCCTTCCTGGAAGTCGTCGAAGTTCGTCAGAGTTATGCCGCACTCGTAACCGGCCTGCACCTCGCGGACGTCATCCTTGAAGCGGCGCAGGCTGGAGATGTCGCTCTCGGCGACGACCTCGCTGCCGCGCATGACCCTGACCAGCGAGTTGCGGGTCACCGTGCCGTCGCGGACGTAGCAGCCGGCGATGTTGCCCTGGCGGCTGACCTTGAACACCTGCCGCACCTCGACGTGGCCGTCGACCACGTCCTTGAACACGGGCTCGTGCAGGCCCTTGAGCGCCTTCTCCACATCCTCGACGAGCTCGTAGATGATGCTGTAATGATGGATGTCGACGCCCTCGATGGTGGCCTGGCGCAGTGCGCCGGGCTCAGGCCGCGTGTTGAAGCCGATGATGAT
>Ga0315282_10017123_pt1 | contig 10499 bp, 13 predicted proteins | sample YL17G07_20_MG_FD_203693 | JGI IMG/M metagenome (GOLD analysis project Ga0315282, IMG submission 203693) | Sediment microbial communities from Yellowstone Lake, YNP, Wyoming, USA - YL17G07_20 | ecosystem: Environmental > Aquatic > Freshwater > Lake > Sediment | place: USA: Wyoming | collected... | reverse complement strand
AAAGACTCAAAGAATTAAGAAAGACATTTACAGGACAAAAATGTTTAACATTGTTCTCGTCTGCCTTGAGACGGGCCAAGAGATCCCGCCCCGCCAAGAACCCTACGATGTTTGCTTTTACGTCATAAATGGTCAGGGCATTTTTACTGTGGGGGACAAAACAGCGGAGCTGACGACGGGTTCAATTATTTTTGCTCCAGCCAACGTTGCACGTGGGATAAAAAGCACTCGACGGTTAAGTATACTTGGAATTCAGGAAGCTCACTGATATGCGGATTTTACAAGTTCGTAACGAGAATTCAATGTACAGTTGAAAGTTTTACTTATCAGAGTTCAGCAATAGTCGGAAAAGGAGAGATTTTTTGTGTCGTTTTAATGATATCGGATCCTGAATCATCGAGACGTGTTTCACCTACACCGCGGGCGTTACCATTACCCCGTATTTTATTATTGTGCCCATGTCCGTGACTTCCTTGACCCCCGTATCTATCAAGTTCTTCAATAATTTCATTCATCCTTTTTTCCATCGAGGCTCTCCAATCAGAAAAGGGCCATTCAGGATCGCTGCGGATTGCCCTTAAATTTGCGTATCAAGTATACCTTGACGGGGTCGTTTATCAGAAATGTCGCTATTAGTGTATAGCCCAAGATTGTGAGTACAGGTATGTAGCCGAGTGGGGCAAGTTCTAAGAAGCCTAGGAGTGAGATCGCAACCACAAACAGGATTTCCGCCGCGACTGTGATGCTTAGAAGATTACTGGGCCGTGACTTCCAGAAATAATTCCGCTCACGTACGATCATGAGAGTGAATACTCCTGCAAGATTTAAACAAGCAAACCCGAAAGTGTAGATCTTATCTACGTTGCCAGTCAGCCCAAAATACGACAAGCCAGCCACAGTCAGAATTGCACTTTCAATCGTCATTAGTACCCCTAATGATCCGCTGACTCCAAACAGCCGCGAGATGTTGAATGAATCAGGTTTTAAAGAAAACTGCACATTGTCTGTCGATATCGCCATTGAGACGAAGTCACCCAGGAAAAGCAGCATTACCGTGCTCGTTATTGACAGCATGAAGGAGTGAGTAAGAAACAGCATAACAACGATGTAGCCGACAATATGGAGCTTCCTAGAAACCATCATCAGCGCCCAGCTATAGATTCGCTGGTAAATCGTCCGCGCCATCTTGATCATAGCTATTTCGCCACCGAGGCCCCCAGTGGTGAGCACAGCACTTGCCGAATCCTTGGCGATGTCCGTTGCATTCTTCACTGCAATCCCCACTTCCGCCTGCCTCAAAGCGGGAGCGTCATTTATACCGTCGCCGGTCATTCCGACCACATGCCCTCGGTCCTGAAGAGCCTTCACTATTGTAAACTTGTCCTCAGGGTAAATCTCAGCAATGCCGTCACTATCTTCGATGGTTGAGTCAAGAATCTCCCTTTGCATCTTTTCAATCTTTGGCATTTGGGTTATCTTGTCGCCTAGACCTGTCTGCTGAGCAATGTTCCTTGCAATCGGAAGCGCATCACCCGTAAGCATTTTCATAGATATGCCCAAATCGCGGATTCGGTCTAACGTCTCACGTGAGTCTTCCATCACCCGGTCGGCTACCCCGGCGAGACCGACAAACTGCAGCCTGCCCCGATCGCCGCCCTTGGCAACAGCGATTACTCTCAGCCCTTTTGCCGAGAGCGCCTCAGCATGCCTAAACAGATCTTTTGTCTCCTTATCTGACAGGTTGCAAGAAGAGCATATGGCGTCGAATGATCCCTTTCTCACAAAGAATGTTTCACCCGATTTCTGAATCGTAGCTTCTGTCATTCTGGTTTTGGGATCAAACGGCACGAACTCCGTCTGCGAGTAATCGTCTAATAAGATATGTGCCTCAGCTACGGCTGACAGAAACGCTATGTCTATGGGGTCCTGATTGGCTTCTTGCGATGCCGAAGCCCCGTAGAGCAAAACATCACTTTCGCTAAATCCGTTAGTCGGCACTTTGCTCTCGATGAAGAGTTTATTCATGGTAAGTGTGCCTGTCTTATCTACGCATAGCACATCCATGGTGGCTGCGTCCTCGATGGCGCTGAGTCTTGTGACAAGTACTCCTTGTTTTGCAAGTGCTGACGAGCCGAGCGCCATGTTCACGGTGAACATGGTCGGCATTGCAACTGGCACGGAGGCTACGAGTAGCACGCCTGCGAGCGGCAGCAGCACAGCAAGTGGGAAACCGGTCAATAGAGCGTACACGAAGGCGACTAGAATGGATGCGAGCACTATTGTGAGAAGTCGGCGCGCAACTTTGGCTGTTACCTCTTCCATGTGTAGTTTGGGTTTTGCAAGATCGAGCAGCGAAACGGTTTTCCCAAAATAGGTCTTTGTTCCTGTGGCATAGACTATGCATGTGGCTTCACCGCGTTTGACCGCCGACCCAGAATAGGCCATTTCTCCAGCTGACTTCTCCACGATTATAGATTCGCCAGTGAGGGCTGACTGATCAACGCCGAAAGAGCCGTCAATAATTTTCATGTCCGCTGGCAGTAGGTCGCCTGCTCTGCCTCTTACGAGGTCTCCGGGAACAAGTTCCCTAGCCGGAATGATCGACCATTTTCCATCTCTTTTTACTCTGCTCTGGATCCTTAGCCTCTGCTTCAGGGCGGTCATTGCTGTTCTTGCTCTTTTCTCTCGCCATAGAGACATTGCGGCATTGAATAGAAGGAGGAACACAATAACGAGCGTCTGTGGATACTTGCCTAGTAGAAACGTGATGATCGCTGTGGCTTCAAGCATCCAAGGCACGATGCCCCAAAAACGTTTTCCAAGCCTTACGAGAAAGCTTACTTTCTTCTCTGGAATTTCATTGTATCCATACTTTGCAAGCCTCTTCTGGACTTCTTGAGATTCTAGTCCATTTTCCACATTTGTTTCTCGCAATTCTTGTTCCATATCTAGACTGTTCAAAAAAGCTCACCTGCACACTCTGCTATCAGCGTCTTCTTTTTGTATATATCATCACGTTCAAGGGCTTGAAATTCTCTTCTGAAGCGCGCCCCACACCTGCTTTGAACGTGAAGCGAGGATTGCTCTCTTGGCGAGATTCCTCAAATTTTCAACAATGGAGGGGAGAAGGGACGCCGGAAAACCAAGAACTGCCTCATTCGTCACGATATCCGTGGCGTCCCTGCACCCATAACACCCTAAAGAAAAATTCAAGCGATTTTCGAGATATGGGATGACTGTAGCGTCTCCACATGCGGCTTGAAGTACTGCCGTAGAAGCTTGGACGCGTTCGCCACCTCTTGCATGCAGGTACGACAAGACGATCCACATGAGCTTTTCCACTTCATCCTCCACAACAACCACCGCCACCGGAGCCACCGGAGGATAATGTGTTGCTATATTCCTTTTCCCAACACTCACTACATAACCAAATGTTTCCTAATTCCCGGTGCGTAGCGTAAAGCAGGCTTACATTTTCGCCGCTCTTGCCGCAGATTCCACACTTGTTCATTTTATTTCTCCGTACAAATTTTTATTATCTCATTTACAGCTTTCTCCAGGTCTTCCTCACTATAATCAAAAGGCTTGAACGGTCCTATTTTGGGTATCTTTAGGTCAAGCAGCAGATTGAGAGTTTTGTCTATTTTAAAGCCAGCCTTTTCCAGAATTTTCGTGGCACATTTGTTGTAACAGCCATCAACGACAATAATTCTTTTGGCTCGCTCCGTTGTCTTTCGGTGCTTGGGTACTCCAACAGCTATGGCAGATGTGCAGAATAGACCGTTCTTCTCTTTATCCAGTCTTTTATAAGCCTCCAGCACCGCCACACCAGTTAACGTGCCAACGCTGGACATGCAGCCAAAACAGCAGAAAATCGCGTTCTCCGGGACATGTTCTTCTTTCTCCATGTTATCACTCCTTACTTTTAAGTGCGTCCGATTCTGACATTCCTTTATCCTCCCTTGATTTCAAATGTTTACGGCGATATTCTACTGCCCAGGGCGTCAAGGTATAATCGGGCATTTGGGGAAAACCAATGTCAAAAGGTGTCGGATAAGCTGCTACCTTTGCCGTTTGCCGCATCCCCTCTAAAATCTTATCGTACATACTATATGGAAAGGCCACGGTTACTTCATCCTCCTGCGCTAAAGCGGTTTTACGGTCGCCGAAGCAGGGCAATCCCAACGCGATATCCTGCGAAACGTAAGCTTGGGCAATGCTATCGGCGCACAAGCTCCATTCACCGCCAGTGGAAAAATGGATCCGGCCACCTTTTTCATACAGATATCCCTGGACGACCCGCATAACTTGAGCAGTGTTGCCATACATAACCACGATATCCGGTTCAAAGTTCAGTTTAGCCATAGGAGCTACGGCTACAGCCTTGAACTTTCCACAAGGGATTTTTGCTACTTGTGTGGTAAACTCGCGCGCTGATTTCAGATCAGCATGTAGCATTTTCGCTATTTCACCGTTTTTCATAATCTCAGGCTCTGGAATTAACCCCATAGTCACACCACCCACGATACAAGCCATATCATCGGCGGTAAAATACATGGATCGGCCGTAATAGCGCACGATGGCGGTAATCTGACAGGTATTCATAGGATGACGGGGGCGCGTTGTTCCAGAAGGCCGTTCCTCCAGTGTTTCATAAAATTTTACCCCGAAGGGATAGGTCTTAAGCCGTAGCATAGCCGATAATTCACAACATACCTCAATTTTTCTTGTTTTGTTTGTCATTTTATACTCCTCATTAGCAATAGTTACGGCTTCGCCTGCCGGGCTTGCTGCCATGCCGCCAAAAAGACGGCAAAAGCTGGCATACCGGCAACCGGTATCAGTGTAAAAGCCGCCTCTAGGAGTTCCTGCTCATCGGCTTTTGCTTTCAGTGCGCCAGTTATGTGCATCACCGTTGCTTCGCGGTCATGTTGGGCTGCGGTGACTGCGGCGTGAATCAAAAACTTGTGTTTTTTAGAAACCGCACCATCGTTCAGCGTCAGCTCGTGCAGCTTCAAGAAAGCGGCACACAACGCCGGATCCTTCTCATTCAGGAAAGCCACTGGATCCAGAACCTTTCCAAACTCCTCGCTGAAAGCCGTTAGACTCTCGCTTTTCTGGTTCTTTATCTCATTATCACTCATATTTGACTTCGTTTTATTGGTCATTTTATTACCTCCTCTCATTAGGAATTTTTTTTATTTTGAACTCCCAGACTAGTGAAACACCTGTTCACGGCAGCGACGATGGCGTCTGCCACCCGCTTGACCTCATCAACGGTGAATGCCAGGGTGCTGAAAGGCCCTTGTTTGGTCAGATGTAGATCCTCTTCCAAGTTCAGGTAAACATCGGGTACGATGCCCTTGTCCGCCAGCAACTTCTTAGCGCACGCATTGTGGCAGCCATCAATCACCACCAGCTTTTCTATCTGCTGCACCATGGCAGATTGCCTAGGTACCTCATTCAAGATGGCCGGCAAAGAGCAGATACCGACCGTTTCGTTCCCCAGACGTTTCACCACCTCGAGCGCGGCCATACCGGTCAGCGATCCCGTGTTGGAGCCACCACTAAAGCAGGCGAACAGCCCTACTTTTGGTAACCCCATCTTCTTCTGCACGCCCATACGACCTCCCCATTACCGTGGCTGCACGGGCGACCGGCGAGGCCCGTGCATTTTCGCTATACGTCATGTTTGATCGCCAGCCTAGCTTTACACCAATGCGTCTATAATCAACTCCTTAGCCTTTCGAATGTCATCATCTGAGATGTAGTCCATCATTGGTTTCACTTCTCCAGGGGCGATATCCTCATGGAATGCCTTTTTCTTCATGCCAATATCCCTCGTGAGCACGATGCTCTTTGCTACTTTGAAGCCAGCAGCTTCCACAACCTTCTTGGCACATTGGAATGGGCAGCCGTCAACTGTAATGACCTTAATGGCGGCCTTGGTTTTCCCATGAACTGGGAGCACTTTTGTCGGTAGTCCACCGAGGCAACCAATTGCTACCTTCTTCAATCCTAGTTCCTTAACTGCTTCCATACCCGCAAGAGCAGCTGTGATCCCTGTGTTCGAGAGACCTCCGAAGCAAACGTAGATGACGTTCTCATGCGTGTTCTTTCCGGCTTTCCAATCCATTTCTTTCTCTTCAGCCATATTTTTCACCTCCTTTTGCTTCTCCAACTCTTGCTTCTTGCGCCGCACTTACTTCAACCACTTCTCGATTTCCTCTCTGGTGGGAATTTTTCCCTCAGCTTTCACGCTGCCGTCGACTACCACCGCGGGCGTCACCATTACGCCGTATTCCATTATCTTGTTCATGTCTGTGACTTCCTCGACCTCCGCGTCTATCCCGAGTTCTTCGATGGTTTCCCTCACTCTTTTTTCCACAAACTTGCACTTCTGGCACCCCACACCCAGTATTTCAACTTTCTTCATTTCAGCGCCTCCTTTTAGAGCATCATTCCAAATACTACCCCAAGCAGTGTTGAGAAAATTACCACTAGAGCTATGTATGCCCCTGTTTTCTTCGCGCCGATAATTCTCCACAGTGACAGCATGCTAGGTAGGCTCACGGCGGGCCCTGAAAGGAGCAGAGATAACGCGGGGCCCGCTCCAATGATACCCTGACTGTAACCAAGTATTGTGCCCACTATTGGAACTTCAAGTAGCGTGGGCATGTACAATATTGCCCCGATTATCGAGGCGATGAAGCAGGATAAAACTAAGTTTCCCCCCATCACACTCTTTACCACATCGTAAGGAACAAAGTATCCGATAACTCCAGTTATGAACACTCCGATCAGCAAGACGGGCACAATTTTTTTGACTATCCACCACGTTTCGTGGCCCCACGTATGGACCTCGTCTTTGGAATAGTGGCTCTTTACCAGTGCGGCGGTTATGATTATCAACGTGGCAACGATCGGCACTTTCAAATACAATGGTATGTAGCCGGGAGCAGCGATTACTAAAATTAGCACCAAGGACACGAAGACGCCGGGGTTTGTGTACCATGGTTTTTTTGAGGTTGTTTCTTCTTCTACTTCTACAGCAGCAGGCGATGTTCCTTTAGATGGCGCGCTTTTGAAAATGGCGCTCATCATCAATCCGATCACGATTGACATCAATATTGCGCCAAACGCTCTAGCAACTCCAAGACCGATGCCGAGAACACTTGCAGTTAAAACAATTGCTAGAATGTTGATTGCAGGCCCAGAGTACAGGAAAGTAGTCGCGGGGCCTATGCCGCCACCTCTCTTGTATATGCCCGCGAACATCGGAAGGACGGTACAGCTACAGACGGCCAGAATTGCGCCAGAGACGGAGGCCACACTATACGAGATCCATTTTTTTACTTTACTACCAAAGTACTTTACAACAGTTCTTTTTGAAACCATCGCCACGATGAGGCCCGCGATGAAAAAAGCCGGTATTAAACATGTCACCACGTGCGCTGATAGGTACTCACCCAACATAGTCAAGCCGGCCCACAATGCGTCTATCAGACTGCTCATTTTCTACACCTCAAATATATGAACGATTGTTCAACTATATAGATATGAATGGTGGTTCATATGTATTTAACTTAATGCTACCAGAAATTAATGCCCCAAAATCTCGCCGCCATGATTAATCCAATAATGATGATTATGATTCCGAATACTTTCTGCGTCCATCTGCCAGCAGTTGCATACTTATTGCCAAGTTTCCCCCGTATGTTACTTGTAACTGCACACAGCGGTACAATCGGTACACCATGACCTAAACCAAATACAAACAAGAGCAGCCCACCCATGAGAATAGAAATCTTCTGCGTAAGAGTGAGAATAAAAACAGGCATCATCAAAGACATGGCGCACGGTGCCCATCCTATAGCAAAAAGAATGCCTAAAAAGAGTGCACCGAGATAGAGTGATTTTTTGCTGAGTTTAAAAAATATATTCTGTCCTTTGCCCATGATCCGTGAACTTGTGTTTATTTTACATATCCCTTTTATTGGTATGAGGACGTTTATTCCAAGAACAATAAGAATAACCCCTGCTATGAGGTAAAAAACAGTAGATGCCTCGATGAAGAAACCAACAGATTGAATGGCCATCCCGAAAACAAAAAACACCAGCGACATTCCCAACGTGAAAAATACGCCAATCCAGAATCCTTGAGCCGTGAGCTTCTTAGATGTATCCCCTGAATCCTTCTGCAAAGAGCCGACATAGGATATCATTACAACCAATAAAACAATAGAACAAGGGGATAACGCAGTGAGAATGCCTAACGCAAAAATACTTAAAAATGTTATACTGCCGCCAGAAGTTTCTCCTTTAAACCCTCCCCAGCTCCCCTCTGCGATGTCCTGCACATCTTGAGCTAATGATTCGGCGGTTTGCACACCATCAAGTTTACCTTTCCCCATGCAATAGATATGATAAACTCCTACTATGCTCTGGTTTTCATCGATTAAAACAAGGGTAGGATTAGAAAATGCACCATCAACTGTCCAGTACTCCTGATAAAGCCCTGATATATGATATGGACTGAAATCTTCAACCCAATGCCAGCTAACGTTTATCCCATAATCCTGCTCAGCAATATCCCTGCCGCTACCGGAATAGGGATTCTTCCGAATATTAACGGTTATAATGCTAACATTATCAACCGACTGAGCAAGCGTTTCTAGCTCAACGAGCTGATCTTTCATCTCTTTTTCACATTCAATACAAAGGGGAAATTCCAACTCTGTGAAATGAAGAACGACGACGGTTCCCCTGTAATCGCTCAATGAAAACTCAACTCCATCTTCATCAATAGCGGTAAAATCAGGCGCTAATCTTGTTTCATATTCTTCACTTTTGAATCCAAGCAGTAGTGATGATGTGAGTAATAGGATACCCCCAATCAAAATAATTATTAGTAAAAACCGATTTGTTTTCATTTTCTTCATCCTGTTTGCATGTAATAATTGATTGCATCCTCCACATACCCGGTTATCCATTCCTCGCCTGTAGCGCCTACTGTGCTATGCCATCCAACATGAGTACTGCCCTCATTGTCTTCAACATTAGTAAGTATCACTGTCAATGGTATGTACCATGGACCAGCCCATGGATAATAGCTATTGTACACATCCCAAGCGCGTACATCACTCCCATCTGTAAGAAGATCAAAATATGTGACTTGATCACCATATTCCTCAAGCACTGTTTGCATGGCTCCCTGCTGCTGAATACATGGATAACATCCCTCACTATGTGCAAGGATAACAACTGGTTTATTCTCCAAGGCGCCGAGTATCCATTGAGGATGACTAACTGATTGGCCACTCTGGGGATGATCCGACGGGTAATTTATCCAAAAATCATCAGCTCCTGAGCCCACGCCATGCTCTAGAGCCCCTCCCTCAGTTGTAAAACTCCAAATAGTAGTCGTCTCCAAATGTGCACCAGTCTCATTCATAGCGTTGTCAGATATTGTAATCGTATACGTTGTAGCATTTTCCAAGGGACTTGACGGCGTGAAAATCAATGTAGCATCATCCCAAGTAAATGAACAATTCACCTCAGGTAAAATTGAGAATGCGGACTCAACACTGCTCTTATTCATTGGCTCACTAAAATTCACAGATATTGTCGTAAAAACAGAGACAGACAATCCCCTAGGGTTTACCGCTGTGCATTTTGGTAAGACCCCCATGTTTTCTCCTCCGCCATCTCCATCGTTTTTTCCAAGAGGTGTCCTGAGGAGAAAAAACAATGCCGCACCCATTACCATAACGGCCATGATTACCACCGCAATGATTTTCTTGGTTGAAAACCGCAATGGCCGTTGTTTTTCAGGAAGCGTTTTTTCCGAAGGTCTCTCTGATCCTTCTATTGTTATTTTCCCATGAACATGTTTCATGTGCCTAAGAAGATTATTACGTTTAACAATTGCTCCGCACTCAGAGCATGTTGTCCATTCATCATCGCGCTTTCTCTTTATCATGTTTTTATCACCCTAGGAAACCATCATCACATTAATAGCGTTGCGGTCTTGCTGGAAGACCTCTCCAAGCTGCCCCAATCCGGCCAATAATGCTTTTACTAGACCACTCATTCTTTCATTAATATATGAATTTACATTCATAAACTTATATTAGAATGCTCAGGTATATTCTGTTTGATACAAAAGTTAGTTTAGGTGGACTAATGGAATCTCCTTGCCCGGTCTGTAGCCAGCTAATGCATGAGCTACCCAAGTCAAAGAAGCTAATTTGCTACTTCTGCGGCCAGACTGGCGAGAGCGATTCGGCATGTAAAGCAGAGCACTTCGTCTGCGAAGCGTGCAGACTTGCCGATGCGCAAGAAATGATCGAGAAAGTCGGCCTCACCGCTACTGAGACCGACCCGATAAAAATTGCGGACAAGCTGATGGCGCACCCTGCGTTCCCTGTCTACGGCATCGAACACCATTGCATTGCGGCAGTCGCAATGTACAAAGCCATCAAAAATGCCAAGGGAGA
>Ga0315282_10017122_pt1 | contig 10500 bp, 8 predicted proteins | sample YL17G07_20_MG_FD_203693 | JGI IMG/M metagenome (GOLD analysis project Ga0315282, IMG submission 203693) | Sediment microbial communities from Yellowstone Lake, YNP, Wyoming, USA - YL17G07_20 | ecosystem: Environmental > Aquatic > Freshwater > Lake > Sediment | place: USA: Wyoming | collected... | reverse complement strand
ATCACCCCCTATCTGTCCAATGAACTTCGCCTGCCTGTCGAAGGCTTTAACCCGTTTCGGGAGATCCTTTTTGATGCGAAGACCATCGATCCGCAGTTATTGAATCAGCGAGGTCCCCATTTCACCGTGGCCTTTGGATTGGCCCTTCCTGAACTGAAAAGGATCGAGCTTCTCCCTGTCAGGAAGCCTCTCTGGTCTCATATCCGGCTCAGAGGACTGATTCCCATCCTGATCCCCTTGATCGCCTTCTCAGGCTTCTTATGGATCTTCTGGAAGATGAATGGACAGGTGAACACCCTCCAAAAAGAACTTGACACAAAGATGGCAAAGGTAAAAAGCCTCGAAACCTTAAGGACGAGGGTAACCCTCTTAAAGGAGAAAGAGGGGAAGATGAAGCAAGACCTCTCTCTCTTACCTGAATCGGTCACCGTTCCCATCCCTTACAGGGAGATATTGAGAGAGATCACCCAGGTGGTGCCCGATAACGTGACCCTCACCCTCCTCGCAGTCCAATCCGGAGGAAAACCCCCGAAAAGCGAGGCTCAAACTCAAAATTCCCGGGAGAGAGAATTCCTCAAGGACGGGCAGAGGGAACTTCACCTCACAGGCCTTGCCTTTGGGAGTGATCTCGAGTGCCTTACGGCGCTGGCCCAGATCATCGAAGGGCTTGAAAAATCACCTTCATTCAAAAATGCAAGGTTGATCTCTGCGGATGAGAATAAATTGTACAATCATCCAGGAACGGAATTTGAGATCGTCTGCGACCTCCCGCCCCCCTTAATGAAAGAGGGGGCTGGAGGATTGAAGGAGGAAAAACGATAATCCATGGCGCTAAAGAGTAGAGAAAAGATGCTCCTCCTTTTTGTCTCCATCGCCATCGCTATCCTGGGCTTTGATCAACTCTATTATACCCCCCGGAGCCGGAAAATATCGAGGCTCAAGGAGGAGGTCAGGGCCACCGAACTAAAATTGGATGAATTGACTTTATTGACGAAGGGTGTGGGGACTGTGGAGTCGGAAATCACTCGCCTTGAGAAGGAACTCCAGGGGTTCGAAGGGCGAACCCTCAGCGCCGAGGGATTCAACGCCTTCCTCAGGCATTTGGCCAGGGAGAGCAACCGCCTGCAGATAAGAATAATCTCCCTCATCTCACAGGAAGAGAGGCGGCTCCCCGGAGAGGAGGAGAAGAAAGAACCCTCTCCCTACAAGAAAGTCAACCTGCAGATGGTCCTCCATTCGAGTTTCAACTCCCTGGGAACGTATCTCAAGGAGATCGAGGAGCTTCCTTTTTTCGTCACCATCAACCATTTCCGGGTGGAAAGGGAGGAGAAGGTCTTCCCCTTATTAAAGGTAACCCTGGGCCTGACAGTGTATCTTCTATCCCCCGTGATCAAGGAGCGAAGGTGAAGCGATATCAACTCATGGCTCTGATTTTTTCCATCCTCTTCCTGGTTTGGGGTTACGTGATGCCCGGGCGGGGATTTGCCCAGGAGCCATCCAAGACAGCCGGGCAGAAGACGAAGGGGATTCTCCCGCATCAAGAGCAGGTAGAATCCGGATGGGGGAGAGATCCCTTTCTCTTGCCCTCAGGCGTCCATCTCCTCTCCAGGAGCGATCCTGCTCTGACACCCCAGGATACCCCGTCAAGACTGGATGGCAAATCGAGGGAGGTTCCGCCCCCTTCCCTGGAGGTCAGGGCCATTCTGATCAGCGACCGCCTCCGGTTGGCCTCCATCGATCAACAGATTGTGACCGTCGGAGACCTCATCCACGATGAGAGAATCCTGGAGATTCAAACCGACCGGGTGGTCTTAGGAAAAGAAGGCAGGAAAAGGATCCTTTTGTTAACGCAGAGCCCTGTTCGCCTCACCATTGAGGGAAAAAAGGAAAAGGGAGAAAAGCGATGAAAGCAACGATCATCTTAATCCTTCTTTTGAGTTTACTGCTGGCCGCAGGCTGCGCCACCTCTCCCAAAAGAGAGCGGATGAAGCTCCCTTCCCAGACTGCCGGAGCTACCGCTGCTCCTGCGCCCGAAGAGAAATTGAAGGAACTGGTGGTCCCCCAGAAAGAGGAGGCTAAAAAGGTTGAAGAAAAACTCTTCTCCTTCTTCGCAAGAGACGCAAATATCCAGGAGGTCCTTCTCGCCTTTTCAAGGGAGAGCGAACTCAATGTCGTCCTCGATCCGGAATTGAGCGGCAAGGTCACGATCGACCTGAAGCGGGTGACACTGAAAGAAGCCCTTGACGCCATCCTCACGCCCATGGGATGGACCTGTCATCTGGAAGGAAGATTTATTAAAGTGTTCAGGCCTCAAATGGAAACCCGTCTCTTCACGTTGAATTATATCGCAACGAAGCGAAGCGGGAAAAGGGAGATTTACGCCAGTACGAGCGGAGGGTTGCAGTCCGGCGGGCTCCCCGGGCAGCAGACTGCCGTCGGTTCCGGCACCCGGACCGGATATAGCGACCTCGTCAGCGTGGATGAAATGGACCTGTGGAAGGAAATCCAAAAAGGCCTGGAGGTGATCATCTTTGGGTCTGCCGAAGAGAAGGGAGGGGCTCCGGAGACTGAAAAAACAGCCTGGGCAAGAGTGGATGGGAGAGGGAAGAAATTGGTCATGAATCGATCGACCGGAGTGATTCTGGTGACCGACTATCCCGTCAATCTGAACAGGATCGCCTCCTATATTGAGACGATTGAGGGAAGCTCTCAACGGCAGGTGACCATTCAGGCCAAGATCATCGAGGTAATCCTCTCCGAAGAGAGCAAAGAAGGGATTAACTGGAAGGTGATCCAGGGGCTTCCCCGCTCCCTCAACTTATCTTGGGGGCTCACGGATAGAGCAGGGACGACAGGATTTCCTGGAGGGTCGGGCACCGGGACAGGGACGGGGACAGGGACTGGGACAACGACGGTGGATACCCCAGGCCTCTTTAAAATAAAGCCCTTTGGAGGCATCCTTGCCCTTGGCGCCGGGGGATCGGACGTGGTCTTGTCAGACATCATGCAGGCGATCTCGGAACAGGGGGACATGAGGATCCTCTCCAGCCCGACCATCTCCACTCTCAATAATCAAAAAGCGATCATCCGGGTTGGAAATCAGGACGTCTTCTTCGTCACCGGGGCTGTGGCTACCCAGACCACCGTGACTCAGACCGTCCAGCCCATGACCATCGATATCGGAATCATCCTCGATGTCACCCCCCAAATCGCCGAAGATGGCACCATCATCATGAATATCCATCCCAGTATTACCGAAAAGACCGGCGAAAAAGTTACGCCCGATGGAAAGACAACGTTTCCTCTTCTGAGCGTCAGGGAGACCGATACGACCGTGAAGGTCCAGGATGGGCAAACCATCATCATCGCGGGCCTGATGCAGGAGAAAAAAGAGGAGGCCTTTACGGAGGTCCCGGGGTTAAGATCCATTCCTCTCCTGGGTGGTTTGTTTCGATATAAATCGGAAAAGAAGAGGAATACGGAACTCGTGATCATGATCACTCCAACCCTTCAAATCGGAAAAAGGGTGGAAGACCTCTCAAACAAATAGGGGTAAGGATGTACTTAGAATTCTACGGCCTGAGAGAAAAACCTTTTACACTTACCCCGGACCCCCAGTATCTCTATTTGAGCGAGGGCCACCGGATGGCCATGGAGTCCCTTCTTTATGGCATCTATCAGAGGGAAGGATTCATGGTCCTTACCGGTGATATCGGAACGGGAAAGACGATGATCTGCCGGACCATCCTGGGGAAATTGGACAAAAACGTCAAGACGGCTGTCATCTTCAACTCCTTTCTCACCGAGGAGGAGTTGTTGGAATCGATCCTCCTCGACTTTGGATTCTCCTCCAGGGGAAAAACGAGGAAGGAGCGGATCGATGGCTTGAATCGAGTGCTCATTCACTTTTTATCCCGGGGGAAAAAAGCGGTCCTGATCATCGACGAGGCTCAAAACCTTTCGATTCCGGTTCTCGAACAGATCCGGATGCTCTCCAATCTCGAAACGGAAAAGGAAAAGATGCTCCAGATCGTTTTGCTGGGACAGTTGGAACTCGAAAAGAAACTCCAATCTCCAGAATTAAGACAACTGAATCAACGGATTGCGATCCGTCTTCACCTTCTCCCTCTTAGCCGGCTGGAAACCGAGCGCTATATCGGTCAGCGTTTGGCGGTAGCCGGATCTCAAGGAAACATCACCTTTTCGAAATCTGCCTTGAACGAAATCTACCGATTTTCAGGGGGGATTCCTCGATTAATCAACCTCCTTTGCGAAAGGGTTCTTCTCGCGGGTTTCGTCGCTCAGACCTGCCACTTCGATAAGGAAATCATCGAAAAAGCAGAAAAAAGCCTTCGGGGAGAGGAGGGAAGAACAGCCCCTTCCCTCTTCTGGACCCTGCGGAAGCGCCTTACCCCTTTACGGGTTGCCTCTCTCATGATTCTTTTGCTCTTCATTGCCGTCATGATTTTATTGAGTCAGCCATACCTCCCATCCCTCCGGACGACAGAAAACTTTCTCCGGGACAGGATTCAAACCCTCCGCTCCCGGATATTAAGAGACCCCCCGCATCCATCTCCCAAAACCTCTCTTGAGAAGAACCCGGACCCCAATACCCGGGATACAAAAGACCTGAAGGATTCAAAAGAGACCCCGGAGGAGAAGACCCCATGAGCCTCATCATCGATGCCCTGAGAAAGGCCCAGCAACTACGGCTCAAAGAGTTCCACGGGGTCCCATTCTTCAAATCTCAGCGCCCCCCCGATGAGAAGAGCCCAACGGGTACGAAAAGAAGACAGCTTCTGCTCGGCTTAGGCCTTTTTGTCCCGCTCTTCATTTTATGGATGATCGTTTGGAATCCCTTTTCCTCCTTTCGCGAAGGGAAGCCGACTCCACGGGTGGCTCCTCCGGAGAAGGAAAAGCCCTCCATCCTCGAGGCAGAAAAAAAACCGGGCGAACCGGTCAAGGCCCCCACCTCTTCCCAGCAAGAGAAACCTGCTATGCTGATCAGTGAACGATCAGAGGCAAAAGAAGAGGAACCCCTCTTAAAGCAGACGGAAGAGGTGAAGAAGCCCAAGATATCGAAGCCGATTAGAAAAACCATAATCAGCAAATCGTTATCCGCCCTGAAAAAGGCTTCTCCTCAACCCCTGGAAACCCAGCCCCCGCCAAAGGAGGAGGCGTCTCTCAGCGCTCGGGATGAAACCGGGAAGGCCCTCCAGTCCGTCGCATCTTCCCCGGAGATTGTCACCCTCTTCAACCAGGGTGTTTTTTATCAGAACCAGAGGGAGATGGCCAAGGCCGTCCAGGCCTACCAGAAGGTCATCGAACTGGACCCCGCCTATTTCGAGGCTTATAACAATCTCGGGATCCTCTATCAGGAGATGGGTGATTTCGACCGAGCCGCTCAAGCCTATCAAAGGTCGATCGAGATCAACCCCCGTTATGTAAAAGCCCTCAACAATCTCGGGATTCTCTTCTATCTCAAGGATCGGCACGAAGAGGCGCTCGTGTCTTTCCAAAAAGCCATCTCCCTTCAACCGAACAATATCGAAAGCCATCTCAACCTTGGCGTCCTCTTTAAAAAACAGGGCCAGTGGGATAAAGCGATGGACTCTTTCAGGAACGCCCTCATCCTCAATCCCTCGCAGGGTGAGACGCACTACAATATGGCCCTGCTTTACGAACAGTTGAACCAGTTGGAACTGGCCATGGATCATTATCAGAAATTTATTCAACTGTCCTCCAAGACCTATCCGGTTCTGGTCTCGAAGGTTCAGAGGCATCTCGATTCCCTTTTCAAGATGAAAAAGGAGAAAGGCAAATAGGCCTCAACGTTGCTTGGCGGCGCCAAAACAGACCCGGCGGGGACACCGAAGAAGCCTTGTAGCGGAACCTTTTGAATGCCAAGCACTGTCATCCATCGACTTTGCTGGACTTCACTCTTGGTGAGGTCCTGTATAACCCATTCAACTCCAACAAAACCCGCATTACAAGGCTTTGGAAGTGTTCCCGGCGGGTCTGCTTAATCCAACGATGGGGTAGAGAAAGGACAGGACATGCCTGAGGAGAAAAAGAGCTTTGGTGAATTTCTGGTGGGGCTCGGCGTCATCACGGCGGACCAGTTGAAAAAGGCCCTCCAGGAACAGAGACGGGGAGAGCGGCTCGAAGAGGTCCTCATCCGTCTGAAATACACGCCGGAGGAGTTGGTCCTTCAGCATTTGGCGGATTACTTCAATCTCCCTTATGTCAATCTCGATACCTATCTCATCGACGAGAAGATCGTCAAAATCATTCCGGAGGAGATCGCCCGGCGCCATACCCTGATCCCCCTCTTTAAGATCGGAAACACGTTAACCGTGGCCCTGCCCAATCCCCTCAATCTCCTTGCCCTGGATGAGGTCAGGAATAGGACGAAGGCTGATGTGGAGATCGCCATCAGCACAGAGAGGAAGATTCAAAAAGCGCTTGACCAGCACTATGGCGTGACGGCGTCGATGTTCGAAACGACCCTGGGCCAATGGGTGAGACAAGACGGCCCTTCCCCGGAGTCTCTTGAGTATCAAAAGAGTTATGATCTCGCCACGAAAGAAGCCCCGGTGGGTCCCGTCGATGACGTCCCGGCGGCCCGACTCTTCGACCTCGTCATGATCCAGGCCATCCGGGATCGTGCCAGTGATATCCATCTTGAGCCCGATGAGAAGAACCTGCGCGTCCGTTTCCGGATCGATGGGTTCTTATATGAATTTCTCACCCTTCCAAAACAGATCCATCCCCCCCTCACCTCCCGGATCAAGGTCCTGGCAGAGATGGACATTGCCGAGACCCGGCTTCCCCAGGATGGAAACTTCAATGTCAAGCTTGAACGACGAGGCATTGAGATCAGGGTCTCCACCTTCCCCACCATCTACGGCGAGAATGTCGTCCTCCGTCTGCTGGATCAGACGACCTCCCTTCTGAAGCTCGAAGACCTCGGGTTTTCGGATGAGATGCTCCTTCACTACAAACAACTGATCCAGAGGCCTAACGGGATCATCCTGGTCACGGGTCCGACAGGGAGCGGGAAGACCACCACCCTCTATGGCTCGCTGAACCTCATCAATTCGATGGACAAGAACATCATCACCATCGAAGACCCGGTGGAGTATCGCCTCTCCCTGATCCGGCAGACCCAGATCAATCCCAAGGCCGGGATCACCTTTGCCACGGGGCTAAGATCCATTCTCCGGCAGGATCCGGATGTCATCATGGTCGGGGAGATCAGAGACCGTGAGACCGCGGAGGTTGCCCTTCAGGCAGCCCTGACCGGCCACATGGTGTTAAGCACCCTGCATACGAACGATGCCCCTGAGGCCATTACACGGTTGATGGATATTGGCGTCGAACCCTATCTCATCTCCTCCTCGGTCCTTGGGGTCCTGGCGCAGCGCCTGATCCGGAAGATCTGCCCGGAATGCAAGACATCCTATCTTGTAGAGCCGAAGGCCCTCGGTAAACTGGGTGAGGAGATCTCAAACTTAAAAGAACCCTTAACCCTCTACCGTGGAAAGGGCTGCAAAAGCTGCAAACAGTCCGGTTACTGGGGAAGGCTGGGGATTTATGAACTCCTGAGCATGACGGAAGAGATAAAACAACTCGTCTCAGAAAAGGCCCCTATCCAGTTGCTTCGGAAAATGGCGAGGGAAACAGCCGGGATGATTACCCTGAGAGAGGATGGCCTGAAAAAAGTTCAGAAAGGAATCACCACCCTTGAGGAGGTCAACCGGGTGGCTTAGAAGCATTGCTGTTCACATAACCCGTTCGTGCTGAGCTCGTGGTTCGACAGGCTCACCACGATCGGTTTTTTTCCGAATGTCCTGGGCGGAGGCCAAGGACAGGCTCAGGGTGAACGGTTTTTGCCTAACTGAACAGCATTGGGCTTAGGGAATGCCCTTCTGAACAGATTGTATTTGACGATCCAGTAAAGGGCTGATAAACCGTCTTTCCAGCTAATCTTTTTCCCTTCGGAATAATCGCGACCCCAATAGGAAATGGGAATTTCATAAACACGGCATCCCATCCGGGCGACCTTTGCTGTGATCTCCGGTTCAAAACCAAAACGGTTGCTTTCAATGGTGATGCTTCGAAGGATCTCCGCCCTGAAGACTTTGTATCCGGTCTCCATGTCCGATAGGTTGAGATCGGTGAGGATGTTGGATAAGGTGGTGATGATCTTATTTCCCACTGCGTGCCAGAAGAGGAGGACCCGATGGGGCCCTCCTGAGAACCGCGATCCGTAAACCACATCAGCCCTGCCTTCAAGGATCGGGGCTATCAGGGCGGGATATTCAGAAGGATCGTACTCGAGGTCAGCATCCTGGATGATGACCAGGTCCCCGGTGACCTGAGCGAGGGCGGTGCGAATGGCGGCTCCCTTGCCCTGGTTGGTCTCATGAAAAAGGATCCGGATCCCCTCCCTGCATCCCTCAAGAAGGGCTTTCGTTCCATCGGTTGAGCCATCATCGACGACGATCACCTCTTTTTCAATAGGGACTTTCTTCACATTCTCGATCACCTTCAGAATGGTGCGAGCCTCGTTAAAGACAGGGATGACCACGGTAAGTTTCAATTCAAACCTCCCCTCGATCCTTTTCCCCGACGGCAATCAGGGACTGTCCAACCACTGCGGGAAGGATCTTTTCCATCCGGATAAAGAAAGGGACCAGTTTATTGAAGAGCTTGACCTGTCTGACGGGTAAAAGCCGCCTCCTCAGGACGGTCCCATTGACAAACCATCCCAGGATACCAAAACTATTCAAAAACGTTAATTGGCGTATCTTGAACCCCTGGGCTCTGAGCCGGGCGCCCAATTCTTTCCTGGTGTATCGTCGAACATGTCCAAGCTCCTGATCGAGGAGATTATAGAGCCATTTCAGCGCCGGAACCAGCAGGATCAATCTTCCCCCCCGAGGGAGTAATTGATAAAAATTCGCCAGGGCATGCTCATCCTCTTCAATGTGCTCGAGCACATTCGAACAGACAATGGAATCGATGGGCTCGTTAAGGTCTTGAGGCGGAGGGCGCCGGATGTCCCAGAGGAGAACCCTCTTCAGATGGGGATGGCCCCGGAACTTATTCTCTACCGTTTGAAGATAACGTTCATTCACATCAGTCGAAATGACCTTTCCGTGTTGAAGCAGCAAACCCGTCAGGTTCCCAACGCCGCAGCCAACCTCCAGGACGGTCTCACCCAACCAGGGCCTCATCCTTTCAAAGATCCATCGATGATAGGAAGGAGCTTCTTCCAGGATCGAAAGGGTCAGGGCATTCGTTTTTTCAATGTCGCTCATCCGGGGCCTCTTTCCGTCGGATGACGAATCCAATGACAAGACAGGCGATGATCCCGGAGAAGGTCATCGCAGCGCCTATCATGAAGCTTAAGGGGCGATAAACAAACAGTACCCGGTGCGTGCCCGGCCTGAGCGGAACAGCACGGAAGGCATAATCAGCCCTGTAAATCCTTTCCTTCCTGTCATTCACAAAGACCTTCCATCCCGGAAAGTAGGTATCATTTAAAACCAGCAAGACATTTTCTGTTGCCCTCACCCGGAGTTCCAGTTTATTGTTGCTTTCAGACATAAACTCCACCTCACCCCCGCCCTTCCCTCCCCCGCTGCTGGGGACCACAAGGGACGGGGGGGCTTGCTCGAGTAATACTTCCTCCCCGGGATCAAACCCCTTTTGAGTCATCCTCGAAAGGATCGCAATTGGATCCATGATCTGAAAGTCCTTGACCAACCATCCTCTCCGAAAGGGATTTCGATACCTGTATAACTTAACGGTATTTCCCTTAACAAGATCCTCTTCCCTTCCAGAGAGCCCTTCAAGCCTTGAATAGATCAATTCAAAGGAAGGATCCCCCTCCAGGGGTGTCACCGAGATGACATATTTTACCCCGTAAAGATCGATCAGATTCGTCGTGGAGATCGAGGGTGTTTCCGTGAATCCTTTGTAGAGATCATCCAGCTTCTTAGGGCGTAGGACGTCGATCCCCCAGATGTCGTGGACCCGATGGAGCAGGTTCATGGTAGGGAGGTGTTTCTCTTTGATCACCTCAAGAGACGAGGCATTTCCGATGAGAAGAGGAGCGTCCATTGCAATCGTCTTCCTCGTTGCAAAGACCCTGAAGGAACCTTGGTCAGAGGTGATCCTCTCCAGGATCTGGGTCTTGCGGAAGTAGTCGGCCGCCTTCTCCCTTCCATAAAAACCCATATTCCCAAAAAGGTCTCCAATGAGAAAGAGGATGACGAAACCCTTCACCCAGCCTTTCCATCTCTTTTCAAAACCAATTCGAATCAAGAGAAAGAAAAGGGTCAGATAGAAGAGAAATCGCTTGGCATGATAGAGGTTGACGGAGAGGTGATTGAAATCTGGAGAATCAATCCCTTTCCCCTTGAGAAAATGGAAAACCTCCTGGTGGCCGATCACAAGAAAGAGAAGAAAAAAGCCGGAAAAGAGGGATAA
>Ga0315282_10017121_pt1 | contig 10504 bp, 10 predicted proteins | sample YL17G07_20_MG_FD_203693 | JGI IMG/M metagenome (GOLD analysis project Ga0315282, IMG submission 203693) | Sediment microbial communities from Yellowstone Lake, YNP, Wyoming, USA - YL17G07_20 | ecosystem: Environmental > Aquatic > Freshwater > Lake > Sediment | place: USA: Wyoming | collected... | reverse complement strand
CTTGGTGATGATTTCTCTTCTTGTTCCAGGAACTGCCGGTGCGGAAGAGAAGATCATCATTGGAACAATAGAGGATGTTGTCCTCTTGCCATGGGGAGCGAGACTTCCAGCCCGCATTGATACCGGGGCGGCAAAATCTTCGCTCGATGCACGGGACCTCAGGGTGCAGGACGACATGGTTGAGTTTAAGTTGCCCCAAAAGTACGGTGGGTTGCAGTTGCGGCTACCGATCGTTAACTGGAAACATGTTCGAACCCCTGAGGGGCTCGAACGGAGGCCCATCGTGGAGTTAGAAATCTGTCTCGGTTCCAGGCGAATCCGCACCGAAGTAAACCTCACCGACCGCTCCATGGTTAAGTATCCATTGATTTTGGGCCGCAATATTCTCAAGGAGGACTATATTGTGGACGTGAAACGACGGAAGACCGCCCCACCGAGTTGTCCGGATATTCCTTGAACGCGGGAGCTTTGGTGGAAAACCTTGGTCGCTTTTACTCATACCCAGTTGAATCTGGTATAATGAAAAAAAGACAATCGTTGAACTTGCCGCAGACAGTTTAGACATTTTATAGAATGATATGATGGGAAGCAGACAGAAACGATTCCGAATACATCCTATTTTACAATCAATGGGCCTCATGTTTCTCCTCGTGTTGATCGTCCTTTTTCTTCTTCCTTCAGGAAAGGGTAACGCTGGAGAGAGGATCACGATCGGAGAAGTGGAGGATGTGATCCTTATCCCATGGCGTGTGAAGTTGCCAGCACGCATTGACACCGGAGCGGCCACATCTTCCCTTGATGCAAGGGAACTGAAGGTCAAGAATAATATGGCTGAGTTCAAGTTGCCCAAAAAGTATGGTGGCTTATTGTTACGCTTACCGGTGGTGGAGTGGCAAAACATACGAAGCGCTGATTTCAAGGAACGAAGGCCAGTAGTAGAGATCACGCTCTGCATTGGTCCAAAGTTAATCACCACCCAAGTCACCCTTAATGACCGTTCAACCGTTAAGTATCCGTTCATTATCGGGCGTAATATCCTGAAGGATAACTTTATTGTGGATTGTATGCATTCAAATTGTCTTCCACCAAGCTGTCCGGAGGCTCCCTCAAAATGAAGCGCCCCGCACTCCTGCTGGCGGTGGCGCTTTTGCTCTTCTCTTTCGCCATTATTAGCTACCGCATCATCTGGCTGAAATACCCGATCTTTCCTGCAGCCCCAGAAAAGGTATGGCAACTCACCATGGATGCCCATGTCAAGGGGGGCGAGAAAGAAACCAAGGTGATGATCGGAGTTCCTTATACCCATCGGGGACAAATTATTGCTGAGGAACGCATCCGCTCTGGAACACTCGGCTTCAATCTCCTTCGTGAGGGACCAAACCAGGTTGGCGTCTGGTCAGGGGCGATCAGTCCAAGCAGTGAAGTCATTGGATACAGGGCAACCATCAAGGTTCAGCCTCCACGTCCCTTCAAATCCAAACCGCCAGCGCTTGAGCTCTATCCAGCGAACATCGGTGAGGCGGAGCAGATACTGGCAAAACGGTTGGTAGGAAAATGGGATCCCCTCCCACCGGCAGACCGACTTCGAAGAGTCGCAGCGGCGGTGAAAGGGATTTGGGGGACTCCACCCCCTGATGTTCAAGACCTCCAGGCCTGGTCAGCTTTTCACGATAAACATGGCCGAGTGACAGCCTTTCTTGTTTTGTTACGAGCTGCTCATCTACCTGCTCGAGTGGTTGAGGGTCTGGAACTCGTTGAAAGCGTAGCAACCCCAACGTTCGTCTGGATTGAGGTTTGGACGGGCCAGGAGTGGGAAAGCATTCAGCCGGAGAAAGGAGAAATTTATCAAAAACCTGTCCCACTTCTTCCATTAACAACCGACGGTCTGCCTGCAGTGCGGGTTCTTAATGGGGAGCTCTCAGAAATCCGCTGGACCTTGAGCCGGGAAATCATCACCCAATGGCGCATGCACTTTGAGCGTATCATGCGTTCAGATCGGTTTCTCGACCGCTGGTCACTCTTCCGGCTGCCAGACGATTTTCAGAGAACCTTCCGCATCCTCCTTCTGGTTCCGATGGGCGCCCTGATGATCTGCCTATTGCGAAACATGGTGGGCTTTCCAACCTTCGGGATCTTCATGCCTGTCCTCATGGCTCTCGCCTTTAGAAATACAGGACTTCTCTATGGACTTGGGATCTTTGCAGGGGTCGTCCTGATTGGGTATGGGGTCCGTCGTTGGATAAACAAACTCCGCCTTCTCTTGGTTCCTCGTCTATCCGTCATTCTCACGTTGGTCATCATCTTCTTTACGGTCTTTGCCCTGATCGGAAGCAAGTTTGGATTAAGAGAGCTCATGGCTGTGGGACTGCTGCCTTTTGTCATCCTCACCATGACCATTGAACGCTTCTTCGTCATCACGGAGGAAGCAGGCGCCCGTGAGGCTCTCTGGACGGCTGCGGGAAGTGCGGCAGTAGCTACCATCACACATGAGATCATCCATCTCGAGCCTCTTCAACTCACCTTCTTTGTCTATCCTGAGCTGCTGTTTGCTGTAGCTGCCGTTCAGGTTCTCATGGGTCGTTATACGGGCTATCGGCTTTCTGAGTTCATCCGCTTTCGGAAATTGAGGGGGACTTCATGATCCTCAAGGCCAAACGCTGGCTTCACGAATTCGGAATCCTCGGTATGAACCGTCGGAATGCCGAATACATCATGCGCTTCAACCCGCGATCCTCCTTTCCGATGGTAGACGACAAGTTCATGACGAAACGCCTGGCTGAAGCCTACCAGATCCCAACCCCGCCTTTATATCACGTGATTGAATATCATGGGGATATTGCCGGGCTTGAAAAAGTGCTCAAGGGCTGTCAAGATTTTGTCATCAAACCAGCCCGGGGCGCGGGGGGGAGTGGTATTCTCTTGATCAAGGATCGTCAGGCATCAGGTTTCGTCAAACCGAGCGGTGAGCTCATCTCATGGACAGATCTGACCTACCACATTTTCGATATCCTCTCTGGAATTTACTCCCTCGAAGGGCTCGAGGATCGTGCTCTGATCGAAACATTTATTCATCCTGATCCGGTCTTTGCGGCAGTAACTTATTACGGCGTTCCGGATATTCGGATTGTTATTTATCGAGGCGTCCCCGTGATGGGAATGATTCGTTTACCAACCAGCGCCTCGGATGGGAAGGCCAATCTCCACAGAGGTGCCATAGGCGTTGGAGTGGACATGAGAGATGGGATGACCTCGACGGCTGTCCATCGTTCAATGGTCATCACGCATCACCCCGACACGGGTCATCCTCTGGATAATATCCAGGTGCCCTATTGGAAAGAGATGCTTCATATGGCGGCGCGGACGTTTGACATGACAGGTCTTGGCTATCTTGGGGTAGACATGGTGATTGATCGGGAGCGAGGGCCATTGCTTCTCGAACTGAACGCCCGGCCAGGCCTTCAGATTCAGGTGGCGAACCAGAAGGGTCTATTGAAACACCTTGAACTCATTGACAAGGCACCTTCTGCTATCTTCGATAGCCCGGAGGCGCGAGTCGCCTGGGCACTTGAGACATTCTCCACTCGCACTCTTAACTGAATGAAGAGGGCCCCGGTCACCGAGTAAGTAAAGATTATTGTGTCAAAGTTTTTTCAGGCGGATAGACGAGGCGTGTCCCATCCACCCGCGCAAACGGCGTAATCCTATGAGGTTGAAGATGGGTTGAGCTAAGGATATGAGCCACCCTGATTTCCCTGACTTCAAGGGCATCGGCGATCAGGGAGCGGTGACACCGCCAAGGCAAAGCTTCAGCGCACATCAATGCAATCCGTTTCTGTTGTGCAACCTTTATCAACTTACCTAAGTGATTCTCAAATTCCGGGGTCTCCATATAGTCCGCGAATCCCCTGAATGAAGCGTTATGCCAACCCGTGTTCGTTGAATCAGGTCGTGGACGGCGAAGCCCTCCAAGCCCTGGCATATGGAGGTATCCGATGCCAGCGGCCTTGAGGTCATCAGGCAGTGTTTCATGATTAAACTGAGGGTTATGCCGTGAACGTGGCACGGTGCGCACATCGACCACTTGCTTCACCTCATAGGTCTGCAGAAGGTGGATGAAAGTCTCCAGGGTGCGCGTGGAGTGTCCGATGGTCACCACGGCGCACTCTGTTCTTTCAGAATGGGACTTCGTCATCACAGCCTATTTTCTTGGAGTTTCTGCTGCAGGAGTTTTTCCCTTTAGCGTTTTTGTTGAGAATATTCCCGATAATCCCTGTAAGCATTTTTTAGTTGATTTAGGACACGGTTTGACTTCTTTATGAGGGATGGTATCTCTTGCATGGGCATTTTCTTTAAGATTAAAAGAAATTGTTTACTAAAGGGAACCGCTTTTTTATAAAGATTATAATATTCTTCATAGAACTCATTGAGTGGAAGAGCTGTCGGGAGCAACGTATGAATGAAGTCGAAGTAGTCATAATTATCGGTTATTAACTGGTTTTTTGCCTCTTCATAGAAATCTGTTCCAGGCAGAGGTGTGAGTACAGCGAAAGACGCAAAGTCTAATTTCAACTTGCGACAGTATTGTCTAAGGGCTAAGAAGTCTTCTTTTTTGAATTCCTGTCGTACGATGAAAGAAGCGTATATGTCAATATCAAGATCTTGAAGGATGTTTATTGCCTTATCATTGTCACTCGCCGTTGAGCCCTTTCTTATGTAGGCGAGGTCTTCATCTTTAAGGAATTCGAGCCCCACAAAGACCCTTTCAAGACCAATACCCCTCCACATCTCGAGGAGTTCAGGATTTCTGCAAATGGTATCGCTTCTCCCATAAAGGAAGTACCGCTTTCTTATCCCTGCATCTCTGATCAGCCTTGCAAGGTTTTTCATCCTTTGGGAGTCAACCAGTGATTCATCATCAGCAAAGAAGACAAATTCTTCCTCCAAGCCAGCCAGCTCTTCAGCAATTTTCTCCGGTTTTCTCCTTAAGTAGCGGCCCCCTGTCAGTTTCCACTGGGCGCAAAATTTGCATCTGTGCGGACATCCCTTGGAGGTCCGTATCGACGCCAAGGGCTTCATCCATTCTGAGTAGTAGTGTCTCCGGTACTTCATTGTTAGCTTCCTCTCCGGAAAGGGGAAGACATCGAGGTCCACTGTAACTGGTGAATCGGCTCTGAAAAGGCTATCTCCTTTCGGAATGGCGTTTCCGGGGATCCCATCAAGAGTCCCTCCCTTTTCAAATCTCGCGATGATTTCCTTGAATGGGAAAACCCCTTCCCCAATTACAATGAGATCAATATACGGGGAGAGAAAGTCTTCGGGCACCATCGTAGCGTGATGACCACCAACCACCGTGAGAACCTGTGGATTCCATCCCTTGATCTCTTCGAAGAGCCTTCTAACCGTGTTCACATGTACAGTGTATGAGGTTATGCCGACAACATCGGGATGGAAGTCCCTGAGGACTCCTTGCAAGTCTCTCTCTATCCGCAGATCGAGGATCTTCACATCGTGGTCTCTTACCACTCCTGCGGCAATGTATTCGAGGGCAAGTGGTTCATAGATAAAAACATCCTCTCCACCTATGGTCAAAGGAGCTTTAGCTGGTTCGATTAACAATATCTTCATTGAACGATCCGTGAGAGAATCTGAGGGGTGACAGCGCCCAAGGATATTGCGTTGACCAACGCCTTCCGACCTCCGTCCCAAAATGCATTCTTCTGTTCAAGAAACTGTTAAACTTTTGAGTAGGATGATCTATTTCTTTTTTAAAGACTTGATATAGACAACGATGTCTGTCATCTCGGCGGACTTTGGATCGATCCCTTTGCCTTTAAGTGCCCCTTTGATACAGGCATTGACCTGTTTCTCAAAGCCCTTCATGTCACCTGCCTTTTCTAACCCCTTTCCGTCTGGATGGCATGAGTTGCAAGACATCCCCGCTGTGCCCCCACCAAACTTTGGATCATTAAAAAGAGCTTTTCCCTTCTCCACATCACCTGCTGCCATGGACAAGGTCAACATAAGACTGAAGGGAATCATTACAAACATTGATATTATCAATCTCTTCATTCTATTTCGCTTCCTTTCTTAATTAACATTAATAGGTCCATTTTCGCATTGGAACTTTTCTTTTTCAATACCGTTTTTTCAAAAGCATATGGCCAATATAAAAAGAAAAGGCCAAGGACCATTAAAATACATGAAAGGGCGATGAGAGAGATGGCTGCCATTTTGGCTTGGGTTCCGGTACGCAGTCTGGTATCTCTGGTCACCCTCATACCTGGCGGAGGGTACTGACCGGATTTCAAGACTTTCCTCGCTATGACGATCAAATAAGTTCCTGTAATGAGCAAGCTCCCAAAAACGAACCCCAAAGTTATTTTGAGTAAGAGTATAGATTTTTTGAATGCTAAATCTGGATTTTCCTTAGAGATCTGTTTGATCTGGTCATTATAATCATTGAAGTAAGGAACTACGAGAATAAGAGCTATGGTGAAAAGTCCAAGAAAGATGAAAAATTTTCTTCTCAGGTTTTTATCCGCTGGGAGGACGCCCGGGTTCATATTAAAAATTTTGTATCCTCTAAATAGGAAATTGCAAGAAATCAAATACTTAAGCAAATTGACACCTAATCTTTCAGAATATTATAATGGATTTCTTAAAGGGCTTTACATGTATGAAAAACGGACCTACAGAAATTTGGTGAAAACCGATGACCTCGTTAAATTTGAGGTCATTGTTAAAGAAACCGACCTCCTCGTCCGGGCAGAGAGGGATCTTTCCAAAGAGACGAGAGAATTTGTATTAAAATACCGCCATCAACTTGAAACTTACATCGCGATGAACCCTGAATTCCAGAAAAGCCTTGTCCCTCTCATGGAGGACCCCTATGCTCCGGAGATTGTCCACCAGATGATCCAAACTTCTCAATTGGCCCATGTCGGTCCAATGGCTGCTGTGGCCGGAGCCATGGCCGAATCAGTTTCTAAAGACTTGCTCAAACTCTCAAAAGAGGTGATCGTTGAAAATGGTGGAGACATCTATCTCGCCACCTCCAGGGAGCGGACCATCGGGATCTATGCGGGCGATTCTCCTCTTAGTCTTAAAATAGGAATTGTCATCTCACCCGAAGAGACTCCTCTCGGTGTCTGTACCTCTTCAGGAACGGTTGGCCCTTCCCTCAGCTTTGGGAAGGCAAATGCTGTCTGCATTCTCTCCAAATCTGCAGCCCTTGCTGATGCAGCTGCGACGGCTGTCGGGAATGTTGTAAAGGAGAAAAAAGATATTGAATTGGGTCTTGAAAAGGGAAGAGAAATCGTAGGGGTATTGGGGGCGCTCATCATCGTTGAGGAAAAGATGGGCGCCTGGGGAAATATCAAACTAACCCAACTCTAAAAAATGATGACGACCATTTCTATCTCCACGCTCGGATGTAAAGTCAACCAGTTTGAGTCTGAGGCTCTTATAGATACCTTGGAACGGATGGGCTATGCTTTGGTCCCCTTTGGAGAAGGGGCGGATATCGCCATCATCAATACTTGTACGGTCACTCACCGGGCTGATTTTCAATCAAGGCAGATGGTTCGAAGGGCCTTCCGATCCAACCCAAACTCTTTGATCATCGTGACCGGGTGTTATCCACAGGTGGAACCGGATGCCTTCTTAAAGATGAAAGAGGTGCATTATCTTTTAGGAAATGGAGAAAAAAACCAGATTCCTGACCTTCTTCCCTTGATGCAAAGAGGCGAATTTCCAAGGGTTCAAGTTGGCGATATTCAGAAAGAGAGGCACTTTTCAGAAACCCCTCTTCATTCTTTTCATCGTCACACCCGGGCCTTCCTAAAAATTCAGGATGGTTGCAATGCTTATTGTTCCTATTGTATCGTTCCTCACGCCAGGGGCCGATCGAGGAGCCTCCAACCGGAAAGAGTGGTTGAAAATTTAAAGAGTTTGAAAGAGGAGGGATTTAAAGAAGTGGTGCTCACCGGCATCCACCTGGGCGCCTATGGACTTGACCTCAACCCTCCTTTTTCTTTGGATAAACTAATTAGACAACTGGAGAAAGAGGAGACTCCTGATCGAATTCGACTCAGTTCGATTGAGCCGGGAGATTTTTCTCCAGGACTTATCTCAACTCTCACACAATCAAGTAAGATCTGTCCTCATCTCCACATCTCACTCCAGAGTGGAGATGATGAGATACTGAAAAAGATGAATAGAGACTATGATCAATCCTTCCTCTCCGGTCTCATCCAGGAGCTTCATCTGAGGATTCCAAAGCTCTCCATCGGAGCAGATGTGATTGTAGGATTTCCAGGGGAGACAGAAGAGAAATTCAAACATACCTATGGACTGGTCGAATTTCTACCCTTCTCTTATCTCCATGTCTTCCCTTTTTCCAGGAGAAGGGGAACCCCTGTATTTCAATTTCCTCAGAGGTTGGATGAGAAAGAAATCAAGAAAAGGGCTGAGACGATGAGGGGGTTGGGAAAGCAGAAACGCCAGGTTTTCTATCGCCAGTTTCTCAATCAAGAACTGAGCGTCCTGGTAGAAGACCGTAAAGAAAAAGAAACCGGAAGATGGAAGGGCCTTTCCCGAAATTACATCCCTGTTCTGCTCACCAATAAAAATGGGATCAAAGAACATCGGGATTGGGTCAACCAGGAATGGACCGTCAGGGTGACCGAATTGGCCGAAAAGGGTGTGATCGGTAAAGTTTTGGAGAAATAGTGTGGAGGAAGAGAGGCTGGCATCTCTAAAAGAATTGGAAGAGCGCCTGGGCCATCGATTCAAAGAGATCAAATGGCTCGATCAGGCCCTTACTCATAAGTCATTTATCTATGAAACCAATCATCCCGAAAAAGTCGCCAATGAGGTTTTAGAATTTCTCGGAGACTCGGTCCTCAATCTGGCGGTCAGTCACCTCCTCCTCCACAAATTTCCTGACGCTCAAGAAGGAACCCTCTCTATGATGAGGTCCCAACTGGTCAAAAGGAGTTCCCTGGCCTCCCTCGCAAAGGAAATTCAGCTTGAAGGCTATCTTCTCCTTGGAAAAAGCCAACAGTTAAATGGAGGGATGGAAAAATCTTCCATTTCGGCCAATACCTATGAAGCCTTGATCGGAGCCATCTTCATGGATTCAGGATTCAACCGGGCGTTAGAAATCATCCAAGAGCATTTCGAACCTTATCTCCAAACCAAAACTCTCTCTGTACTATTTAATGATTTTAAAAGCCTTCTGCAAATATATTCCCAACAGTCTCATGGAGTGTCTCCCCAGTATCGAGTGTTGAATGAGTCCGGACCAGACCATGATAAATGGTTCCAGGCATCTGCCACGATCAAGGGCGAAGTGAAGGGATTAGGGTGGGGAAAAAGCAAGAAAGAGGCAGAGCAAGACGCAGCCAAAAACGCCTTAGAAGAGATTAATAAAATGTCAAATGACAAATTTCCAGGTTCAAATGAAATCTAACAAGGCGCTGAAAAACCCAGTTTGTCTGTCACTCCCGCGAAAGCGGGAGTCCAGACGCCGTTCCTGCGCAAGCAGGAAACCATTACAAAGGAACTGGATTTCTGCTTTTGCAGGAATGACAAGAAAGAGTCAACCCTTCGACTCCCCGGCCTGAAGGCCGTGACTTGCTCAGGGTTGACCCTGAGCGGCGCTTCTTTACCCCGCCTTCAAAGGCGGGGCTTGGCGCCGCCGAATGGGTCAACGAAGACTTTTTCAGCAACCTGCTAAATGTCTAAATGCTCAAATTTAAAGAATTCAACTAAATTTTGATTTGAAATTTGCCTGCCTGCCGCAGGCAGGGATTTTGACATTAAAAAAATAAATTGGATGATTAAGAGTCCAGAATCATCTCACTTTAAAAAAAATCAATGAATCCATTGATCATTCCTGTTTTTCTTCCCAATCTGGGTTGCCGTGAGTGTTGCCTCTTCTGCAATCAGAAGACAGCGGCCGAAGGACTCCCCTCTCTTCTTTCCGTTCGGAACTTTATCGAAGCCTCTCTTCCTGGACTTCCGTCTGAGGGAAAGGAGAGGGAGAAACAAATTGCCTTCTACGGTGGGAGTTTCACGGCGATCCAAAGAGATGATCAACTACGTTATCTGAAAGAAGTCCAGCCCTTCCTCGCTTCTGGTCTGATCGATTCCATTCGCATCTCCACCCGGCCTGATGCTCTGGATGAAGAGATTCTCTCCCTGCTCAAAGAATACGGGGTGAAGACCGTAGAGGTCGGGGTGCAATCGATGATTGATGAAGTCCTCCTCCTTGCCCGCAGAGGTCATTGCACGGCGGATACGATGGATGCTGTCTCCCGATTACAAGATAAGAAATTCGAGGTAGGACTTCAACTGATGATCGGCCTTCCGGGTGATACCTTCGATCGTTTTCTTAATACCCTTGACCAGATCATTGAGCTCAAACCCGATTTCGTCAGGATCCATCCCACACTCGTCCTCAAAGATGCTCCCCTTGAAATTCTCTGGAGGAATGGAAGGT
>Ga0315282_10017120_pt1 | contig 10504 bp, 10 predicted proteins | sample YL17G07_20_MG_FD_203693 | JGI IMG/M metagenome (GOLD analysis project Ga0315282, IMG submission 203693) | Sediment microbial communities from Yellowstone Lake, YNP, Wyoming, USA - YL17G07_20 | ecosystem: Environmental > Aquatic > Freshwater > Lake > Sediment | place: USA: Wyoming | collected... | reverse complement strand
TTAGATGAGCCCTCCAACGAGCGCTGCATCCCCCTTCCCCCGGTGCGGGAAGTGAGAGGAACGCGACCGTCCGCGCAAGCGGACGCGGGCGTTCGCAGGATGAGGGAATCCGGAGAAGGGCAAGCCACGTCAAGAATCGCCACATCCCAGCCCGGTGATCGGCTTGGGACTTTCGTGGGAACCTATGTCGATGCGGGCGCAGATGGGCTGCTCGCCGAGCGGTGGCGACTTCGAACTGCTTCCTGAGACGGGTTGTGTTCCGTGTTGAGCATACCGCATGCAAGCACCTGATTTCCAGAATCGCAACGGCAACGGTCACGCAGAGGATGCCGAGTGGATCCCTGTCGGCACGTTGCACCCCGTGCACGAGCAACCTCCCGTGTACCCCCCGCCGCGAGCACGACGGCGCTGGTGGCTCCATATCGCGCTCTTCATCGCAACCGCGGCCTCGTGCTATCTTGTCGCCGGTCCGGCCTATGCAGTCGGCATCATGGCGATCTTGCTGACCCATGAGATGGGTCACTACCTCACGTCGCTTCGATGGAGGGTGGATGTAAGCCTGCCGTACTTCCTGCCGTTCCCCGACATCCCCATGGTCGCTCGGTCGCCCATTGGCACGTTCGGTGCAGTCATCGTGATGAAATCCCGGATGCCAAACCGGCGCTCACTGCTCGATATCGGCGCTGCCGGGCCGGTTGCCGGATTCCTCGTGTCGCTCGCAGTGCTCGCCATCGGCTTGGGCCTGTCCAGGATCGATGTGCTCCCGAACGTGTGGCCGCCGGAAGGTTACATGGCGTACGTCTTCGGCGACTCGCTTCTGTTCATCGGCCTACGATGGCTCATCCTCGGCCCGCTTCCTCCGGGGCACGAGGTGTTCCTGCATCCCCTTGCGCGTGCGGGATGGGTCGGACTGTTTGTCACGGCCCTCAATCTCCTGCCCATCGGACAGCTTGACGGTGGCCACATCCTGTACGCGCTTCACCGGCGTCATTACCGTCTCATCGTGCTCGTAACCACGTTCGCACTTGTCGCGCTCGTGTTTGTCTCGGCGGTCTGGACCCTCTTCGCGCTCCTTGCAGTCGTATTCGGCCAGAAGCACCCGCCGCCGCTGGACGATGTGACTCCGATCGACCCGATACGCCGCGCGATCGGCTACTTCTGTCTTGTGATCCTGATCCTGTGCTTCATGCCCAACCCGCTCGACGTCGTCGGGTTGTGATCGGTACGCGCCCACAGGACGCACCGCGCCACGGTCCATTGTGGAAGCACAACGCGGGCAACTCCTATGAAGAGAGAAATCGTCGTACAGGGCTACGATGTTCGACGCCAGCCAGCGAAGGTAGTCGGACGCGGGGATGATCGGATCCCCATTCGCCGGGGGATCGCTCTGTCCATCGTCCTGCTCCACCTGCTCTCTCTTCCGGCGTGCAATCCGTTCCGGACCGCGGCTCCGGAGAACCCCGAAGGCCCGCAGATCGACTATCCGCCGCCGACCACCACCGACAACGTCCTCAAGATCCTCGCCATGGCGCTCGGGGCGAAGGACAATCGTGCGTACCTCGAACGCCTCTCGGTCGATTTCGCCTTCCGTCCCGACCCCGTCCAGCTTCCCACCGCGGAGTTTCAGAAGTTCCCCTCGACGTGGTCTCGCGACCAGGAGGCGTTCTTTCTCGCCGCGCTCTTCAGCAATCTCGATTCGGTCGCCCTCGAATGGCAGGACATCCTGACTCAGCCGCAGGGGACCGGCGCCGAGGTGACGGCGAGGTACACCCTGACCGCGTTCAGGACCGGGCAGTCGGAAACCCGCTACACCGGCCAAGCCCGCTTCTTCATGGAACAGGTGGCGGGCGTCTGGAACGTCAGGCACTGGGACGACGTTGTGCTGAGCAACGTCAGCCAGACATGGGGCCTGCTCAGGGCGCAGGTTTTCGCCACCTGATGAGGTATATTGCAGGTTACGGATCCGTACGACCAAGAGATAGATCGATGAAGCTCCTCGTCCGCGCAAGCCTCATCCTCCTCCCGCTTGTCTCGACGGGATGTGACCTGCTCAACCAGACGGCGGTCATCCTACCGGACTCATCGGACCCGAGCGCGGCGCGTCCGTTCTCGCTCTCGGAACCAGATAGCGTCCTGAAGCTGCTCACCTACCTGTTCTATCACCATCGCCCGAAAGACGCCGACGAGTACGGCGACCTGCTCTACCCCGGCTATTTCTACCGATACGTCGACCCGACGGACCAGCACGATCTGTTCCTTCGGAAGGACGAAGAGGTTCGAATCTACAAGCGCATCTTCGCATTCTACGAGGATATCTCCGCGCGCTTCACGGTCGAAGACCGCTGGATCGAATACGGGGCACATCGCTCCTATCCGCTGGGAACCCCGGCATACGAGATCTCGGATGAGCATCCCGACGAGGACTGGGTCGTGCTTCAGGTGTTCGGTGAGATGAGCTTCACCTACACTGACGATCAGGCGGTGCGCGTTGGCGCGGACGTTCGGCAACCCTTCAACATTGCGTTCCGCCTCGAGCCGATGAAGAAGGACTCCACCTGGCAGATCGGCTCATGGACGGACCTCGCCCCGATCTACCCCGTCAAACCCGCGACGACAGCGAGGCGCGGCGCCTGAGCCGAACCCGGATGTCCTCACGGTTCTGAAATGGAGACGTAGGGGAGGGTTTCTAACCCTCCCGCAACCCTTTCCGTACACGCTCTCAGTGCGCGTCCAACCAGTTCCCCGCGATGCCGATATCGACGCGCACGGGGACCTTCAGTTCCAGAGCACCGGACATCTCCGCCCGAACCATCCCGGTCAGGCGATCCAGTTCGTCGGGAGGAGCCTCGAACAGAAGCTCGTCGTGCACCTGCAGGAGCATCTTCCCGGCAAACCCCTCTGCGCACAGGCGGCGTTCGATCGCGATCATCGCTACCTTGATCATGTCCGCCGCTGTCCCCTGAATCGGCGTGTTGATCGCCGTGCGCTCGGAGAAGCGGCGACGGTTTACGTCGCTTGAGTCTATCTCCGGCAGGTACCTCCTGCGACCGAGCATCGTCGTGACGTAGCCGTCTTTCCGCGCTCTCTCGATGATCTCGTCGCTGTAGCGCCTCACCCCGGGGTAGGTCTTGAAGTAGTTGTCGATGAAGTTCTGCGCCTCGCGCTGAGGAATGCCGAGCTGCTGCCCGAGGCCAAACGCCGTCTGCCCGTACATGACGCCGAAGTTGATCGTCTTCGCCTGCGCGCGCAACTCGCGGCTGACGTGCTCCGCCTCGATGCCGAAGACGAGCGACGCCGTGAGCGTATGGATGTCCGCGTCCCGCCGGAACGCCTCGATGAGGGTCTCGTCGTCCGAGAGATGCGCCATGATGCGCAATTCGATCTGCGAGTAGTCGGCGGAAATAAGCTTCCATCCCTTCCGGGGGACGAACGCCCGGCGCACCTGACCGCCGAGCTCGGTGCGGATCGGGATATTCTGGAGGTTTGGGTCGTTCGAGGCGAGTCGTCCCGTCGTGGCGACGGTCTGCTGGAAGGAAGTGTGCACGCGCCTGGTCTTCCTGTTCACGTACTTCGGCAGCGCGTCCACATACGTTGACAGGAGCTTCGAGAGCGTCCGGTATTCGAGCACGAGCTTCGGGAGCGGATGGAGCGGCGCGAGCGATTCGAGCACGTCCACATCCGTCGAGTAGCCAGTCTTCGTCTTCTTCCGCGAGGGAAGCCCGATCATATCGAAGAGGATGTGCCCCAACTGCTGAGTCGAATTGATGTTGAATACCTCGCCCGCCGTATCGTAGACCTGCTGCTCGATCTCGCTCAACTGCCCGGTGATCTCCTTCGACAGATCACCCAGGATTCCCGTATCCACCGTGATCCCGGTTCGCTCCATGCTGAGCAGCACCCGCATGAGCGGCATCTCGACCGTCTCGAACAGGTCCCGGAGCTTTGCCTCGTCGAGTCGCTCCTCGAAGAGGTGCGCGAGCTGCCACGTGATGAGCGCATCCTCGCCGGAATACTCCGTCGCCTTGTCCACCGGTGTCCGATCGAAGGTGATCTGCGACTTGCCCTTCCCGATGAGGTTGGTGATCGGGATCATCGCGTGGCCGAGGTGCTCTTGCGCCATCGCGTCGAGGCCATGCCGTCCGCCGGGGTCGAGGAGGTATGAGGCGATCATGGTATCGAAGAGCCGACTGTTCACCGTGAACCCCGCACCCTCGAGGATGGCGAGGTCGAACTTCAGGTTCTGGCCGATCTTCGGGATGGCCTCGTCCGCAAGCAGCGGCCCGAGGTGCTCCTTGACGAGGTCGAGCGGGACATTCTCCGGCACGTCCGCCGTCGTGACGAAGTTGAGTTCCCCTTCTTTCCCCGCTGGACGATGGGTGATCGGGACGTAGTACCCCGTCTCGTCATCGCAGGCAAGCGAGATGCCGACGAGCTTCGCGACGAACGGATCGGTTGCCGTCGTCTCCGTGTCGATGGCGAAGCGCCCGACCTTCCTGAGCTTCTGGCACAGGGCGGGCACCGATTCCCGTGTCACGGTCTCGTACGTTGCCCGCCCCCTCGCTTTCTCCCCTTCCACGTCGAGTTCCTTCAGGAACTCGAAGAACTCCAGCTCCCGGAAGAGCGGGCGCAACAGGTCGAGCTTCGGCCCGGTCCACGCGAACTTCCCAAGGTCGATTTGGACCGGTGCGTCGAGGGCAATGGTCGCCAGTTCCTTCGAGAGCCGCGCCTGATCGGCGAACTGGACGAGATTGCTCTGGAGCCCGGACTGCTTCATCGACCGGGCCGCTTCGAGCACCGCTTCGAGCGAGCCGTACTCGCCGATGAGCTTCGCCGCCGTCTTCTCGCCCACCTTCGGCACTCCCGGGATGTTGTCCGACGTATCGCCCATAAGACCCAGGAGATCGGTGATGCGCTCCGGTTCGACGCCCCATTTCTTCACCACCTCGTCGCGGGTGATCCGATCCCACTGGTCCCGCGTCCTGCCCGGCGAGAGCATGGTGACGCCCTCGTCCACAAGCTGCATGAGGTCCTTGTCGCCGGTGACGAGCACGACCTCCAACCCGTTCTCGACAGCCTTCACGGAAAGCGTCCCGATGAGGTCGTCCGCCTCGTACCCGTCCATCCGGATGATCGGCAGGTCCATTGCCTCGACGATGGCGTCCACGCGCGGAAGCTGCGCAACGAGTTCCTCCGGCATCTTCTCCCGCGTTGCCTTGTAATCTGGGTACCTCTCGTGGCGGAACGTCGGCTTGGGCGAATCGAACACGACGGCGAGGTACTCCGGCTTGTCCTCGCGAAGCACCTTGAGGAGCGCTGAGGTGAACCCGAACGGCGCGCTCGTGTTCTCCCCCTTCGAGGTCACGAGCGGGTTCCTGATGAACGCGAAGTACGCGCGGTAGACCAGCGCCGAGCCGTCAATGAGATAGAGCCGCTTTCGGTCGGACATCGGGACGTTCCTCGGTGAGAATCGGTGTATGGCATCGCGATCACAAGGATAGCGGATGAAGGGGCTCCCGACAACGGAAGTGACCATACCTTCTCCGGCACACCTCCCGCAGGTCGGGCCTTTCCAGAGACGTCAGGTAGGTGAAGTGTCGCGGAAACGGAAGAGACGAGACGACTCGCTCGCCCTCGTCGTTCAGCCGGTCCGCAAGACCTTCGCGCCCCGGGTCTTCCTCACCTTGAGTTCGTAGAGCGCTCGGTTCGCGTCCTCGAGAGGGAACTCCTCCACCTCGGGGCGGATGGGTATCTCGGCGGCGAGCTGGAGGAACTCGGCAACGTCGCGTCTGGTAACGTTCGCCACGCTCTTGATCTCCTTCTCAAGCCACAGGTGCGCCGGGTAGTCGAGCTTCAAGAGGTAGTCCCTGTCCGTGTTCTCCTTCCGGATCGCGTTGATGACGAGCCTCCCGCCCGGCGCGAGGCTTCGCAGCACCTCGACGACCGGCTTCCAGCCCAACGCATGCGCTTCCTCGCCGCGTCCCTCGATTCTCCCGACGACCTGATGACCGAGTACGACGGGCAATCGCGGCGGAGCTGTCCTCCCCTCGATTTCATCCAGTTCGGTGTGACAGACTCCGCACACCGATACGCGCACGAGGATCTCGTCTGCCTCCGGGGTGAGGTCGGGCACCTCTTCCAACGCGAGCGGACTCCTGTCCTGCTCGAGGTTCGTGAGCCGTCTCAACAGCATCGCCTTCATCGGATCGTTCCCTCTTCGTGACGATCCACCATCGGGGAACGGCGGTCCTGCAACCTTGCGCGCTCTCACCGAGAACATAACCTTTCCGTTCGTGAACCCCACTACTCCGTACACCGCCCCGCAAAAGCCGCGTTGCTATGATGGAGAAGATCGACAGGGAACTCGTCGCCTCGGCCCGGTCGGGCGACAGGGAAGCGTTCGGCGAGCTCATCGAACGCCACCAGCCGGCGTGCCTGCGCCTCGCCATGAGCTTGGTGAACGACAGGGAGACCGCTCGGGAGATCGTTCAGGAAGCGGTCCTCCAAGCCTACCTCTCGCTCGATGATCTGCGGGAGGACGCGAAGTTCGCCAACTGGCTCCTCGGGATCGTGGCAAACGGATGCAGGAGCTACTGGCGGGATCGGACGTCGCCCTCTCCTCCCGACGTGGCGGGCGGCGGAACGTTCGACGCCATCGGTTTGTGGAACGCCGCGGAGAGCCCGACCGAGAGAGCGGAGCAACGGGAACTTCACGATCTGCTGTCCGCTGCACTGGACGCCCTCCCCTCGAAGAGCAGGAGCGCAGTGCACCTGTTCTATTTCGAGCGACGCAGCGTGCGGGAGATCGCGGAAATCCTGCATCTCTCCATCACGGCGGTGAAAGGACGGCTTCACCGGGCAAGGCAACACCTGAGAGAGCGCCTGTTACCGGTGAGCGCGGAACTGCTCCCGGAGCTGGTGGCACAAGGAAAGGGACGCGCGATGATACCATTGACGGTTGCGGATGTGGTACTGCAAGGGGAAAGGAGCGGCTGCGTCGTGGTGCTGCACGACGAGGAACGTCATCGGCTCTTACCCATCTGGATTGGAACGGCCGAGGGAGAGGCAATTGCGCTGGGCCTGCGCGGCTACCCATTCCCAAGACCGATGACCCACACGTTTATGGCAAAGCTCCTTGAAGCCACCGGGGCAACGCTCGAGCACGTGCGGATCCAATCCCTGAAGGGGACGACCTACTACGCGATTGTGAGACTGACGAGCGGCGCCGACCTCGATGCGCGGCCGAGCGATGCCCTCGCGCTCGCCGTCCGGATGGGCAGCCCGATCTTTGCGACGGAAGAAGTTATGAACAAGGGTGGAGTGGAAATCCCCCAGCACCTCCGAGAGACAGCGCCACTCGGCAGAGGGATTGATGCCATCGTGAGAGAGATCGAGGGAAAGGCAGTCCGGACGACGGAGGCGCAGCTCCGACACCTTGTCGCGTTCGTATTCGGAAGCGAGATCACCTTCGCGCAGGAAGGACACGGGGAGTAGAGGCGAGGCATGCGCCCCTACGACAAACGGTCCACCGGACTTGTCAGACAGAGCCTACGCATTCCCAAGCGCTGGGTGCTTTAGGTGCTGCCTGACCTCGGCCCATCCTTCCTTCGCCCGGTCCTTCTCCATGTCCGGCAGGAAGCCGAAATCGAGATAAACCTTGATCGCCGGAAGCCGCGCCGATGACGTGTTGAGATACGCGTTCCGATACTCGTCCTTCAGACGCAGCATTGCCTTCGTCATGATCGCTTTCCCGATGCCCCTCCCCTGACATTCCGGCAGCACGGCCACCCAGTGGATGAGGCCCTGCGGCCCATTTGGGGTATCGCGCCACCACGCGGTGATCGAGGCGATGTCCTTTCCTTCCGGTGAGACGACGAACCAGCTCCGGTCTGCGAGGCACTTCCCAAGGCCACCGAAATCGTTCTGGAACGTGTCCATGGTGATCTTCATGAACGTGGCATTCGCCGCCGCTTGAATCGCCACCCACCGCTCGGTATCATCGCTCTGCTCGAACTCGGCGCTGTGGAACGAACGGAAAGAGTGGCCTTCCGGCAATTGATGGATCGGGATGTCGTCCATGTGCGGACGGTACATGCCGACGGGGATGTCGTTCACACCTTTCATCCTCGCTGAGTGGGAGATCCCAAGCACTCCGGCGAGACGAAAGTACGGTTGCGCCCTCAGCGACCAAAACCGCCTTCGGATTGGTTCGTCTCTGCGCTGTGACGATCTTCTCATCTCCCGCGAACCGACGAGAGCGTCGTCACCATAGTCCCTTACAACGAGGAGGAATCCCACGCCATGCCGAAGGACACGATGACCCCGAAAGAACGTTGGGAAGCCGTGCTCAACCGCGAGAAGCCGGACCGCGTGCCGATGGACTACTGGGCGACATCCGAGGCGACCGACAAGCTCATGAAACACCTCGGCGTCGGCGATATGGACGAACTCTTTAAACGGCTCCACATTGATCCGGGCTGTGCCGTCGGAGGGCGCTACGTCGGCCCGCCTGCCACGGCAGGTGAAGACATCTTCGGCTGTCGGTTCAGGGATGTGAAGTATGCCACCGGGACGTACAACGAGTGTATCCACCACCCCCTCGCGCAGTATTCGAGCGTCGAGGAGATCGACAAGAACTATACGTGGCCAAGCCCAGACTGGTGGACGTACGGTCACATCCCGAAGGAGATCAAGGGCAAGGAGCACCTGCCTGTCAAAGGCGGCGGGTCGGAGCCGTTCCTCAAGTACTGCCAGTTGCGCGGGCTGGAGCAGGGATTTGCCGACCTCATCGAGCACCCCGACATCGTCCACTACTGCCTCGACAAGCTCTTCGGCCTGGCCTACGAGAACACCCGGCGCATCTACGAACAGATCCCCGGCAAGGTGATGTTCGCCTACGTCGCCGAAGATATGGGCTCACAGGAGAGCCTCCTCTTCTCGCCGAAGCAGCTCCACGAGTTCCTCTTCCCGCGCATGAAGCGGATGATGGACCTCGTCCATTCGGCGGGTGCGTACGTCTTCCATCACTCCGACGGGGCGATCAGGCCGATCATCCCGGACCTCATCGAGCTGGGCATCGACGTGTTGAACCCGGTCCAGTGGCGCTGCAAGGGTATGGACCGACTCTCGCTAAAGCGAGAGTTCGGCGGTAGACTCATCTTCCACGGAGCGGTGGATAACCAGCAGACGCTGCCGTTCGGGACGGTCAAGGACGTGGTGGAGGAGGTGCGGTACAATCTCGACGTGCTCAACAGGGGCGGCGGCTACATCCTCGCACCGTGCCACAACATCCAGGCAGTCAGCCCGCCGGAGAACATCGTCACGATGTACGACACGTGCTACCACGAAGGGTGGATGTAGGGGTTTGCTCGTCGGTAGGGCGTAGTCTGACAGCCGATGCGTACATTGAAGAAGGCAGAATGCCCACGCTGCAATTGGAGGACTTCCAATGGATCGTTTCGAGCACGTACGCGATGCCGTCCTTCCCATGCTTAAGCCGTATGGGCTCAAGCGTCTTGCCGTGTTCGGCTCGTACGCTCGCGGCGACGACACGGCAGCGAGCGACATTGACCTCTTGGTCGAGTTCGAGGACCCACCGAGGAAGAAACTCGGGTTGCTTGAATGGGTCCGCCTGGAACGAGAGATCGGGGAGATGCTGGGACGCGATGTCGATATGGTGGATGCGGAAGCTCTGAAGCCGACAATCCGGCCGTACGTGGAAGAGGACCTGAAGGTGGTCTATGAAGAAGCGCGGTGATCTTGCATACCTTCGGGATATTGTCGATGCCGCCGCCCACATTGAGGGCTTCCTCGCCGGCCTGTCCAATCAGCGCTTTCTTCAGGAACAGCTCTATCAGTCAGCCGTGCTGCGGGAATTGGAGGTCATCGGCGAAGCATCGCGCAATCTAAGCGCTCAACTCCGCGAACGCTATCCCGGCGTGCCGTGGACGGACATCGTCGGCATGCGAAACCGGATCGCACACGGATACTTCGCCATCAGAATGCGCGCTGTATGGGAGACGGTGACCAACGACGTGCCGGTGTTCAAGAGGCAGGTGGAGGGGATACTTGCCGATCTCGGCAGCCGCGACAAATGAGGAAGAGCCGGACGCCCCCACGAACAGATCAGTGAGGTCGTCGTTCCTATCGTCGCCCCGTGCCACAACATTGAGGCGGTCAGCCCGCCGGAGAACGTCGTCACGATGTACGACACGTGCTACAACGAGGGGTGGATGTAAGTATCGTCGTATCCGAACCGTTACGATCGCTTTGTGCGGCCGGGCAAACTTCGCGGATTGTGATTAGGCGAAGGCGCGCCAGACGTGGCCTAACGTTCTGCAAAGGAATTCGCCAAGGGCAAAGGTGTACTCATCTTCCTTAGGTGATTGGTCCTGTTTTGGCACCGGATTAGGATTGGTGTCATGGACCTATCTACGTACGAAAGCTTGATTAGAAGCGAGTCAGCAGCCCGCAGATTCGTGTTGAGATTTTGCTTCAAGAACCAACA
>Ga0315282_10017119_pt1 | contig 10505 bp, 9 predicted proteins | sample YL17G07_20_MG_FD_203693 | JGI IMG/M metagenome (GOLD analysis project Ga0315282, IMG submission 203693) | Sediment microbial communities from Yellowstone Lake, YNP, Wyoming, USA - YL17G07_20 | ecosystem: Environmental > Aquatic > Freshwater > Lake > Sediment | place: USA: Wyoming | collected... | reverse complement strand
CCAGCCAGACTGTAGCACAGTCGGAAATCACGCCCATCTGGAACGAAGGGAAAAAGGACGCGGTAATGATCACGGTCGTGTACGACAACGTCATTTATGATCCACGACTGGAAACCGCCTGGGGTTTCGCCTGTCTGGTCGAGACTGGCGAGAGGACTATTCTCTTTGACACCGGCGGTGATGGGGACAGGCTGCTACGGAACATGGCAACGCTGGGGGTCGACCCTGAGAGCATCGAGGTTGTCGTCCTTTCTCACATCCACGCGGATCACACCGGCGGGCTGGAGAGTCTTCTGAAGGCAAATGCCCGCACCACAGTTTACCTCCCTCGCTCCTTCCCCCCCGATTTCAAGTCGCGAGTGCGGGCTCAGGCCGATGTGGTTGAAGTGGGAGGGGCAACGAAGATCGCGGATTGCGCGTACACCACCGGCGAGATGGGGTCAGGCATCATCGAGGAGGCGCTGGTGCTGAAGACGAGCCAGGGGCTGGTGGTAATCACTGGTTGCGCCCATCCCGGCATCGCGGAGATGGTGGCGCGGGCGGCAGAGATTGGCAGGGACAGAGTCTACCTGGTGTTGGGCGGCTTCCACCTGGGCGGAGCCAGTGAAGAAAGAATTAAGGAGACCATCGCCCAGTTTCAACGGCTGGGCGTGCAGAAGGTAGCTCCCAGTCACTGCACGGGCGACAACGCGATCAGTCTCTTCCGCCAAGTCTACGGGGAAGATCTTGTCGCAAGCGGAGCCGGGCGGCTCATCGAGATCGCGCCCTGACCGATGATCCTTACATTCCCACACCTCTCAAATCGAGCACGCGACCTGCAAGTGCCCATCCGGACAACTGCAGTGTGACCCCTTGTGAGTGTGGCAAATGGGCACGAGGCCCTATACCGCGAGTGGTTCGGGCAGGCTCGAAGGAGACGAGCGAATGGTCAAAGAAACCTGTGTGACGACTCGGACCGTTGACCCGGCTGTGGAGATGCTGCTCGAAGAGGCTGCGGCCCTCGGCGTGTCCACAGCCTTCAGCTGGGCTGCTGCCATGGCTCCCTGTCCCATCGGCGAAAACGGCCGGTGCTGCAAGAACTGCCACATGGGGCCATGCCGGCTGGTCAAGCCCGGCCAGCGGGGCGTGTGCGGCGCGACGCTAGAGACTGTCGCCGCCCGCAACCTGGCCCGCGCCATCGCTGCCGGCGCTGCGGCTCATTCCGATCATGGCCTGGACATGGCCTTTACCCTGGAGGCCGTGGCCAGGGGTGATGCGCCCGGCTACGAAGTGCGCGACCCGCACAAGCTGCGCAGTGTGGCCGAGCTGATGGGCATCCACGTCGACAGCAAGCCGGTAAATGACCTGGCGTTGGAGGTGGCCGATCGAGCCATCGAGAACTTTCGCCAGATGCGCGGCGAGCTGACCTATGTGAGCCGGGCACCAGCCAAGCGCCAGGAGGTCTGGCGCGGACTGGGCATCACCCCACGCAGTGTCACTCGCGAAATCGTCGAGACCCTGCATCGCACTCACATAGGTACTGACCAGGACCCGGAGCATATTCTGCGGCACGCGCTGCGTACCGCGCTATCCGACGGGTGGGGCGGCAGCATGCTCGCGACTGACATCTCGGACATCCTGTTTGGCACACCCAGCCCGACGGTGGCCCAGGTCAACCTGGGGGTACTCAAGGACGATGAGGTCAATATCGTCATTCACGGCCACGAACCGACGCTGTCGGAGATGATTGTGGCAGCTGCCCAATCGCCGGAGCTGGTAGATCGTGCCCGGTCGCAGGGCGCGGCCGGCATCAACCTGTGCGGCATCTGCTGCACCGCCAACGAGATCCTGATGCGCCAGGGAGTGTCCGTGGCCGGCAACTTCCTTAGCCAGGAGCTGGCACTGCTCACCGGCACGATCGAGGCGATGGTGGTAGACGTACAGTGCATCATGCAAGCGTTGGGCGACCTCTCATCGCGTTTCCATACCCGGCTCATCACAACCTCACCCAAGGCCGACATCACAGGCGCCACTCATATTGAGTTCGACGAGCATCATGCACCTGAGATCGCCCGCGAAATCGTCCGGCTGGCTGTAGACAACTTTCCCAATCGCGACGGTCGGGTGGTCATCCCGCCGGTCACCAATGACCTGGTGCCCGGCTTCTCCCACGAGTACATCAACTACATGCAGGGCGGCGCGCACCGAAGCTCATTCCGGCCGTTGAACAACGCGGTGATTGCCGGCCGAATCCGGGGCGCGGCCGGCGTGGTCGGCTGCAACAACCCGCGTACCGTCCACGACGAAACCCACACCTACCTGGTGCGCGAGTTCCTCAAGAACGACGTGCTGGTGGTCATGACCGGCTGTGGCGCTATCGCCAACGCCAAGTGCGGCATGATGTTGGGCGAGGCAATGGAGTATGCAGGGCCCGGTCTGCGCGAGGTGTGCGAGGCAATCGGCATCCCGCCGGTGTTGCACCTGGGCAGTTGTGTGGACAACAGCCGCATCCTGACCGTTCTCACCCAAATGGGCACGGAAGGTGGGTTGGGCCAGGATATCGCCGACCTTCCGGTGGTGGGCTTTGCGCCCGAGTGGATGAGCGAGAAGGCGCTATCGATCGGCACTTATTTTGTTGCCTCGGGCGTCTACACCATCTTCGGCGTCGGCTCGCCGGTGGGCGGCAGCGACGAGGTCACCCGGCTCATCGGGGAAGGATGGGAAAAGCAGGTGGGCGCCCGGCTGGAGTTCGAGCCGGACCCACAGCAAATGCTCGCCAAGGCCCTGGCTCACATTGATGCCAAACGCGCCGCGCTGAAGCTCGCCCCCTATAACCCATCCCGCTTCGGCGCGAGCGGCGATCGGCGCACGCGTGAAGCGATGGCCTTGCCTATGGAAGAACGGGCGACAGCCCTGTATGGGCGGGTGCAAGCGTGAGCGCGATTTAGGGTCAGCTCGTGGAAACAAGCTACGCAGGGCATAGCTTCACCATGCGGAAGCTGCCCGGCTGGAGAGGCCAGTAAGATCGGAAAGCATCGGCTTAGGGAACGGTCATGAGCGATCAAGCAGGAAGCATCGATTTCGAGCGCCCGGTTGCGGGACGACGCTGGCCTGCGGGAGCATGCTGACCACATGTTCACTGCCCAGATGCAGACAACGATCGCGTACGTGAAAGGGCCCTTTCAGTTTACGATTGGCTTCATCCAACGCCAGACGCACGATTTCAAGCTGATGCTGGGACGTCGGGCATTACACGGGGTGGCCAGCGGCTTGTTTGCGCAGTACAGCTCCATCTATGCCACACTGCTCGGGGCTGATCCGGTACAGATTGGATCCCTTCAAAGCGTCGGCAACGCGGTCGGCGCGCTGGCAGCGATTCCCGCAGGCTGGTTCATCGACTACTACAGCCTCAAGAGGGTTTTTCTCCTGAGTACGATATTGCTGCTGCTGTCCCAGCTACTGTACTTCACCGCCCCGGGTTGGGCCTGGCTGTATCCGGCCATCGTCCTCTACTACCTGGGCGTGCGTATGACGTGCACCAGCTGCACGGTCGTGTGTGCGGCCGAATTGCCCAACCACGAACGGGGCACCGGGCGTGGGGTGTGTCGCAGCCTGTCGTCGGTGGTAGCCATCCTCACCCCATTGCTGGCGGCCTGGTGTATCTCCTGGTTCGGTGGTATCAGTCTTCGCGGCCTCCGCCCACTCTATGCAATTCAGGTACTCATCTTCATCGGAATAACTGCTCTTCTACTGGCTGGGCTGCGGCGCTCTCGCATCAACAACACCTCGAGCGACAGCCGCCAGGTGCTCTCGAGCTTCGCCCAGGTCTTTCAGCACGGCCCCGACGTTGTGCGCCTGGTGGTAGTGATAGGACTCATGGAACTACCCTGGTCGTTGACGCAGCCATTTATGCCTCTGTATGCCCATCAGATCAAGGGGGCCGACGAATTCGTGCTTGGCGCCATTTACGTGGCCATCAGCCTGGTACCGCTGGTGGCTTCGATCCCGTTAGGCCGCTTGGCCGACCGCTATGGTCGCAAGAAGTTGTTGTTATTGATGGCTCCTTTCACGTGTGCGGCCAATCTTTGTCTAATCCTGGCACCTGCAAGGGGAGGCTATGCGTCACCGCTTCTATTGCTCCATGGTGTGCTGTTCGGCTTCAATAGTATCGGCATGGCTATAGTTTCGTCAATGACGGCCGAGATTGTGCCCCAGGAGCAAATGGGGCGTTGGGTGGGTATCATTAGCTTCTTCCGTGGCCTGTTAGCCATCCCCGCACCACTGATGGGTGGGCTTATCTGGGATCACATCGGTCCGCAATACGTTTTTGTTGCAGCCATAGCTATCGACGCCTTGGTGCGCTTACCGCTGCTCAGTTTGGTTCAAGAGACACTGCATCTTTCCCCATCGCCCGAACCTGCTTTGAAAGCCGATGGACCTGTATAGGGTCTTACTCAGGAGAACCTTCTGGCTGAGGGAGAAGCCCGAGAGAAGCACAAGAATAGGAGGTGAGAAGTGCCCATCTACGAATATCGCTGTCAAGACTGTGAGGAGCAAGTGGAAATATTGGTTAGTTCCCGAACCGGCGCGCCGCCGGTATGTCCCAACTGCGGCAGTACCCGGCTGGAAAGACGGCTATCTGTGCCCCACCTGATTAGGGGTGAACAGCGTTCGCCGGGTCGGACCTGCTGTGGACGGGAGGAACGCTGCGATTCGCCTCCCTGCTCTGGGGATAACGCCTGCTGGCGGGAGCCGTAGCCGTTGACGACACGATGTCCAGCCGGTGATATGAAGCAGCTGCTAATAGGGGGGAAGGAGCAACAATAGAATAAGCTCTTGACAAAAGAGTGAATTAGTGCTATTCTGTATCTAGATACTAGATGTATATAGATACAATCGCAAAGGAGAATTGAATGCCCCGATGGGGACACCGGCACGGCAGGTGTGGGCGAGGCCAGTTCGCTGGAGGCGGCATCCGCCGCTTCCTGGAACCTGTTCTGCTTCTGCTGCTGCACCGTGGCGCCGGTTACGGCTATGAGCTGGTCGGTGCCCTAGAACCTTTCGGCCTGGGTGATGTGGCCCCCGGTCCGGTGTATCGCACACTACGGGATCTGGAGGCGGCCGGGCTGGTGGAATCCGAATGGGACGTCGAGTCGTCACGGGGACCGGCCCGACGGGTATATCGGCTGACGCAGGCGGGACGGCAGCATCTGGACGGGTGGGTGGAGGAACTGCAAGAAACGGATCGAATGCTCCACCACTTCCTGGCTGTTTGTGACCGGCACATCCAGGAAGGTTAGGGCCGGTCCAACGGAGATTGGCGGAATTGGGCGCGGTACAGGGAAAGGAGGTGAATCGGATGCCCGGTTTTGATGGTACTGGTCCCCGAGGTCGTGGCCCCTTGACGGGGCGCGGCGAAGGTCACTGCGCCATTCGGCTGCCCGATCCGCGGTCAGCTGATGAGGCCTATGGCTACGCCGGGCGGGCCGGTGTGCCGGTGCACCTGCGGCCGATGTGGGGGCTACGCTTCAACATGGCTCCCAGACGAGGCCGACGTGGCGGCGCACACGCTCGCCGATTTGTGCGAAAATGGTGATGAGAAGGCTTTTATTTGAACCCGATAGGCGAAAGGAGGTTTACACAATGCCAGCAGGTGATCGCACAGGGCCCGCAGGCTGGGGCGCGATGACGGGACGCGGTCTGGGCTACTGCGCCGGATATGGTGCGCCCGGCTACGCGAACCCGGCGCCCGGCCTGGGGCGGGGCCGCGGCTCGTGGGGCGGCGGCGGACGTGGCTGGCGCCACTGGTACTATGCCACTGGGCTGCCCGGCTGGGCACGCCCGGGCTATCCGCCGTTCGCGGCGTATGCCCCATATGGGCAGCCGCCCAGCGCAAAAGAGGAAACTGAATTCCTCAAGAATCAGGCCGAGGCGCTTAAGAGCCAATTGGACGCCATCACCAGGCGCTTGGGCGAACTCGAAAAGGGAGAGTAACTGCATACGTCGGGGCGGATGAGCCGGTCCGTTCACCTCGCCATCCGCCCCGAGCCCCCAACCCATCTAGTCCGTTCAAGGCCGATGAGCCGAGGGAGGACACTATACCAGGGGCCAGGAGGATTGACACATAGCCCCACCGGCGCTCGAAGTGCCAACCTTGCCCCACGAGGAAATCGCGGTTGTACGCCAGACAGCTGACGACCTCTGTCGCCAATTGAGCGAAGTCGCAGCGCGGCTTGACGAACTGGAGAAGGATTGGACCAGAGTTGTGGGGACGGGATTCCGAGTAGAGAGGAGGTGAGAGTTTTGCTGGACATAGATCGCACCCTGTGCACAGGATGCGGTGTGTGCGTAGACGTCTGTCCCACCGGCGCGATCAGCCTGGACGAAGAAGACATATCCAGAATTGACCTGGCACTGTGCAACGGCTGCCTGGTATGCCTCGACGCCTGTTCCAACGGTGCCATCAAACGGGTCGAATCGTCCGAGTTGACCCCGGTTGTTGAAGGAGAGATCGTTGAAAGCGGGGTGACGCCAACCCAAATCATCAGGTTCCCTCGCACGCTGGGGCGCTCCAACCAGCTGGCAGCGCTGACCGGCACAGCCCTGAGCTTTGTGGGAAGCTGGCTTCTGCCGCGTGCCACCGGTGCCCTGCTGGGCGTCATTGAGCGGCGGCTGGCCGGCAGATCTGCCCTGTCACCCCGCTCGTTCTTGCTTCGCGGGAATACTGAGCCTTTGATGAGAACAGGGCGCGACGGAACGCGCAGCCGCTCGCGCCAGCACCATCGCCGGCGCCGGGGTTGGTGACCTGGGGGCGCCATCGAGATGAACATCGAACCTACAGGAGAAAATACAATGGGTACCAAAGGCAAACAGATCGTTGGGCTGGATACGGCGGAACTCATTGGCGATCTCAATCGCGCCTATGCCGACGAGTGGCTGGCCGCCTATGCCTACAACCACATGGGTCAGGTGGTCACGGGCCGGCCTGCTGCCAAACAGCTGGCTGCGCTGCTCCTGGATACGTCAAAAGACGAACTGGAGCATCAGCAGGAATTAGCCGGGCGCATCGTCTCGTTAGGCAGCAAGCCGTTGGCCGATGTCAGCAAACTCATTGAGACCAGCAACGACGGCTACCCGGCACCACCGTCTGACGAGAAAGACTTCGAAACCATCGTGAAGACAGTGATCGAAGCCGAGCAAGGCGCCATTGAAGTCTACAACCAGCTGGCCCAGAAGACGCACGGCAAGGATCCCATCACCTATGACCTCATTGTCCACATCCTCAGCGAAGAAGTCGAACATGAGGATGAATTCGAGAACTTGCTGAGTTGAGCGATGAACATCGTCGTCACAACCATCTCACCTAGCATTGACGCGGAAGCAGACTCGCGCTTTGGGCGGGGGGCATACTTTCTCGTGGTCGATGCAGACACGCTTGAATGGCAGGCATATCCTAACCCGGCTGTCACTGCTCCGGGCGGAGCCGGCGTCCAGGCGGCCCAGTTCGTCGTTCAACGTGGGGCAGGGGCGGTCATCAGCGGGGACTTTGGTCCCAACGCTTATGAGGCGTTGGCGGCAGCCGGGGTTCAAATGTTCCTGGCCCCGGCCGGGGAATCGCTGACCGCCAGAGAACTGCTTGCTCGCTACGAGCGAAGGGAGTTGAAACAGGTCACTGCCCCTACTGGGCCCGGTCGCTACGCGCCCGGCGCTGGGCGACGTGGAGGGCGAGGCAGGCAGTGAACGGTGGCGCGCAACGCCCACCTCTTTCTCGTCCGCACCTTCGAGCGGCAGGAAGAGGTGGGCATTCTCATTCCCGATGGAGACGAAAGCCATTGCATTTCCTTGAACACATCAACCCAACCCAAGCCTGAGCTACAGCACATTCTGGGTCAAATCCGGCGGGATCTGTGAAGAGGAGGCTCGTACAGACTCCAGTACGTGCGGAAAACATTCTGGATGATCCCTCATCGGAATAGCCATTACCCTGGGATCCGTGACACCATTTGCGATTGTCGCCGTTTTTGCGATTCTAATGGACCGGGTTTTTATCCAAGCCGAAGAGAACATGCTGCAGGTCAAGTTTGGCCAGGCCTGGTTGGAGTATAAGGCAAAGGTAAGGCGCTGGACATAACTGTCATATGGGAGACCAGTTAGCATGGACAAGAACCAGACGCCCATCCAGCCCTCGCGCTCGCAGGCCACCGGCCAGATGAGGGAGACATGAGACGTTGCCCACACCCGGTATTCCTTATCATAGGCAGCCTGCTGACCCTGCTCGCGGGCCGGGTGCTGCCTGTTGAGGCGCAGGAGCCGGCCGTGCGCGCTGTGCTCTTCTACTCGCCCAGCTGCCCGCACTGCCACCAGGTGATTTCCGAGGATTTGCCGCCGCTCTTCGAAAAATACGCTGACAAACTGCAAGTCATCGGCGTGGATACGACCCAGCCCGGGGGGAGTGCTTTGTACCAGGCAACGGTTCAGCACTACGGTATCCCCGAGGAACGGCGCGGCGTTCCGACACTGGTCATCGCCGATGTCGTGCTGGTTGGCTCACTGGAGATACCCCAGCAGTTGCCCGGCCTGGTCGAGAAGTACCTGGCGCAGGGGGGCGTGCACTGGCCGGACATCCCCGGTCTGGCCGAGGCCCTGGCGGCTGCCCAACCGACATCCAGCGCCACCCCTGTGCAACCGGCGCCAACCGTCACTTCTGCGCGAGCATTGCCGCCAACGCCCCCGATCACAACCTCGCCGACCAGTCCAGCAAGCAGCACACCTGCCACTACCCCAACACCGATCAGGGCCGTTCCTACGGCGGTTGGCGACGATCCGCCGGACTGGCGAGCCAAACTGACGCGCGATCCCGCCGGCAGTGCCCTCGCCATGGTTACGCTACTCGGAATGATGCTCGTCACAGCCTATGTGCTTGTCGCCCGGCGTCACACAGCGGACAAGCCGGCGGCGTGGCTGCCGCGTACGATTCCGCTCCTGGCGTTGTTCGGCCTGGGCGTGGCCGGGTACCTGGCCTACGTGGAGACGCAGCGGGTGGCGGCCGTGTGCGGCCCGCTGGGCGACTGCAACACAGTTCAACAGAGCTCATACGCCTGGTTGCTCGGCCTCATCCCGATTGGAGTGCTGGGGCTGGTAGGCTATGCGGCAATTCTGATTGCCTGGGCCGTGGGACACTATGGACGCGGACAGCTGGCCTGGCTGGCATTGCTGGTCATGACGCTGTTCGGGACGTTGTTCTCGATGTACCTGACGTTCCTGGAGCCTTTTGTGATCGGCGCGACCTGCGCCTGGTGCCTGACCTCGGCAGTAGTAATGACGGCCCTCCTGGCGGTGACAGCCACACCCGGTAAGCAGGCGGCCTCGACTCTGTTTCCTGGAAGGGTGCGACATGCAACTCTGGACGAGGGTAGCTTGTGAGCGTGTCAACACTGCTGAAGCTTGAACTATGAGCCAAGCCCCTCCACAGCGTGCCGGCAGACGATGATGAGGCGCTGTGTACTCCTGCTGGTGGGGTTGTTCCCCCTGCTGGTGTCCTGTTCGACCACCAGGGGCCCATATCTCGGAGCGGGAGCTGTGCCCCACACCCCGCAGTTTGCCGGCGATGGAGAAGATCATGCAAGGAGCGCCTACCCCCGCGCCACCGGCGCTGCGTGGGCCTGTGGGTTCCTGTGGACCGCGAATGAAACAGGGCTGCTGACGCGTTGGGACACCAAGATGGGGGAGTACCGGCAATATCGTTTACCGGGCGAGCCGGTCATCCACGCCCTGGTCAGCGGTGGGCAGCATGTCTACGCTGGAACTCAGGGCAACGGTATCTGGCGCCTCGACTGCGATGGCACGCCGACTCAGGTCGTGGGCGCGACGGCCGGAACTGTCACAGCGCTGACGGTGGACGGGAACGCGGGGCTCTGGTACGCGTCCGTCGAAGGTGGCCTGGTGTTGGTTGAGCCAGGCGGAACGGAGCAGGTGCAGCAGCTGGCCGACCACACCGATGGTGACAACAATGCCCTGCAGAAGGTGACCGCCCTGCTGGTCGACCGCGAGAGGGGCCTGCTATGGGTCGGGACACGGCCAATGGGCTTATTCAGTTATGACGTCAGCCAGGATAGATGGCGTCATCATAGCAGCTCCAACGCTGATGCGGAGCACAACTCGATCAATGCTCTGGCGCAGGAGCCAAACGGCACCATATGGGCCGCTACGGCGTCGGGGGTTGCAGCGTATTCGCACGGCAGTTGGGCACGCCAGCACCTGGTGGATGCTTCAGATAACCCATCCGCCCTGTCACTGGTAGTGGCCGGGGACGGCACTCTCTGGGTGGCGGGCGAGAGCTACATAGCCTGGAGGCGCCCGGGGGAGCCCTGGCAGGCATACCGCATCGCTGATAACCCGGTGCTGGCGGAGCGCGTGAGCCTGGTGGCCCTGGATGACATCGGACATCCCTGGTTTATCGGGCGGTCGGGCAAGATCCGCTTCGATGGACAGACCTGGACAGCCTATGACGCAGATGTGCGCCGCTT
>Ga0315282_10017118_pt1 | contig 10506 bp, 9 predicted proteins | sample YL17G07_20_MG_FD_203693 | JGI IMG/M metagenome (GOLD analysis project Ga0315282, IMG submission 203693) | Sediment microbial communities from Yellowstone Lake, YNP, Wyoming, USA - YL17G07_20 | ecosystem: Environmental > Aquatic > Freshwater > Lake > Sediment | place: USA: Wyoming | collected... | reverse complement strand
TTTGAGCGTGACAGCGTTCGAGAAAGTCCCATTGAATCAATTGTTTACCGAAACGGACGATCATGATTCGATGGCCGATGACGCTAACCAATTATCTTTGTTCAACTTATGATTAGACAGCCGTGATTTCGTTTATCAATTTAGATCACCTAAAGCGCCATGGCAGATTCAAATGCCGGCTGTTGTCAGCAAAAGGGGGGTTGATGGGAACCTAAAGGTGGGACTCTCCCCAGCCGGCGCGAGAGAGCTATAATTATTTTATCACAAAGGACTAACGTCGTGACGCATTTATTTGGTAGAAATCTTGACTTCGAATCTCAGCTTCAATCTATGGGACGAGATTTTTAGCGATCCGGCCATCGCAAAACGACTATATCGCCGTCGTAGATTGCCGTCAAGAAAGGAAAAATGGCGGCAGGCTGGATCATCGTTCCAGACGCGTCCAGCATGCGATTTTGGCCTCAGAAAGTCAAAAAACGTAGCTGGGGCCGTGAGGAAAATGCAAAAATCGATAGATAAGCATTTTCTCTTGGGGGAAGAGGCAAGGCATGATTAAAAATTGCGGGTTTGAGATCGGCGATCCTAGGTCAAATGGTGAAGCCATTTTTTCGCCGCGCGGCCCAAACTTGTCAGCAAGCTTGTTGAGATGTGGAATGTTTTCCACGCAGTGGCCGCACCAAACGCCCCAGAACTCCAGAACTACGACCTTTCCTCTGAGGCTAGCCAGAGTAGGTACCAGGGCGGACGAGGGCGAAACGACCTTCTCCAGTGCGATCTCAGGAGCGGGCTCTCCCACCTTCGGCTTCTGTGCGAAGGCGGGCGACAGGACCAAGGGCAGCGACAGCAATACGAAAGTCATGGGAAGAAAGATATTTTTATATCTCATAGTAACCCTCCCAATATAATATACAAAACTTAATATGAATATGTTAATAGAAAATGCCAGTAAACCCCAGGCTTCAGCCTGGGGATGAATGGCACCCGGAGCGAAGCGGAGGATAGTCATCTTCATAAGCATGAAACCCCGGGCTTTAGCCCGGGGAGTTTTCATTTGATAAAAATTTCTTTTTGCTGCGCTTGTTGAGCAAATCCGCAGCCTCCCGAACACGAAACAACGCCTTCGCGATTGATCGCCTCAGGGGAAGAGACGATTGGAGTCCTTGAATTTCTCACTAAAACTGAGCCATTTTTAGCGCTATTGTCCCCGTGGTGTCCCTGCGGCGGACGCGGGAGAGGTCTTTCTATCTACATAGCGGTTTTCTTGACATCGATCAACAGCCGGGAATATCATTTTTTCGCAACGGGAGGCGTCGGTGTCAAGCTCAACGCGACATGATTGCAGACAACATGGAAAAGGAAATTCCTATCATTTGGACTTTGATGTTTTCTCTCTTGAACTCCGCGCAATCGACAGCTTTTGCGGAAAAATACGGCAGGATAACTTCTTCGCCTCCCAGCTCCTTGGCGAGCGAAACGAGAAGGGGAGTGCCTTTGCCGGTTATCCCCATTTTGGACTGAAGGGTCATTTCTTTGTCGATCTCAAAATTTGCTGTGAGGATATTTAAGAGCGCCAGAGCCAGGTTCATAAAGCTGCGGTCAGGGGGCTCCACCGCTTCTTTGACCTTCTCGAACGTCGGCTCAAAATAAACCGATTTTCCGTAGAAATGCTTGAGAGTAAGAAGGAACTTTTTAGCCCATTTGGCCTTTTCATATATCTCCAGGTCCTTGATTTTCTGATCGCCTCGGCCCTTTCTCTTTAGAGGAACGGTCGTCCAGACTTCGCCGAGAGGACCTTTGATGCGGTTTCGATTGACGTAGGTAAAACCGTGGGCCAGAAGGGTCTCATCCAGGAGCACCATCCTGTCAGAATTTAGCAGTTGGGCAAAGAACCCTCCCCACGGGATGAAAGCCGGCTGATTAAAGCTGATCCTCATGTTGATACTTTCATCATATGACAAGCCGGCTAATTTCTTCAAGGAAGCATCCCAGATTCCGTGATGGAAACAGACTACCATCTCATGTCCATCGAGCGAGGGATAGGTGTAGCCGTACCCGAATCCCTGGCCGTCCGTGCACACCGACCAGTAGCCGTAGAAAATTATCTCGTTGATTGAGGGCAGCACGTTCTGCACCGCTGTTCGTTCATAGGCCCGCATGATCTCCTGATCGGGGAGTTCCGGCAAAACGCGGGCTGGTCGGCGCTCGTCACCCAAGGCCGCCGATATCATTTCCAGGAATCCCCAGGCCCTCCAGCTCAGGTTCCTGGGGACGCTGACGGAGATCGCCGCCGAGAAGAACTCCACGATCATCTTCCCCCTGCCCCTCGAGCTGCTCAAAGCGTTCACTTACACTACGTCCCAGGAGAAGAAATAAGCGCTGAAAAACAAGGAATTCAGGGAGATCCAGGTCTCGAGCTGCGGTTACCGGGGTCGAAGCGCTCTGGGACCGCAGCCTAGATTATGGGGCTGTGCTCGGACCCACCCTCACCGTGGGTATCGAGCCAGTTGATGATTTCGGAGATGCGGCCGGTCGCAAGACCGATGCAGGTGTCGGCTGCGCCGTAGTAGATATTCACTGTATCGCCGTCATCTCCGATGGTGTAGCCGCACGGAAACACAACTCCAGCCACGTCGCCCTGCCGTTCGTACGCCTCGCGCGGACCGAAGACCCATTCGTCGCTACGCATCAGGCACTGGCGCGGGTCAGCCAGGTCAAGGAGCGCGACTCCCAGCCGGTACAGGGACCCGGACGCGGTCGCACGGACGCCGTGGTAGAGCATCAACCAGCCGCGCTCGGTCTCAATCAGCGGCGTGGCAAGACCGATTTTGCTCGCATCCCACCACGCACCGCGCCGTGCCGCCAGTAGCAGCCGGTGCTTGCCCCAATGGTACAGGTCGGGCGATTCCGCCACCCAGATGTCGGCGGCGCCGCGTCCGGTAACCGGCCGGTGAATCATCAGCCAGCAACCCCGGTAGCGCCGGGGCAGGAGCGCCGCGTCCTTGTCTTCCGGCGCCAGTACCAGCCGCAGCCGCTCAAAGGCGCGGAAGTCCTCGGTCAGGGCCATCGAAACCGCCGGTCCTGACTGCGAGTACGCGGTGTAGGTGATGGCGTACCTGCCGATTTCCTCGAGCCAGACGATCCGCGGATCCTCTACGCCCCACACCTCCTCGGGATTCTTGTCCGGCTCGGGTGCCAGCGTCGGTTTCGGGTCAATCTCCCACTTGTCCACGCCGTTGCTGGAGCGCGCTGCCCACAGGCTCGAAATCCCGCGCCGGTCTTCGACGCGACAGAGCAGCAACGTGGTGCCGTCCTTGAGCCGGACCGCGCCCGGATTGAATACCGCGTTGACGGTGTGGGGCCAGTCCGCAGCGGTTAGCAGCGGATTACGCGGATTCCGGGTGAATAGCGAATGCACCGAGGAACGACTGTCCGTCATGTGCTTCCATCCTCACTTATTGTTGCGACGACGCGCATTGTCAGCAGTGAGCAAATCAGGGCCAGCGTCGATTCCGCGCCTTCGTTCGCGTTAACCCCTTCCGGGTGCAGCCCGTCGTGGCACCCGCCGGTGGCATAGTCGTACAGCGGTAACCCGAGGTCATTCCTGCCCAGGAACCATTCAAACGCGCATGCCATCCATTCCCGCCAGCGCCGCTCGCCGGTCACGCGGTACGCCCGGAAACACGCCTCAATCGTACCCTGAGCCTCAACCGGCTGCTGGTCGAACCGGGCGCGATCTGCGCCCCGGCGCCAACCCACATGCGCAATCGGCACGAAGTATCCTTCCGGCACGGTCTGAACGTGAACCAGCCAAGCCAGCGACTTCAACCCGGCATCAGCCATCTCCTGATTCTCCATCTCTGCACCCGCGCGCAACAGGGCCTGGCTCAGCCGGGCATTCTCGTAGGCCAGTGACTGCTCAAACCAGGGCCACTCCTCATGGGTGTTTGCCTTGTACAGCTGCAGCAGCCGGGCGGCAAGGCTGTCGCGGAACCGTCGCGCTTCGCTGGCTCCCGGGAACCGCTTGATGAACGAACAGATTCCCAAGAGCGAGAATGCCCAGGCCCTCGGGCTGGAGAAAGTCTCAAGTGCGGGCAGCCCGGCCTCAAACAGGTTCATCGCCAAGGCCACGATCCCGTCGTCCTTCGAAGCTCCGACCGTCGAGCCCAGGCTCCAGAGTGCACGGCCGTGTACGTCCTCAGACCCCGCCGGCTCTGCCCAGCGCCGGTCGTACCCGAGAAAATTGCGGAACCGGCCGCTCTCCCGGTTGAGTGAGTAGTCGACGAAAGCAAGATAGCGGGTCGCCAATCGGCGTAACGCTTCGCTGTCCTCCTCGAACTGCTGGGCGCGCAGCACCCCGATCAGGGCACGGGCATTGTCGTCGGTGCTATATCCCTCGGAGAGATTTGGTACAGTCCGTCGCGCGTGCTGTAGTATGCCGGTGTCATCGGTGAGCGTCAGCATGTGGGTGAGGTTCAGCTCCGGCAACTCGATGTCCAGTGGGTCGGCCCGGCGCGCCAGGTTAGGTCGGGTATGGGAGATGAGCCGTTCCTGTGACGCCCGTTCAAATGTCTGGAGGTACTGCCGCGCCACCTCTTTCCAGACCATCATGCGCCCGAACGCATATGCCCGCTTGCGCATCGCATGACGCTCGGCCTCCTTCTCCAGCAGCTCGATGGCAGCACCCGCCAGCGCGCTCGCGTCCCGGAACGGCACCAGTCGGCCCCGGCCATCGTCGAGCAGTTCTTCAGCGTACCAGTACGGCGTGGAAACGATCGCCTTGCCCGTACCTAGCGAGTAGGCAAGCGTGCCCGACACCGACTGCTCGGTGACAATGTAGGGCGTGACATAAAGGTCGGCTGCTCCAAGAAACCGGCACAACTCGTCGATGTCGACATACCGGTTGTGAAAGACTACGTAGTCGGCGACTCCGATTTTACGCGCCAGGCGCTGAAGCCTGAGCCGGTATTCCTCCCCCTTCTCACGCTTCACATTCGGGTGCGTTACTCCGAGCACCAGATACACCGCGTCCGGGAACCGCCGAACAACGTCGGGCAGCGCGTTGATCATGAACTCGATGCCCTTGTTCGGCGATAGGAGACCGAAGGTGAGTATCACCCGCCGTCCCTCAACGCCGAACAGGTCCTTGTAGTAGTTCGGGTCCACGAACGGCATGTCCGGTATGCCGTGGTGAATCAGGTCGATCCTCTCTGCCGGAACGCCGTAGATTTCCTCCAAGAATGCCGCCGACCGCTGGCTCATCACGACGACGCGTTCCGAAAGTCCGCACAGCTCGGTCAGCACCTGCTTCTGCGCCTCGTCCGGCTGCTTGAGCACGGTGTGCAGCGTGGTCACGATCGGCATCCGCAGCCTGCGCACAGCCACTAGGAGGTGACTGCCTGCCAGCCCGCCGAAAATGCCGTATTCGTGCTGGATGCAGGCGAGGTCGACCTGGCCCATGTTCAGGAAGTCGGCGAACTCCCGGTACTGCTCCACGTCGTTCTGGGCGATTTCGAACCGCACCCGGTCCGGGTAGGCGTACCCTTCGGGCGTGTCGTTCATCGCCACCGCCACGCAGTTGATGTCCGGCACCTCCCGGGCAACCGACTCGCACAGGTCGGTCGTGAACGTCGCAATGCCGCACCGCCTTGGGATGTAATTCCCAAAGAACGCGATCTTCTGGAAAGAGTACTTGGTAGCTTTCATCTCATTTTCTTCCGCACCACTGGAGTGGCCGCAGGAACATTCATTGTATGCCGGAATCCACCGGACGTCAACGCCGCCCCTGTTCCGATTCAGGAGAATTTGGACAATTCATGAGTTTTGCTAAGCTATAATCTCAGTATTTATTGACCTCTGGAAAGATGCCAACCCCGACATTCCCGAAGTCGAGGATGCCAGGAAGAGGCTGGCGGGGCTGAGGGAATAATATCTACCTGTGCAGCTAGGGTGAAACGAAAAGTTGTTGAATTTTCATGGTTTATAGTGTTAAATATATTCATATCAAATCAGTTAAACGAGATTCCTATCTGACGAGTTGATCATCTTTGAAATTTCCTAAAGAGATTGATAGTAAATTCAGATTTGTGATTATTGCCTCAAAGAGAGCCAAGCAGCTGATTTACGGGGCGAAGCCAAAAATAAAATCAAAGTTTAGAAACCTCATACGGATCGCTCAGGAAGAAATTGAGCAAGGTGTAATCGGTTTTGATATCGTCGGGTCAAAAAAAGAAGAAGCTCATGATGTCGAGGATGAGGTCTTTATCGGCCAAGAATTAAAGAACGAAGAAGGAGAGACTGAAGAGGAAACAGAGAAGGTCGAGTCGGAGAAGGACGAAGAAGGCTCTGAAGAAGACGAGGAAAAAGAATCGGACGATGATCTTGCTGATGAAGCTGAGGAAAAGTAGCTAGATAATCTAATCTTCCAGACGAACTCTTGCATTCTCAGTTAATAAGCAGGATGGCGCATAATTAAATTATTTAGCATTTACCCCACCCTTATCCTTCCATTTTGTTAGGCGAGTGTGGTATTGTCAGATGAAATAGGCGGAAACAAAATGGCCCAACCTGAGTCGCTACGCCTGGATTCTACTCTAAAAATCTTTGTATTAGACGATAGCCCATATGGTCAAATTGTAGACGAATTCTTTAGAATTCGATAGAGAGGGACTCTAGAGAACGTCCCCAATTTTCATTGACGTAGAAGCCTTCCTTTGCTATTATTACTTAAACGGTGAGATTGAAGAGACATTTTCATTTAAAAGAGCAGGCAGGAATCACGCGGGATCAGGGAAAATTTCAATAAAAAAATTGTTTCCCTCCTTTATTAAAAGTCCAATATTATGAGGAAGCTAGAATGAATATTTATGTAGGCAATTTATTGCGAGCGGCTACTGAAGAAGATTTGTGACATGCTTTTGAAGCCTTCGGGCAGGTTGGATCTGTTAAAATCATCAAAGATCAGTACGCCGGCGATTCGAGGGGATTCGGATTTGTGGAGATGCCAAACGGTCCCGAAGCCCAATCCGCAATCTCCGGGCTTGATGGCAAAGATTTTAAGGGGCGCACTCTTAAGGTCAACGAGGCCCGCCCTCGCAGTGACGACCGCGGAGGTGGATTTGGGGGGAGAAGACGCTTCTGATAAGCGGCGCTCGGACATTCAAGATCACAATCAAATTTTGCATTAGAGCATATTTAAGGGTTACAAGGCTTACCCATTTGTATCTACAAATTAGTAAATACTCCTATCATTCTAGTCAAAAAAAGGAACATTCTGCCTAAAAAATGCTTAATTTACTCACATGATTCTTTGCTATTATCAGGCAGATTGATTTCTGGCCATCCCTGAGAGGAAGAGATATCCTAATCGGAATGCAAAAGGTTGGATTCAACATTTCGTTCGAGGAACCGGAGCGAACAACGGATCCCGTCAGAATCTACATGAAAGAAATGAGTCGATTTCCACTGCTGACAAGAAAAGAGGAAATCGTCCTAGCCAAGGAAATTGAAAGGGGAGAAGAGATAGTCATTAAAGCCCTTTCAAAAACACGATTTATTCATAATGAAATTCTTTCACTGGAGAAACTGGATAACGATGATGAAATCATCTTTGCTTTGTTCAATTCCATTGAAGAGGAATTCGCAAGAGGAATACTTGAGAAAAAAAAGCAGAAGATCCTAGCCATAATCAATGAAACAAGAAAGTTAATCACCCACTTAGAAAAATTTCCTGTATCAAAGAAATATGCGGTTGGACGCGGGCGTCTCATCGTTAATATGAGTCGTCTCATCAAGGGATTGAATATCCACTCTGCTTACAGAGAAAAAATTGCCGAGAGTCTTAATAAAAGGCTTAAGGTCATCGATAAATTAGAAACGAGTAAACAAGAATTGAATGCCTTTTTAACTAGCGCTAAGGGCAAGAAAGAAGGAGAGGAGCTGAAACTTAGAATTAAGAAAATCGACACGCTTCTGAGATCAAACAAGAAAGAGATCGGTTTTGATTCGCAGAAATCAAGAAAGACATTCCAAACCATCGCCAAAGGAAAGCAGATCTGCGATATGGCGAAGAAAGAACTTGTCGCCTCTAACCTAAGACTCGTGGTTTCCATCGCCAAGAAGTACAGCAACTACGGACTCCAGTTTCTTGATTTGATCCAGGAAGGAAACATAGGCTTGATGACAGCCGTGGATAGATTTGAATACCAAAGAGGGTATAAATTTTCAACTTATGCCCATTGGTGGATAAGACAGGCAATAACACGCGCAATTGCTGACCAGGCAAGGACGATAAGGGTCCCGGTGCATATGATAGAAGTCATCAACAAACTAAATAGAGTGTCAAGAAACCTTTTCCAGGAAAAAGGAAGAGAACCAACAGATGAAGAGATTGCGAAAAAGATGGATTTGCCCGTCCATCAGGTGCATAAAATTATGAAAATTGCCCAAATGCCCCTTTCACTCGAGACCCCAATAGGAGAAGGAGAAAAAAGTCAGCTGAATGATTTTATCGAGGATAAGGATACCCTCTCGCCTGTCGATGAGGTCATCAACATGGATTTAAAAGAGAAAATTGAGGAAGCCTTGAATGCTCACACCGAAAGAGAAGCAAATATTTTAAAACTGAGATTTGGGTTGGGAAACGGCAACGAGCATACCCTAGAAGAAGTCGGACAGCAATACAAGGTTACGCGTGAGAGAATAAGGCAAATCCAAGAAAAAGCGATAAGAAAACTAAAGCATTCTAAATACAGTTTAAAACTAAAGTCCTTTTCTAAATAGTCAAATCTATATCCTGGATTTAAGTGTGAAAGAACGTTCCCTGACTTGCCACCTTTAGAGTGATCCCTTAGGGAATGTTTCCCGTTTTCCTCGAATCCAAAATTCAAGGCCTTTGACTTTTGCATTGCTTTATTAGCTCATTCTTGAGAGAATCAAAACGTTGGGGCTCAGAAGATGTTGACGCAAAATTAGTTCGCCAGGAAAGACGGATGAGCAGGAAGAAATGTTAAAAGGCAAAAAACTAATTTAGACATTACGGGAGGTAGCAGTGAAAGAACTCGTCGAGTTGATTGCTAAATCATTAGTAGACAACCCGGACAAAGTGAAGGTTTCCCAATTAGACGGGCAACAGAGCTCAATCATTGAATTAAAGGTTGCTCAGGAAGATATGGGCAAGGTTATTGGAAAACAGGGAAGAAACGTTCAGGCTATCAGACTTATTCTCGGTGCTGCTGGAATGAAACTGAAAAAGAGATTTATTCTCGAGATAGTAGAAAAGGCGTAATTTGGTCAGCATATGAAAATGATTATCTATTAGCGTTCATTAATGTTTGCCCTGGAAAAAAAATACTATTCAAGAGAGTTTGAGGCACGTGAAAGCCAGGCCAACACTGGCCTCCCGATTCTGAAAAAGACAGCTGAATGAATTAGCGACTCATTCAGAAAAATAATTAACCTACCATAATTTTTTGAAAATGAAAACCATAAATTGCAAGTGTAATTGCTAAGTGGAAAAAGCGGGGATGCCTTACTAATGTCCAAGAAACAAGTTTCCAATAGTGCAATCTTTCTTTTCCCTTTTGAGCTACTCCCCAAAAACTGGACAGGGGGTATAAGTGGATTTTGAGCCTGCCATATCTCAGAGGGAGGTATGGTATGCTATCAGGTATGAGAAAGACGTACGACGCGGCCTTCAAGGCCAAAGTGGCTTTGGAAGCGGCCAAAGGGGACAAGACGATCGGCCAAATCGCCGGCGAGTTCAGCGTCCATCCCAACCAGATCCGGCTGTGGCGCAGGCATCTGATGGAGCAGCTGCCCGAGCTTTTTTCCAGGCGCCGGCCGCAGCAGGAGAAGGCGCTCGAGGAGCGCGAGGCGGAACTGTACCAGCAGATCGGCCGGCTCAAGATGGAACTGGAGTGGCTTAAAAAAAAATCACAGACGCTCCTGTCGCGATGAAGCGGACCGAAGTGGAAAAAGCGTTGGCGATGATGTCGGTTGTTCGGCAATGCGGGCTTCTGGAGCTTTCGCGCTCGACGTTCTATTATCGGCCGGTGGGCAAGGCTGCCTATAATCTGGGGCTCATGCGGCTGATCGACGAACAGTTCACGAGGCGTCCGTTCTACGGGGTGCCGCGGATGACGGCCTGCGGGCGATGGGCTACGGAGTCAATCCTAAGCGGGTGCGGCGGCTGATGCGGGTGATGGGGCTTGAGGCGATCTATCCGAAGCCGCCGAAGCCGAGACTGTCGGCCAATGGCCCTGATCATAAGGTCTATCCCTATCTTTTGAAAGGAGTTACGGTTGACCGGTCGGACCAGGCGTGGGCGAGCGATATCAGCTACGTCCGTCTCGCCCACGGATTCGTTTATCTCATTGCGATCCTGGACTGGCACAGCCGCTATATCCTGTCTTGGGAGCTCTCGATCACATTGGAGAAGGAGTTTTGTTTGGACGCGCTCCATCGTGCTCTTTTGATTGCGAAGCCGGAGATCTTCAATACGGACCAGGG
>Ga0315282_10017117_pt1 | contig 10506 bp, 14 predicted proteins | sample YL17G07_20_MG_FD_203693 | JGI IMG/M metagenome (GOLD analysis project Ga0315282, IMG submission 203693) | Sediment microbial communities from Yellowstone Lake, YNP, Wyoming, USA - YL17G07_20 | ecosystem: Environmental > Aquatic > Freshwater > Lake > Sediment | place: USA: Wyoming | collected... | reverse complement strand
TTGCTGGGCTTGCCCGAGAGCATCTCCGTGGCCTTGGCGGCGCAGAGCTTGTCGCAGCCGTCCACCGTGATGGTGGGGTAGTTGGTGGCGAAGGTGCGCTCTTCCTCGCCCCCGGCTATGAAGAGCGGCAGGCAGATGGTGACGGTCTCGCCGGGGCGCTCATCCAACACCTTCCGGCAGGCCAGGCGGCACAGGGTGCCCTCCGGGATCTCCTCGCCGCTGCAAGAGACGATGCCCACTTTCACGACCTGGATGTCCATCACTGCTCCTCCCCGGCGGCCAGCTTATCCACTTCCTGGGCCACTTCCTGCGCGGCCACCTGCGCCAGCTTCCGGCCGGTATCATTAACTTCCGCAATGCCTTCCGGCTTAAGGTCCTTGTGTTCTTTGTAAAACTTGATGGCCTCGTAGGCCTTGGCCACCCGGCCGCCCACCGCCTCCACGCTCTTTTTGGCGCACTCCTTGGGGCAGCCGTCAATGGTGATGACGGGGTTTTCCGTCACCAGGGCCACCGCCTCGGGATCGTTGATCACCAGCAGCGGCAGGCAGGTCAAGGTCGCCAGCCCGGGCCGCACCTTTTCCACTAACTCATAGGCGGTCTCCCGGGCCACGGCGCCGTAGACCTTGCCGATGCCGCTGCAGGGGAGCACCACTACCTGCTTGTGTTGCTTACCCATAAAGTTTCTTCGCCTCCTGGGCGACCTTCTGCTTCATCATCTCGAAGTAGTCGCTGGCTTCCAATAGCGCCGCCTTGTCTGCCTCCGGGTTGCCCAATTCAATCCGATAAATCCAACCGGCCCCATAGGGGTCGTGATTAATCAAGTAGGGACTGGCATCTATGTCCGGGTTGACCTCCACCACCTTGCCGCTTACCGGCGACAGGATTCCGAAGGTGGCTTTAATCGTTTCAATCTTTCCGATCTCGCCGCTTTGCTTGACCTCGACGCCCGGCTCCACGGTCTCCAGAAAAGCCACGTCGCCTTTGGCTTTCTGCATGAAGTCGGTCAACCCGATGGTGGCCACGCCATCCTGAATGTTTGCCCAGAACTCTTCCTTGCTATAAAAGTACCCGACCTTCACCTTAAAAATGAATTTCTCAAAGGTGGTCTCCAGGAATTCTCCCATGGTTGTCTCCTTTGGATTAGGACAGAATGTCTCCCACTTCCTTGACGATTTTCTTCACCTGGATGGACCCGGCAAACTTGGGCTCCCCGTCGATCACCACCAGGGGGCCGGGGTATTTCTTGGTGACCAGGAGTTGGCCGATCTCGCTCTCTCTTTCCTCCTGGTTTTCCTTGAGATTCACATGCTCCACCCCGGTCCTGCCGGGATAGGCTTCCTCCAGGGCCGTCCGCAGTTCGGCCACTTTTTGCTGAAACATCGCGGCCACCTCCGGGGTGCAAGGCATACTGCCGCAGGAACATCCCCCTGAGACGCCCGGAAGTTCGAGAATTTTCACGAGAACCACATCATTTTTTGCCATTTTCATCATCTCCATCAGACAAAAACACAATCATTTATATAACCGGAAATATGGTTAGAAAGATGACATCTTTCCTGGTGGGGCAATAAACCCCGCTTAACGGGCTTAAGATCACCAATTCCCCCAGCCATCACTGACCCTTAACCGCACGCACTTTCAGGCTGATGATTTTCCCGCGCAAGCGATCGTCCATCCCCGGAGCCTCATAGGAAGACTCGGAAACCACGGTTACTGCCGAAAAACCGGCCTGTCGGATGGTTTCCAGGTAAGCCTCCTTCTCCATGGCCCCGGCCAGGCAATCGGCCCAGGCCGCGGCGCTAGCCCGCACATCCTCCGGTAAGTCTCCCGAAGTCACCATGTCAGAGATGAGTATCCGGCCGCCAGACTTGAGGACCCTGAAGATTTCCCGGTAACTGGCCAGCTTGTCGGCAGTGAGATTGATGACGCAGTTGCTGATGATGACATCCACTGAAGCAGCGTCCAGGGGCAAATGCTCGATCTCCCCCAGGCGGAACTCCACGTTGCCGAAGCCATGTTCCCGGGCCAGTTGCCGCCCCCGGACCACCATGTCCTCAGTCATGTCCACGCCGATGACCCGGCCTTGCTCCCCCACCTTTTTGGCCGCCAGGAAGACGTCGATTCCGGCGCCGGAGCCCAGGTCCAGGACTGTTTCACCCACTTCAAGGTCCGCCATAGCGGTGGGGTTGCCGCAGCCCACCCCCAAAACGGCTAATTCCGGCACCAACTGCAAATCCTCGGCGGTATAGCCCACAGCCAGGGATTGGTCGGTCACGGTGGGGCCGCAGGAGGGACAGCAGAAGGTGGTTTCCCCCCGGGCGATTTTGCCGTAACGATCTTTGATAACATCCTTCAAGTCCTGCTTACTCACGCTGTTACTCCTCTAACCTTTTTGCTCAAGCCTGTTACTGCCAGAAGGCAATTACATAATCAAGTTGAAGATAAAGCCGACGATAATAATCCCCACGGTGACCACGCCGACGAACACCGCAATCAGCTTGGGCTTCAATACCTTCCGGAGAATGACGGTTTCCGGGAAGGAGATACCGATAATCGACATCATAAAGGCCAGCACCGTGCCCAGGGCCGCCCCCTTTTCCAACAAGGCCTGCACCACCGGGATGATGCCCGCGGCATTGGAATACAGCGGCGCGCCGAGAATGACCGCCACCGGCACCGACCACCAAACTTGTTTGCCCATGAGGGCCGCCAAAAAGCCTTCGGGAACATAGCCGTGGATCGCGGCCCCTGCTCCGATCCCCAAAATGATATAGATCCAGACCCGCCCCACGATATCCCTTACCTGGTGCAGGCCGTAATCGATCCGGCTCATCCAATCCACCTTTTGCAAGAGAGCCGGAGTCTGCCCCATGCGGATCTCATAGACCCAGTCTTCCACCTGGCGCTCCATATTGAGCCGGCCGATAATCCAGCCGGTGACCATGGCGACAAGCAACCCCATGGACATGTAAATTAAAGCGATGCGCCAGCCGAAGAGGCCGAAGAGCAGCACCAGGGCGATCTCGTTGACCATAGGGGCGGAGATCAAGAAGGCGAAAGTGACGCCGATGGGAATGCCCGCCTCGACGAAACCGATAAAGAGCGGTACTGCCGAGCAGGAGCAAAAGGGCGTCACCACCCCCAAGAGCGCCGCCAGCACGTCCCCGAGAATCTCCCGTTTGCCCGCCAAAATGGTCCGGGTCCGCTCGGGGGTGAAAAAGGAGCGCAGCACGCCGACGCCCCAGATCACCAGGATCAACAGCATGAAGACCTTGGGAATATCCAGAAAGAAAAAGGACACCGCGTCGCCCAGGTGGGTGCCCTGGGCGATGCGGAATACATCATAGGTGATCCAGAGGGAGAAAGGCACCAGTCTGCGGTAAATCGGCCACCAGACAATGAGCGCCAGAGCCAGCAAGGCCAGCTTGAAGATTTGCCTGACAGACAGATCAGCCACTGCCGCATTCATCCGGCCTATAAAACTGCTGGGCTGCGAACTTGCTTCTTCGGCGATTGCCACTGCAACCGCTTGCTCCTGTGGATGTTCGTTACTCATGAATTAGCATCCTTTAGAGGGCAGAAAATTACCAGGCCAAGAAATTACCAGGCGCGAACCCCCTGGAAGAAAATATATGCCCCGACAAAGAAGATCAGGAAACCGGCTCCCTGTTGCATGATGGTGCCGAACCTGGCCCCTTTGGATTGCAGGAAACTTTCGATTACGCCGGTAAAGGTGCCCGCCAGGATTATCAGGGTGCCTTGCCCCAGGGCGTAGGCAAAGAGCAGGGTGCTGCCGTAAGCCACCTCGCCCTTAACCGCGGCCAGGGTCAGGATCACCGCCAGCACCGGTGAGGCGCAGGGGGAAAGCACCAGGCCGAAGAGCATGCCCAGGATCAAGGCGCCGATCAAGCCGGTGCGCTGCGGCAAGAATTTTTGCGAGGCCCCACCGAGTTTGAGATTAATCATTCCCGACAACTGCAGGCCCATGACCATGAGGATGACCGCCACCACAAAATACCAGTAAGTGCCCACCTGACCAAACATGGTGCCCATCAGTGACGCCAGCGCTCCCAAAACTGACATGACCACAGCCAGGCCTACCACAAAGGTCAACGAGTAGAAAAAAGCCTGCTTTTTATTGCCTCCGGCATAGCCGCCCACGAAGCCGATAACCAGGGGGATGCTGGCCAGGATGCAGGGGCTGGCGGTGGCGATCACCCCCCCCAAATAAGAGGCCCCATAAGCCAGAACGGGGCGGGTCTGCATGACCTGGCCCAGAGATTCACTCCATCCCATGAAATCGTCTCCTTAATTTACTTGATGAATTTCAATTCCTTGAGCTTCTGCAAAACCTCTTCTTTAGGCAAGGCCCCGATATGGCGGTCCACCTCTTTGCCGGAAGCATCGAAAAAGATCTGGGTGGGGATCAGCATAATCTTGTGCTGCTTGAATAGCGGTTCTTCCTCGTCCACATAGACCATGCGAAATTCCACCTGGTCGCCATGGCTTGTTTTCAATGCCGCCATGACCTCTTTCATCTCTCTGCAGGGGATGCAGTACTTAGAGCCGAATTCATAGAGTGCGGGCTTGCCTGTGGCCGGAGCCGTACCTTGCGCCTGGGTCGCCATGGGTTGCCAGAGGACCAGAAAACCTACCACCAAGCAAAACAAACCGATAAAAGTTCCACGCAAAAATTTCATTGGTGCCCTTCCTTAATGCCGTGATTGAAGTCAGACTTGCTGACTTTTTGCTGATTGAGGATTTTTTTGCTCATTGCCACCGTAACCGCGTATCCGCATTTCTAAATATTAAACCATGCCAGGGAGAAAAACCGGCGCGCCCTGATCAACTTTTCTAGCCTGGAATCAAAAAATCCTTCTTGACCATGCCGCCGGAATTACCGCGACGCCGGCGGGATCAAGAGCACCGGGCACTGGGCCAACCGGGAAACATTATGGGCCACGCTCCCCAAAAAAATCTCTTTGATAAACCCCTTGCCCTGGGTTCCCATGACGATAAGTGAGATGTCTTGGGATTCCAGAATCCGGATAATAGCAGGGAGAGGGTGGCCAGGGTCAAAAATGGGGTTCACTAAAGGTATATAGGCGCCGTTAAGACGCTCCGTCCAGGCATTGAGGGAATCCCTGGCTTTGGCTTCCGCCATGTCCTGATAACCCGGCGGGTAGGCCTCTCCTCCCGGCACATCCAGAGCGTTCAACACCGTGACTTGTTCTAATCCTTTTGCTGCCAAACGCTCTACATACTCCAAGGCCCGGAACGAAATTTCCGAAAAGTCCGTGGGCAAGAGCACGTGGCGGAGCACCTCGGTGCGGGAGATTTCACACGAGCCCGGCTGTCCCGGCGTTTTCAGTCTGACATTGAGCAACAACACGGGGTATTGGACATTATGCAACACCGCACAGGTGAAGCACCCCAGCACACCTTCACGCCAAAGCGATTGGCCGTGGGAGCCTACCACGATGAGCTCGGCGCAATAGCGACAGGCGATGTCGTTCAAAGAATCGGCCGGCAGGCCCACGGGGGTCTCCACGGTCACTTGCAGTCCCTGGGCTTCCAGTTGCTGCTGCTGCGCCTCCAGTTTGGGCCGGGCCGCGGCCTGGAGGCTGCCTTCCATCCCCGCCATAAACTTGACGCTGATCACATAGGTCAAGATTACCTGGGAACACCCCAAGGCTTTAAATTCTCCTGCGCAGGCCACAACTTTATCCCAGGCGGGTGAGAGGTCGGTGGCTAACACGATCCGCTCAAACATATCTCAACTCCTTCGTGGGTGAAGGATTATCCGTCTCCTTGAGGTCAGCGCTGCGCCAACGGGATCAACAGCACCGGGCACGTCGCCAACCGGGAAACATTATGGGCCACGCTGCCCAGAAAAAGCTCCTTGATAAAGCCCTTCCCCTGGGTGCCCATGACGATTAAAGAAATACTCTCTGATTTTAGGATGTTAAGAATGGCAGGGATTGGATGCCCCGGGTCAAAGCGGTAGTTTACTACAGAAATCCCGGCCTCCAGGAGGCGCTGCTTCCATTTTTCCAATAATTGCCGGGCCGCTCCTTCGGCTATCTCCTGGTAGCCCGCCGGGTATGCTTCGTGTCCCGGCACGTCCAGGGTATTGAGCAGGGTCACCTGGCCTATTCCCTTCGTCGCCAAAATCTCGACAAATTCACCGGCCCGTATCCCAATTTCGGAAAAATCGGTGGGAAAGAGGACATGGCGCAATAGTGAGCCGCAATACAGGCGGCAGGGGTCCGCTTCCCGGTCCTTTTTAACCCGCACGTTAATGAGCAAAGTGGGATACTTGATATGGTGCACCACCGCAGAGGTAAAGCATCCCAGCACCGCCTCCCGCCAAAGAGCGGTGCCGTGGGAGCCCACCACGATGAGATCGGCGCCATGGCGAGCGGCTATCTCGTTCAAAGAAGAGGCCGGCAACCCCAGGGGCATTTCCACTTCTACTTGAAATCCCTGGGCTTCCAGTTGGCGCTGCTGCGTTTCCAGCTTGGGGCGGACATCGGCCCGCAGCATTTCTTCCAACCCCAGCAAGAGTCTGGTAACGATGACGTTGGTCACGATCACCCGGGAACACCCCAGGGCCTTAAATTCTCCGGCGCAGGCCACAATTTCATCCCAGGCTGGTGAGAGGTCGGTGGCCAGCACGATAGTTTTAAACATAGGCATACCTCTTGAATTTCATGAGACTTCTTTCTCCCCTAGGATTAATCAGCCCGAGGGGGCGGATTTGCATGGGCACAAGTGGGGCAGACATATAAGTCCTCATCCCCGCGCCGCCCCTTCAGAAGAGTGGCTTTAGTCGCCTCGATGCCACAATCCACACAGCACAAAGGAGTAAAATATTTTTTTCTGAACCATAGAGCCACACCCACCAGACTGATGAGCACCGGCACCTCCACCAGGGGGCCGATGACCGCAGCAAAAGCCTCGCCGGACTGGAGCCCGAAGACCGCCACGGCCACCGCGATGGCCAGCTCAAAGTTGTTGCTGGCGGCAGTAAAGGACAGAGTGGTGGAAATGCGATAGCCCGCCCCGGCCTTGGCCGACATGTAGAAGGTGATAAAGAACATGACGAAGAAATAGATGGCCAGGGGGATGGCGATGCGCACCACGTCCAGGGGGAGCTGCACGATATACTCGCCCTTAAGGGAAAACATCACGGCGATGGTGAACAAGAGGGCAATGAGGGTGATGGGGCTGATTTTGGGCATGAATTTTTCTTCATACCACTTAATCCCTTTGCGCTTGACCAGGAAGAAACGGGTGAACATGCCGCCGAAGAAGGGGATGCCCAGGTAGATCATCACACTTTCCGCCACCTGGAGGATGGTGACCTTGACTTCCAGGCCCGAGGCGATCCCAAGCCAGGCGGGCAGCACCGTGACAAAAATATAGGCGTAGATGGAGAAAAACAGCATCTGGAAGATAGAGTTGAAGGCCACCAGCCCGGCGCAATATTCCGTATCGCCCTGGGCCAGGTCGTTCCAGACGATGACCATGGCGATGCAGCGGGCCAGACCGATGATGATCAGGCCCACCATGTACTCCGGATAGCCGCTGAGAAAGGTGATGGCCAACAGGAACATGAGGATGGGGCCGATCACCCAGTTTTGGATTAACGACAGCGTCAGGACCTTGAAGTTCTTGAAAACCTGGGGCAGTTCCTCGTACCGCACCTTGGCCAGGGGCGGGTACATCATCAGAATCAAGCCGATGGCGATGGGAATGTTGGTGGTGCCCACCTGGAAGACGGTCAAAACCTGGGTGAAGCCGGGCAGGAAATAACCGAGGCCAACCCCGGCAGCCATGGTCAGGAAAATCCACAGGGTCAGGAAGCGCTCCACAAAACCCAGACGCTTGGCGACAGTGGCGGCCATAAGTGCTCCTATCTCTTTGATAACCGTATAACCGTTTTATTAAGTATCTTAAGCCAAAATTTTTAAGTTTCAGGCAACCTCTGTGGCAATCCCTTCCGGCTGGCGTCCAGCCTCTTGGCGCACTTGGAGTCCCGTTTGGCCTCCAGGCAACGTTCCAGATGCCCCCGCAGCACCTGGGCTTCGGGCTGAGGCGCCAACATTTCCTCCAGGAGCTTGAGCAGCTTCTCTCCCGGGCTGCCGGGGGTTACGGATAAGCGGTAGTTCATCCATAGTCCATCCCGGCGGTCCGTGACCCAACCCAGGTGATAGAGATAGCGCAGGTGCCGGGAGGCCTTGGACTGGGTGATGCCCAGGACGTCAATAACATCGCAGACACAGAGCTCTTCTGTCCCTGACAAGAGCCAGAGAATTTTTAACCGGGTTTCGTCCGACAGGGATTTGAAGAATCGCGCCTCTGCTCTCATGACACTACTTTATAACCGGATAACCGGGTAAGTCAAGATAAAAAATTGATTTAAAAAAGACCTAAAAAATAAGCTCAGGAGCATTGGCACGCGGCGGCGCCGTCCTTGCTCTGCCCTTTGGCCGCCAGCCATTGCTCCAATCGGTCCCGCAGCGCCTGGGCCTCCGGGCGGGAACTGAGAATCTCCGCCAGTAACTTAAGCTGCTTATCTTCCGGGCTACCGGGGGCGACGCTCAGCCGGTAATTCATCCACACCCCTTCCCGACGATCCGTGACCCAGCCCAGATGATAGAGGTAGCGCAGGTGCCGGGAAGCCTTGGATTGGGTGGTACCCAAGACCCCCATGATATCGCAGACGCAGAGTTCCTCCCGGCCCATCAGCAGCCAGAGCATCTTCAGGCGGGTCTCATCAGCCAGGGATTTAAAGAGTTGGGCTTCCTTTTTCATGTTTATCTGATAACCGGATAACCGCATATTGTCAAATAAAAAATTCGAGGAATTGTGGCAGCATATCTCAGAAATTAGCTTTCCAAGAAAAAAACATTCTTGATCGCGCCGGATTTGGATGATATAGGGGTTATATATGATAACAACCGGATACCCGGATATTCAATCACGATGAAGGAGGTAGCATGAACAAACCATCACTGAGAAAAACCTGGCTAATCATTTCCCTGCTGGCGGCTTTGGGGCTGAGTTTGGGGGCGGTCAACCCGGCCTGGGCCCGGGGCGGCGGCTGGGGGTGCATGAATGCCAATGTAACCCCGGAGCAGAGCGCCCAGCTCTTCGATCTCAAGCAGCAGTTCATGAATGACACCGCCGAGCTGCGCAAGCAGATGATGGTCAAGCGGACCGAGTTGGCGGCATTGTGGCAGAGCGCCACGCCCGACCAAAACCAGATTCAGGCCAAGCAGCAAGAAGTCAACGCCTTGAGAGACCAGCTCCAGGCGAAGCGCACGGCCTTCCGGCTGCAGAACCAGCAGATCTGTCCCCAAGCCGGCACGGGACGTGGCGGTGGCAGAGGCATGGCCATGGGGCAGGGCGGCGGTCAAGGCCGCGGCTGTAACTGGTAAAGTGAAAGAGGGAGAAGAATGCCGCCCCCTTTTTCTTCTCCCTCCCCCACTCCCCTCCCAACCCCCTGCAAAGGGTTGGGAGGGGATTCCAGGGGATGGCCGGGAATATGGAAATAAATTCCTCAGGCCCGACCATCAACTCCATCAACCTTAAGAGGAGCGTGTCATGAAAAAATTCAGCATGTTCGTCGGCATGGTCGGCATTCTCAGTCTTATCTTCGCTACTGCAGCCTGGGCGCAGCCCGGCATGGGGCCGGGAGGCGGCCAGGGCCGCGGTTGGGGCGCCGGCGATCCATACACCCGGATGTACAACCCGAAAACCGTGGAAACCCTCAGCGGCGAAGTGGTGAGCGTGGACAAATTCACCCCCGGCAGGAAAATGTCTTATGGGGTGCATTTTACCCTGAAGACCGAAAAAGAGACGATCCCGGTCCACCTGGGACCCAGTTGGTACCTGGAGAAGCAAGCCATGACCTTTGCCCAGGGGGATAAGGTGGAGGTCACCGGCTCCCGGATCACTTATCAAGGCCAGCCCACCATCATCGCCCAGGAAGTGAAAAAAGGCGGGCAGGTCCTGAAACTGCGGGATGCCGCCGGAGTCCCGGCCTGGGCCGGCCAAGGCCGACGGTAATCTGGCCTTAACCACGGAAATGCGAATCGGGGTCGGCCAGGATGGAGGCCGGCCCTGCTTGCAATCCGCGCCGACTTGAGGAGCCGTTTTAGAATAATTAGGAGACGGACAAGTGGTTACCGATGAAAAGCCGGGGCAATGCGGCCAGGGCAACCCCGAGACGCTGGCCGATGTTTGGGAAGTCGAGATCAAGGCCAGAGAACGGCTGGAGCTGATCAGGCGTAAGCTCCTGGTGATGAGCGGCAAGGGAGGGGTGGGCAAGAGCACGGTGGCCATTTACCTGGCCCTGGGATTGGCCAGACGGGGATACCAGGTCGGCCTGCTGGACGTGGACCTGCACGGCCCGGACATCGCCCGCATGCTGGGACTCAAAGGCCGACTCCATATGGCGCCTGAAGGCGGCATTCAGCCTCAATCCGGACCGGACAA
>Ga0315282_10017116_pt1 | contig 10506 bp, 8 predicted proteins | sample YL17G07_20_MG_FD_203693 | JGI IMG/M metagenome (GOLD analysis project Ga0315282, IMG submission 203693) | Sediment microbial communities from Yellowstone Lake, YNP, Wyoming, USA - YL17G07_20 | ecosystem: Environmental > Aquatic > Freshwater > Lake > Sediment | place: USA: Wyoming | collected... | reverse complement strand
CGCGGCAAGGCAAAGGTATTTAATCGGTGCCGCCTTAGCAGTTACAGAAGAACAGCGCATCAAACTTCAACTGGCATATCATCCAATATCCAAGTGAATGTTACCGAGACCAAGGATTTCCACGATGATGGCGTCCCTGGCCTCATGGAACTAGATGTCTGTCAGCACCCTCCGGAAGGGTACTGCACCAACGAGCAGCAGACCCAGCCCAACACCGGAGAAGACTGGCAGTGCTGTTTTTCGCAAAGGACAAGGAAGTGTAGACAATGGACATTGATCCAAGTACAACGAAGTACCTGATTCAGGCAAGGCTTTCGACCGATGGAATAGTCGAGAAGCCAGACATAGTAGGCGCGATTTTCGGACAGACTGAGGGATTGCTCGGGGACGAACTGGACCTGAGGGACCTTCAGAAGAGCGGCAGGATCGGAAGGATCGAGGTAGAGGTCAGCTCGAGCAAGGGCAAGTCGGATGGCGTCGTATACGTGCCTTCGAGCCTTGACCAGGTCGAGACGGCCATACTGGCATCGAGCCTCGAGACGATCGACAGGGTAGGTCCCTGCAAGGCGAGGATATCCATCGACAAGATCGAGGATGTTAGGGTAGCCAAGAGGAACAAGATCATCGAGCGCGCGAAGCAGCTGTTGAACGAGCTGATGAAGGCATCCAAGGTCAGCGGGGTTGACCTTGCCGATTCCGTGAGGCAGTCCGTGCAAATAGAGGAGGCCATCCACTACGGCAAGGACAGGTTGCCAGCGGGCCCCAACATAGATGATTCAGATGCGATCATAGTCGTCGAGGGACGTTCGGACGTGCTGAACCTCCTGAAGTACGGGATAAAGAACGCGATCGCGGTGGAAGGCACGAACGTGCCCCAGGCGATAGTCGACCTGGCCCGCGAGAAGGTCGTCACGGCCTTCGTGGATGGGGACAGGGGCGGCGAGCTCATCCTCAGAGAGCTCCTGCAGGTGGCGGAGATAGACTTCATCGCGAGGGCTCCCGCAGGACAAGAAGTCGAGGAGCTCACGCAGAAGCAGATCGTCAAGTGCCTGAGGAATAAGGTCCCCGCGGATCAGTTTGCAGAAATGCTCAACATCACCCCTGCATTCCCCAAGAATGGTGAAAAAGGGGGCAGGAGAGAGGACGACAGGGGCGGGCGCGAGAGGAGGGATGATGACAGGGGAAGACCACAGCATCCCGCAAAGGAGAGGGAGCAGAAGGTAGCCCCGAGACCCCCGGAGCCCGAGAAGCTGGTGAAGAAGCTGTCTCCAGAGCAGATCAGATACAGGGGACTCCTCGACGAGCTCAACAACACGTCGAAGGCGAAACTGCTCAATTCCAGCGGGAACGTCATCAAGGAAGTGCATGTGAGCCAGCTCGCCGACACCCTGAAGGAGGGTGCGGAGGGACTGGTCTCGGTGGTCCTCGATGGCATCATAACGCAGAGGATACTCGATATCGCGGTGGAAAAGAATATCATCGCGGTAGTAGGTGTTAAGTTGGGGAACATAGCCAAGCTTCCGACGAACGTGGATGTCTTGACCAAAGAGGACCTCATCTGAACATCGTGGAAATCATGCCAAACGAGGAAGAGCAGGCGGACAAGCCACCCAGGTCACTAGACGACTTCGAGACCACAGCGGACATACGGATCTCGCAGGACCCGCTGGACAGGGTCATAGGTCAGGACGAGGCCGTCCGGCTGGCGCGCATCGCCGCTTCCCAGAGGAGGCATTTCCTCCTCGTTGGCCCGCCCGGTACTGGCAAATCGATGATAGCTCAGGCCCTTTCGCTCCACCTCTCGAGGCCGACAGAGGAGATCAGGGTCGTGCACAATCCCGAGAACCCGGAGCGGCCGCTGGTCGAGGTCAAGGGCCTTGACGAGGTCACGAAGGAGCTCGAATCCAGAGGTTCCGCCGAGGGAGAGTTCGTGGACCCGAAGGAGGCTCCTGTCAACGTCGCTGAGCGCCTCGGATACCGATGCGCCAACTGTGGCACGTATTCTTCGCCCAAGGAAGGTTTCTGCCCCAAGTGCAGTCGGGCCAAGATCGCACAGATGAGATCCACGCCCCAGAACCCGTTCGGGGACCTGCTCGGAGGATTGGTGGAAGTCACGATGGGCCAGCTGGCAGGACGAGAGAGGGTGACCACGACCAGGAAGAGGTTCGGCAAGGAAGAGGTCGTGGTGTTCGAGCGCGCGGGCGAGATGATCAAGGTCCTGGACCAGCCAGCGCTCGAGAAGAGGCGGGAGCTGGAGAAGGAGAGCCCGAAGAAGGTGATAGTCCCGATCTCAAGGAACCCATTCGTTCTCGCGACCGGAGCGAGCGAGGTCGAGCTCCTAGGGGACGTGCGGCACGACCCGTACGGCGGCCATCCGCAGCTGGGGACCCAGCCCTACGACAGGGTGGTCGCTGGCGCAATCCACAACGCTCACCAGGGAGTCCTCTTCATCGACGAGCTTCCGCATTTGGGCCACCTGCAGAGGTTCATCCTGACGGGGATGCAGGAGAAGAGGTTCCCCATCACTGGAAAGAACCCGCAGAGCTCGGGGGCCAGCGTGCGCGTGGACGGTGTGCCTTGCGACTTCATCTTCGTCGGTGCGTGCAACATCCAAGATCTCCCGCACATACTCTCACCGCTCAGATCCAGGATCAATGGCGGAGGGTACGAGGTGCTGGTCGAGACGGTGATGCCGGACACGCCGGAGAACAGGCTGAAGCTCGCCGTGTTCGTGGCCCAGGAAATCGTCATGGACGCGAAGATACCCCACGCCACGCGGGATGCCGTCGGCCTCATCATCGAAGAGGCGAGGAAGAGGGCGAAGACGATAGACAACCGTGACAAATCCCTGACGCTGAGATTGAGGGAGCTGGGCGGCCTCGTGAGAGCGGCAGGGGATGTCGCCGTGGTCGAAGGTGCTATACTCATCGAGGCGAGGCACGTCAAGGAAGCGATGAGGACGGCCCGGCCGGTCGAGGAGCAGATCAAGGAGAGGTACGGCAGCTACCTGGGTGGCGTCTCCTCCGACGTGAGCTCCGCCGAGAAGGACTCGTCTCCGTATCAGTTCTGGGACTACCATGTCCATGACGACAAGAGAGGATACCAGTAACGCTTGACCTCAGCTCTGGAGCGTCTTGCACATCTTGTAAGCACCCTCTCCGTTGCTGTAGAAATTGTTTATTTCCCCGGTGAGCGCGAAGCCCTGACGCTCGTAGAACCCGATGGCTTCCTTGTTGCTCTTCCTGACCTCCAGGATCAGGGTGTCACAGCCCTTCGCGATGCTGTTCGAATACAGCTCACCCATCAGCCGCTGTCCGTAGCCCATCTGTCTCCTCTCGGGCAGGACCCCCAGCATGAGGACCCTGGCCACCCTCTCTCCTGATGGGACGGCCGCGATGAACGCCACGACCACGCCCTCCGCCTGCAGCACGAGGAACCCTTCCCGCCACAGGTTGTGCACGGTCAAGTAGAGTGAGGGGGTATACGTCTCACCCAGGGACCTCCTGACGATCTCCATGACCGATGGTATGTCGGTCGGGGAGAACGGTCGGACCAGGATCATCGGGCGGAGTCAAGTACCACGATGATGATTAATTTTCCTGGGACGATACAGCCGCCTCTTGGCCAGCTTTCTACCGAGGACCGCCCCCAGACCAGCGGCCGCTAGACCCACCCAGTAGTGGAGTCTCCACACCGTGCTCCCGGAGCCGTCGACTGCGCCTGGCGGAAGGACTTCGACGGTGATGATGTCCACATCCCTGTTTCCCCAACCGTCCTCAACGGTCAATCTTACCTCGAATCTGCCAGCGTGATCTGGGACGAATCTCGTGAACGGGGTTTGGGCCTCGTACTTCCCGTCCCTGTCAAGGTCCCACCCATAATGCGCGATCGCCCGGTCGTCCGCAGAGCGACTGCCGTTCAGCTCCACGACCTCCCCCAGATGCACGGTGAGATTCTCGCCTGCCTCTGCCTTCGGCGGGGTCACATCCGGGCTCCAATCCATGTCGAATGCACGGGTGAAGTACCCCCCGACCTCCTCTGACTCGATGATGGCAGCCAGCTCACGGTTCTTTGCGAACGAAGAGAAGCCCCAGTTGTTGCTCGAGACCAAGGTCCTCCGTCCCTCGAACACGGCCCCCTTGTTGTGGACGACCGAGATCGGGTTCTTGGGATCCATCAGCTTGAACTCGCCATGGAGGCTGGCGTTGTCGCTCACCCCGGAGAGGAACCTCAGAGCCGGGCCGTTGCCCTCGGCATTGAACCATGAGGAATCGAAGAGCATCCGGACCACGGAGCCATCGCGCATGGCACCCACCATCTCGTCCAGGAGAGGGCTGACGGCTGGACTGCTGGACCATCGGCCCTCCCAGTAGAGACCGACCTGGAACTGCTCCACGATCATGGACTTCGAGCCCCTTATGAGAGGGCAGAGGAAGGGTGACAGTTCCGAAGCGTCCGGTGACGGGACAAGTTCCACGCGGGCATCGGTTGTGGTGCGCATCGGCGCAAGTGCTCCGTAGGAGTGGTTCGACCTCGGAACGTCGGGCAGTACGGCGGAGCTCGAGTATCTCGGATCGATCCTCCACGGTATCACGTCCGGCCTCGACGAACGAGCATCGGAATCGAAGATAGACGAAAGATATCGACCCGCCTCGGGGCTCGTGACGCACACCCCCCAACCCCGGTTCGCGGTCAGCCTATCCTCGGGAACACCGCTCTCGACGAAGTTCTCCGAGAGGATCAGGGATCTCGATGAGTCGATCACCGCATATTTCGAGTGAAGAGGGCCGAAGTGCTGCGCGACATTCTCGCTGAGGTTCCCGTTCACCGTCGCGACATCTATCCTGGCCGTGGTCAAGGCGGAGAGGCAATCCACCTGACGGGGGGACATCCCTCCGGCCGGGGCGCCGTCGACCAGGATCCGCACGTCCACGCCTCTGGCGGACGCAGCCAGGAGTTCGTGGCAAACCGCAGCCGAGGACAACTCATACGTGCACAGCCGAACGGTCCTCTGCGAACCCCTCAATACGTCCAGGACCACATCCAGCGAGCAGTCGGGGCTCGTGAACGCGGTCAGGTCCCCTGCGGGGACTCCTATCTGGATGGGCTCGAACTCGGTGTATCCGTACCTGTACTCTCGAAACGGGGCCCAATCGCCTGCTGAATCGGAGTCCTGCCAGCCCGCGTTCGAATGGATCCTCCTGGCCACCTCTCCTTCCCTAAGCGAGGGCATAGGCTCCCCGAACCAAATGGACGAGGGCTCCACGGAGCTGCCGTATTTTACGAAATCGATCTGAGTGCCTACAGGGGAAGCAAGCGCGAGCGAATCCCCGGCATCCGCCAGCCTGAAGGTCCCCGTCCGTGACAACCTGCCTGAGAGATCGTCGATCGTGATCTCAGGGGACCTTCCAAATGCCCTCACGAAGGAAGTCGAGTTCATGGAGACGGAAAGCGAGCCGGACGGCTGCAGCCACAGGTCGCCCACGAAAGTGAGCGTACCCTCTCCATCGGAGACCGAGCAGTTCGCCAGGTTCACTCGATACGTGCACGCATTAGAGATGACGAAGTACTCATCGCTCGAGAGAGCGCGTGGATAGAATTCCGTTATCAGGAGCTGCGTCCCGAGGCTAGCCCCCTCGCCTTCTGCGGTGACCGCGGGCCCCATGTGATGCGGCGCGAGGACGATCGACAAAAAGAGCAAGGCCGATGACACCGCCGGTACGTACAGGCGCCACATCACCACCCGATGTCGGGACCGATAAGAATACAGGTCTGGCTACAGTTAGACTTCGCTCATCTCCCAAGTCCCGAGATCAAATCGAGCAAGACCGCCCTTCTATCTTTCGCCTTGACCACTCCACTGGCCAGAAGGACCCCGTCCGTCCCGAGCTCGATGGCCTTCGCGACGTCACGTCCGTTCTTCACCCCCGCTCCGCAGAGCACCCCGACACTCCCGCTGATCATCCTTACCGCCTCGACTGCGTCGGAGACTATCTTCGGGTTTGCGGTCGTCACGGAGACCTCTCCTCCGATCAGCTCGGGCGGTTCTATGGCGACGAAATCGGGGTCCATGGCGGCGCATGCCTTGCTCACCGGGAGGTTGTTCGTGCATGCGATCGTGTCCAATCCCAGGGTCCTGCACCTGACGATGACCTCGTGGATCTCCGCCAGCTTCAGCCGTCTCTCCGCGTGGTTCACCAGCGTGCCCTTGGCGCCCGAAGCCTTGGCATTGTCGATGGTGACGTGCCCTGTCGTGCTGCCCGAGGGGACAGGGTCGAGGTGTTGCGCGAAGACAGGGATCTTGACGGTCCTGGAAACGATGGCCAAGTCGAGCATCGGCGGTGCCACGACTATCGATGCCCCCGACTCCGATGAGATGTCCTCACATATCTTGGCGAGCTCGATGGCGGCCGATCCGCTCGCTTCCTGGTAGGTCTTGAAGTTGACGACAATGACGGGCCTTCTGATGGGCAAAGCAGCGACCTCACTCGAGCGGCTTCATCCTCGGTTCGATCTTCTTCAGGACCTCGGGACGGGTGGTGTACTCGAGCTCCTCGGGAGAGACGATCCCAGGCATGAACGGGCCGTGGCCGCGCATGTAGATCGATATCTCCATCGCCTTGTTCCTCACGGGGTCCCACTCGTGGCCAGAGAAGTAGTCGATCGGCTTGTGGTCGCCTGGCTTCCCGCCCGGGGCTTCCGCTCCCTGTATCTTGCCGTTGGTTATCTGCAGTCCCAGGCAGGCGACCCGGGGCGGGCCGTCGTGATAGCTTGGGTCGGATTCATCGACCGCACAGGGATACCATGCGCCGTAGTGAGAACCTCTCATCCAGCCTGCGACGAGTTGTGGGAACGCGAACGGCTGGAGCGCCTCCCCGGCGGCTGGGAACCCGGACTGGCATCTCAGGAGCATCACGGGGTCGTCCTTGCCCACGTACTTCCCTGCCAGGATGTTGAGCTTCTCGGTCGAGACCACTGCCGCGAGGCCAAGCGTCTTGTGCGTCACCCTCTTCACGGCGTACCTGGTGGTGTCCCCTATCAGCGCGAGTATGTCGTAGAGTTCCGAGGGCGAGCTCATCACGACCTTCTTGTGGTCCACGACATCCACGATCTCCAGGTCGTATCCGAGGTGCGCCCTCGGGTCGATCACGAGGCCGGTCGTGGTGAACGGGTCCATGAATATCTTGGATATCGGCAGGGAATAGGCGGACGGACCGCATTTGTCAGCCATGAACACCAGCATAGGCTCGGTGGGCCGCTCCTCGAACTCCATCTCCGCCGCTCCCGGGCCCTGTCCCCTGACGTTGCCGGAGAACGCGTCTGAGAGAAGGTCCTGCCCAGCGGCGTAGAGATGCATCTTCTTGGCCTCGCTCGAAGCGGCCATGAAAGCGTTCCAGGCGAGCTCGTGGATCTGCTTGCTGTTCTCCCCCTTCCTGTGGGTCATCAGGAGCTCCATGTCGTCTCCACATCGCGTGACATAGTAATCGTTGAGGAGACCTTCCTTGACCGCCTTCGCCAGATGCTCACCGGCCACCTCCATCATCTTCGGGTGTGGTCTCGAGTGCCCAGCGATCGATCCGACATCTGCCTTGATCAGCGAAACGGTGACTTTCTCAGGCATATCTCTTCCTCCGGTCTTGTCAAATTGGTGCGCTCACCAAGTGGCCGATAAGAAGCATAGCACATATTAACGGTTTCTGGGTCCCGGAGAGGCTCGACCAAGGCATCTACAGAGCGGCTGTGAGCGTCCCAGCTCAACATCCCCGGCCTGCCACGGAGGACGAGCCGGCGACGTCGGGCAGGCAAAGGCTTATGCAAGTCTATGGCTCTCTTATGCTCGCGTGTGCCGATGGGAGTCGTTGAAGAGCTCAGGCCAATATTCTCACCGAAGTCCATTGCGGTCATAGGAGCGTCCCGGAGCCCGATGAAGATCGGGTACGAGATCCTGCAGAACATCCTTGTCCAAGGATACCAGGGGAAGGTGTATCCGATAAACCCCGAGGTCCCCGAGATCATGGGTCTGAGGGTACTCCCGAGCGTCCTCGCGGTGAAGGATGACATCGACCTCGCGATCATCGCCGTGCCCGCCGAATTCGTGCCAAAAGTGATGACGGAATGCGCAAGGAAGAAGGTCAAGGGCGCGATCGTGATATCCTCTGGCTTCGGAGAGGTCGGGGGACACGGTAAACAGCTCGAGGAAGAGGTGCTGCAGATCGCTCGGAAGGGAGGCATCCGTCTCATCGGACCGAACACCCTTGGCTACAAGGACCCAATCGACAGACTCGATGCGGCGTTCGTTTTCGGCATGCCCATAGCCGGCGAGATCGCACTCATAAGCCAGAGCGGCGCATTGTGCATAGGCATGATCTACTACGCCAACGGAGAGCACATAGGACTCTCCCGCGTCATCAGCGTGGGCAACAAGGCCGACATCGACGACGCTGACCTGATTGACTATCTGGCTGCGGATCGCGAGACCAAGGTCATCGCGATGTACATCGAGGGCATCAAGGATGGAAAGAAATTCCTCGAATCTGCCCGGAGATGCACGAAACCCATCGTCGCAATCAAGGCTGGTCGAACTCCCGCTGGTTCGGCTGCGGCATCGACACACACGGGCTCCCTCAGCGGTTCCGACGTGGTGTACGACTCCGCGTTCAGGCAGGTGCATGTCCAGAGAGCGTACGATGTCATCGAGATGTTCGATTTCGCGCGAGCACTCGCGTACCAGCCTCCGGCGGCTGGGAACAAGGTCGGAATCATATCCAACGGAGGAGGCGCAGGCATCATGATCGCTGATTGGTGCGAATCGATCGGGTTGAAGGTCCCGAACCTGACCAAGAAGACATCAGAAGCGCTCAGGCCACAATTGCCATCAATCACGACCGCGAGGAACCCGCTGGACGTGACGGGAGATGCGAGATTTCACAGATATCACGCCACGGGAGCAACCATGCTCTCCGACCCCAACGTCGATTCGCTCATCATGACATGCGTCCATGCTGGCATAGCCAGACCTAGAGAGTATGTAGGCGCTGTGATCAAACTGGTCGAGGAGAAGCGCAATCTCAAGAAGCCGATAATCGCGTGCTGGATCGGCGGGCCGGAGATCGACGAGGTCGTGCAGGAGCTGAGGGTGAAGAACATACCCGTATACTCATCGACGATGAGAGCTGCCAAGGCAGTGAAGTGTCTCTATGACGAGGGCAGACGGCTCGAAGCCATCAGCAAGAAGAAGCAAGCTAGGGAAAATTCGACTAAGTGAGCGACCGGATGATTGTGAGGTAGGATCGTCGCAGTGGATCGACAGCTCACACAGGACACCTTGATGGGGCCCCAATGGACCGGGCGCTTGATGTAGCATCCAGAGGCTCAAATCCTTGTTCGCCATCGCGAAAAGACGGATGAGATTGCCAACCAGCACCTGGATGACCTCCGTGGCGGCGATCACCGCGGTCGCCCTGTGGGGTTTGGCCTTTCCGCTCATCCAAGAGGGGCTGAAGGACTTCTCCCCGATTCTCCTGGGATTCGTGAGGTTCGCAATCGCCTCCGCACTGATGCTGGTCGTGCTTGCCTTTCGCTACAAGCTTACGGAAATCAAGGGCACGCTCAAGCGAGAGTGGAGGCCACTGCTGATCCTCGGAGTGCTGTACGTCGCCATCCCAAACGTGGCGCAGAACTTGGGCCTTCAGAACGGCACGTCGTCGATGGCGTCCGTCATCCAGTCCTCTGGACCTGTGATGACCCTGGTCTTCGCGGTCCTCCTCCTGAAAGAGCGGATGACACGCTTCAAGGGCCTGGGGACTGCAATCGCCATGAGCGGGACCATCCTCCTTGTGTTCAGCGGAGACACCTCACTGGGGAACGACAGCTTCGTGAGCAGCCTCCTCATTCTCATCTCGGCCGCATCTTATGGCATGGCATGGGTCTCAGCGAAACGCATGCTAGAGAGGAATCCACCGATGCTGATCATCGGTCTGTCCTTGGCCCTCGGCACTCTGGTCCTTGGTCTTGCACTGCCGTTTGACACAGACCCGAAGTCCATCATCACCACAACGTCCGTCCTGAACATGATGGTCCTCGGCTTGTTTTGCGCTGGCCTGTCCTCGGTATTGTACCTCACATCCCTGGAGCGCAGGGAGGTTTCGCAAATGGCCTTCTTCATCTATCTGATGCCGGTCTTCGCATCTGTCTTCGCATGGGCCATACTCGGACAGGGCGTGGCCACTTGGACTGCCGTCTGCGGTATCATAATAGTGGCCGGTATCGCCATCGCGAACAAGCGCGGAAAGACCAGGTCAACTACCACCCATTGAAATGAGTGGTTTGTAGCTGACCTCGACGGAGGTTCGATGCTCCGCGTCACTGGTCGCTACGATCGGCCCGTTGACGGTGGGCCTGCCAACCAAGGCGTTACCGAGGCTGGCGATGTTCCTTGCCGCGTTGAGTCGGCATTGAGCGAGCTGCTGCACCCGATCACCGTGTTCCGAGCCCGAGAAACAGTTA
>Ga0315282_10017115_pt1 | contig 10507 bp, 9 predicted proteins | sample YL17G07_20_MG_FD_203693 | JGI IMG/M metagenome (GOLD analysis project Ga0315282, IMG submission 203693) | Sediment microbial communities from Yellowstone Lake, YNP, Wyoming, USA - YL17G07_20 | ecosystem: Environmental > Aquatic > Freshwater > Lake > Sediment | place: USA: Wyoming | collected... | reverse complement strand
TCGGTTTTTATTCGATAGTAACCCGAGGATTTGATTAACCGAGCCAGTTTCGATCTCTTGAGATGATGTATCCCTTCTGGATTTAACACCCCCTTCCCTTTCAGCTTCTGAATCGCCTTCTCCACATTTCTCCAGGAGGTATTTTGGGTGAGGATTGCCCCTACCATCACCTCAAAGGAAGTCTCTCCAGGCCACCAGTGTCGAGGTCCATAAGTTTGATAGAGCGTTCGGTAGATCTTTATCAGAATATCCTTCATAGGTCGTTAACAGGTATTCCCTTTATGTAATTTGCCTTGAATGCCAAATGCCAAAATCCAAATGTCAAATCAATGCCAAATGGCTTAATGTCAAAAATTTCTTAGGGCATTTAGATTTCGGGTTTCATTTGAACTTTGAAATTTGACATTGCCTTTTTTATTTTAGCCTCTTCTGGAATCTCAGTGAACTCAAGAGGATCATAAACGTGCCTAAAATGCCCAATGCCAGCATTTGAGGCCAAAGGATATCCAAGCCATTCCCCTTTAAAAAGACGCCTCGAATAATGACCAGAAAGTAACGTAGCGGGTTGGCATAGGTAAGGTATTGGATCCATTCCGGCATATTCTCTATTGGAAAGGCAAAACCGGATAGTGTAAAAGCAGGCATGGCGAAAAAGAAGGTAGAAATCTGAGCTTGTTGCTGGGTGGAGCATATCGTGGAAATAAAGAGTCCAATGGCCACTGAACTCATCAGGAAAAGTGCAGCGCCTGATAGGAGGACGAGGGGATTTCCTCGAAGAGGAACCTCAAACCAGAAGACTCCGATCGCGGCGATCATAATGACATCAAAAAGACCGAACAGAGCAAAGGGAAGGGTCTTTCCTAACATCAATTCCCAGGAACGGATGGGCGTGACCATGATCTGCTCAAGGGTTCCGATCTCCCTCTCCCTGACAATAGCCTGAGCGGTTAGGATGATTGGAATGAGAAAGGCGATGGAGGCGATTACCCCCGGGACATAAAAGATTCGGCTTTCGAAATTTGGATTAAACCAAGTCCGGTTCCTCAAATCAACACCCGCTTCCTCAAAGCCGATCATACCGGCCCGATTCAACCTTTTTACAAGAACCTGCGCCGAGAACTCAGAGAGGATCTGGTTCGCATACCCCAAGGCGATCAATGCAGTATTGGATTCGCTTCCGTCAAGAATGATCTGGACTGTGGCGGTATCCCCTTTTTTTAATTTTCTTGAAAAATCGGTTGGGATTTCAATGCTGACCGTGATGACCCCCTGATTGATGAGGTCTTTGACTTCTTTCGGGGTATCGGGGAAAGAAACGATATCAAAATATTTTGAACTTCCAAATCTTCCGATAAGATTCCTCGACTCAACACTTTGGTCCAGATCTCGGATGGCGGTCCGGATATGTTTCACATCCATATTGGCAGCATATCCAAATACGATCAATTGAAGGATGGGTGGAACAATCAGGGTAATTCGCATCTGTTTGTCTCTCAAAGTTTGGATCAATTCCTTAACAAAGAGATACCGAACCTTTTGAAACATCTATCTCAACTCCTTTTTAAAACCCCTTGTGGCTACCCACAGCCCTGCCGCTGCCATCCCAATCAATACCAAGGTCTCACGCCATAGAAAGGAGAAGCCCACCCCTTTCAAGAAGATATCCTTCAGGATCGTCACATAATAGCGAGGCGCAATCCCATAAGTAATGATCTGGAGCCAGTTGGGCATGTTGGGAATCACGAAGGTGAACCCGGAGAGGAGGAACGTGGGTAGGAACCCGGCAAGCATAGCCATCTGATTGGCCAGAAGCTGTGTCCTTGCGAAGGTGGAGATGGTCAGGCCAAGGGCTAAAGCCACTAAAATGTAGATGCAGGAGAGGGCAAAAAGTAGGGCAACGCTTCCCCTTAACGGGACTTCGAAGACCCATTTGCCCATGAGAACGGCCAGTGATAAGTCAAGAAGACCTAAGAAAAAATAGGGAAATAACTTTCCCATCATCAACTCTCCTTTTCGAACAGGAGTAGAGATGAGGAGTTCCATCGTTCCCCTCTCCCATTCCCTAACAATCACCTGTCCGGTCAGGAGCACCCCGGCGATCGACATGATCACCGCAACCAGTCCTGGTACGAAATAATTCTTTGATTCCAAATCTTCATTGAACCAAACCCTTGGCCTCACATCAATGGGTAGATTCAGGTTAGTCACACCCATCCGCGAGACCTTCAGAATCGTTTTCTCCTGAGTGTATTGTCGTGCAATCGCCTGGGCGTAACCGAGAATAATATTGGCTGTGTTTGCATCGGCTCCGTCGATCAACACCTGGATAGGAACCACCTTCTCTGCCTTAATCGTCTTTGAAAAATCCCAGGGAAGGATCAACCCCATCTTCACCTCTCCCTGGTCGATGAGTCGCTCCATCTCCTTTCCATCTCTAACTGAAAAGCGAAGATTGAAATAGGGAGAGGCGCTGAACCGTTGGATGAAGTTTAAACTCTCCTGACTCCGGTCACGATCAAGAACAGCCATCGAGACTTTCTTCACGTCGAGGGTGACGGCGTAACCAAAAAGGAGCATTAAGAGAGCAGGCATCAAGATCACCAGCGCCAGACTTCTCGGATCCCGGTAGATATGAAAAAACTCTTTTTTCGCAATGGCCCAGGTACGGGAAGGCTTCACTGCTTCTCCTCTCTTTCAATCAACGAGACAAAGACATCCTCCAAGGAAGGCCTGATCCATCCCATCCTTTTAAGAAGGATCCCATGCTTCTGGAACAGACCATTAATCTCTCGCTCCAGATCGACACCTTCCTTGCTGATCACATGAAGGCCATCTCCGAATACGGCCGATTCTGAGATCCAAGGCTCTTTTTTCAAGAGATCCAAAGCGGGAATGAGAGGATCGCATTCTACTTCCAACACTCCCCGTGAGAGGGTCTTCGCTTTTAATTCGGAAGAAGTCTCCAAGGCGATGATCCTCCCCTGATAGATGAGGGCCAAACGACCGCAATACTCCGCTTCGTCCATGTAGTGGGTCGTGACAAAGGTGGTCACTCCCCTTTCTCCCATATGCTGGATAAGGCTCCAAAAATTTCTTCGCGAGATCGGATCGACTCCCGAAGTCGGTTCATCCAAAAAAAGAATGGAGGGCTCATGGAGAATAGCACAGCCCAATGCAAGGCGCTGTTTCGACCCGACAGCGAGTGTCCGGGTGATTCGATCCCGGAGGTCTTGAAGGCCAATCATCTCTAGCACTTCGTTTTCCCTTTTCCTCTGCGAAGAACCGGAAAGGTTATAAATCCCTCCAAAGAAATGAAGGTTTTCGATAACCGTGAGGTCATCATAGAGTGAAAACTTCTGGGACATGTAGCCGATCGCCTGCTTAATCTTCTCTGGCTCCTTCATGAGATCGAATCCAGCTACCTTCCCTTTCCCTGAAGTAGGCAACAAAAGTCCGCAGAGCATTCGAATGGTGGTGGACTTGCCGGCACCATTTGGACCCAGAAATCCGAAGATTTCTCCTTTCTCCACCTGAAAATGGATGTGGTCCACTGCGACAAAGCTATCAAATTTTTTTACTAAATCTTCCACCTCTACAACAAAAGTTGGCATAGTTATGAGTCCGGAGTTATGAGTTATGAATTATGAGTTAATTCATAATTCTCAATTCATAACTCTTAATTTCTCTTCCTTCCTTGGACAATGGAGACGAAGGCGTCTTCAAGTGAGGGCTTTACTACCCCCAGATCAAGAATTTCCATGCCTTGTCTTTTTAGAATCTCTCGAATTCCCTTCTCGCTCTTTTGAGGATCATCCACGAGGACGTGGATTTTATCTCCAGATAAGACCAGGCTTCGAATTAACTCATTACCTTCAAGCAACTCCATCCCTTTCTGGTGGTTCTCCATTCGCAGTTCTAGGATCGTTCCTCCAATTCGAGCTTTCACAGTAGAAGGAGTATCAGCGATCAGCAAGTCTCCTTGATAAATCAGACCGACCCGACTGCAACGCTCGGCTTCATCCAGATAAGAAGTTGAGAAAAGGATGGTCACTCCCTCTTTCAATAGATCGTAAAGGATGATCCAGAAATCTCTTCGAGAAAGAGGATCCACTCCAGTGGTCGGCTCATCGAGGAAGAGGATTTGAGGCGTATGGATCAGGGCACAGATCAGCCCTAGCTTCTGTTTCATACCACCAGAAAGATCCTGAGCTTTTCGTTTCCCAAAGGGTTTCAGATTTGCAAATTGAAGGAGTTTTTCTATTCGGTCCTTTCTCTTCTGTTTTGGAACTTGATAGAGATCTCCATAGAAATGGATGTTTTCAAGAACGGTGAGATCCCCGTAGAGTCCAAATCTCTGCGGAAGATAACCCACTTTTTCTTTCAAAGACTCTGCCTCTTTGCGAATATCAAATCCTGCCACTGTTGCCTCTCCTTTGTCTGGAGGGAGAATTCCGCACAGCATCCGGAGTGTGGTCGTTTTCCCAGATGCGTCCGGTCCTACCAGGCCAAAGATCTCCCCAGTTTTCACTTCCAAGTTCAGGTCTTTGACGGCGATCAATGATTTGAAAGACTTGGTCAGATGGATGGTTTGAATGGAGAACATGGGATCAAGCACCAAATCTCAAGCACCAAATCACAAATAAACATCAATTTCAAAAATTCAAAAACTCAACCAAAATCCTTTTGGTTATCTGAAATTGGGATTTGGAACTTGTTTGGCATTTGGAATTTGTAATTTGGAATTTAGGGATACAAGATCTGTTTTCATACAAGAGTTAACATTATTATTTTTGCGGTGTCGAAGACCCCAGGAGGATCTTTCCGTCGGCTGGCATCCCCGGCTTCAATTCCCGGTCTGGATTTGGGATGTCCACTTTGATCCGGTAAACCAGGGTCACCCTCTCCTTTTCCGTCTGAATTTGTTTGGGTGTAAATTCGGCCTGAGAAGAGATAAAGGAAATTTTTCCTCTGTACTCTTTCTTTGGGTGAAGATCTGTCATCACCATCACTTCCTGGCCCCACTTTACCTTGCTCAGGTCGGTCTCCGGGATGTAAGCTTTCAACCAAATATTTTCGATGTCCGCTAGGGTAACAATGGATGTCCCCGGATTGACCACTTCACCAATTTCTCCAGATTTGACCAGAACGACTCCGGATAGAGGAGAATAAAGAGTTGTATAACTGAGCTGTGTCTCATTCAGTTTTACAGACGCCCTGGCTTGATCCACTTGAGCTCTTGCATCTTCAATATCCTCTTTCCTCGGCCCCTCCTTCACCAGAAGATAGTTCTCTGTAGCCTTTTGAAAAGATGCCTTTGCGATCTTAAAAGCAGCCTCGGCATTGTCCAACGTCTCTTTAGGAACAACTCTCTTCTCGAAGAGAGACTTCATCCGTTCATATTGGGTCTCTTTATTTTCCAGATCGAACCGAGCCTGGTTGAGGTTGGCCTCGGCTTCTCTTATTTCTTCCGGCCTTGACCCCGCAAGCAGTTTGCTCAAGCGAGCTTGTGCCGACATCAACGTGGCCCGTGCCACTTCAAGACGATTTCGAAGATCCTCATCATCCAATTTAGCCAGAACCTTTCCTTGATCCACCCAATCTCCCTCTTCGAAGAAACGGCTGACAATCCTTCCGGGGATCTTGAATCCCGCATCTACCTCCGTGGTTTCGATATTTCCAGAGATCTTGATAAAGTCATTCCCTTCCTTTTTATCTCTAGTGAAGAAAGTGTAGAGAAGACCGGCAATGATCACAGCAATGATGACGATAAGTAAAATCCGTTTCATCTTTCAACCTATCCCAAACCCTTAGGCACATCATTATAGATTCTATTTTGATTACTGTCAAAACCTTTCATGTTCGACGAAGAGAAGCCCCTTGAATTTTCTTATAGTTATGAGTAAGATGGTACCAAAATGTTAAGATTCAATGACATTCTTGAAAGGCTAACTACCTATAATCCCAATGCAGACACGGACCTCCTGAAAAAGGCTTATGTCTTCTCTGCAAAGGTCCATTTGGGACAGGTCCGCCTCTCCGGAGAACCCTACCTGAATCATCCTTTAGAGGTCACTGGAATTTTGACCCAACTGAAGCTCGATGTCGCCAGCGTGGCAACCGGACTGCTCCACGATACCATGGAGGATACTTTAACCACCCTCAAGGAGATTCAGGAAAACTTCGGGGAAGAAATCGCTCAACTGGTGGACGGCCTGACTAAGATCAGCCAGATCTCCCTGCGATCCTCTGAAGAACACCAAGCAGAGAATTTTCGCAAGATGATTCTGGCGATGGTGAAAGACATCCGGGTCATCCTGATTAAATTGGCTGACCGCCTCCATAATATGCGAACCCTCAAGTATCACACTCCTGAAAAACAGGCGGAGATTGCTCAAGAAACCCTTGACATCTACGCTCCCTTGGCCCATCGGCTTGGGATCGATTGGATCAAATCAGAGTTGGAAGATCTGGCCTTTCAATACCTTTATCCCGAAATCTATGAAGAGATTCGACGAAAGATCGCTAAGAAAGAGAAGGAGAGAACCCGCTACGTCGACGAGGTGAAGCGCACCTTGATGAAGAAACTTTATGAAAATCACATCGAGGGCGATGTGACCGCGAGACTGAAACAGACTTATAGTATCTACTTAAAAATGAAGGAGCAGAACATCGATTTTGATCAGGTCTATGATATCACCGCCTTCCGGATCATCGTCAATTCCATCAAAGAGTGCTACGATGTGTTGGGGATCATCCACTCCCTTTGGAAACCCATCCCTGGAAAATTCAAGGACTACATTGGACTTCCGAAGGAAAACATGTATCAATCCCTTCATACCACAGCGATCGGACCTTATGGGGAGCGGATCGAGATCCAGATTCGAACCCATGAAATGCATAAGATTGCAGAGGAAGGGATCGCGGCCCATTGGAAATATAAAGAGGGAAAAGTTGTTGAAGAGGCGGAGGATAAACGTTTTACCTGGCTGAGGCAACTCTTAGAATGGCAGCGAGATCTAAAGGATGATCGAGAATTTATTGAAAGCGTCAAAGTGGATCTCTTCCCCAATGAGGTCTATATCTTCACTCCAAAAGGATCGGTCAAGCCGTTCCCCATTGGTTCAACGCCCATCGATTTTGCTTACAGCATCCACTCTGACGTTGGGAGCCACTGTTCGGGTGCGAAGGTGAACGGCAAGATCGTTCCCTTGAGATATGAACTGCGAAGTGGTGACACCGTTGAGATCCTGACCTCCCCCAATCAGAAGCCGAGCAAGGATTGGCTCAAGCTTGTCAAGACCTCGCGGGCCAAAACGAAAATTCGTCAATGGTTCACATCAGAAGAAAGAGAAAAATCGATCATTCTGGGGAAAGAAATCCTGGAGAAAGAACTCCGAAAATATGACCTCCAGCAGGCCAAATTGATTAAGTCAGGCGAGCTGGCCAAAGTGGCGAGCGAATTTAGCTACCAAGGGGTCGAGGATCTTATCGCTGCTGTCGGTTATGGGAAAATAACCGCCAATCAGATCATCGGGAAGATCCTCCCTCAAGAGAAATTGGAGCAACAAAAAGAAGAGCTGAAAGAAGGGCGCTTTAAGCACTTCATTCAGAAAATCACCCACACCCCCAGGGACGCCCTTCTGATCAAGGGCATTGATAATGTGATGGTGCGCTATGCAGGGTGCTGCAATCCTGTCCCGGGAGACAAGGTGGTGGGGTTCATCACCCGGGGGAGAGGGGTAACGATTCATACTGCCGATTGCCAGAATGCAATGGACGATGACCCTCACCGCAAGGTTGAAGTGGAATGGGACTCGACGAAGGAATACAGTTATCCTGTCCGAATTCAAATCTATTCTCAAGACAAAAAAGGACTGCTGGGTGAAATCAGCAATTCCATTTCCTCCCAGGGAGCCAACATCAAGAATGCCAGGGTGGATACGACAGAGGATAAAAAAGCCATTAGTACTTTCGAGGTAGAGATTCGAGATTTAAACCACCTCAACAAAGTGATCAGGGCTCTCGAGAAAATTAAGGGGGTCCAACGGGTAGAAAGAATAAGATTGGAAGTCCAAGCCGAATCCTAACCCTGGGCTTTGCTGTCTGCAAAGCCTAAATCTCAAATTCCAAATTTCAAATCCCAAATAAATCCTAAATTCCAATTTCCAAATGACCAAAAAGACTTTGTTTAAGATTTGAATATTGGGACTTATTTGTTATTTGGTGCTTGGGATTTGGTGCCTATCCGAAACAACTGGCGAGGATAGTAGGTACATCTCTGGTGAGATTTTGATGATTCGTCTAAACCCCAACCTGAAGCGAAATTAGGCGGCCTTAGTGATCAACCCTGAACGAAGGCATCGGGAACAGACTTTCATTCGAATAGTCCTCCCTTCTTTGAGGGTCTTTATCTTATGGAGGTTGGGATACCACACTCTTCGGGTCTTATTATTGGCGTGGCTTACATTATGGCCAAAGACCGGTCCTTTTCCACAGATGTCACAAACTTTTGCCATGATTGAACCTCAAAATAGATTTTATTTAGGTTAACCCAGCTTTGGGAAAATTGCAAGAAGGATCTGAAAGAAATTGGTTGCTTTGTTTTATCAATTTACCGATTGATAATAGACTACCCTTCTTCTCTCAACAGGGAATCTTAAGAAGATAAATGTTTTGGCTTTCTGTTCATCCACCTCAATTCTCATTATCCCTCGATTACGCTGTACCACCTCTTTGACAAAACGGAGGATAAGATCCAGTGGTTCTTCTTTTTGAAGCCCCTGGCTTCCTACCCCTTGTTCCGCCGGTTTTTTATAACCCATAAAAACCACCGAGATCTCAATGTATCGTCCATCCTTCTGAAGTAAAGCCAGGCCTTGACTCACCTCTTTTTCAAGAACAAAGGATCGGGTGTAAAACCCCATGCTTAAATTAGGAGAGATGCTGCCTAGCGCATACTGGAACACAGAATTTAAGATGTATTTCAACTGTTCATCCGGCACGATGGTTTCGGGAAGATCCTTTTCAAATTTCTTAAACAACTTAATTCCCTTTTCTTCCAATTTCCCCTGGTGTTTCTTTAACACCTCTTCGATAAAATGGTGAACCGTGTCTGTTTTTGGGATAGGGGTGTTGAGCTTTATATAATTGATAAGACCGTTCAGCACCATATCGATCTTCTCGATATCCTCGGTCACCGCCCGATAGAAATACTCTCCGAATTCTTTGTCACTAAATTTCCCTCGAGAAAGCTGAGAATAATTTCTGATTGAACCAAGAGTATTTCTAATGCGATGAATCAAATCAATAAAAAAGGTGGACATAAAAGGGGAATTTTGTTCATTTGAAAGAAGATCTATTTGGGATTTAATGGATTCCATCCCATCCTTGACTGAAGAGGCTGTAAAAGACCTTCTCTCATTTTCAATTCCAAATATATTTCCTTCCATATGATTCACCAAACCTTTCCTGGTGGTTTTTAATTAAATACAAAATCCACCTTTATTATATACAGGGTTTACCAAAAACTCAATATTTAAAATATTAAATTGGGACGTAACTATTCAAAATATATATACTTATCTTAACGTGATTTGACATTTGTTGACATGAATTGACATTTGAGCCTCATTAGGATATTTATTTTTGTAACGGGTGATATTATAATTCGAGATACAAGGAGGTAAAATTCAATGATGATACGTTTTCGAAGAGACCTGAAAGGGACGTTCCGGTTTATTTTTTCTATTCTGTTTATTCTTGCTGTTCCTATCATCTTATCTTCCCTGTTGTCCTGCCGAGTTACCGTCGAGGGGGAACCCTATCATCAAGGGTCAGGACCTGGGCCAGGATCGAGACCAGCTCATTTATCAAGACTTGAGGGTCCGTGGTTTTTCCATGCCAATAATTTACCAGGGAGGCTTGAATTCTACTGGACCGGAAATGTATGGACCGGCCGAATGTTTTTCGATTACAGTGGCCAATGGGAAGAATTGATGGACATTTTCATCGATCCCCGCACCGGACAGGTCCAATTCCGCCGACCAACGGGCAACCAGCTATTTTCCGGTACCCTATCGGGTAACCGAATCGTGGGTACATTTGGCCAACCAGGAGCTTGGAGCCTTCCCTGGGAGGCGTGGCGGCGTTAAGAAGATTTTGGATTGTACCACTCTAAATTAAAAAAGAATCACATAGCCCCTTATCGTGAGGAGTTATTTTCGCCCCTTGATATCCTTCTACGGCTTCAACATAAATCCTTTGTGACCGCATTTAACTCTCAATGAGCATCTATTCTTTAAAGGCGGTCATGGGCTCCACCAATAAGTCTCCCCATTTAAACCGTTCGATGGAAAGGGAGGAGATATCGATCGTTGTAGTCTTCCCATCTATGATCAACTCTGAGATCACCTTTCCAACAGCAGGGCTATGCTGAAATCCATGTCCACTAAAACCATTGGCGAGAACGAGCCCCTCTATCTCGGGAACTCTTCCCAGGATGGCGTGA
>Ga0315282_10017113_pt1 | contig 10508 bp, 3 predicted proteins | sample YL17G07_20_MG_FD_203693 | JGI IMG/M metagenome (GOLD analysis project Ga0315282, IMG submission 203693) | Sediment microbial communities from Yellowstone Lake, YNP, Wyoming, USA - YL17G07_20 | ecosystem: Environmental > Aquatic > Freshwater > Lake > Sediment | place: USA: Wyoming | collected... | reverse complement strand
TCCTGCCCATCATCGAGAAGGACCTCTTCCAGATGCTCGGGCGATCTAGAACAGGAAGGTCGAAGGACCCCATAGACACGACGGTTGAGACCCTCGAGCAACTGATGGTCCTCAGCTTGCTCTATGAAAAGATATTCCCGAGGCTGGACCCAGATATGAGGGACCAACGGAAACTGACATTCATGCTAACTGAATGGTTGCTCCAGGAGCTCAGGGAATTGCCTGACAGGCTGGTCCGGCGTCTCCATTCGATGCCTAAGGAATATTGGGTGGATGGGGTCAAAAAGATGGAGCGCCCGGCCCAAAGTTAGTCCTTGGTCTTTTTTCTTTGCCATATTTTAACATCAAGTAATCGATAACTAAGTTCTCAAGAATGATCATGAAAGAATTAAGATAATATCAGCCATCCGGCCCATTTTCACTTTTCACATCAATTTTTTCGGCTGATACCTCGTCAGGAATCGGAGGTGTCGGGAGGTCTGGCAGCTTATCAAGGAACGGCGACCGCACATGATAGGCCCGCTGTCTCCTGACCACCCTCATCTGCGGCTCCTCCGGGACCGGCCTCTGCTTGTCCTCCGCCAGGTCCATGCAGACCTTGAGGCACTGCGCCACCGGGATCGCGACCAATAGGATGACGAGCGCTAGGACAAGGTAAGTGACATCGAAGCCGCCCCCGTGGGGCCCTTTTGGCCCCGCATCGTCGAGCGATACCGTGATGTCGACGACCTTGACCACGGACCGGTTCGCCAGGTCCGTCGCCCTGACATAGATCATCCTCATCCCCCCGGCAAGGTGCAGCTCGTAGTTCCAATGGTCCTTCGAGGTGATGGTCGCCCTCTCCCAGTTCAGGTTGTCCAAGCTGACCTCGACCCGAGCTATCCCGATGTCGTCGGTTGCTATGCCGCTCATCATGGCCGTTGTCCTGGTGTAGGTGTGGCATTCCTGCGGGTCGAGAATTTTGAGCGTAGGAAGTTCGGTGTCGACGTAGAAATGGACGATATCGAGCCCGGTCCTTCCCCCGAGGTCCGTTGCCTCGACAAACAATGTATATCTTCCTGAGGACAGGACGAGCAGTTCCGCCCAGGACATCATTCCCGTGGCGTTGGACCATACGGTCCCGTTCAGGCTCACCCGGACCAAGGAAATCCCAGTGCCGTCCTCGACGATGCCTTCGGTCCTGACCGCGTTGCCAATGACAATGCCATCTTCGGCGGGCCACTGAATATGCACCTTTGGCGCCGCCGGGTCTGTCTCGGTGTGGGCATTTATCCGTGGGCTACTACCAATTGCATTGACCGATTCGACCTCGTACTGCATGGCCTGGCCCCAGAGGGGATGCTCGTCCATGAACGTGTTGGTATTTCCATCGACGAAGCCAATGAGCTCTGGCGGCCTGGCCCCCGGCGGGTCCGCCATGCTGTATATGTCGTACCTTTTTACCGGGGCGCCATTGTCGTCGCAAGGCGGGTGCCAGTTCAGGGTGACCGTCCTGTTCCCGAGGGACAACCCGAGGTTCTTGGGCGGCATGGGGATGCCGCGGTCGATCGTGTGAAGGATGCCGTCCTCCGACCCGATATAGATCGTCCCGTGGGGGCCGATCACCGGCCCGGAATGCACGGGGCGGTGGCTCCCGGACCCGGATGCGTCACCCTCCACGCAGTAGGACCATTTGGCGGCCCCGTCCTGCTTCACGGCGACGACGGACCTGTGATAATAGAGATGAACCGTTCCCTCCGCGCCGATGGCTATGGTGGGATCGACCCTGCGGTGCTTCTCGGCCCACAATGCGGCCAGGGCTTGCTGTCTTTCCAACTCTGCCTGCCGGGCCTGGTTTACACAGTCATAATAATCATAGTTCGCGCTGTGGCCTGCGACCGTTCTGCCCATGACCTGGGTATTAGGCTCACGAAGTGCCTCACGGACATCGTACTCTGTGGCGGCGACCTCGGCGAGGTCGGCCTTCCAGTTCAGTTTCTCCCAGGGCGACAACGAGTACAGGAACTGCCCAGAGCCAAAATAGATGACATTGTTGGGCCCAATGGCGGCGGGCGTGAATATCTGGTCCGTGACATTATAAGACCAAGCCAGGTCGCCATCTGGGTGGATGGCCAGCAAGGTCCTCTCTTGGCACATATAGACCGTCCCGTCGGCACCAACGGTCGGGGAGGCCACGAACGGCTGGCCGACATAGTACCTCCACTGCACATTCCCGTCGAGGCTCAGTGAAATGAGCACGAAGTTGCTTGATAAGTAATAGATCTGTTTGTGGGGGCCCAGGGCGGGTATCACGTTGGATTCGTTGACGCCGGCAGGGATGTTCGCAGTACTGAAGACGGGATCGTACTCATGGAAATGCCACTGTTCGACCCCGTCGGAATTTATAGCGTAGAGTGTATGGTCGTAGGTCAAGGCGTAGATGATCCCGTCCGGGCCAAGGATGGGTGTGTAGAAGAACGAGTTGGATATGTGTGGCCCCTTATCCCCAGCGACCCATCGCTGCCGGCCGTCCGGCGTCACTGCATAGATGTTCCCTGCGGCGACATAGATGGTCCCGTCGGCACCGATCACCGGGTCCGAGCTCGTCGCAAAGGGTACACTGAAGGACCAAGTCAATGCGCCATCGGCGCCTATGGCATAAAGGTACTTGTCATCCAGGACGTAAACGGTCCCGTTCCCAGCCACAGCAGGCGTCGAGAGGGCAGAGTCCCCGAGGGGCAGGATGGCCTTCCTTTTCCCTTGGTTCGCTGTGGTGTCGTAAATGCTCAGGCCCGCATGGGCGGGGCCGTTCTGGAACATGCGCCAGCCATCGGAAGGGGCCAAATCATAGAGGTCCGTTTGAGGCGCCCCTCCCGGTTCCTTCGTTGCATCGGCGCTGACCATAACGGCCGGGAGGCACGAGGTTATCATTAGGAATAACAGGAAGGCGCTTGATATCACTCCAATCAAGAGGTTATTTCTCGGCGACACGATTTCCCATTTTCACTTCAAACCATATAAAGATTTATTGGTAAATCCATGAGAATGATAAAAAACACTTGTGGTTCGACGTTCTAATCGTCTCTATCTTGGAATGAGATGCGTCGAACTGGCCAGCTTATGGGGACAAAGGGCTCAAGCAGTTCCGAAATATGTTGTGAGAACCGCGGAGATCGGCCTCAACGGCCCTTCTCCTTTCGGAGCATCCCCGGATCCAGGGCCGCCTTCCAGGCAGGGATCTGTCGTATCTCTCCCTCGTCCACGGCGACCGTCCCTTCGAGGTGCTTCGTGATGAGCACCCCCTCCTTCACGTCAAAGGCCCTCATGAACTTCCTGAGGCCCTTCATGTCCGATGATGTGACCTCCTCGACATATTTCACCTCGACGGGCAGTGGCGGCACATCCATGTGACCGTCCGTCATGACGATATCGACCTCGTCCTTCTGGTGGGTCCTCCAGAAGAAACCGTGGACCGGTTCGGTGAAGAAGTGCCATTCGACGAGCTTCGATATGGGCGTTCGGATATCATGGCTGTAGAGGTCCGCAAATGCCGGGTTGGCCAGGTAGGCCTTCCGGTGCTTCCTTACACGGACATTGATGTTCTTCGAATAGTTATAGCCGAGGTTCAGAAGGAACGCCTCTGAAAGGTAGTAGACATAATTCGAGGCCGTGACCCTATTTATTCCGAGCGTATCCGCCAGCGTGGTATAGTCCATCAGCATACCCGGATTGGCCGCCACTATCTTCACGATCTCCAGCAGCGCATTTACCTCGTCGATAGGATGTGCGGAAGGGATGTCTGTGAATATCACCTTCTCCGCAAGCGTCCGGGCGTGCTGCTTCACCAGGGACATGTCCAAGTTCACGGTCTCGATGAACTGCCTTGGCAGATAGGCCTCGAACTCATGTGCGAGGCTCTCCGCATGGAACTGAGGGTCGTCCGCGATTTTCTCGATGCCCTTGAACCGTAGGTACTCCCTGAAGCTCAGACGGGGCAGGAAGTACTCCTGGGTCCTTCCCGCAAGGCTCTCCACCGATTCCCTGCGGATGAACAGGGATGCGGACCCTGAGATCACGAACTTGAGGTTCTTGTAAGTATCATAGAATATCTTCACCTGGCTGCTCCAGGGCCTGCATTTCTGGACCTCGTCAAGGAAGATATAGAAATGCTCGTCGGAAACGTGGAACCGGCTGCCGATCCTCTTCTGGAGCTCTGTGAGCACGCCTCGAACATCGGTCGTTCCTTCATCAAAGGAATAGAACAGTATGTTCTCGCGTTTTGTGCCTGATTGGATCAAGGCATCTATCATCTGTTTGAGAAGGGTCGTCTTGCCTGTCCGCCTGAGGCCGGTAACGATAGTTATCCAATGCCGGTCCATTCCCTCAAGGATCGATGAATACAGAGTCCTCTTCAAGGGATAGCCGTATGTCCGACCTTCGGTCCAGTGTAAGTTCTGCTCGTCCAAGAACATATTATGTCATATACAACTAGCATATATTTATATTTTGTGTCATGTATAACTAGCATAAAAGTAAACTTTATGCTAGTTTGAACTAGCACAAATGTCAATTCCATACCATTCGCATGTGCCGTGACCTCCTCCTCCGAATGAATTCGAAGGCTTCCAGGGACGGCGTTCCGTCTCGTATAGTTCCTGCTTCATCCAACCGACGCCCCATGAAGGAACTTAATCCTTCCTCGAGGTCTTATACGATGTCCACAGGCGTGAATTCGGGCCGGTCCGGCCCTATAAGTGATAGTTCTGTCGACCTACTATTTATATCTCTGTGGGGGGGTGGTGAAAGTAATCCGGGGGTATGCTGTATCCCGTGACCGAAGTTCACGGGTTTTAGCATTCCCCCAGACCCCCAACTTTTTATAAAATGAGATATTGAACATCTGAATAGCCTGTTCTCACATCAGATTCTAACTCTGGACTATTTATGCACCCACCTTGAAAATGCGTCCAAATCCTACATGTAGTCTACCTATCTGAATTACATATTTATTAGCAGGGGTCCAATAGAGGCCCAACATCCGTTTGATGGAGGACCTCAGATGATAGCCAAGGGAAAGAGCAATGTGAAGCGAATGGGCGGCGGCGGGGCGGGAAAGCCTCAGCTAGGTGGCGGAGGGGCTGGCCGTGGTGGCATGGCCCGCTTCTGGTCCGCAGGCCGCGCGATGGTCATGTTGGTGATAATCCTGGGCGGGATAGTCACCGCTGGCGGCATGAGCTACCAGAGCGACCAGCTGTACCTGCAGGGCAGGTCCAACGCGACCGCGTCCATACCCACGAACATGATCTCCGGCGGGACCCAGGCCGTGGTCATCACGGCCACCAACAGCCGGGGCGCGCCTCTAGAGAACGAGCTCGTGAAGATCATCTTCAAGGACATCAACGGGACCAAGACAAAATTGTACGAAGGCTACACCGATGCCAGCGGCTCGGTCGAGCCCATCATCAGGGCCCCCGAGGGGCTCGCTTCGGGCGCCAAGGGAACGCTTATAGTCCAGGCCGCCGGGGAGACCATGAACAAGGAGGTCACCATCACAGGCACCGAGGCCGGCCAGGCCTCGGCGGGCAGGATCATCATCTCGACGGACAAGCCCATCTACCAGCCCGAGCAGGTCGTCCACATCAGGACAATCGGGTTCGAGGGCAAGGTCGCCGCGGCATCCACGAAGACGACCACGGTCGAGGTCCAGGACCCGGACGGGAACAAGATATTCAAGAAGGCCCTCCAGCCGAACGACTACGGCGTCGCGGCCGTGGACTTCCCGTTGTCGGACCAGCTCCCGATAGGCAACTACAAGATCACAGCGACCCTGGGCACCATCGCCAAGGCCAACCAGACAATAACTGTGAAGAGATACGTTCTACCGAAGTTCAACATTGACCTCAACGGTACCAAGGCGTGGTACACGGTCGACGAGAGCATCACCGGTACCCTGTCCGTTGACTACTTCTTCGGCAAGCACGTCCAGGGCACGGCCAAGATCGAGGCCAGGGTCTACCAGGGGACCTGGGCCCTCATATACACGAAGGAGACGGCCCTTGACGGCAACGGCCGGCTACCCTTCACCATCCCGCCGGCCCAGTACGCGACCGGGCTCGATGTGAACCAGGGCAACGGCTACATGGAGCTCAATGTCACGATTAATGACACGGGCGGCCACAAGGAGGACAAGTCCTACCTGATCACCTTGGCCAAGAGCCCCATCGCCATCGTCCTCCTCGAGGACACGAACCTCGCGGGAACGGACAGCACCTATACCGCGATCTGCCGGTGGCCCACGGGCGTGCCGGTCGCGGGCGCCACGGTGACATTCCTCATCGGCGGCAACACCTACGCCTACATCAGCGACGACCGGGGCCTGGCCACGGTCACCTTCCCGTACAGGAACGAGTCCACCATGGACATCAAGGTCGCGAAGGGTAGCACGCATGTCAGCGAGACCTTCGCGCTGGCCACCTCCGAGGGCATCAAGGTCGTCCCCGACAAGTACTACTACAAGCTCGGCGAGGAGGCCACCTTCGATGTGTGGTACAACGGCCACTCCATGACACAGTGGGTCTACTACGACATCATCGTGAACGGCTTCACCCTCCAGACGGGACACTTCAAGCTCGTCAACGGCAAGGGGAGCTTCACCCACGTCATGGACGCGTCCATGTCACCCACGGCCCGCATCAGGGTCTACAAGATAGAGAAGGACATGGGCCTGTCCCGGGACTCGGTCGCGGTGGCCGTCGAGGGCCACGGCGGCCTCGATGTCAATGTGGTCCCGGCCAAGCAGACCATCCGGCCCGGCGAGGAGGTCAAGATCGACTTCGATGTCAGCCAGAACGGCACCGGCGTCGCATCCATACTGGGCGTCAACATCATCGACCTGTCCGTGCTCGAGCTCTCCGACAGGCTCACGGGCCTTGACCAGGTCTTCTGGCAGCTCGACCAGGACTACACCGAGCCGACCTACCAGATCCTCGATTACATCTACAAGAAGGACACATACACGCTGGACTACGACCACACCCAGACCGTCGAGAGGCGCAAGTGCGGCGGTTCGCCGGTCGTGCTCGAGAGCACCTGGACGTCCTACGTCACCGAGGCCAACAACATCAAGGACAAGAACGTAAGCGCCTTCTGGCAGACGCTCTTCGTCCTGGGCTTCGCTGGCCTATTCGGGCTCATAATACTCGGCTTCAAGTTCAAGCGCGTGGCCGTGGGCCTCGTTGTCGTCATGATGGTGCTCACGGGCGTCACAGGCATCATGCTCTACGCCATTGAGCAGAACAGCCACAATAACAATAATAACAATGACGGGCTCAACGGCGGAGGGAACTGGGAAGGCCAGCCGGGTGCGGCGCAGCCCATGAAGCAGGCCGGCGTCGCACCGCCAGCGGTACCAGGGCTGTTCTGGGGCGTCGATAACACAAAGACCGCCCACGCCGCCAACGGCCTGGACCAGGGATCGGGCCAGGGCGCGGCGGCCGCCACGGGCCAGCCGGCCCATGTCAGGGACTACTTCCCTGAGACCTGGTACTGGAACCCGACCATCATCACCGATGCGAACGGAAAGGCTAGCATCACGCTCGAGGCCCCGGACAGCCTCACGACCTGGGGCGTCGACGCCACGGCGTCGACCAAGGACGCCAGGCTGGGCGTCGGGACCGCGAACATCACGGTCTTCCAGGACTTCTTCGTGGAGCCCGACGTGCCGGTGACCGCGGTCAGGAACGACACCTTCCCGCTCAAGATACTGATATACAACTATCTCAAGACCGACGAGGACATAACGGTGACGCTCGACGCGGCGGACTGGTTCACGCTCGACGGCACGGCCACCAAGGTCGTCCGCGTTGGGGCCAGCAGCGTTTCCAGCGTTACCTTCACCATCACGGCGGTCAAGGTCGGATGGCAGGACGTGACCGTTCGGGCCACGGCCGGCGCCACGGGATGGGCCGACGCGGTTATCAAGCCCATGCTGGTCGAGCCCGACGGCAAGATGATCGAGGGCATATACAACGGCCAGCTGGTGGACGACTCCAGGGCCAACGCGACCATCGCACTGGACCCGACCAGGGTCCCTGACAGCCAGAACGCCTACGTGAAGCTGCAGGCAAGCGTCGACGCGATGACCCTGGACGGCGCCGAGAGCTACATCGGCTTCGTCTCGGGCTGCGGCGAGCAGTCCATGTCGGGTCTGGACATAGACGTCCTTGCATTCAGGGCCGTGTCCGGGACCGACGTGCCGACCGAAAAGATGGCCAAGTACGAGACCATGGTCGTCCAGGGCATCCAGCACGAGCTCACATATCTGGTCGTTGCCAAGAACGGCAAGGGCCGGGGCATCGTCTGGTTCCCGAGCGACAGGGACGCCCACCCGTGGCTCACCTCCTGGGGCCTGATAACCTTCCAGGACGCCAGGAACGCGGGCTTCACGATCGACGACAAGGTCATCACCGACATGCAGTCGTGGCTCGTGAGCACGCAGAACAGCGACGGCTCCTTCGAGTTCCCGGACTGGGGCATATACGAGTACAACAACCCCGTCCTGCAGACCAAGAAGGTGGCCGCCACGGCCTACATCATGAGGGCGCTGATCTACAGCGGCTACGACCCGAACAGCGTGGCGATACAGAAGGCCAGGAAGTACGTCGAGGACAACATCGGCGGCCAGATGGACGACTCGTACACCATCGCACTGGCCGGCATCGGCCTCGAGAAGGCCAACGGCGACCCGCAGATAAGGCAGGAGATCGCCGACAAGCTGCACGCCACGATGAACCTGGACTCGAAGAACCTCTCGGCCTACTGGGGCTCGAAGATGAACCTGCTGTCCGACGGCATGGACGACGGCTTCGCGCCCAAGGCCATGGGCTTCCGCTACAGCCGCGGGGACACGAGGACCATCGAGACCACCGGCTACGCCATCATGGAGCAGATGCTCACGGGCAACAAGGCCGACGCGGCCGAGGGCATCAAGTTCCTGCTGGACGGCCGGCAGAGCCACGGATACTACTCGACGCAGGACACGGTCGTGGCCTTCCAGGCCCTTGCCATGGCGGCGGACACCAACGTACAGGACATGAACGTGACCATCACGGCCAACGGGGTCCTCGTCGACAAGGTCCGCTTCACGGCGGCCAACAAGGACATGACGGTGGTCAAGGACCTGAGGCCGTTCCTGGACACGGTCGGGGGCACAACGGACATCGAGCTGACATCCGACGGCCACGGCAAGCTGGTCTACCAGGTCTACTCGTCCGAGTACCTGCCGTGGTCCAACGAGAACAGGTCGGACTCCAAGGAGCTCGAGCTGAGCGTCGTCTACAGCACGGACCATATCAAGGTCGACGACCTGCTCACGGCGAAACTGACCCTGAAGTACAACGGGGACGCCCAGAGGCTCAAGATGGTCCTGATCCAGCTCAAGGCGCCGGTGGGGTTCAGCTTCCTGACGGCGAGCCTCGACGACCTGGTCTTCTTGGGCAATATCTCGATGTACGAGATCGGCGCGGGCGAGGCCATGGTCTACATCCAGGACATCGACCAGGGGAAGACCATCAGCTTCGAGTACCAGCTGCTGTGCAACAAGCCGGTCAAGGCCACCATCCAGGGCGTCCACGCCTTCGACATGTACAACCCGAGGGTGCAGACGGAACTGATGCCGGTGGACATCGTGGCAACGTTCTAAGGAAGAGTTGCGGCATCTGTACTGAGGCCGTGACCCGGCCTCTTTTCTTTTCCTTTTTCTATCATCCTTTAATTAATTAGAGAGATCGCCGTTTTAGTTATGCTGAGTTTATGGGTCAATATGACCGAAATACTTATTATAGGGCAAATATATACGATATCCTTGCAGGTTGGTGGCCAGATCCGTCAACTGATATTCCTTGTTCTGACAGTCACATTGCTCGCGGGCCTTCCGTCAAGTGCTTGGGCCAATACGGACAAGACAGGGAATGACCGATATGGGACCATTGTTGTACCAGTTGCGAGCTCCCGCGACAATGATTTTTTCATCTCACCAAAGCAGACCGAGGATACTGCATCCGAGGATGAACCCTACAGCTGCTACTTCGGGGTGGTGGGCCCCCCGGGAACAAAACTGTTAGGCACATACATGGAAACCGATCATGGCTGGCTGACTTGGGACAACAGGTCCCTGCGTCTCAACGGGTTCCCGTCCAACAAGGATGTCGGCACCACAAGTGTCCATATCTGGGCAATCGGGAAGGCTGGAGAAAGGGACGACCTTTACTTCAACATCACAGTGGTCAATACCAATCCTAGGATCATGACCAGCCCTGTGACTTATGCAAGAATCGGTCATGATTACCGTGTCAATTACACGAGCGATGAGCTCGATGGCCATGTCTCCTGGTCATTGACTACATATGCCAAGTTCCTCACAATAAACGCGAGCACCGGGGTCCTCAATGGGACCCCAACGGCCACCGATGGAGGGGTCTATGATGTCAAGGTGAACGTCGAGGACGGGAACGGGGGCTGGGATGCCACCA
>Ga0315282_10017112_pt1 | contig 10508 bp, 15 predicted proteins | sample YL17G07_20_MG_FD_203693 | JGI IMG/M metagenome (GOLD analysis project Ga0315282, IMG submission 203693) | Sediment microbial communities from Yellowstone Lake, YNP, Wyoming, USA - YL17G07_20 | ecosystem: Environmental > Aquatic > Freshwater > Lake > Sediment | place: USA: Wyoming | collected... | reverse complement strand
CTATATGTTAGCTAGTAATTTCGAAATTAGGCGACAAATTAGGGATGACTGTGGTGGGGTGTTTGATTTATAAACTTTATAAATGAATTTGGACTTAGAAAGTGTCACCTTATTTCGGAATTATACATAAACCAGTTTGTATACGATGAAGGTTACCAATGCATAGAAGAAAATGTTTTCCAATAAGGAATTGACCTTTATAAAGCCCCTAATTTTTCCATTGAATAATGGAGATAGCGGGCTTATTCCCCCGATTGTTAAAGCATCTAAAAACAGGTGAGAGAGATAGCCAATTAAGGCAGCAAGACAGATTGGTTTATTTACTGGAAACAACATTAAAGACAGAAGAGGTATATAGATAGAATGAAAAAACCCTCTATGAGTGAATAATAAGTTAATAATGTATGAGAATGGCCTTAATTTTTTGCTTATCTTTGAACTATATTCATCTATATCAGGTATTACTGAAAAAAAGAGGATTACTGTTAGAAATATTATTTGATTTTTAATCTTAAAATAATCAATCAAGAATAGAGAAATTAGAAAGGCAAAAGCAATGTGAGTTCTAAACTGCATTTTGCTCCTTTAGAAGCTTTATCTCTTCATTAGGGTCTGGATTTGGAAATACCTGCCTTGTTATAAACTCAAGCCTGTCAAACATCTCGTTCTTATTTACCCTTCCAATTACTTTTATCTGATTTCCCAATAATGATGTCTTAAGCTCTTCAAATTTTTCTGATGTGTCTTTATAACTGATGATCTGTTCATTAGACATCTTAAGCAGATGTTCCAGCTGATCTCTAAAAAATACAGTCCTTATATTCCCTTTTCCGTCATCCAAAATCAGGTTCAGAACATAAGAATAGTTGGGCTTGATTTCTCCATGCTCCTCGCAAACAAAAGATGATTCCCTTGGTCTTGCACGTTTAAGGCATTGAGGGCATACCTCAAAAAATCGTATGTCAAAAACCTGCACAATTGTTGCAAATATCTCAGTATCAATGTCCTGCTCAGTCAATGCATCAATGGATTTTCTCTTTGTAACTTCTTTTTTTACCTCTCCAACAGTTTCATTGGGCGGATTAATAATGAATTTGCTCCTGTCATTAAGGTGGATTTCTTTTCTTCCAGTATTTTCTCTTACATAGCCTGAGAGAACCTTAACAATATCGTTTTCTTTCAGCTTTTCAATTGCATTTGCCTGAGAGCCCCACAAAACAACCCGTATAGTGCCTGTCTCATCTCCAATAACAACAGATGCAACCTTTCCAGGCGTGCCATCTTTTCTTTGGAATTCGCTTACAGAGGATATCTGCTGAACTTTTCCAACAGTTTCTACATCACGCATACCGGCTAAAATATTTTTAATCTGCAGTTTTCCAGAAATATCCTCAAGAAGCCTGACGCCATATTCGTTTGCCACTATGTGGGCTGCGCCTTCTTTTGAGATGAGGCCAGAGAGCTGTTTCAATTTTTCATCTATTTTCGCGTTGATAACTTCTTCAGAAACATCTGCCTTTTCTTTTATTTTTGCGATTATGTCAGATAGAGGTATTTTAAACATAATATCACCACATTAAAAGTTATTTAGGACTATTTATATATTTTTGTGTGCTATAAGATATGCTTTAGGATATTATATAAGGTCCAGATGTTACAACAAGATCTTGGATATTGGCTGATTCTAATAGGGGATTTTTTGCCGTATCCTTTAAGATAAAGGCAAAACATATTTGTCCAAATGAAGGTATGATGCTCACTCTTTGGATTGTGCTGAATGGGGCTACTATAGTCATACTTCTTGGGTAAGTTCCAGCTAATTTGCCCATTATACTTTCAAAGGTACAGGACTCTGTAGGAACTAATACTACAGGATATACATATATACTAAGACTAGTTTCCTTAATTGAACTGCCATCCTCATTCGTAGTAGGTGGCAGGAATGAGAATTCGATTGTTTTTGGATTGGAATCTGTTATTGAAAGAAATTTTACATTAGTCACTTTATTTGGGGCTAAATCATCAATTGGTTTTGCTGAAACATAATTTTTGTTTAACTCAAGATTTTGTCCTGGTTTATTGTTTATTTCATTCCCTCCTCTGTCAACAGCGGTTAGGGCAAAATAATAATTTTTATTATCTTCCAAGCCATTCAAAATAAGTAAATACTCTCCTGTTTCAGTAGCGTAATATAGTTGATTGGGGATAAGTTTTTCAATCCTAATCCCTCTTTTAGAGACTATGTGACCCCATATACGCTTATCCTTGTCATAGGTAACTGATGAAGATATTCTTTCATATATGTTTTGTTCAGGAATATTTATGCTATTTTCTAAGGAGTTGACTACATAAGGGCTATAGGGATTTTTAATCTTATGAGCTATTATCTGCTGTGTAATAAAATCGCTTTGTGAATAATAAATGATATAAGTTGCAGCATCTGTTGCTGAGCTTTTTTTCCATCTCAAAAGAACTGCACCTTCTGCCTTTTGCTCATCCTGAACTGTTAAACCTTCAACTTGTGGCGGAGGAAGGTCTTTTATGTTTATTGCGAACCTAATTTCAATTGGCTTGAATTCTGATTTTTGCAGGGTGTTATCGTAGACGAAAAATTTATTATTTTCATTTACAACGGTAAATCTATAAATATTGGGAATTGAGCATTCCCTTATGTTTTGATAATCTGTTGAATCTTCACCAATGAAGACAATCCTATTTCCAATAGTCTTGTATAACCTTGCACCTTTGGTGAAATCAAATGTTTGCATTGGAAAGGTCAAAGAGGCTGATTTATAAACACCATCTTTTGAATAGCTTACGCTGTATAATGATTCTTCTGGCTGCTGTATAACTCCATTAATATTGCCATTTATCACAGAAGGTGCTGTATTTTTTATTGAATAAATAAGATTGGAATCTGCAGGCTGGGTTAATTCAAGTTTTGTATTAGAACCTTCTTTTGATATGGTGATGGCATATGTTCCGTTTATAGCAGGATCTTTATAATCCAGTTTAAAATCGCACCTGCATCCATTATCTGTTGAGTTAAGACAGGATTCATATCTATCTGCGAAATCATAAAAGAATCTTTCTATGGGTTTGGGGCTTCCAATGTACCATTCTAAAGGATTTTCTGTTGGCAGGTCTTTATGAAATTTATTTAGTTCAGTAATGTTTCTTTCTACGCAACCTTTTATATCTCCTTCTTTTTCACATATTGAAGCAATTTCAACTGATTTCTGTTCGATTGTGTCATAGTCCTTTAGATTATAGTCAATAATGTGCTCAAAAGAGGGTTTTATTGAGTAATTGCCAATCTGTTTTTGAGTTTTAGAATCAACTTTAACTGAGATTGGAACGGTTATAGGCAGGGTTGCAATACCGATAACTCGTGATTTATTATTATCATCTTTCAATAAAAAGTCATAATTATCCACATAGCTTAATGTGTTTTCGTTAATGCTCAAGTATAAATTCAGGTTGTTTTTTAAAAAGGGATTAAGGCTTATATTAATATTAGGGTAACACTCTTTCAGCTCTGAATTCCAGAGCGTATACCCGGCGAGTGAGCCGCATTCTGGTTCTGAGTAAAACCCTCCCTTCAACCCGGCATTGTAGATTGATTGATAGGCTGCCTGCTTTGCAGAATATTCTATATACGACAATGTCCGTTCTGCATCTTTAGATGCCTTTAGATGATTTAAGGCTATTTCCCCAACATAATTTGTTTCTCCAGGAAGATTTGCTTTTAAGGAGCCTACATAAAAAAATGCCAAACCTACCACAAAACCTACAAGAATCGGATAATACAATATCATTGCTTTTTTCATTTTAATGTGCATGATTTATCCTGCTTGGCATAGATTGAGCTTTCCATGAAAATAATATATAAAATCCTGTAGTCTGGCAACGGAAGTGGATAAATTATTTTATTGCCAACCAAATATTGATCAAAGGATTCTGATGCGAATTTTCTGCTGGTTTTAAGCGAGGTACCCTGCCATGATTCTGTTGGATCTTCTGTTATAAAAATCATATAGCCTTTTTTGACCTTGATTCCATCAGGATGTAGGTAGCAATATTCAAGCGGATTGAAGAAGTCCTGCATATACAATAGCAGCCTGGAATAATGATTTTCCTTGTTATTAGAATCCTCTTCTGAATAATAGTAGGATATATATTCCTCTACTGTCATTGTTTTAATATCGGCAGGAAGATTTGAATAGCCTTCATTTAAATCAAGGTATATTTCTTTTGACAAAAATTCGTAAAGTACGTTATATGTATCTATTTCCCCTCTTATTTTAAATACGTCGGTGTTAACCTGCCCTTCTTCCTTTGATTTTGAATAGGTGAACAATAATATGATAACAACAAATGCTATTATTATAAACAGTAGGGGAAATAAGTCATCCACACCAATTGCTTTTTTTGAATTAAAGAGTTTCATTTGAATCTTACAAACTCCCACTGAGTGCTAATTATGAGCTGGCCTTGCCTTATTTTTCCTTCATAGTAAACCGGAACTTTCTTTGATTCCTGTTTGTCAAACCCTATGTTATCACTCCAGTAGTTTGTTTTTATTTCATCTGATTCTCTAGGTGGTGTTTCCAGCTTTAATTTTAATGCAAATTGAGGTTGAGTTGATATGGTTGTGCTGTAACAGTAATCGAGATTCTCTTTTGTGAACCTATTCCAGTCAAGAGTGTTTTTTTCAGGCAGTTTTAGATCTGTTGTCATATATCCAAAACAGTTTGAAGAGAGAAATCTTTGAGTTATAATGTCATATTCAACGCCATCAGGAATTTTTGATATGTCGGTTGAATAGTATGCAAGAATCCACATAAAAGCAAGGAATAACAAGCTGATCACTATGCCGAACACTATATAGAAAGGCGCTGTGTCTGCTGCATATTGGGCTTTCATTACCTGTAATACCCCTTTACCGCATTATAAATTGCAGATGCAATTTCAGTTGGTTTTGAATTTATCATATCCTGGCTGGTTTCGCTGTTTATATTTCCAATTTCAATAAGGACTGCTAAATCTGAAGTCATTGAAGAGATAAACTGCTCGGTCGGGATTGCATTAGCCCCATCTGGGTTAAGGATTAATAATTGGTTTATGATAAGGCTGGCAAGCTTTCTTTTCTTATTTTCCTCTCCCCCTATAGGATAATAAGCCTTTATGACATTTCTTTGATCATCGTAACTGCCAATTTTTATAGTCAACAAAAGATCTGCCTGGGTGGCCTGACGTCCACTAATCCCTTTCTGCAATATGCTGGAGGTAAGATAGGCACCTGGGATCTGCAATTTTAGTGCTTCAATGATTAATTTAGCTAATTCTAACTTTTTTGGATCATTTAATGTACCTTGCTCAATGTCCAACACTATTTTTTTATCAGTTATGGTGCTTTTTGTGCTGACTTCATCGTAGATTACAGCATTTAGATTAGGCTCCTTATCAAGAATCTGGACCTCTTTTCCCAATCTTGCGAGAATCAGATTTTCTGGTTTAATTAGTTCCTTATTTAATGCGTAACTGCCTAACGGGACAAAGTAATAGGTAAAGGCTGTTGGATCCGGGGTAACCTTGTAAACATTAATATTGTCCTTGGAAAATTTAATGCTAAATTTAGATATATTTACTGGATAGGTTATGTATGAATTGCCATCTGATGCGTACATCGCATCAATTATCAATGCTGTCTCTTTGGCAGCCCTTGCTTTTTGAAAAACTTCAGCATTGCCCCAGGTTTTTCCTACATAGATGAACAAAAGAAATACTGTGATGGCAATAACAAGTTCAATAGTTGGTTTTAAAACCAGCTGTCCTCTTTTTTTCATGGTATAAGAATTTTTATCCCTTTATAACTATACCCCGATTTTCTTTAATGTACCATCTGGTTGAAGTTCCCAATTTGGCTTAAAGGTTTTTATGTCAGTATCAGGATTTTGGCTTGGACGCATAACTGTTACCCCATTCCCCTTATTTAGATTCTCAATCCTCTTTTCTTCGAAAAAATCTTTTGCCTGTTCTGAAATTATGACCTCTTTTGTAGATGGTTCTATTCTGAAACTACCTCCGATAGCAGATTTATACTCATAGTAATAGATATTAAAAACATCTTTCTTTAGGTCAGTTATATAATAGTAAATGTCAAGATAATCATTTGTTGAATCTACTTTAATTAAATCATTTTTTTGATATACATAATTAGCAGTTTTAGATTCTGCTAGACTTACAGTAATCCTGTCTTTTCTTATCTCTTCAGGTGGACATGGAACTTTTTCACAGATTGCAGTAAAACTATTGTAGTTTGTTGCGTAGATTGTTTTAACCCTTGGCGATTCAACTCCTATTATGCCTCTTAGGAATATTGAACCTTCTCTTGAGGAATCAACGCAGGGGTATGTGCCGGCACTTTGGTTGTATAATGGGAGTGTGTTGGATTTGATAGTTTTGCATATACTTTTTAGACAACTGAGTTCATTGTTCTTGGCTTCCACTTTTTTGCACAGGCATGCGCAGCTTGAGCTTGGTGAGCATGTTTCTGGTCTTTTTAAAATATAGTTAACTGTTTGATAAGAAGTTGAAAAAGTCCCAACAGTTCCAAAGCCCCCAGTAGGTTTTATCTCAATTTTTACACCAAAATTAATCTCATTTGCATTTGGATTAAATAGAGCGATTGCAGTTCCTTGGTCCATGCTCAATGTCATTGTTGTAGTCTGTCCTTCTGGAATATTATTGTCTATCATAGTTACAAGTTTATTAAAAGACTCTTCTGCTGTGCTTGACAATCTAAAAATTGATTTGACTATGTAAAATGCTCCGAATATGAAAATAAGGGCTATGACTAATCTTACCAGAAATTCATACATAATTGCTTTTTTATGTCTAGAAATCATTTTTATTTGCAGGGACATGTCTTTTTTTGTTCTCCTACGGCACAGCCGTCTGAAGCAACCTCTTCTCTTTGGGATTCCGGAGTATTGCAACACTTATCAAACAGGTTAGTTACACCATCACCATCTGAATCATCTAAATTGTTTATCTGGCAATTTATCTGCCCGCCTTCCTTTTTAAATAGACCCTGAAATACCCCCAAATAAATAACCATAACTATAAGTAAGATTATTGCCACTACTAGAATAGTCATAGGAAGGCTTGCTGCTTTTTTTGACATGGTTTCACCTCGAATAATAGTTAACATATATTTAACATTGGTTGTTTATTTTGTTTTGTATTATTTTGTTTTTGAAACAAAAATCTTCTAAACCTTGCATTGCTGCAATACAGGTAGTTGAGCCCCAATTAAAATTAGGTATTAGACAAATATGGGTGGAATCATGTTTGTAGAGTAGGGAATAGTCAAGGTTGTATTTTGTTCCATCTGCATTAATGTCTGAACTTGTCCCCCATAGTGGCTCATTTATTTCAATGGAATTGACTTCCTTGTACATATAGCTTAGTAATGACTGAGAATGTGTCGCTGGTAAAATGTAATATTGGCGGAAGGCTGATGCAACAACAGTATCTTGTATTTTCCCTGCAATAATGCATGGCTTAAACCCAGGTATTATTGTGGGTTCTAATTTTTGCCCCTCTTTATTGACAGCATATATGCTAAGTCCATCGGTGGTATTCTTAATAAAAATCTTAACTTCATTTAATTCTGGAATAACAGTATAATTTCCCCAACATTGTGTTTTGGTTGATATGCTTAATGCATTCATTTTTTCTGATAGGCTGTTATAAGCAGATTGAATACCAGAGGGAAGCTGTAAATCTTCTGGATGCAGTATTTGATCCCTTCCAGGAACAAACCTTGCAAAACTTTCTGCTTTGCTAGCTATATAATTGAGCCAGCCTTTTTCTGGCCTGAAAAAAGCCCCAAATATAATAGCTAGAAAAATGACCAGGATAATTATTCCTATTAATTGCTCCATAGGAAGGCTAAATGCTTTTTTATTCATTTGAATACCTGACTAAGCATAGCAATTATTGTTTCTCTTAAGCCACCGTACCAGAATAATACCCACAATAAAAGCATCAGCAGTATCAAAATTCCTACAATTTTTCCAAATGTAAAATCTGCCTTTTTGTTCATGTTCCGTCTGTTCCTGCTTCAACTTGGCATTTATCCGCTATAGTGTTTAGCTTTGACATGTAAAGGGTATCAATGTCTGCAAGGTTTTGCTTGTTTGATAAGTAACTAACACCAGTTGCTACTCCTGCTACAATAACTAATGGGATAGTAGCACCTGCCCCAATAATAGCTATGAGTGAACCTGCAATTACTGCGTATGAGCCTCCCTGTGCAACAAAATCCCAGTTAATATTAGGACGGGGACTGATAAAAGTAATTGCATACATTTCCCCTGGCTTAAAAACTAACTTATCTTCGTATAATAATGCGCCATCTCCTCTATATTTTTGCACATAATCTATATAGCTAAAAAAGTTATCATTCTTAACGCAGCATGTTCCTGTTCTACAGGTCCATTTATCATATTGGTTTTTGTATATGGGATCAGATTTACATGTTTCTCCTGAAGGAATGCATTTACCTCCCATATTGATGCATTCGTTTGATTTACTGCTTATACAGCATTTTTCATCTTTTCCGCATTTATTTGAAGCGACAACTGTTGTTAATTCTGGATGAGCTTGATCAGTACACCTTGAACCATCAAAATTTTTAGTACAAAGCCCGCCTCCAATTGGAGCGCAATCATTAAGGCTGCTGTCCATATTCGCAATATACGCAGTACTCATCAAAGATTGCTCAAATTCTCCAAATGATATCTCACCAATGTCTTTGCTGTTTTTAATTTGAAAGTTGTAGCATGTAAAACACGGATCTGTTCCAAAAGGCCAGTCTTTGGCAAACATATTTTTTTCAGCGCCCTCTAAAAACATCCACCAACATTTTGCAACCAAACTACGCATCTCTTCCATAGCCCCTGCTTTTGTTTGAGGATAAATGTCACTTGGAATAACTTTGTCAAGAGTCTTGCATGTAAGAGGGACTGTATTAAAACTTGCCTGCCCTTGATCAACTTTTGTCCTCATTCTTAAAGCATTAAAACCCATACAAAGCGATTCTGCAGTTGACTCTTCTGCTTTTGAAAAGAATTTATTCCAAACCCCTACTATGATAACTAATGAGACTGTAAGTATCACTATGCTTATTATTAAAGTCATCTGCGCTTTTTTATTCATGAGAGTGGGCTGCTAATTATTTTTTTAATATTTAGTATAATTATTACTAAAATGGCAGTCAATATTACTGCAAGTATTAACCAAACCATCTGTTTTATGGTAGTATCTGTGTCACCTATAGATTCTGCTTTCTTATCAGAAAAAATATATAGTAACCTCTTTTTAAAACTATGATTCATTTTAATATTTTATTGGCAGAATTAGTATTTAAATGTTGCTTTTAGTCTAGAATATTTACACAACAATGTTCGTTAGAAGAACAAACATTTGGCATTTCTACCTGTTTATCAGTACATGCTGTGGCTGAACAAGCTTTGCCTCCCTTTGCTGCACAACTTTTTACTTCACTTCCCCAACCTTTAATGTTTCCAGTAAAAATCATTATCACTACAATGAGTACTATAAGACAGATAGCAGCTATTATAATTACATTCATAGAAATTCCCTGGGCTTTTTTCATAAGTTACCCCTAAAAAAATAAAAGAAACTAATTAAGCTCCAGCCTTGATGCAGCAAAGCTTTACAGTTGCCGTGTCATCTTTACAGCTCCATATAGGGTATGCAGTTTTATAATCTACCACTGTAGTACTAGTTTGTCCGCATGTTTGACCACTTGCTCTGCATAGTCCTCCATTCGCAAGACAATCATTAGTCTTACTCCCCCAGTCTCCCATTCTCCCAATAAATATTACTGAAAGAACGACTAATACTAATAGCGCAATTGCAGCTATTATTATTACATTAATAGATATACCTTGGGCTTTTTTCATGATTTACACCTCTTTAAAAGTTAATAAAATGATTTAAGGTCCTGCCTTTATGCAACAAACCTGTCCTTGTGTGGGGCAAGTCCATGCGCTATATTGTGTTGGATAGCCTACTGCATCTCCTTGATTGCATGCCGTAGCACATTTTCCTCCTTTATTCTGGCAATCGCCTGTTTTTGCTCCCCAGTCTCCCATCCTACCGATATAAATAACAGATAACACAACCAAAACTAAAAGCGCAATTGCAGCTATTATTATTACGTTTATAGAAATTCCCTGGGCTTTTTTCATTATGAACACCTCTTTTGTATCTATAGTTGAAAAATGGTTTAAGTTGTATATAAAGTTTTCTTTTTTTAAAAACAAATGATTTATATAGAAAAAGAACGTAAACAACCCCCAATCAGAGATTGGGGGATTTCCGTGCTTAGGCGCCAAAGCATAAGAGCGTTTGCTGACTCTGCATGTTTGCGCCATATTTCTGGTTTCTTATGTAATTGATTGTGTCCTGAA
>Ga0315282_10017111_pt1 | contig 10508 bp, 7 predicted proteins | sample YL17G07_20_MG_FD_203693 | JGI IMG/M metagenome (GOLD analysis project Ga0315282, IMG submission 203693) | Sediment microbial communities from Yellowstone Lake, YNP, Wyoming, USA - YL17G07_20 | ecosystem: Environmental > Aquatic > Freshwater > Lake > Sediment | place: USA: Wyoming | collected... | reverse complement strand
AGCCGACCTGCAGGTCGGTCTCGTTGCCGATCCAGACCTCGCCGGCCTTGTCGCTGCCGGTGACCAGGGCGTGCAGCATGGCTCGTGTGCGGCGTTCGGCGGGTACATCGACGGCCTCGACGGCGATGCCGAGCAGGGCGATGTTCGGCGACTGGCGGGCAAGGGCGACGGCGGCACGCAGGTCGGCCAGCGTCCCGTGGCGCTGCCTGTCGCCGTCGAGGACGAAGGCGGGGCCCGAGGCGCTGCCCAGCACGGGCGGGGCGTCGGTGCTCACGCGCAGGTCGAGCTCGCGGCGCCGGCCGGCTACGGCGTAGCCGGCCGGCGCCGTCGCCAGCGCCTCGGCGACGAGCCGCTGCGGCAGCCGTACGCGCTTGCCGTTGCGGGCGGCCCCGTGGGCCGCCAGCACGGCAAGCGTCTCGTCGTCGTGCACGACGCAGCCCGTCTCGGCCAGCAGCCGCAGGGCGGCCTCGTGCACGCGCGGCAGGTCTTCATCGCGAATCACACAGCCGCCTCACACATGGCGCCGTCGCCTGCCGTGTCTCGCCGCTTCAGACCTCACGCTGCCGCCGCATGCATAGCGTCGCCACGGCGCGCGTGGCGCCGAGACCTCGTTTGTGGCCTTGGCGACGGGTCATGCCGTCGGTCCCGTGAACGCAGCCAGCAGGTCGTCGAGTCGCGCCGCAAAGCCCTCGGGCAGCGGCGTCGGTTCGTGGGTGGTCAGCAGATCGAGCGCCTTGCGCCGGGCCCTCTCGCGCAGGTCGAGACCGCCGTCTGCGAGCCAGCGCTCGTAACTCTTGCGGTTGAGGATCGTGGGTCGCCACTGCGCGGAGCGCAGGTGGGCGTTGGTATGCTTGGTCGAGAGGAAGTCGCCACCGGCGCCGACCTGCCGGACCACGTCGAGGGCCAGCGTGTCGTCGTTGACCTCGATGCCGGCGAAGAGGCGTCGGTTCATCGAGATGAGCTCGTCGACGATGACGATCTGCTCGAGCGCGCCGGCCAGGCCGAAGTCGAGGTAGCCCGTGTCGTGGTTCAAATTGGAACCGGCCTGCAACGACAGGATCGTGAGCTCGGCGACCTCTATGCCCGCCTGGGCGTCGACGACCTGCGAGTCGCTCGTGCCGGCATACCCCCAGTTGGGGATGTCGAGCCACTTGGCCATCTCGACGGCGCCCAGGTAGGTCATCAGGTACTCGGGCGCGTTGTAGGACGACTGGGCGGTTGCCATGTCGAGCACGGCCGGGCCGATCCCGAAGAGGAAGGGCGAACCCGGCCGGCGCACCTGGTGGATGACCATGCCGAAGAGCGACTCGGCCACGCCTTGCGCGATGTGACCGGCCACGGTGATGGGCGCCGTCGCGCCCGCCAGCGGCGCCGGCGAGTGGATCGCGGGGATACCCCGGTCGGCGCAGAACAGGAGCTTCTCGAGGCTGTCGGCGGGGTGCTCGAGGGGGCTGCTGGGTTCGCCGTACATGACGAAGTACGGCTTGGCGCGCAGCTTCTCGGCGCCGCCGCGCAGCTCGCCGGCCGCCCGCCACATCACCTCGAGGTCGCCGGCGTTCTCGGCGGTCACCACCATCGGCTTGGTGGTGTTGCTCGCCATGGCGCGGAAGCTCTCGAGGTACGAGCGGTGCGGGTCGACGTCGCTGGGATAGGCGCTCGACATGACGAAGTCGATGTTGGGTAAGGCATCGCACAGGCGGGCGGCGCGGCGTACGTCGGCGAGCAAGCTACGGCGGCGCTCACCGGTCTCGAGGTCGTAGATGTTCATCAGGTCGGAGCCGGTGCCGAAGTAGCTGGTGTAGCCACCCAGCCCCATGGAGAGCTCGCCGGTGCGGTCGAACACGCGGACCAGGCTCGGCACGGTCTCCCGCGCGCGCTCGACGAGCGCGCGCGGGATGTGCACGAGGTCGTCGCCCTCGAGCGTGGCGCCGGCTTCTACGAGCAGCTCGCGCGCGGCCGCATGGTGTACGCGCATGCCGATCTCATCGATGATGCGCAGGGCGGCCTCGTACACGGCTGCCTTCTTCTCGTCGGACAGCAAGCTCAGTCGGCCGATGGTCGAGGGCTTGGGCAGGTCTTTCATGCTGTCGTCTCCTCCGGGAGGCTCACTGGTGAACGGTGTCGAAGAGTGGATGAAACGCATGCCGCCGAGCGACGAACGGCATCAAGGGGTGGGTGATGGCCAGTGGTGAAGGCATCACGTGCCGAGCGGTCGACTGTCGTGCCCAAGAGTCTGCCCAAGAGTCTGCTCAAGAGTCTGCCCAAGATCGAGGCGAGTCAGGGTCTCGGGTGTCGGGACGCCTTCGGGGGACCAACCCATCAGGCGGTAGAACTCGTCGCGCATGGGGCCGACGTCGACCGTGGCTCCCGTACCCGGCCCCTCGCGCAGCGGCTCGTGGCCGAAGACGGCGGGCAGGTCGTCGTCTTGGGCGCCGGCGCCGCAGGGCACGGTGAAGAGCCTCTCAAGGACGACGATGCGCTCGCCGGCGGCGAGCAGCTCGTCGGCGGCCAGGTCGAGGCCGGCGATCTCGCGTACGAGTTCGGCTTCGTTCTCGAGTTCGTACTCGTTCAAGAGCGTGAGAGCGGGGATCTTACACAACCCGAGACTGTCGAGCGCGGCGCTCACGATCATGCTGCGGCGCACCATGGCCGCTTTGCCGGTCGGCGACAGCGGGTCGCCGGCGCGCTCGTCGCCGTACAGGCGACGGGCCGTTTCGGGGGCGATGTCGAACTCCTGGCGCGCGTAGACGCTCGTGTAGTCGCCGCCGCGGGATGAGAGCGCGTAGCCGAGCGCGGCGCCGAAGGCGCCGCGCGGGTCGTAAGCGGGCAACTCGAGGCCCTTGACGTGATAGGCGTAACGCTCGGCGCCGCGCCCGATGGCGGCGGCGGCGACCGCGCCGGCCGAGACCGAGTCGAGGCCCAGGCGGTCGCAGCGGTTGTGGAGAGCGACGACGGCCTGAGGGTCGTCGAAGCCGACCTTGGCGCCCCATGCGACCAGCGGTTCGAAGTCGGGGCGCTCGCCGACGAGGTCGCCATAGCGGCCGCCGCTCAAGCGCAGCTCGGCCTTGCAGTGCACGGGGCAGCCGGGGCAGCCCTCCGTGCGCGTCACCCAGCGCTGCAGGCTCGTGCCGTCGGTGGCGGCGGCGCCGGCGAAGCGCGGCGCCGCGAAGTTGCGCGTAGCCAAGATGCCCTCGTCGTTACACCACACCACGGAGGAGCTCGTGCCGTACCGGCGGTACTCCTCGAACGCGGGCGCGGCGATGATGCGCTGCAGGTAGCGCTTCACGGCGGCGCCTTCGCCGTGGCTTGCGTTCGCGCTCCCGTCGGTCTGTCGCAAAGCTGCCCGCTGCCCGGGCTCCCGCTGCCCGGGCTCCCGCCGTGAGGAGTCGCGCGGTGAGGCTCCGGTCACGACGATCGCCTTGAGCAGCTTGGCGCCCATCACGGCGCCCATGCCCGTGCGTCCGGCGGCGTGTCCCTTGTCGGTGACCACGCACGCGATACGCGCCAGGTGCTCGCCGGCGGGCCCGATGAGCAACAGAGCGGCCTTGGCGTGCGCCGCCCGTAGCGCGTCCGCGGCCGTGCGTGTGTCGGCGCCCCAGAGCTCGGTGGCGTCGCGCAACCCGACGTCGCCGTTCTCGACGAGGAGGTAGGCCGGGCGCTGCGCCCGCCCGCGCAGCACGATCCCGAAGACGCCGTTGCGACGCAGCGCCCGGCCTACCTCGCCGCCCACGTTGGAGCTTCCCAACAGGCCGGTCAGCGGCGAGCGCGCGCCCACGTGCACGCGCGACGACGTCGGCGCGCGGGTCCCGGTGAGCAATCCGGTGAAGACCAACAGGGGGTTCGCCGGCGACAGCGGGTCGACGTCGCTGCCCGTCTCGTCGAGCAACAGACGTGCGACGAAGCCGCGGCCACCGAGTACGGCGCGCAGCCCATCGTCGTCGGGACGGCGCCGTGTCACGGCACCGGTGGTGAGGTCGACATCCAGTATGTCGCCGGGTGGGGCCATCCTCTCTCCTTCGCCTCTGATGGGGGTCGGTCTGTTGCGCAGAGGGTCGAGACGGGCGCGCTCGGGGTCGGCCGGCGCGCGGGGCGGGCTCGGGTCTCGGGGCGGGGCGAGGCGCGGGTCGGGCAGAGGCTCAGGTGTGGTACAGCGGCTCGCTGGTCCAGCAGAGGCAGTTGGGACGCCAGACGTCGACGGCGCCCGACGGGTGCGTTGTGGGGTGGTGCAGAACAAAACGCATCGGCACCCGGGTTCCTCCCACGGTGATGGTGCTAGCGCCTCGATGATAGTGCGGCAGAAGCGTGTCGACAACCTCAAGTCCGTCGGGCAGGTGAGTGAGGCGGGCTGCCGAGTTTGTGATGAGTCGGCTGCCGGGGTCAGGCAGGGACAAGCCAGGGATGGAGGAGGCAAGAGAGCATCGCAAACAGGATTGGCAACAGTCGAGACGGGAGTGAGGGGCGGGCGACGGGACGAACAAGGCAACCACGAGCCCGTCGGCCGCCCCTCAGGGTCATGCCGGGGCGCCCACAGGAGGGGGGAGGTAGGGGCACCCCTAGGCGAGGCATTGTAGCGCCCGTGCGCGAAAAAGCCACCGCGGTGAGGTTAAGCGATGTTAAGGGCGCTGCACGGCGAGCCCGCGCCGGAGTTCACCGGCAAAGCTCCTTGGGCAAGATCCCCCGCGCCGCCCTTCCCGCGCCGCCCTTCCCGCGCCGCCCTTCCCGCGCCGGACGCTTCAGGCCGACTGTCCGACACGGGCGCCGAACTTGAGGCGCGCCACCGCCAGCACCGCGGCGGCGGCCAGCGCGCAGGCGGCGCCGTACGTGAAGGTCGCCCAGGGGCCGATCGCGCTCCACAAGCCGCCGCCCACCGCGCTGGCCGCGAAGGTGGCGACGCCCGACACCGTATAGTACAGGCCCAGCGTTGCGCCGCGCTCCTGCGTGTCGCTGACGTTGGCGACGAGCGCCTTGCTGGTCCCCTCGGTCCCGGCGATGTAGACGCCGTAGAGCGCGAACAGGCCGACCAGCGGCAGCCACGAGTGCGACGCGGCGAAGCCGACGTACACGAGGGCGAACACGACGTAGCCGCCGAGGACGACCGGGAGCTGCCCGACGCGGTCCGACAGCGAGCCCAGCGGCAAGGAGAAGCCCGCGTAGGTGAGGTTGTAGAGAACGTAGAGCAGGATCACCGAGGCTACGTCGACCCCCACCGATTTGGCTTTGAGCAGGATGAACATGTCGCTCGAGTTGCCGATGCCGAAGACGACGGCGCTGGCCAGCACCCAGCGGAAGACGGCCGAGGCGGGCATGGTGAGGCGCAGCGCCTCGCGACCGCGCGGCGCAGAGGCGCGCTCTTTCACGAGCCACCAGAGCACGGCGACGCTGGCGACGCCCGGGATCACGGCGAGGGCGAAGACCGTGCGCAGCGAGAGGTGCAGCTCGATCATCGCCAGGGCGACGAGCGGCCCGAGGACGGCGCCGAGGGTGTCGAGCGACCGGTGCAGCCCGAAGGCGATGCCGCGCTGGTCGGCCGTCGCCGAGGCGGCGATCAAGGCGTCGCGCGGGGCTGTGCGCAGGCCTTTTCCCAGCCGGTCGGTGAAGCGGCCGACCAGCGCGACCGGCCACACGAAGGCCAGCGCGAGGATGCCCTTCGCCAGGGCGCTTAAGCCATAGCCGCCGATGACCCACGGCCGGCGGCGGCCCGTCGCGTCGGAGAGCTGACCGAAGGGGTACTTGGTGATGCTGGCGGTCGCCTCGGCTATGCCTTCGATCAGGCCGAGCAAGGCGACGGGCGCGCCGAGCACCGTGGTCACGAAGATCGGGAAGATCGGGTAGAGCATCTCCGACGAGACGTCGGCGAAGAAGCTCACGAAGCCGAGCGACGTCACGTTGCGGTCGAGCAGGCGCAGGCGGGCGAGTCCGCGTACCGCCGGCCGTGCGGGCGCGCTCGCCTCGGTCTCCGGGTCGGCGCCCGCGTTGGCCTCTGGGGTCGCAGACGGCGTCGCCTCCGAGGCGCCGCTCGCGGGTGGGCGTGTCGTAGTCATAGCCTTATCCTATCCGGCCCGAAGACGCGCTGCCTGTTCGATGTCGCCCGCACTGAAGACGCGCAGCGCTTGAGCGCGTGGCGGGACCAGGCCGATACAACCTGCACGAGCGCCGGCCGGGACAGGCGCAGAGCTTATCGCCAGGCGCGCCTGCTGCTTCTGCCGGCGCTCGTGGCCGCGCACGCGGGGGTGGCACGTCGGTAGGTGCTCCCGCCGACCTCCGCGAACGCGGCCGTCCCCGACGCCGACGCCGGCTACTCCTCGTAGATCGCCCAGAACTTGCGCACGGGCGTGAGGTTCTTCCAGAAGCCCGTGCTGCCTTTGGGCGTGATCAGGATGTCGCCCGGTCCGGCGTGGACGACCTGACCGTCGTCGGTCGTGACCTCGACCTCGCCCTCGATGATGTAGGCGATCTCGTGGTAGGGCCGCTCGAAACGACGGCGCTGTACGTCGCGTTTCCAGAACCCTGTACTGAACGGGCCGGCCGCGAAGGCGGTGAACTCCGAGCCGGGTGGGTCGGTCTCGTCGGGGTTGCGCGCCGCCTCGCTCCAGACGACGTCGCCCGGTTTGACGACGCTGACGGTGGTTCCAACGTCGGTGCCCATACCCTCACCCCCTGCGCCGCGCGGCCGCGGCCGCGCGGCGTGTCGTTGCCGTGTAACGCTCTTCTACCATGCCCAGCCGGTCGTCTCAATGCCGGCGCCTGGACAAGCGCCGGCGGTCCGGTGCGCGATCAGGCGGTGGTAGGCTTGGCGCACACCCGGACCCGGAGGCGACCATGACCGATCCGCGACCGTCCAAAGGGCAGTCGAGCCCCGCTCGCTCGGCGACGACACCCGGCGCTGACCCAGCGGCTTCAGGGCCGACTCGCGCGAACGCGCCACGCTCCGCGCCCCCTTCTGCGGCACGCTCCGCGCTCCCTTCTGCGGCGCGCCCGGCCACGCCCCGGCCGCTGACGGCGCTGGAGGAGCGAGTCGTCGAAGAGGTCCACGCGGCGCGCGACGAGCTCGTGGCGCTCGTGGCCGAGCTCGTCGCCTACGACACGACGGCGCGCGGTGTGGGCGAGCCGCCGCGCGATGAAGCGAAGCTTCAGCGCCGGCTTGCGGCTCGCCTCGAGGCGTTGGGCGGCGAGGTCGACCTCTGGGAGCCCGAGCCGACACGCGCGGGTTCGCGGCTCGTGCCGGCCGGCCTCGACTTTGCCGGCCGGCCCCAGCTCGCCGCCGTGCTACGGGGCCGCGGCGGCGGCCCAAGCTTGCTGCTGAACGGCCACATCGACGCCGTGTCGGCCGAACCGCGCGAGCAGTGGTCGAGCGACCCGTTCGTGGTCAGCGAGCGCGACGGCCTGCTCTACGGACGCGGCGTGAACGACATGAAGGGCGGCATCGCCTGCCTGGTGGTGGCTCTCGAGGCACTGAGCCGCTGCGGCGTGCGCCCGCTCGGCGACGTCGTCTTCTGTACCAACACCGACGAAGAGTCGAGTGGCGCCGGCGGCCTGGCGTGCGTCGAGCACGGCGTGCGCGCCGACGCCGGCATCTGCGCCGAGCCGACGGCCTTCGACGCCTGGATCGCCTGCCGCGGCATGGTCAATCCGACGATCACCATCCCCGGCCGCCCCGCTCACGCGGAGATACCACAGCCGCACTGGCGCCAGGGCGGCGGCGTCAATCCGGTCGAGAAGCTGCCGCTGGTGCTGGCCGCTATGCAGGAGCTGCGCGAGGAGTGGCGTACGCGACCAGACCATCAACATCCCTGCCTAGCGCCGGGCGACATCGTGCCCACCATCGTGCACGCCGGCGAGTGGAGCGTCACCTACCCCGCCGCCCTGGTCATGCAGTGCGACGTGCAGTTCCTGCCCGGCGGCGAGCGTGACGATGAGGGGATCACCGTCGAGCGCGAGGTGCGGGCGAAGATCGACGCCGCGGCGGCGGCGGACGATTGGTTGGCCGAGCACCCGCTGCAGTGGACGTGGGAGAGCTGCACGCTGCCGGCCGAGATACCGGCCGACCACCCGCTGGCGCAGGCGGCGCTGCAGGCCGGCGCCGACGTCGGGCGCCCGGGCAAGCCGTCGGGTCTCGATTCGTGGCACGACGCGGCGACGTTCACGCAAGCCGGCACGCCGACGTTCTCCTACGGACCGGGAGGCTTCGACTCGGCGCACGCTATCGACGAGCGCGTGGCGGTCGCCGAGCTCGTGGACTACTGCGCCGCCGCGGCGTTGCTGACGATGCGCTTCTGCGGCGTGGCGGGATGAAGCGCTCCGTTCGCGAAGAGAAGGTGGTCGCAGCGGTGCGGGCGCGGCGCGACGAGCTCGCCGACCTTGTCGGCGAGCTCGTCGCCTACGACACGACGGCGCGTGACGCCGGCGTTCCGGCGCGCGACGAGGCGGCCCTCCAGGCCGCGCTCGCGCGCCGCATGACGGCCCTCGGCGCCGAGGTCGACCTGTGGGAGCCCGAGCCGACCGGCGCGGGCGGCCGGTACGAGCCGGCCGGCCTCGACTTCGTCGGCCGGCCCGAGCTGGTCGCCCGCGTGCACGGCTCGGGCGGCGGCCGCTCGCTCATGCTCAGCGGCCACATCGACGCCGTCGACGTCGAACCGCGCGCCGAGTGGCTCACCGACCCGTTCCGCGTCGTCGAGAAGGACGGCCTGCTTTACGGGCGCGGCGTGAACGACATGAAGGGCGGTATCGCCGCGCTCGCAATCGCTCTCGAGACGCTGCACGCGCTCGGTGTCAGGTTGCGCGGCGACGTACTGCTGGCGACGGTCACCGACGAGGAGTCGAGCGGCGCCGGCGGGCGGGCCGTTGTCGGACGCGGCTACAGCGCCGATGCCGGCCTGTGCGCCGAGCCGACCGAGTTCGAGGCGTGGGTCGCCTGTCGCGGCATCCTGAAACCGCGCCTGACGATGCACGGCCGCGCCGGGCACTCGCAGGAGCCGCAGCCGCACTGGCGAGAGGGTGGCGCGGTGAACGCCATCCAGGGTCTCGTGCCCGTCCTGTCTGAGATCGAGAAGCTGAACGCCGAGTGGAAGACACGGCCCGACATGCAGCACCCCTTCCTCGCACCGGGCGACATCGTGCCCGTGCTCGTCGACGGCGGCGCCTGGGACGTGACCTACCCGCACGAATGCCGGCTGACCCTCGACGCCCACTACCTGCCGGTGCACGGCGGCAGCGGCGCGCCGATCAAGGACGAGATACAGGCGCGCATCAACGCCGCCGCCGAGGCGGCCGACGACGGCTGGACGAGGGAGCATCCGCTGACGTGGGAGTGGGAGTACGACGTGCCGCCGGCCGAGATCCCCGGGGATCATGCGCTCGTGAGGCTGACGCTCGAGACGGCCGCCGAGCTTGCCCGTCCGGGCAAGCTCGGCGGCCTCAACTCCTGGCACGACGCGGCCACCTTCACGCTCTTCGGCCATACGCCGACCTTCTCCTACGGGCCTCGCGGCATGGACACGGCGCATGCCGTGAACGAGTGCGTATCGCTCGACGAGCTCGTCGACCACTGCGCCATCGTCGCCCTGACCACCCTGCGCTGGTGCGGGGCAGCGTGATACCCAGGCGTACGAGCGCCCGGCGTGCTGAGGCCCGGCGTGCCGAGGCCCGGGATGCTGTGGTCTTGCGGCGGATGGGAGCGCGCGCAGCCGGAGCGCCGCACGGCGCCGGCGAGGTAGGCAATGGCTAGGCGCAAAGGGGTGCATCCCGACGTGCTCGCCGCGGCGCTCGAACGCCACGGCGTGCTCGTGCTGAACGTGCACCCCGACCTGCCCAGCGTCGAGGGCTCGGGCAGCGACTGGTGGGGCATCATGGGCCTCATCAGGGAGCGGCGCGCCTTCTTCACTCGCGCCCTCCGCGGCCGCACGCTCTATCTCTCGCCCGCCGTCTACGCCTGTCTCAAACCCCTCCGTCAGCGGCTGCCCGAGCGCGGGTTCGCGCGCGATCTCTACGAGCTGCTCGACGGAGCCGAGGGCCTCGAGGCCGAGATGGCCGCCGACCTGCTCGAGGCGCCCAAGCGGCAGGTCGACGAGACGATCGCGGCGCTTGCCGACACGTTGGCCATCACGGTGCTGGGCGAGGGACGCATGTTCGGACCCCGCTGGACGGGCTACGCATGGGGCTCGGCGCGCACCTGGGAAGCGTCGCGCGCCGAGCCCCTCCCCGCGCCGGCCGACCCCGCCGACCCAATCGCCTGTCGCGCGCGCCTGCGCGAGCTGGTCGAGCCCGTCTTGCGGCGCGATTGGCGCGTACTGCTGGGAGACCCGGGTGTGCGCCTGTCGCGCGCGCCGATGTAAGCTTGCCGACGGCAACGGGGTCGCCATAGGGGCGGCCGCCCACGGCGATAACGGCGATAGCGACGGGGAGGTCGACGTGCTCGGTTTGAAGGACAAGGTGGCGCTGGTGACCGGCGGCTCGTCGGGTATCGGCGAGGCCTGCGTGCGCCGCCTCGCCGCCGAGGACTGCCTCGTCGT
>Ga0315282_10017110_pt1 | contig 10509 bp, 8 predicted proteins | sample YL17G07_20_MG_FD_203693 | JGI IMG/M metagenome (GOLD analysis project Ga0315282, IMG submission 203693) | Sediment microbial communities from Yellowstone Lake, YNP, Wyoming, USA - YL17G07_20 | ecosystem: Environmental > Aquatic > Freshwater > Lake > Sediment | place: USA: Wyoming | collected... | reverse complement strand
GGCGCCCAAGATCCGATGGAGAACAGTTCGGGTCTGGTTTAGGAGTTAGTGAATGCTTTGGATGAATACGTAAACTCAGATGTGGTTGTGCTGATTCCCACTTTGAATGAGGAGGAAGGGTTAGCTGTTACCGTATTGGAGGTTATGCAGTTTTTAGACAGGCCTTACATTCTTGTTGTTGATGGCAACAGCACTGATGGGACGGTGGATGTTGCCAAAAAGCTGGGTTTGGATGTTGTTTTTCAGGATGGGAAGGGTAAGGGAGACGCTGTAGCGAAGGCTATTAAAAGTTTAAGGGCGGACCTGCGATACGTGGTTTTCATAGATGCGGATTTCACTTATCCTGCTGAGTATATTCCCCGCATGATTGGGATTTTGGAGGAAAACTCTGATGTGGGGATGGTTTGTGGAGACAGGTTTGACAAGCCTTTTAGTATGGCTAATGTTAGAAGTGCCTATTACATAGGCAACCGTTTTCTGGCTTTTGTGCATTTTATGGTGAACGGCGTTAATATGAGGGATCCCTTGACTGGGTTGAGGGTTGTACGTTGGGAGATAATTAGGGACTGGCAGCTCAGGTCTAAGGGGTTTGATGTGGAGACGGAACTCAACTATCTTGTGGAGAGGAAGGGTTACAAGATTAGGGAGATACCTATACACTACCGCGAAAGGTTGGGAGAAAAAAAGTTGAAGTTGAGGCATGGCTTCATTATTTTGAGGAGAATTTTGGCTGAAGCCATAACTTGATTTTGAATCTTTATTTGTGGTTCGGAACTGCTTTATAGGAAGAGGATTGGAAATGGGGTTTAGAGATGTAGAGGGCCTTGAGAAGCCGCTTATTGATTTTAGTGTTATTTCCGTTTATAGTCATGCTGTGGACGATTGGATGGATTTTGAGATTTATTGGTGAATAAACAAAAGTTGACTGTTGTAATTTTAGTTTTGTTTGTGCTATAAAGCTCGCCGAGGAAAAGATCTATGGGTTCAGTGATGGTGGTCGCAGGGACGAGGCCTGAGGCAATAAAGTTATCACCTGTTATCAAGTGGTTGCAGAAACTTCATTAATTCTAAACAACTCAGGAGCATAGACAATAGCTTTGAAATTCTAGGAACTTACAACCAAGATGGTTACCCACAATTAACATCAATGCATAATAATCATACAGCACGAAACAGCAGAATCCTCGTAAGAGCACCGCTAGAAAAAATAATAAAAATCCTCAAAGAGTAGCATGGGCACCATTTTGTTTAAAACGCGTCGAACGCGGGCGATTGAGCACGTGAGAAAGGGGGCAAATGGATTTCTGTCATCGATTTCGGTGCGTGCGGTAAAGGTGTAGAAGAAATACGTCGCACCTGGAAAGCCCACATTGGAATAATTTGTGACGAGAATGGTAAACCACGTTTTCCATGTTTGGAAATAATAGTATAAAAGGAATGGAATTTATTGTTTTTAGGAGAGTTTTTGCGCAAATAGTTGAGGAGAAGGCAGTTGAGAATTCTAGTGGTGCCTACAACGGATTGGCTTGGGCATCCATTTCCTTCTCGCCTGCATCATATTTTCGAAAAAATTGCAGAGCACCACGAGGTACATGTTTTAAGGTTTACGTTTTATCCTGACAAAAAGCTTGAAACAAAATTGGTGGTTCATGAGATTAATGATACTAAGAGCAAAAATTTGGCTTTGTATTATGTGACTAACGCCCATAAACATTTTAGTGCGGTGTATAAGATAGCGAGAGAGAATCGCGTGGATGTTGTTGTTATATCAAATCTTCTTGCGGGTTTTGTGGCGGCTGAGGCTCTAAGTCGTCGGTTTAAGACTATATTCGACTTGTCGGATCATTTTCCGTCTTCAGGCGCTGGATACTATTTTGACGTTAACTCGATTTACGGTAAGTTGGCTACTTTATGTTTGGAAAAAATTTTGAAAGCCACTTTGAAATGCGTAGATTCTACTGTGACATGCTCTAGTATTTTGAGGGATTATGTGAAGAATTTGGGTATTGGGAATGTCTGCACGATACCTAATGGAGTAGATGATTTCTTTTTCTCGAAGAATGATGGGGACGAAATTCGACAGAAATATGGGCTAGATGGGTGCGTTACGGTTGGTTATATTGGAAGCATCGAATTCTGGGTAGATATGTTTCCTCTGCTAAAAGCGATAGAGGCCTTAAGTAGAAGTTATGACGTGAAACTTATGTTAGTAGGTGGCGGACTGAGGACAAAAGTTGCACAACAAGTCTATAGAAAAATACGAAGTCTAAGAATTGAAAAGAACGTTGTTTGGATCGATTTCGTTCCATACTGTGATGTGCCAAGCTATATTGCATCTATGGATATATGTACTATACCCTTTAGTCTTAACAGTCCGACAGCTTATTATTCAGCGCCCAATAAACTTCTGGAATACTTAGCATTAGAGAAAGCAGTAATAACCACCTTGGTGCCAGAGATTGTGCTTACAGCGAAACCCTTCGTTAACTTTGCCACAACTTCAAAAGATTATATGGAAATAATAGAAGGCTACATTAGAGATCGTGGAAGGTATCTCGAAAAAGCCAAGAAGGGTCGAAGTTTTGCAATGCAACTAACTTGGGACAAAATAGCTCAGAAATATGAAAATCTCCTTTCAGAAATTGCAGATAATTGCAAGTGAAGGCGTATTTCAATGAGCAAATATCAGAAATCTGTAGAAATTGCGATTGATTGGTTACTTAACTCGAAGATCCATAACCTAGATGAGACTAATGCAGAAACTTTTGGAAGCTTTAACAAGTATTATGATTTTCGCAAAAAAAGTTGCCCCTATGCCTATACTGAAATTACAGCATATGCTATAGAGTTACTGTTAGATCTGTATGAAAGAACAAATGATCAGGAATATTTGGAGAATGCAAAACTTGCTGGTGAATGGATTGGTGATATGCAATACAAAGGAACCGATGAAAATGCAACTGGTGGGTTTCTAGAGTGCTTCTACCTTCCTAAGGGTCCAGTAGCAGATAAAGTATTTTCATTTGATACTGCAATCTGCATAAGTGCACTTTCAGATCTGTATAGAAAGACAGGTCATAATAGATATTTAATATTAGCTAACAAAGGCGTTCGATGGCTAATCCAAGTTATGCGAAATTCGGATGGTTCGTTTAAGCCTTTCTATGACCTTAAAACGAAGAGTTTTTCAAACAAAGCAAAAAATCACTTCTATTTTAGGCCAAGAAGTGCGAAATTACGTAACACGTGGTACAAGTTGCCTGGGTGTCATCATGGTAAGATTGCAATAGGGCTATTAAAGTACTATTCGATAGAAAGGAAACCCCTTTTATTGGAGATTGTTAGGTCACTTTTTCAATGGGTTCTTGCACAACAAGATCCCGAAGGGTACTTTAAGGTTAATCCAGGATGCAAAGCTTCTTTTCTGCATACACATTGTTATGCCACTGAGGGGGTGCTTTACTCATACCCGTATCTGAAAGATAAACAACTTCTTGATGCAGGGAAAAAAGCAGGCGACTGGCTCATCAAAATTCAAAGATCTGACGGAAGCATACCAAGCTGGTTTAACAATGGGCAGATTATTTCAAGTGTTGATTCTAGCGCTGTTGCCCAAGCAGTTAGGCTCTGGAGTATTCTTTACTCTGAAACGGGGGATAAACGATACTATGACTCCATTAAGAAAGGTTCAAGATATTTGCTAAGTATGCAGCATATGGACTCTGAGTCAAGCATGTTAGGAGGTTTCTACTTAGTCGAATTTGATCTTAAGTTGATTAGATACAAGCTTAAGAGACTGTATTCCTGGGCTACCATGTTCGCTATACATGCATTAAATTTTGCTGATGAGGTTCCAAGCAGGAAGATCCAAAAATCTGAATTATGGTAATTCTCACAATGCTATGGTGTTTGTAGGCCTAAATTGTAGGATGAAGAGTATAGGAGACTTAAATCAGTTAAAGTGACGCTATTCTCGCAAAAGTTTCTGTTCATTGTATTTTACGCACATGCATTTTAAAAGTTTGTTGAAGAGTCCGGAACGGTTCTCTATTAGTACGAGTTAAAAGCGGTAGATCAGATGAAAATAGTTCAGGTATGTCCTAGATATTATCCTCACATAGGCGGTGTGGAAACTCACGTTGAGGAGGTTAGTAAAAGACTAGTGAAAAGGGGCTTCGAAATAGAGGTTTTAACAACTGATCCTTCTGGAAAATTGCCGAAACAAGAGGTTATTAACGGTGTTACGGTTAAGCGATTTAAATCTTGGGCGCCGAATGAAGCGTATTATTTCTCCAGAGAGCTTAAGAAATACTTAGCGAAGAATTCAGATAGCTATGATATTGTGCATGCCCATAACTACCAAGCTTTTCCTGCACTCTATGCCACGCAAGCCAAGAATAGGAATAAGCTAGTTTTTACTCCACATTACCATGGAGGAGGAAGTACGTTCCTTAGGAACCTGCTCCACGTACCTTACAAAGTTTTTGGAAGAAAGATTTTTGAAAAGGCTGATAAGATAGTCTGCGTCTCAAATTTTGAAAGAAGTTTGGTTATGAGGAATTTCAAGGTTAATCAAGAAAAGGTTGCTGTCATTCCTAATGGTCTCAACCTAGAAGAGTTTAGGGGTTTAAAAAAACGGGGTGAGAACTGTAGGATTATTTTGTATGTTGGAAGGCTGGAAAGGTATAAGGGAGTGCATTATCTAATTGAGGCTTTACCGAAGCTTGATGATGATATAGTTTTAGAGATTGTTGGTAAGGGCCCTTTTGGGGAGCATTTAGTCAAATTAGCAAGGAAGCTTAAGGTGGAGAATAGGGTTAGATTCTTCCAAGATTTGACAAGGAGTGAGCTTTTACAAAGGTATGTGAACGCTTCTCTTTTTGTTTTACTGTCGCGGCATGAAGCTTATGGAATCAGCGTTGCTGAATCCTTGGCTGCAGGTGTTCCTTGTTTAGTTGCCAATTCGTCGGCTTTGACAGAATGGATAGATAACACACACTGTTTCGGAATCGATCTCCCAATAAACGTTGATGAGCTCGTCATCCGTTTAAACGAAAATATTGGAAAGAGAATCAACAAACCTAATTTACCAAGCTGGGATGATATCGCTGAACAAACAGTGAAAACATATAATAGCCTTTTGTAGAGTCTTGACAAAAAGATACTGCCGATCGTCGGTATATGCTTTGTTAGGAACATCTCCTCTTGACATTGTTCGAACCCTCTTTACAACGCGAAAGCCGAAAGATGTGTTATGTTCGAGTAGATTATCGAGTGCCGTGATAACACAATCCAGAAGGCTATTCAAAAGAAAATTCGAATACCAATGCTTCGCAGTCACAGGAATAACGGAGTGAGAGAATTGTTCTCTCTAGCTTTTGCGTTAAAGGCTGACCCCGCCAAAACAGACTATATGCATGATAAGTCGATTAATCACACTTTTGATCTATGAAATCCACGCTCAGTTGAGGATTTCTAAATCCAAGATTTCTTCCAAACGTGGGAGAAATCGAAACACTTTAAGAACATCGATTGAATGCGGGATTTTGCAGGTAGGTGAATAACATCAAAAAAATAGGTTTCGTCACGACCCAATTGGTGCCTTTTGACGCAGTCAGTAATTATATTTGCATGTTAGCAAAGCAATTAGGCAAGTCCTTTTCCGTTAGCATTTTTACATTCACTCTTCGAGATTATTTTGTTGGAGAAATCTTGTCACAACGCAACATTGCAGTTAGTTTTTATGCTAATACTCAGGGTCATACTTTGTGGCATGAGATCAAGACCATCATATTTCCATTCAATTTATCAAGGGAACTGATGAAAAACGACCTGGTGTTAATCTTGACTGAACGACCACCCTTCGTCCCAATTTTGCTCGCCAAAATTTTGAAGCCGACGTTACCGCTAGTTTGGGATTTCCATGGCATAACCCCTCCTGGTTATAATCGAGTCACACGCAGATATTTCATTGAATGGTTGAGAGTCGCTATTGCCAAACAACTAATGAAGTACTGCGACTTCTGTATCGTTCATAGCAACTTCATGAAGACCGAAGTCCAAAGACTCTTTGGAGTGGACTCTGTTGTTTTCCCTCTAGGAGTAGATTCAATCAGGTTTAGTCCTGACGTTAGTAGAAAATTGGAAGAAAACAGTCTGCACGATAGATTTACTTTGCTATATGTCGGAAGGCTCGTCCCCCACAAAAGAGTCGATTTCATAATAAGGGCCATTGCCATGTTAGAAGACCCATCAGTGAACCTTTTTATAGTAGGAAGTGGCCCCGAAAGACAAAAACTTGGGAATCTAGTGAAATCATTAAGCTTAACTGATCATGTGTTCTTCATTGGTGCTATATCTGATGAAGAGTTGCCTGCCTTCTATAACGCGAGCGACGCATTCGTTACCGCCAGTCAACATGAAGGTGTGTGCCTCCCAATTCTCGAGTCTTTCGCATCCGGAAAACCAGTAATAGTCCCTGACACTGCTGCAATGCCAGAAACTGCGGAGAATGGGGGACTGGTCTATAATCCGAACTCTGTCGCTGATCTTGTAAGCAAAATTAGGCTTTTGAAAAACGATAAGGACATTCGATTCACCTTGGAAAAAAACGCCTTAGAAATAGCTGCCAGAAAGTCAATCGGCAAGACATTTTTGGAAATCGATTTCTTCGTTAAAGGATTGTTGAATGTCGATTAAGGAGAGGAAAATCGTTATTCTGAAGGAACAGAGCCCGATTTAGAACTCCTGTCAACAAAGATTGAAAAACTAAAAATCATGAGAGGTTTTATTCGTGCAAAGATGCAGACACAATTTGGTCCCTGCACTTTCAATTGTTGGATTATTCTTTTCCCTCATAGGCGTTTGCCTGTCACCAATTTCAGGAACCTTGATTTATGGGTCATTGCTGGGCTACTACCAAGGGATTAATCCCATTTTTTGGTTCGGATATGCAGTCATTATACTTGCGATCATTGTTTCTTTTCACGACAAGGATGCTAGCTTCGGATCCCTACTTCCGTTTTTCGCCTTCTTCTGGGTCTTTTTTTTCACCCCGACTTTGAGGGAAAACTTGCCGAGACATCTTGACGCATGGTACATGCTTGGAATGAGCAAAGAGATTGCAAATCAGGGTCACATTCCGTTATTTAACTCCGTAACCGAAAAATGGACAATCTATTACAAGTGGCCTGGTTTTTTCACGTTTTCTTCTATGATGAAGCTAATTACCGGTATCGATTTCTTTACCACTTCAGAATCATTATCAATCGTCTTATCTTTCTTTTTCCCGTTAACTTGGTATGTAGCGATTAAGAAGTTGACTTCAAATGCAATAGAGCTTAAATTGTCGTTGCTTGTGTTCTTGCTCACGTTCATGTTTATTGGATCTCCTCAATTTTCTCCCCAATATTTTGCACTTGTTCTATATCCGCTAGTCATAGTTCTGTGGTTAGAAAATGGAAGTCGCAGTACCAGAGTGATAGCGATACTCCTTACATTTCTGGTTACAGTGATCCACCCAATTTCATCGACTATTCTTTTGTGTATGCTTTTGGCAATTGTAGTAGCCCAGAGATTAATACGAAGAGATCTCGGCGGTAGTCAGAGAAAAGAGAACGGATATTTGCTTCTTCTGGCAGTGATCTTCTTCTTTTTCTGGAATTTCTATTATTCTTCAGCTTACTCATTTGAAACCTTAATCTCTCAAACTAAAAACTATTTAGCTACGCTATTATTGCAAAATGAATTGAAACCCCTGACACAATTGCTGATGGGCTCTCCTCCTAACGTAAGCTTGTGGTACGAGCGATTCACAAGATATTTTCCTATTTTTCTCGCTGTAGTTGGCTTGTTCTTGCTTCTAAGGACGAAACGAAATCGTTCTCGGGGATTATTGCTTGGTTCGCTGTTGATTGGTACTTTTTTGGCCTTTCCGATAATATTTGTTACAAGTGGCCAATGGTGGGATCGGTTTTTTGAGTTTGCTGCATTGCCAGTCGCAGTATTAGCATCTGCGGCATTGTTTAAAGTGTACCATTCAAAACACAGGGCAATTTTTTTTGCGATAATCCTTTCGTTGACGTTACTTGTCTCGTTTAAATTCATAATAACCTACAATGAACCGGTTTTCATCCACACCCAACAAGAGCTCACTCTGGGAGTTTTCACAGTATCTCACGTTGGCAATAGTTCTTCGCTATTAACGGATTACAAAACAAACACTGTGCTGTATTTTCTTGACCCCGTCTATAAACTTTATTCAAAAGTATCAAGAGAAGAACTTCAAGCCAAGTCTTACGACCTTCTATTGATGAATGGTCTGTCTACGCAGCATGTCAACAGCACATTAATCGGGGAATTGGACAATCGATTGTATGACTCAGGCTCATGTGAGATCTACAGTCGGCATCTTAAATAAAGTCTCTATCTTTGGCTGTAGCATTTGCAACCAATGTAAAACGAAGCATGTGATTCAGAATGGTTGGAACAACAAATCTCTTGCGACCAGCATCAAAAATCTCTGTGATTATTCCAACTTACAACTCAGAGAAGACAATTGAAAAGTGCTTAATCTCCGTTCTGAGCCAAACCTACCCAAATCTGGAAGTGTTGATTGTTGACGGCGGGTCCAGGGACAGCACAATGAGTATCTGCAAAAGATTTCCAGTAAAGATCATCAGATCAAAGCAAAACATCGTTGGATTGTCTCGTCAAATCGGAGTGGAAGAATCTACTGGCAGTATTTGTGCCTTCATAGATTCGGATGTAATATTGCCGTCAAAAACATGGCTCTCACAAATGGAAACACATTTCTGTGATAAGACCCCGCGTGCAATCGCTGGTGTTTTTGGCTTGGGACTATACGAAAAGAATCTTCCTTCTCATGTCAGACTGATGATAGCTACCGGCCCACGCAATCCGCCTCGAATAGTCTCAGTTGACGATTATTTTCACGTAGGCACTGGTCACACACTGATTCTAAAGAATGTGATAGTACAGTCAGGCGGCTTCAGAAAAGATCTACGCAGAGGGCAAGATTTTGAACTCACAGACCGGATCCTTCGCGCCGGCTACTGTTTTATTTACGATAAAAATCTAACAAGCTATCACATATATGCTGAGAATTGGTTTGGCTTACTGAAAAAGATGATGCGAACTTACAAAGTTGAGGCGATGCAGGGTTATCCCAAGAACACTTCTTCCTCGCCGAAGATGATTCTTAGAGACTTTCTGATAATGCCGTCATTCCACGAGGCATTGCAGGGTTTTAGAAAAGATCGAGATTGGGTTTGGATCTTACTACCATTTGCTCATTTCATTAGAGCTATCATTTTTCTTTTCTACAAACAATCCAACCAGTGACTTTTCAATGCCGTCTTGAGGGGGTTTATAACTCTGAACCAGGTGGAGCGTGCTTTGTCCAAAAATATTGCTTGGTTGAAAAGCATGCGTCAAGAAGGAGGATATGGTGGACCCGTTGTCCACTATTGGCGTGACTGCCTAGGCTATACTGGTCCAGGAATAGATTGGCGTTATGAAGGCATAATTTGCGGTTTTCTGAACCTGTATAAAAAGACAGGTAACCGGTCTTGGCTTGGGAAGGCGGAACAAGCGGCTGATGACGTAGTCAACGGACAGTTGTCCAACGGTTGCTTTCACCATTCTTGCTTTGAGGGCAACGACACCAAAATAACAAGTGGAGGCACACCTCATGAAGCAGCTGCAGATATTGGCTTGCTTCGGCTTGCGGAGACTCTAAAAGAGGAAAAAAACAAAAAATGGATCAAATATCTCAGTGCAGCAAAGAAAAACATCGACTACTATCACATCAAATTGTGTTGGAGCACTAAGCGTAAGACTTTTCGCGAGGATCCACGGTTGTCGTGTTTTGTCGCAAACAAGATATCCACAACTATAGAAGCCATAGTACTTCTCGGAAAACTGATCGAAAAAAGAGATTACATTGAAAAATACGCAATTCCGAGCGGCGACTTCCTCCTTTCTCAACAGAATTTGGTTGAGAATCTTCCAATATATGGAGGCATTTATCAAGGGGAAAGGCCACGACTTCCGAGAAAGGGGCATTATAACTTAATAGCTTTTTACAATGCTAGATGTGTGCCCGGTCTTCTAAAGCTCTACGATGAAACGAGAGATAGCAGATATTTGTCGGCTGCCAAACGAGTGGGGAAATTCATCAAGTCGATGGAACGTTCTGACGGGGGTTTTTGGTTTGGATGGCGTAGTCACTATGGTTCTTGGGAGTTAGAAAAATACCCGTTATGGATTGCAGGCACGGGCGATATTCTAAGAGCCCTCTACCTTCTGAATGAAAAAGGTGAAGCTTATGATCTGTCTAATGGTCTGAAGTGGCTACTGAAAGGTATGGATGAAAATGGAGGAGTAAGAACCTCTTGGGGTCTTCATCTCTCACACAGATATGGTCCGTTTAAGGAGTCTCCCGACTGGAGAGATGTGCTTCACGTCGTGGGTTGGAATGACAAAGCG
>Ga0315282_10017109_pt1 | contig 10509 bp, 10 predicted proteins | sample YL17G07_20_MG_FD_203693 | JGI IMG/M metagenome (GOLD analysis project Ga0315282, IMG submission 203693) | Sediment microbial communities from Yellowstone Lake, YNP, Wyoming, USA - YL17G07_20 | ecosystem: Environmental > Aquatic > Freshwater > Lake > Sediment | place: USA: Wyoming | collected... | reverse complement strand
CTGTTGCGGCCAACTTAGGGCTGCCTGCACCTGGGCTGATGGTGTCGTTGGCCTATTTCGACGGCTATCGCAGTGCCTGGCTTCCGGCCAACCTGATGCAGGCTCAACGCGATTACTTCGGTGCCCACACCTACGAGCGGGTTGACGAAATGGGGGTTTTTCACACTCAATGGGGTCAATCGTGAGGAGGGCGAATGGATGATATCATTGTCATTACAGCATGAACCAACGGTGATCATGATTTTTGGTGCCTCAGGTGACTTGACGCAGCGCAAAGTCGTGCCCGCGCTCTATAATCTTTTTTTGGACCACTGGCTGCCCGAGAGGTTCGCCCTAATCGGGTTTGCTCGCACCTCATTTACTGAGACCTCCTTCCGCAAACATCTGCGCGAAGGGGTGGATCAATTCTCCCGCCGCAGCAAAACAAACGATGAGGACTGGCAGGCTTTTGCTCCGCACATTCATTACATGTCAGCCGATTACAGTGATCCTGCTGCCTATACTACTCTGTCCGATTCTCTTTCGAAGATGGATGGGGAGGGACACACTAAGGCTAATCATATTTTCTATCTGGCTACACCTCCGGGAAATGTTGAGGTCATTGTACAACGACTTGGAAGGGCCAACCTTTCCCGCGACCGCAAACGGGATCGCATCGTAATAGAGAAACCCTTTGGTCGGGATCTCTCATCTGCCCGCACTCTAAACCATACCCTTACCAGTATCTTTGACGAGTCCCAGATCTACCGTATCGACCATTATCTGGGAAAAGAGACAGTGCAGAACATCCTGTCTTTGCGTTTCGCCAATGCCCTCTTCGAGCCGATCTGGAACCGACATTACATTGACCATGTTCAGATCACGGTGGCAGAGGATGTTGGGGTGGAGCATCGCGGAGGCTACTACGAACGGGCCGGAGCCTTGCGCGATATGATCCAGAATCATCTCATGCAGATCCTGTGTCTGATCGCCATGGAACCTCCGGTTTCTTTCAACGCCGACGAGATACGGAACAAAAAAGTGGATGTGCTCCATGCGATTCGCCCTATTCCTCAAGAGCAGGTGAATGGGTTCGCTGTGCGCGGCCAGTACGGGGATGGCTGGATTCAGGGGCAGCGTGCCTCCGCCTATCGTGAAGAATCTGGCGTGGCCCCTGATTCCTCCACTGAGACCTTTGCTGCTCTCAAGCTGTTTGTAGATAACTGGCGCTGGCAGGACGTGCCCTTCTATCTTCGGACGGGCAAACGTCTGCCTGCCAAGGTTTCCGAAGTCTCTGTCCAATTTCGACCTGTGCCCCACCAATCCTTTCCACTTTCGGCGGTCAGGGACTGGCAACCCAATCGTCTGGTGGTCCACATTCAGCCGGAGGAAGGGGTCCTGCTACGCATTCAGGCCAAACAGCCGGGGCTAACCATGCGGCTGAGCCCGGTGGACATGCATTTTACTTACCAGGAAGCTTTCCAAGTGACCTCTCCGGATGCCTATGAAGCCTTGCTCTTGGACGTGATGATAGGAGACGCGACACTCTTCATGCGTGCTGACCAGGTGGAAGCCGCATGGTCTGTTGTAACTTTTATCCTAGAAGGCTGGGAGGCGGTGAAACCGCCCGATTTCCCCAACTATTCATCGGGAACCTGGGGGCCGGAAGCAGCCGAAGCATTGATTGCCAGAGATGAACGCAAGTGGTTACTATCAACCAGTTTAGAAAAACACAAAGGGGAGGAAACCTAACTGTGATTCAGATCTACCCTGATATTGAATCGCTCAGTCGCGCCGCAGCGGAGATTTTTGTCGTTCAATCACAGCAGGCAATAAAGGTCAATGGCCGGTTCAGCGTAGCCCTTTCAGGAGGTCATACCCCCAAGCGTACATATGAACTTTTAGCACAGCAACCTTTTCGAGACCAGGTTCAATGGTTACAGGTACACGTCTTTTGGGGCGATGAGCGATGTGTCCTTTCAAATGATTCCCGCAGCAATGAGCGAACGGCACGTCAGGCGTTGCTTGACCATGTGCCTATTCCAAAGGGGCAGATTTATCCAATTCACTGCGCTCAAGAGCCACACCAGACTGCCGAGAATTATGAAAAACTATTGCGTAACTTTTTTACGGGCCAGTCCCACAAGTTTGATTTGGTCTTTCTGGGATTGGGTGAAAACGGACATACGGCCTCTCTCTTCCCTCACTCGCCGATTTTGGATGAGCGGAAACGCTGGTCTGCTGAAGTATACGTGGCTGAAGAAAATCTCTATCGTGTGACTTTGACAGCCCCGCTCATCAATCAAGCAGCGTTGGTTGCCTTCCTGGTTGCCGGTGCCACCAAAGCCCGTGTCTTAAAAGAAGTGCTGGAGGGGCCCTGGGATCCTAGTTGCCTACCTGCTCAGTTGATACGACCCAAAAATAGTAATTTGTATTGGTTGGTGGATAAGAAGGCCGGTCAACTTGTGAGCTAAAAAGTGTAATGTATATTGGAGCAGTATGCAGCTCTGCTTTTCCATAAAAACAAAACGGCATAATGGCGTTAAACGAAAGGGTGAGATTGGATTAAATTCATGGTAAGGTGCAAGGGTCAAAGGGAATGACATGGGTGAGCGGGTGTTTCACGAGTATTTGCAAGAGGTCTGTGACTCGAGTGAAGTGCGGATAGGTGTTCTCCTTCCTCTTGGAGCCTATCAGCGAGGTGATGGTGTCAACTTTGCCATCTTCAGTCACCAAGCCACCTGTGTCCGGTAAGAGCTGTCTGATGGTCCCGAAGACAAGACACCCATTAGGGTCATCGTGCTGGGACTCATTCGCCACCGGACTGGGGACGTGCGGCACGCCTGGGTTAGTGGAGCCGATCCTGCGAAACGTGACACCGGTCCATGAGTACGAACCGAACACTTGGGGGCCGCCACCAACCGGCCGGATCATTGTGGGCGATGGCGGCTGGCACAACCCAAAACCCGAGGAGGCGATCGGATGACATCACCCAATGAAGTTGTGTTTCTGTTTGACGTGGACAACACCCTGCTCGACAACGACCGCGTGCAAGATGACCTCATGAACCATCTTGAGCGCGAGTTCGGAGCTGAGAGCCGGGATCGGTACTGGGCAATATTTGAAGAGTTGCGCGCCGAACTGGGCTACGCCGACTACCTGGGCGCTTTGCAGCGCTACCGGCTCGAAGATATGTGCGATCCACGACTGCTGATGATGTCGCCTTTTCTGGTGGATTATCCGTTTGCGAACCGGTTGTACCCTGGTTCGCTCGATGTCCTTGAGCACGTTCGCACCTGGGGATTAACAGTCATCCTGTCCGATGGCGACGTGGTCTTCCAGCCGCGCAAAGTCCAACGCTCAGGGCTCTGGGAAGCGGTTGAGGGTCGGGTTCTGATCTATATCCATAAAGAGCAGATGGTGGATGATGTCGAGCACCGCTACCCGGCCCGGCATTACGTCATGGTGGACGATAAGCTACGCATTCTGACGGCAATGAAAAAGATCTGGGGGAGCCGGCTGACGACCGTCTTTCCGCGCCAGGGACATTACGCGCTCGACCGAAAAAAAATTGCCACATATCCGCCGGCTGACATCACGATTGAGCGCATCGGCGATCTGGTCAACTACGACTTACGTGCGTTGCAACACGAAGACTGGCATGTTTAACCTCAAAGAACGGGCCAAAGACTTGAATGAATCCAACGAGCCTCGCTAAAGGACAATCATGGACGGCGCTATTAAGCGACGATTAAGCTCCCTTAAGGAGATATGGCAATGACAGTAAGCCCTTTTGCAGGAAAGCCGGCCGAGCCATCGATGCTTGTCAACGTACCAAAACTCGTCACGGCCTATTATACCGAGGTGCCTGACCCTTCGGTGCCTGAGCAACGGGTTCTGTTCGGCACCTCAGGGCATCGTGGTTCCTCATTTGAAAAGGCTTTCAACGAATGGCATATCCTCGCCATCACTCAGGCCATTTGCCTGTACCGTGAGCAGCAGCAGATCGATGGCCCGCTGTTTCTCGGCATGGACACGCATGCGCTCTCGGTGCCGGCTCTTGCCAGCGCACTGGAGGTGCTGGCGGCCAACGGGGTGGACGTCATGATCGCGGAGAGAGATGAATATACGCCGACCCCTGTCGTCTCCCATGCGATTCTCACTTACAACCGCGGGCGCAAGACAGGACTCGCCGATGGCATCGTGATCACCCCCTCGCATAATCCACCCCATGATGGCGGCTTCAAGTACAACCCGCCAAACGGGGGGCCGGCGGAACGCGCCGTCACCGATTGGATCGAGGCGAAGGCAAACGGGCTTCTCGAGAATGGCCTGCGGGGTGTGAAGAGGATTCCTTTCGAGAAGGCTTTTCACGCCTCTACGACGCACCGGCATGACTACCTCAATGCCTACATCAGCGACCTCGGCAATGTGATCGACATGGACGCCATTCGCGGCGCGAAGATCGGCCTTGGCGTCGATCCGCTCGGCGGCGCCGGGGTCCATTACTGGGGGCCGATTGCCGAGCGCTACGGGCTGAACCTCACCGTCGTCAACGAGGCCGTTGATCCGACCTTCCGTTTCATGACGGTCGATTGGGACGGCCAGATCCGCATGGACCCCTCATCGCCCTATGCAATGCAGAGGTTGATCGGCCTGAAGGATCACTTCAAGATCGCTTTCGCCTGCGACACCGACCACGACCGACATGGGGTTGTTACCAGGAGTGTGGGGCTTCTTCTGCCCAATCACTATCTTTCGGTGGCTGTCCACTACCTCTTCCAACACCGTCCAAAGTGGCGCACAAATGCAGCGGTGGGCAAGACCGTAGTGAGCAGCCAGATGATTGATCGCATTACCGCGAAGCTGGGCCGGAAGCTCTACGAGGTGCCGGTTGGCTTCAAGTGGTTCGTGGATGGCCTGCTCGACGGATCGCTTGGCTTCGGCGGGGAAGAGAGCGCGGGTGTATCTTTTCTGCGCCACGATGGCACAGTCTGGACGACGGACAAAGATGGAATCGTCCCGGCCTTACTCTCGGCGGAGATCACGGCCAGGATGGGCCGAGATCCTGGCGAAATCTACGGCGAACTCACCCGCGAGTTCGGTGAGCCTATTTACGACCGCGTTGAGGCGTCTGCCACCCCGGAGCAGAAAAGGGCGTTGGAAAGGCTCTCACCAGAACAGGTTCGATTCACAGATTTGGCGGGCGAAAAGGTTCAGACTCTGCTTACCCGTGCGCCGGGCAATGGCGCTCCTATCGGAGGAATAAAGGTGATTGCCGAGAGTGGGTGGTTCGCGGCGCGGCCGTCAGGGACAGAGAATATCTACAAGATCTACGCCGAAAGCTTCCGTGGAGCGGATCATCTGCGCCGTATCCTGGAGGAAGCCCAGTCCCTCGTGAGCGATGCTGTGGCTGCAGCGCCACAGCGCCCAGGGCTTGCAAGTAATACAAATGTGAAGGAGAAACTATGAGCAAACAAACACCTGTCAGCAAGCCGATCTACAGTCTTTTGCCTACGGACGTCGAAGGATTTGACTCCCTGGCGGAGCTGGCGCTGGATATGCACTGGTATTGGAATCATTCTGCTGACGAAGTGTGGAGGCAGATTGATCTCGGACTATGGGATCTCACCTATAACCCCTGGGTCGTCCTGCAAACGGTCTCGCGGAATAAACTCCATCGTGCGTTAGCCGATCCCGCCTTCCGCAAGAAGGTGGATGACCTCTTGCGAGCCAGGCGTCATGAGGCAGAGTCACCCGCGTGGTTTCAGCAAAATCATCCGCAGGCACCGCTGACCTCTGTCGCTTATTTCAGTATGGAGTTCATGTTGAGCGAAGCCCTCCCAATCTATTCGGGCGGGCTTGGCAACGTGGCCGGCGATCAACTCAAAACCGCAAGCGATCTGGGTGTGCCTGTGGTTGGCGTGGGGCTGCTCTACCAGCAAGGCTATTTTCGCCAGGTGATAGACAAGGGCGGAGCACAGCAAGCCCTCTTCCCTTACAACGATCCTGGCCAATTACCGATCACGCCTTTGCGCGACCCGAACGGGGAGTGGCTGCGGCTGGAGATCAAGTTGCCCGGTTACTCGGTCTGGCTGCGCGCCTGGCAGGTCCAGGTGGGCAGGGTGAAGCTGTACCTCCTGGATAGCAATGACCCGGCGAACTTCCCCTCTCGTCGAGGGATTACAAGCGAGCTTTACGGGGGCGGGCCGGAGTTACGTCTCAATCAAGAGTTGGTACTCGGAATCGGTGGATGGCGCCTGCTCAAAGCCCTCGGCATCAGGCCCGAAGTCTGCCATCTGAATGAAGGGCATGCCGCCTTCGCCGTGCTGGAACGGGCTCGAACCTTTATGGAAGAGACGGGGCAGCCCTTCGAAGTCGCGCTGGCCGTCACGCGAGCAGGGAATCTCTTTACCACACACACGCCGGTCACCGCCGGTTTTGACCGTTTCGCTCCTGTCCTCATCGAACAATACCTCGGTTGGTATGCCCAGGAAAGGCTCGGTATCTCGCTCCACGATTTGCTGGCCCTTGGCCGCCAGAACCCGAACGACTCTTTTGAACCCTTCAATATGGCCTACCTGGCTGTACGGGGGAGCGGGGCGGTCAATGGAGTGAGCCGCTTGCACGGGCAGGTGAGCCGGCGCATCTTTACGCCTCTCTTTCCGCGCTGGCCGGAGAACGAAGTGCCGGTCGGACATGTTACGAACGGGGTTCATATGTCAAGCTGGGATTCGGAAGAGTCCGACGCTCTGTGGACAGGAGCATGCGGAAAGGACCGCTGGCGGGGGACACTGGAAACCGTGGGAGAGGACATGCGCGGCGTTTCCGACTCGAGGCTCTGGGAGTGCCGCGCTTCCGCTCGCCAGTCGCTCGTTGAATATGTGCGCGAACGGCTCTCCCGGCAACTGGAAGCCTCTGGCGCATCCCCCGAGGAGGTTGAGGGTGCGAAGCATATTTTTGACGCCAACGCATTGACCCTGGGCTTTGCGCGCCGATTTGCTACCTACAAGAGACCGAACCTGCTGCTGCACGATCCTGAGAGGCTCCTTCGCATCCTCACCGATTCACAGCGCCCCGTGCAACTCATCATTGCCGGCAAGGCCCATCCGGCAGACCAGGCGGGGCAGGCCTTGATTCAGGAGTGGACGCATTTCATCCGGCGGACCGAGGCGCGCAAACATGTGATCTTCCTGAGCGACTATGACATGCTTCTGACCGGGCAACTGGTGCAGGGGGTGGATGTCTGGATCAACACGCCACGGCGACCCTGGGAGGCCTGCGGGACGAGCGGCATGAAGGTGCTCGTCAATGGAGGCATCAATCTTTCTGAGCTGGACGGCTGGTGGGCGGAAGCCTACACGCCTGAAGTAGGATGGGCGTTGGGTGATGGCAAGGAACATGGTGATAACCCGGCCTGGGATGTTGCCGAAGCCGAGGCGCTCTATGGGCTACTCGAACGGGAGGTGATCCCCGAGTTCTATACCCGCGACCCAAACGGCATCCCGGTCGCTTGGGTCGCACGCATCCGCGAGAGCATGGGGCGGTTGACGCCTCGTTTTTCTTCCAACCGTACCGTCCGCGAATACACCGAGCAGTACTACATCCCTGCGGCGAGGGCTTACCGGGAGCGTGCTGCCGATAAGGGCGGAATGGGCACGCAATTGTTGCATTGGCAGCGTGCTCTGGAACAGAACTGGTCAAATCTACGCTTCGGCGGAGTGAAGATGGCGAGTGATGAAGGGAAGCACGTATTCGAGGTTCAGGTCTATCTCAGCGGCCTTGACCCAAATACTGTACGGGTAGAACTTTACGCCGACGGAGTGAGCGGCGGCGAGCCGGTTCGGCAGGAGATGATGCGCAGCGCGCAACTGGTGGGCGCAAACGGCTACATCTATAGCGCACAGGTGCCCTCGACACGCCCAGCGACGGACTATACTCCGCGCGTGATCCCGTACCGCTCTGGCGTTCGGGTTCCTCTCGAAGCTGCTCGAATCCTGTGGCAGCGCTGATCTTACTGGAGGTAAAACAATGACGAATAAGCGGCCACAACCAGGACATGAAATCGGCATAATTGGCTTGGGCGTCATAGGGCGTAATCTCCTGCTGAACATGGCCGACCACGGCTTTCCGTGGCGGCCGGTGATCCAATTCCTTTTGGTAGCGAAAACACGGTCGGTCTAACAAGAATCGGAGGATAGCCACTATGCAAACAGTCACAAAGAAATCCGTAGTAGGGAGCCCGTCCTCGAAGCCGACAACGGCGAAGGAGCCCGATATCGCTTCCGTGCCCGTCCCCGACACGCTCGCGGCGCTCCATATGAACCCCGAGACAGGGCTCACGCACGCCGAGGTGGACACCCGCCATGCAGCAATTTTGGCTGTTGCCGGTACCCGCTTCGCCATGGCCGTCGCGGTGGGCTGACGATGACAGTGGGTCGACAAAAAACTCTCGCCCGTTGGGTCTCGTGGTTCTTTGGACTGGGCCTCCTGGTCGGTGTGGTGATGTTTGCGACACACCACAGTGAGGAGATGGCCTTCGCCCAGCTCGTGCTCCACGCCCGGCCTGCTTGGCTGCTCGTCGCCCTCTTGCTCCAGATGGGAACCTACATGACGGACGCCAGGATCTGGCAGCGAGTCCTTGTCCGCGCGAATATATCGAGGCCGCTCCGCTCCTATGTCGGTTTGGGACTGGCGAAGCTCTTCATGGACCAGGCCATTCCTAGCGTTGGCCTGAGTGGCACGTTGCTCGTCATCCGGGCACTGGACCGCCGCGGCGTGCCGCGCGGCGCAAGCATGGCCGCGGTCGTCGTCGATCTCGTGAGCTACTACGCCGCCTACACTCTGGCTTTGGGGATCGCTCTCGGCATCGCCTGGATACACGGAGACCTCACACCGTTGATGGCCTTGCCAGCGGGCATCTTCGCGCCCCTGGCAGCAGCCGTTCCCATGGCCCTCCTGTGGGTGAGCCGCGGCCGGACGCTGCCAGGTTGGCTCGAGCGGCTACCCTTCATCAGGCCAGCACTTCGAGCGCTTGGTGAGGCGACACCAACCATTGCTCACGATGTCTCGCTCATCGCGCGGTGCACGGGCCTCCAGCTCGCGATCCTCGCGCTCGATGCGGGGACACTCTGGATCATGCTGTGGGCTCTCGGTCTTGAGGTCAATCCAGCGCCAGTCTTTGCGAGCTTCATGCTCTCGACGCTGGCGCGGACGCTTGGAGTGGTTCCTGGAGGGCTTGGGGTTTTCGAGGCCGTCTCCGTGGCCACGCTCAAACTCATCGGAGTGCCGGTCGCCGCCGGTCTCGCGGCGACGCTCCTCTTCCGCTTCTTCACCTTTTGGCTGCCTATGGCGCCCGGGCTGATCCTCGCGCGGCGTGAGGCGAGGACCTGATGACGACTGCACTTTATTGGGGTGTACCCTTGCCTGCGGTGGAGAGAAGATGCCACCCGGGAGATCACCGAGTGCATCAAGGTATTCTACAATCGGCAAAGACGGCAAGCACGTCTGAGGTACCTTTCTCCGGCTGTCTATGAGCGGCAGTTCTATGCAAGGCAGGTTGCAGCATAAGAGAGCGTTTTGTGTCCACTATTTACATCAGGGGTCACCCATGAAACCAGCTAACCCACGCATCCTGACGATCAATGGCGGTTCGTCGAGCATCAAGTTCGCGCTGTTCGAGGCCGGTGACTCGCTCCGACGGATTCTGGAGGGTGGGATTGAGCGGATTGGACTGCCGGAGGCCACCTTGCGGGTGAAAGGCTTGAACCAGGCGGACAACTTTTCGCGGCTAGTGACGGCGCCGGACCACACGGTGGCGGTGGGCGCTATGATGGATTGGATTGAGGAGCGCATCGGGCGCGATGCATTGACCGCGGTGGGGCATCGCGTGGTGCATGGCGGGCCGAAGTATAGCAAGCCGCAGCGAATCACTGCGGAAATGGTTGAGGAGCTGCACCGGCTCAGTCCATTCAATCCGGAGCATCTGCCGGAGGAGATCCTGTTGACCGAGGCGTTTCATCGCCGATTTCCTGACCTGCCCCAAGTGGCGTGTTTCGACACGGCTTTTCACCATGACCTGCCGCGCGTGGCACGGTTGTTGCCGATCCCGCGCCGCTACGAAGCGCAGGGGGTGCGGCGGTACGGGTTTCACGGGTTGTCGTATGCATTTCTAATGGGAGAACTGGCTCGCCTGGCCGGAGCGGAAGCGGCACAAGGCCGGGTCATCCTCGCCCACCTCGGTAATGGCGCGAGCCTGGCGGCGGTGCGTGATGGCAAACCCGTGGACACAAGCATGAGTTTCACCCCGACAGCCGGGGTGCCGATGAGCACCCGCTCAGGCGATCTCGATCCCGGACTGCTTTGGTATCTGGCGCGCACCGAGGGCCTCGATGCAAAACGAGTCAATGAGATGGTCAATTTCCAGTCCGGGCTGCTCGGCGTGTCGGAGACTAGTTCCGACATGCGTGACTTGCTCGACCGCGAAACGCAGGACGTGCGGGCGGCTGAAGCGGTCGCGCTGTTTTGCTA
>Ga0315282_10017108_pt1 | contig 10510 bp, 9 predicted proteins | sample YL17G07_20_MG_FD_203693 | JGI IMG/M metagenome (GOLD analysis project Ga0315282, IMG submission 203693) | Sediment microbial communities from Yellowstone Lake, YNP, Wyoming, USA - YL17G07_20 | ecosystem: Environmental > Aquatic > Freshwater > Lake > Sediment | place: USA: Wyoming | collected... | reverse complement strand
CCGCCCTCCGGGCACCGGCCGACCCAGGCCCCCGACCAGCGAAGGGACTACCTCTCATGAAATGTGCGGAAGATTCTTGACACTACCGACACGTGCCAGTAGAGGATGTCGCATGCCATGCTTTGTCTTCGCTGCATTTCGCACAGGCGCCCAGCCAAGAGATTCGGCGGAAGGTTGGCGGTAATCCTATGGCGAATGCATCATGCCACTTTAGTGTGTACTGGCAGGTTGAAAACGGGCACCTTCTCAAGGATCAGTTTTAACTCCCATAAACGTAACCCATAGTCAAGCAGAGGTAGTCTCTTCTCAAACGGAATCAACTTCAGCGCGATTGCGTCTGGTCTCGGCTGCCAATAGGGTCCCCTCAAGGCCTCAAAGAGTGTTGGTTTTATCACCTGCGACAAGACGCGGCTCAGGGCGTTGGTCGACCTAACATACAGTACTCGGTCATCATTATCGCTTTCCGAAAGCGTGAATATCCCTGCACCTTCGGGTACGCCGTCTAGTCGCGGGCTCGGGATTGTGCCGGCATCAATCCACCGCCTCGTTATCAAGCCCAAATGCATTTCTCCAAAAAGCGAAAGGCGCGCCTTAGGGCAGTGCCGGGCCTTGCGTATACGCAAGGCTGCGAGGCGGTAATCCACTGGCTCCCATCCGGGCGAAATGCGCTCTGCCAGTTTATCGAATTGCCTGCCCACTTCAGGATCGGCCAGAATGTCATCGCAAGTCGCCCCCATGCAGTATCTGACTTGCATCATGGCAAATTCTGCTGCGTGTGCCAAGCAATCAAAATCCCTAATCGCTGACCGCTCAGAGGTGGCGAGAATCTTCAAGGTGCATGGCTTATGTTTTCTCATTGATAACAACCGCCGGAAGATTTTGCCTGGTGGCGCGCGCAGGCCCAGGCTACGGCAAGCCTTGTAAAAGCGATTGGCATGTGCCGGGTCTGCCAACAGGCGATCAATGGAGCGGTCTTCCCTTGTTTGCTCAAAAGCATCAATTATGAGCTGGTCCGCCGACCTGTCTCCAAAGAGCAGGGGCGGTTCAGTGATATTGATCCGATTGCGCAGCATGTCGTGCGTAATCCTGAGCCTGTCGAATCCCCCAAACTGGGGCTTGGAGCCAATCCTCATAGTACTGTGGAGAATGCTACTTATATAATAGTGGTTGATTCCCGAATCATCGTTATCGAGAGGCATAGAATTCCCTTAACTGGCGTCGCCGAACTCGGTAACATAGTGTATCACGTTGCTGAAGACCACGGCAACTACTGCCTGGTTCGTTTCTCTGCGCATTCTTGTGCAAAATGTGAACAACTTGTGCAGTCTTCCGGGATCTTCGCATGCAGACCGGGTAGCGAGAGACTGAACCATTACGGGTTGGTCATACAAGAGGCGGTCCCTCTCGTCTTTCCAAATACCCTCAAGGTTCTTGAACGCGGTTGCGCCACCGTAGAGCCTTCCGAACAGTTCCAGTGCTCTCTGAGCCCAGAGCGCCTGATTCTCAACAGGCTTCTGAGGAGACGACTTGTCGTGACTTGGCACAAATAGGATGACCGTCTCGTGTTTGGCAAAACGGAGACTGTCGATGACCCGCCCTATGTCCCCATTTCGTCTCTTGGCCATTGTGGCCTCACTTTGAATTTGGTCGGTCGAATTGGGTAACTAGCCGCAGCCCCTCTTATTGCCCCTGCTGTTCAGTGGGTTCAGGACTTCCGCGCCGCTTGCCATGTTATGACATTCCAAGAAGCTGTCAAGGGAAATGCCTGCCTAGTGCGCCGGACAGGCTGTTACTGCTGGTTCCATGGATTTACTTGTCCAATGCCTTCGGCCCATGGTAACCTTTCTGCAACTGGTCATCGTTGCCCAGGTTCGCAAGAGCCACTTGTACAACTTCTTTAATGCGTTTCGTAGCGTGGGCGGCATATTCGGCTGATAATTCGACGCCCGCCCACCTGCGGCCCAGCCGCGAGGCCGCCACCAGCGTTGTCCCGCTCCCCGCGAACGGATCGAGGACCACGTCTCCCGGGTTCGTGCACGCCCGGATGATCCGCTCCAGCAGCGCCACCGGCATCTGGCACGGGTGCCAGCCGACCCGCTCCTTGAACGTGCCGCAGACCCGCGAGAAGGTCCACACGTCGTCCGGCAGTTTCCCCTTGGGGTTGGCCCGCTTGTCGTCGTACTTGAGTTGCCGGTCCGACGGCACGCGGACGGCGTCGGCGTTGAAGGTGAACGCCTTCTTGTCCTTGACGAAGTAGAAGAGGTGGGTGTGGCTGCGGTTGAACTTGCCCTTGCAACTCTGGCCGAACGTGTACCGCCAGATGACCCAGTTCCGCAGCGTCGCCCGCCGCCGCATCAGCACGCGGATTTCGGCCGCGTACTCGTCGCCGATGGCGACCCACAGCGTGCCCGTGGGCTTCAGGACCCGCAGGCACTGGTCGATCCACCGCCGCGTCCACTTCAGGTACTGCGGCGGCGGAAGGTCGTCGCGGTACTTGTCATACGCGTACCCGATGTTGAACGGCGGGTCGGCAAACACGAGGTCCACGCATCCTTCGGGCCACTGCGGCAGGACTTCCAGCACGTCGCCCTGGATGATCTGGCCGATGGGCGGCAAGTCAGGCATGTTCGGTGTCCCCTGTCACTGCGGGCGTGTCGAGGAATCTCGCCGTGGCTGTTGCCGTTCTGTCCTCGCGCGTGCCACACGCCGGGTATGGTGCAGTCACCCGCCGCTGCCGCGGCGGGCTCGCACCCGGCGTTGTGCTTTACATGCTGCGCAGAGCGATTATAATCGCCGCCGTCGGGGCTGTCCAGTTCGCGCCCGGGGCGCCCCCAGCACAAAGGATTTCGAGTTCATGCGCCTTTGGCTCCTCGCCGTCCTCTTCTTACCCAGTGTGGTTCTGACGAACTCCGCCTGGTCCCTGGAGGTCGCTCCGGTGGCGGCGGCTAAGCGCAAGGCCGTCCCGTTGCCCTCGCCGCCTGCGGAGGCGCCCGCGCCGCCCGACTTGAAGGCGCCGCCGCTCACCCCTGCCGAGGCCCTCCGCGGCGACATCGACCGGATCCTCGCCGACGCCGCCGCGGCCCATATGACGGTTGCCGCACGCATCATCGTCCTGGGCGACGAGGCCGGCCGCGCGCCCGAGGTTGTCTACAGCGTCCGGGCCGACCACCCCCTCATCCCCGCCAGCACGATGAAACTCGTGACCACGGCCGCGTGCCTCGACCGGTTCGGCGCGGACTGGCGGATCCGGACCCACGTCGGCCGCATCCCCGCCGCCGGCAAGGACGCCCCGTGGGACCTGGCGGTCATCGGCGGCGGCGACCCGAACTTCTCGGGCCGGTTCTACGACGAGGATTCTGTCGGCGCGTTCCGCCGGTGGGCGGCGGTCCTCAAGTCGCGCGGCATCAAGGCCCTCGGCCGGCTGGTCCTCGACGACACGCTCTTCGACGATACGATCCAGCATCCCCAGTGGCCCGCCGACCAGCGGGCCGAGTGGTACGAGGCCCCGGTGAGCGCCCTCGGCCTCAACGACAACTGCATCGACGTGCGCCTCTCGCCCGGCCAGGTCGGCGGGCCCGCCGTCATACGCCTCGACCCGCCCGGCGATTATGCGAGCATCGAAGGAAGCATCCTCACGGTGGCCGACCGCAAGGACCACGTCTACACGCTCGCGCGGCTGCCCGCGCCGGGGGCGGCGACCGGCATGCGGCTGCGGGTCGGCGGCGGGTTCTGGGTCCAGTCGCCCGAGGTCGTCGAGTACCGGACCGTCGCGAGCCCCACGATGTTCTTCGGCGCCGCCCTGGCTGAGACGCTGCGATCCGAGGGCATCGCCGTTGCCGGGCCGGTTGTCCGCGAGCGCCTGGTCGATAAGGACGGCCGTGCGCGGCCGGACTTTGCCTGCGACATCGTCCACGTCTCGCGGCTCGATGTCACGATCACCGTGGCCAACAAGCGCAGCCAGGGCCTTTACGCCGAGTGCCTGATGAAGATCCTCGGGGCGTATGCTCCCACGCCGAAGGTCGAGGCGCCGCTGCCGCCGCGGCAGGGCACCTGGGAGACCGGCACGGAAGAGGCGCGGCGGTGGCTGGTCGAGCGCGGAATCCCGGCCGACGGATGCGTCATCGTCGATGGGTCGGGACTGGCGAAGGAGAACCGCCTGACGGCCCTCGCTGTCGCGGAACTCCTCCGCGTGATGTGCGAGCGGCACGGCGACGCTTTTCTCCACACGCTCGCCGCCGCCGGCGAAGACGGCAGCCTCTCGAAGCGGATGCGAAACACCCCCGCCGAGGGCCGCGTCTGGGGTAAGACCGGGTACGTCCTCGGCGTCAGCGCCCTCTCCGGCTACGTCCGCTCGAAGGGCGGCCGCACGATCGCCTACTCCATCATGATGAACGACGTGCCCTGGGGCCAACTCTGGCGCGCCCGCGATGCACAGGACAAGGTGTGCCTTCGCCTCGTCGAGTATTGACGGAGAGGGTCGGGGGGCGAGGGTCGAGGTCATCTCGGAGTCCGGCCCTACAACGCTCGAATTTCCCGCCGGAGCGGGGGGTTATCCTGCACGCCTACGGGCCGGGCTCGAAGTTCGTCACGTCGTCGCAGGAGGCCTCGCCTTCCTCCCCTGGCCGCGCGGGGCGGGGCTTGCCGGTCGATGCGTCGAAGATCGCGGGGCCGTACAGGCGGTCCTCGCCGGGCGAGATCAGCAGGTAATCTACGCGGGCCCACGAGGGCTTGCCGCCGGCGTCCCTGCGCTTCGCCGCCATCTCGAGATGCCGCTGGCTGACGAACCCGGTCTGGCCGGTCGGGTCCAGGGGGTTGTCCGCCACGTCGAAGAGCGGGTCGCGGCCGGGCGAGGCCCGGAAGTAGAGGATGGGTTTGCCTGCCTCGCGCCAATCCACGAGGCCGGACCGGACGATGAAAGGCCGGGCCGCGCTGGGGTCCAGGTACGGGCCGTAGGCCCGCGGGTTGATCGTATTGACGGGCGTCGCGCCGCCGGCGGGTCCGCCCCAGCCTTTCAGGGTCGGCCCCAGGAGGTAGTAGGCGAGCAGTCCGCTGCCCCCCGCGGCGCGGTAGGCCTCCGGCTCTTTCGTGGCGCGGCTGGGCGGATACTCGCCCCAATCCGTCTTGAACGCCTCGACCCCTTGGCCGATGCCGCGCATATCGAGCGCGAACGAGGCCTTCCTGCCCAGGCCGCATCGGTTCCAGGGAAAGACCGAGGCCAGGGCGATCAGGACCAGGATGAGGAGCCCCGCGCCAACGACGATCCGCAATCGCTGTCTTGTAGATACTTCCATGTGTGACCTCCAGGGTCTGGCGAAGACGCTGAACCCGTACGAGCCCCCACCCTAGGCCTGCGACTCGGCAAGGCCTGTCGGGTGTCTTATCAGGAACTCGGCGTGATGGGCGCGGCCGGTCTCGCGGAGGCGTTTCGTGTAGGATTCCAGCCGCCCGCGGGTGTGGAACGGGCCGCCTTCGCGCATCACGGTCCACAGGGGGTCCTCGGCCGACTCGCTCCGCGCCATCATCTCGGCGGTCCAGCGTTCCAGCAGCGCCTGGCCGCGGTCCGCCAGGGCCGTCTCCCTCCCGGCCAGGTCCTCCAATTCGTGCGGGTCGCGGCGGACGCCAAAGAGCATCCGGGCCGGATAGTTCTTCAGTCCCGTGTGGTACGTGCGGATGAAGAGGTGGTCGCCCCACCGGACCGACCGTTGGCACGACCAGCACTGCTGGCTGACGACGAGGTACTCGCGCCCCGCGGAGCGTCCCGCCCGGAGGGCCTCGGCGAACGACTGGCCGTCCCAGTGGGCCGGGACCTTGCCGCCCGCCAGGTCCACGATCGTCGCGGCCACGTCGGTCTGGTAATGCAGGGCGGTATCGACCCGCCCGCCCGCGCAGCCGGGCCACCGCAGAATGAAAGGCACCCGCGACGTGATGTGGTCGGCGACCTGGTGGTCGCCGATGACCGCGAGTTCCCCCAGGTTCTCGCCGTGATCGCTCGTGATGAGGATGGCGGTGTCGTCCAGGACGCCCGCGTCGGCCAGGGCGTTCAGGACCCGGCCGCACCACTCATCGGCGTACCGGATGCCGCAATCGTAGCCGTCGATCCACCGGCGGTAATCGTCCATCGAGGCGATCTGGCTGGGCTGGCGCGGATGCTGCGAGGGCCAGCCCATCTGGCCCGCGGGTTCCTGCGGCGAGCCGGGGCCGAAACTCGCCCACTGCCGGGCGCGGAGGTCCTCGGTGTACCACGTCTCGATCGGCGCATCGGCGAACGGGTTGCCGAACGCCTCCGGGGCGCGGTACGGCGTGTGCGGGTCCCAGACGTTCACGTGGAGGAGCCAATCCTGGCGGCGGGCGTTCCGCTCGATCCACTGGAGGGCCGTCGGCACGACCTCCTCGGCGCTCTCGGCGCCGCCCTTGCCGGTGTTATGCATCTCGCGCCAGCCCTCGCAGAACCACCAGGCGGAGTGCCGCTCGGCGAAGGGGCTCACCGAGACCGGGTAGAGGCCGCGCTCCCGCAGGCACCCGATGAAGCCGGGCCGCTGGCGGAACGAGTTGAAGCCGCGCTCGCGGCCGATGATCCGCAGGTCCGCCGCCGTCCCGCCGTGGGCCACGACGCCCGTGTGGATGCCGAACCGCCCGGTGAACATGCTGGCGCGGCTGGGCAGGCACGGGGCGTCGGAGACGTAGCAGTTCTCCAGTCGCACGCCCTCGGCGGCGATGCGGTCGAGGTTCGGCGAGGTCTTGCGCAAATATCCGTAGCAGCCGAGGTGATCCGCCCGGAGCGTGTCGATGTCGAGGTAAAGAACGCGCATGGCCCGGCCTCCCTGATGCCGAATGACGAACCGAACTGCCGTTGCGGCCCCCGGGGGTCCGCAACCTGGCAACACTCTAGATGCGGCGTCGCTGCCCTGCAACCCAAAAGACTTGACGCTTCGCGGCGTGGCCCCTACTTTACATTCGTCATTGCCTTTGCGTCATTCATTCGTCATTCGGGTTTGGGCATTCGTCATTGTCTGAGGGAGGCACAGCCATGTCCGACGTGCGGGCCGACGTCATCGCCATCGGCAACCTGGCGAAGAACAAGTATTGGAACGAGAAGGCGCCGGTCCGCAAGGAGTACGCCACGGCCGCGCTCGTCCGGTCGGGGCCGATGGTCCTCGTGGCGGACCCCGGATGGCCGGCGGAGGTCCTGCGGTCGGCCCTCTATTACCGCGCGGGCCTGGCGCCCGAGGCCGTGACGCACGTCTTCCTGACGCACTTCGACGGGGCGCACTCGGGCGGCATCGGCCTCTTCGAGAAGGCCACGTGGTGGATGTATGAAGAGGAGATCCGCTACGCCGACGCCGAATGGCCGGCCGACGCGCCGGGGCGCGACGTCCTGGACCGTCTCCAGCCGGTCCCGGACAAGTTGGCGACGGGGGTGGACCTGTATCCGACGTTCGGGCACACGCCCGGGCACGCATCGCTCCTGGTGTATGCGGCCACCTGGAGCCTCCTCCTGGCCGGCGACGCGGTCCTGACGCGAGACCACTTCGAGCACGGCGACTTGGGCGAGGGACCCTGGGACCTCCAGAAGGCCAAGGCGTCGTTCCAGGACATCGCCGAGATTGCCGATATCATCGTGCCCGGCCACGACAATCTTTTTGTGTGCCGGGGCACCGGAGGGGTGCTATAAGAGCCACGAGGAGCGACGGAGCGCGAATGGCGAGTGAAACGGCAATGGGGCAGGCATGTTGAGCGTCCTGGCCGAGTTCCCCGGGCACCTGGCGGTGATGGCCCTCCTGTTGGGTCTGTCGGCGTTTTTCTCGGCGTCGGAGACGGCCCTCTTTAACCTTTCTCGCGAGCAACTCCGCCGGCTGCGAACCTCGGCCAACCCCTTCTGTCGCCTGGCCGCACGCCTGATGGACCAGCCGCGCCGGCTGCTGGTGACCGTTCTCTTCGGCAACATGGCGGTCAACACGGCCTTCTTCGCGATGAGCGTGATGCTGAACCAGGCCGTGGCCGGTCTTCACCCGGCGTATGCGGCGCACTGGGGTTTCGTCATCACGGTCGTTGCGCCGCTGGCGGTCATCGTGTTTGGCGAAGTGACGCCGAAATGCGTGGCGGCGGTGGTGCCCCTGCGCCTGGCGGTGCTGGCGGCCATGCCGCTGAGGTTCCTTGAACACGTCGTCACGCCGGTCTGGGTGGTCCTGGGATACGTGATCGTCGAGCCGCTGGAGCGGCTGATCCGCGGCGGCCGCCGACAGGAGCCGGCCCTGGTCCGCACGGATGAACTCCGGGCCATTGTCGAGGTGGCGGCCCGCGAGGGCGTCGTCTCCCGCCAGGAGAGCGACATGCTCACCGACGTGATCGAACTGGGGAAACTCCGCGTTCGCGACGTGATGACCCCGCGCGTCGAGATCGTCGGCTGCGACGCCGTCACGCCCACGCGGCTGGTCCTCGTGATCTTCCGCCGCACGCGGCAGACCAAGATCGTCGTCTACGAGGACGAGATGGACAACGTCCTGGGCATCGTTTACGCCAAGACGGCGTTCCTGAATCCCGACCGTCCGCTGGTGGAACTCGTGCGCCCCGTCTCCTACGTGCCGGAGACCAAGCGGGTCGAAGACCTCCTGAGAAACTTCCGGGCCGAGAAGCGCCAGTTCGCCGTGGTGGTGGACGAATACGGCGGCGTGTCGGGCATCGTCGCGCTCGAGGACTGCCTGGAACAGATCGTCGGCGCGATCGAGGACGAGACGGACCAGCCCGCGGCCGACCCGGTCCAGCGGCTCGGCGAATCGGAGTACGTCCTGGCCGGGAACCTCTCGATCCGCAGTTGGGCCGACCTCTTTGACCTGGACTTGCCCGAGGGCGGCGGGCTGTACACGACGCTGGCGGGCTTCGTGACGTCGCTGCTGGGCCGGATGCCCGGCCCGGGCGACTCCGTCCGCTGGCGGAACCTGGAGTTCACCGTCGAGAAGGTGCGGAACCGGCGCGTGACGCGCGTGCGCGTCCGGCTGCTGGAGGAGTCCGCCGCGCCGGCCGGCGCCGAAGCGTCGGCTTCCTCGAGAGAAGGTGGCGAGTGATGGACCGTTTCCTGGACCTGGCGGGGCGGTACGGGCCGTACCTGGCGGCGCTGGCGGGCCTCCTGATGGCCGCGCTCGCCAACGGCCTGGAGACCGGCCTGTACCGCCTGAATCGGATCCGGCTGCGCCTGCGGGCCGACGCCGGGGAGCGCCCCGCGAGGACGCTCCTGGCGCTCCTGGCGGACCTGCGCGGCCTCATCATCATCTGCCTCATCAGTTGTAATGTGGGGATGTACATTACCACGGTCGTGGTGACGATGGTGATGGCGGCCGCCGCGGCGCCCGAAGAGGCCGTCAAGGTCGAGATCCTGGCGACCGCCGTGCTGACGCCCATCTTCTTCGTGTTCGCCGACGTCCTGCCGAAGAGCCTCTTCGCCTACGAGGCCGACCGCTGGACGTACCCCCTGGCGGGCCCGCTGCGGGCGGCGCGGGCGCTCCTGGGCGGCATCGGGCTGGTGCCCGCGCTCAAGGGCATCAGCAACCTGGTCCTCCGGATCACCCGCCGGCCGGAGGGGGAGGCCGTGAACCCGTTCAGTCCGCGCCAGTTGCTGCGGGCGCTCCTCCAGGAAGGCGCCGCCGACGGCGTCATCACGCGGTACCAGGATGAACTCGTCGAGAAGGTCCTGGCCCTGCGGGAGAAGCGGGTCCGCGACGCGATGATCCCGCTGGCCCGGGTGGCGGCTATCCCGGCCGACATCACCCGCGAGAAGTTCATCGAGGAACTCCGCCGGTACTCGTACACCCGGCTGCCGGTCTACGAGGGGGCGCGGGAGGCGATCGTCGGCATCATCCGCATCAATGATGTGCTGGCGGCCGAGAACGGCGCCCTCGACATCCGCACCGTCATGAGCCGCGAGTTTGTCGCGGTGCCGCCCGACATGCCCGTCGGACAGGCCATATTCCGGATGCGCAAAGCCCGCGCGGCCCTGGCGGTCGTCCAGGATTTCAGGGGCCGCGCCGTCGGCATCATCACCCTCAAGGATCTCGTCGAGGAAATTGTGGGCGAACTCGCCATCGGGTAGGCCGTTTTTGTTTTGAGACCGTCGCCGGCCGCGCTATAATCCCGTCCCGCCTTCGCGAGGAGAGGATCGGATGGTCAAGCCATGGACGGCACTGGCCGTCCTCGTCTCATGGACCGTGCTGGCAGGACCTGCGCCGGCCGTTGCGGGCCAGGCCCCGGCACCCGCGGCCCCGGCCGAGCCGCCTCCGGCCGTGGAGCCCCCGGACGAACTGCGGACGCTCAACCTGACCGATCTCCAGCGCCGCGTCCTCGAGCAGGTCTTCCGCCGCCATGCGTTCGAGACCCCGGCCCCGGCTGCCGCCGGCGCCCCGTTCGCCGTCAAGGTCGAGCCGACCGCGCCCGGCGGCCTGTATCGGTTGGGGCCCGGCGGAGACCTGCCCGCCCGCCTCACGGTCACCGTGCGATCGCTCGCGTCGCCGGCACCCAT
>Ga0315282_10017107_pt1 | contig 10510 bp, 8 predicted proteins | sample YL17G07_20_MG_FD_203693 | JGI IMG/M metagenome (GOLD analysis project Ga0315282, IMG submission 203693) | Sediment microbial communities from Yellowstone Lake, YNP, Wyoming, USA - YL17G07_20 | ecosystem: Environmental > Aquatic > Freshwater > Lake > Sediment | place: USA: Wyoming | collected... | reverse complement strand
TTCTCCGACAGGTCGAACGCCTCGCGGGTCATATCGTAGGCTTCCTGGTGGTCGGCGGGTTCAAAGCAGAAGATCTGGGCGAACTGGGCGTAGAACCGGCTGTCCTGCTCGTTCTGGGAGCTATGCATGCTCGGGTCGTCGGCCACGACGACAAGGAACCCGCCGTTGGCTCCCGTGAGCGAAGCGCTCATAAAGGGGTCGGCGGCCACATTCAAGCCGACATGCTTCATCGAAACCAAGGCCCGTTTCCCGGCAAAGGAAACGCCGAGAGCCTCTTCGAAAGCCGTCTTTTCGTTGACCGACCAGGAGGCGATGAACGCCTTCGTCTTTTGCCCGACTTTGATCAGATATTCCATGATCTCCGAGGCGGGTGTGCCGGGATACGAGTACCCGGCCGTCAGACCGGCATGGACGGCGCCGAGCGCCACGGCCTCATCACCGAGCAAAATTTCTTTGTCCACGCGCTCATCCTTCTCCGGGATCAAGCCCTCGCCTTTCCCAAATCCCCTCCCCCGTCTTTCACTCCCGGAATTCCCGGCCTTTCTTTGTGAAACGTGTCCAGCTTGACCCCATTCATAGGAAAAGAAACGCTAGGATACAACCTCGGGAAAAAAGAGTCAAGACGGCTCTATTCCAACTATTTCGATAATTCCTATAAATTTATGTTGAAATATTTTTTTCTATGGTTTAAGATGAAGCCAGTCAATGGCTTCATCGGCCATTTCAGAAAAGGAGAACGGCATGATCAAGCTTTCAACCAAAGGACGTTACGGGACCCGGCTCATGGTCAATCTCGCCCGCCATTATAAAAACAGTAACAAAGCTGTCATCCTGAAAAATGTGGCCGAGGAAGAGGGCATTTCCATCCGGTACTTGGAACAGATCATCATCCCCCTCAAGATCAACAAGCTCGTTAAGAGCATCCGCGGCGCCGGCGGCGGCTACACCCTGGCCCGGAAGGCGTCCGAAATCAAGCTCTGCGAGATCCTCCAGGCCCTCGAAGGCTCCTGCAGCCTGGTCGAATGTCTCGAGGACGAGTCCTTCTGCGAAAAGATCAAAACCTGCGGCACCTACGAGATCTGGAAAGGAGCCACCGACCTCTTGAAGAATTACTTCGAACGGCTGACGCTCCAGGACGTCTTGGATATCAGCGACAAGAAGGTTGCAGCCGCCAAGAAAAAAGGCAAGTCCAAGTAGCGCGGCCGGCCGCCGGCCGAACCTCCCCGGACCTGTTTCTCCCGGTTACCCCAGATTCATTTTCTTGAGCTTATACCGCAAGGTGTCACGGCTGATTCCCAACAAACGGGCCGCCTCGGATTTGTTTCCGCGAGCCTGCCGGAGGGCCTGGACGACCATCTTCTTTTCCGCTTCCGGAAGCGAAAGGCTCCCGGCTGAAGGCGCGTCGGACGACGGCGGGGACGCGGATGAGGCGGGCTCATTGAGCCGGATGGGCAGGTATTGAGGGGATATGAAGGCATCCTCCTCGAAGATCATCGCTCTCTCGATGGCATTTTTCAACTCCCGGACATTCCCCGGCCAGGCGTAATGGAGAAAGAGCTTTTCCGCGCTCTTCTTCAGGCCTTGAATATTCTTGTTGAATTTTTTGTTGTAATGGACGATGAAATACCCGGCCAGGGGGAGGATGTCGTCCTTCCGCTCGCTCAGGGAAGGAAGATTAACGGGACAGACATTCAAGCGGTAAAACAGGTCTTTCCGGAATTTCTCTTCCCGGCAGAGCCGCTCAAGGTCCTGGTTGGTGGCAGTGATCACCCGGAGGTCGACGTCGATGTCCCTGAGCCCTCCGACCCGCTTGAACGTGTTCGTCTCGAGGAACCGGAGGAGCTTGGCCTGGAGAGGCAGGCTCAGGCTGCTGATTTCGTCCAAGAACAACGTGCCTTCGTCGGCCAGTTCGACCAGTCCCCTTTTTTGATGTTTCGCGTCAGTGAACGCCCCTTTCTCATAGCCGAAGAGCTCGCTCTCGAGCAGGTTCTCCGGAATGGCGGAGCAATTGATGGCAAGAAAAAGAGCTTCCCGGCGACGGCTCCAATGATGGATCGTCTGGGCGATGAGGTCTTTCCCCGTCCCGCTTTCCCCCTGGAGCAAGACGATCGAGGCTTCGCTCTCGGCGATCTTCCTGACCATGCCCAAGAGCTGGACCATGACGGGCGTCTGCCCGATGATCCGATCGGGAACGAATTTTTTCTGCTCGATCTCCCGGTAGGCGGCGATCTTCTTCTTCAGCGCGGCGGCCTCCAGGGCATGGCGGATCGTGTTCTGGAGTTTCGCGTCCTCGAGGGGCTTGGCAATGAAATCATAGGCCCCCCGGCGCATGGCCGTCACCACGTCCTCGATCACGCCGAACGCTGTGATCATGACGACGGGAAGGTCAGGCCAACTCTTGCGGAGCTCCTCCAGGATGTCCGTCCCCTTCGCGTCCGGAAGCTTCATGTCCAGGAGAACGAGATCCGGAGCGAGATCCTGCGCCGCGCGAAGCCCGGCCGCGCCCGTCTCCGCCTCGCTGACGTCATAGGCCAGGGCCTCCAGTTTCTGCCGGAGCGACCAGCGGATCAACCGGTCATCATCAATGATCAAGATTCTCGTTCGACGCATGGTCATTCACTCGGCCGGGACGGCGGGAGGCGGAGGATAAAAGTCGTTCCCTTCCCTTCCCGGCTCCGGACGGAAATCGTGCCGTGGTGAGCGTCGATGATTTTTTTCGAGATCGAGAGCCCCAGCCCTGTTCCTTCCTTTTTCGTCGAAAAAAACGGGTTGAAAATTTGAGGCAAATGCTGGTCTTTGATGCCGCATCCTTCATCGGCCAGGATAATGGATAAAGAGTTATTCGGAAGGACCTTCAGAACAATCAAGATATTGCCTTTTTCCCCGATGGCGGAGATGCTGTTGAGGAGGAGATTCAGGATCACCTCCTGCATGCGGTCCCCGTCCAGGCAGACCAGGACGTCATGGTTGAGGGGCTGAAAATGAAACTTGACGTCTTTGCCGTTCACCTGTGTTTTCGCCAGCCGGATGGCATTCTCGACGAAAAGATTGGGCGGGACAAGGCTGAAATGGAAAGGCTTGGGACGGGCGTAGCTCAGAAAGTCCTGGACGACGGCGATGATCTTGTCGATCTGGACCAGGATTTCCTGGAAGATCTCTTTTTGGGGGTCCGAGGCCGCCGTTTTCTGGCTGATGATCTCCAGGGCGCCTTTCATCCCGGACAGAGGATTTTTTACCTCATGGGCCAGCCCGGCGGCCAGTTCCCCGAACGCGGCCAGATGCTCGGCTTTTTCGATCCTCTGGTTGTATAAATCCTCGATTTTCCGGTTGGCATCCGTGAGGTTCTCGACCATGACATTGAAACTCTTCGTCAACGTCCCGATCTCGTCCTCTTTCGACGCGTCCAGGCGGACCGTCAGGTCGCCTTCCTGCATCCTCTTCATCCGGTCCTTCAAGGAGGAGATCGGGCGGTTGATCAGCCTTTCGAAGAGCCTCAAGATAATGAAGGTCAGCAGCGACAGCGTGAGGGCGGCGAGGCCGATCCCTTTCCACTGGCTTGCCCGGAGCAAAGAAGCCGCCTCTCCGTAATCGAGCTTCACTTCCATCAGGCCGTTGTATTTGTTCTGGGGAGAATGGCAGCCGAAGCATTCGGTCTTGTTCTCCACGAGCATCAGGCTCTGGATGGTGTGATCGGTCTTTGAGAAAAGGGTCCGCTGTGGGGTTTCCCGGGACAGCATGTCCTGGATGATCCGGAGCTCGCCGGGCGGAAGCGTCGCCGCGGCCTCTTCCGGCTGGGTCGAGGCGAAGATCCGGCCTCCGGGAGCCAGGATGCGGATCCTTTTGATGGCGGAGGTCATCCCGCCGAGTTCGTGGATCTTGGCCTGGGTGTCCTCGATGCGGCCGCATTTTTTCAGCAGGAAGACGCTGCTCTTGATCACCGACCCCACGAGCTCGGCTTTCTGCTGGCTCATCGCGTAAATGACGTTCCTTTGCGTGCTGACATACACGAAGGTCAAGATGACGGCCGAGATGCCTCCCAGGGCGACAACGTGGAGGATGACCTTGTTTTTCAGCGTCCAGTGTCGGATTCTCATAACCCTATAATACCGATAGTTATTATATAATTAAGGAAGGAAATTATCCACCAAGAAGGGGGCAAGAATCAAGCCAAAAAAAAGGCGGCATCTCAGGATGCCGCCCTCTGAAGAATCAGGGTCAGGAGGATCAAACCCCTAGCGCCATGTGTAAATCCCGATATTCCCCCCTAAATGCTGGATGGAATCCACCAGGAGCTGGGCGATGTAGAGGCCGTTGTGGATGAAGCCGTGGGGCTCTTTCTTGCTCATATGGAGATTGTACGCCGCCCTGAGCCCTTTAGCTTCGAAAGAATATCTGTTCGTGCTCGCTGTCTCATTGGGGTCCACGATCCCATTGCCGTTGAGATCCTTGAACCAATAAGGATTGGTATTGGGGTCATAGGCCGCTGGACTGCCCAGGCTGGCCGTATAGATGCGCACCTGGGCATACAAAGCATCCTCGAGGCCCGCAATCTCGTCCTTGAGCGATTCCTTTACGTTGCCGTCGGCGTCGTAGTCGGGAATGTTGCCCGGCCGAATCTCTTCGAAATCGAACTTTTCCGGGTCAGCGCCCTTGAAGGTCTGGGAGATGTCGTTACCGTGGCAGGGGACGCAATTCTCTTTCAAAGGCTCGGCGATGTTATGGGTCCGCATCGTCCAATGATGTTCTTCTTCGACGACCATGGAGCTCATGTGACATTGGACGCAGGTATTAAACCGGCCGTTATGATTGGCGAAGGGCTGGCGGCTGGCGTAGGTCTTGCCGGAGAACTCATAGCCGCCTTTCACCTCGGTGCCGAGAAAAATGGCCGCTGAGGGGAAGTAATGGATGTTGACGAAATTGAAGGGACCGCCGGGCTTCGCAGCGATGGTCGCATCGACGGTGGATTTGGCCTGGCGGCCCTGATGGCAGACCAGGCACAAGTTGCTCGAGTCGCCCAAGCTCGCGGCCAAGCCCGAGGGGAAGGACACAACAGAGGCTGTTCGCAGCGCCGGAGGGGCGATGTGGCAGGTTGTGCAGAGCATGCCGTTGGAGATCGGCTCGGCTTGGGTTATTCCATTTTCCAGATAATAGGCGAGGCCCGTGGCCGAATGGCACCTGGAGCAGGAAGCGGGAACCTGGCCCGAGTCATCCCAATCCCGGAAGGGCATGCCCGAACCGTCGAAATGGCCCTCGTCGCCCCGGCTCATCTCGCTCAGGTCGGTGGGAACGGCCAGCCTCACGTTGAGGTCCTCGATCGAGTCGTAGAGGAGCTCGATAATGTATTTTCCGTTATGGGCGTAGTTGTTCGGGTCTTTCTTGGCGACCTGGTAGTTGTAGGCAGCCTTCAGGAGCCGGACCGAAAAGGCATTGTAACTGGTCGTGTCGTCCACATCGACGACGCCGTTACCGTTGTTGTCGAAAAACCAGTAGGGACTCGTGTCCGGATTGTAAATGATCGGCCTGCCGAGAACGGTCGCGGCATATCCTTGGATCGTCGTCATGGCCTTGTCCATGATGTCCTGAATCTCGTAGAACATGCCTTCGGTGATGTCCCCGTCGCCGTCATAATCGACCTGGGAGCCCACATAACGGATATCCTTGGGATCCCTGACGCCGAGGTGGCAGGTATTGCAGGCATTGAGATTCACCTGAAGAGAGTGCGGGTTATGGCAGGTGTTGCAGGCGTTATAGCCGGTGATATGGGCGAAGCGGGCATCGTAGCCGTGGCCCGCGTACTCGTAGCCGCCCTTGACAAAGGTGCCGAACTGGGTCGCCGCGGCGGCGAAGTAGTGGATGTTCGAGAAGCTGAGCTTGCTGCTGGAGGTGTCGTCGTTCGGCACGCCGGAGCCCGCGATCTTGGCGTCGATGGTGATCTTAGACGCCCGTCCCTGGTGACATTCCATGCAGAGCCCTTCTGGCCCGAGGTCGTTGATCGTCGCGCTTGAGGGGAAGGTTACGGACGGATGGCTGCGGAGAATACCTCGCTCTTTATCCGTATGACAGGCATCGCACTCGACGGTCGTCCCGATCGGCTCGCTCTTATCGGTGATGCCGTTCAGAAAATCCTTGAATCCGGGGGTGCTGTGGCACTTCGCACACGAGGAGGGAATCGACCCTTCTGCATCCCAGTGCTTGAAGGGCTCGCCGGTTTTATCCGCGTGTCCGGACGTTTTCCATAGACGTTCCGCTTTCTCCTTTTTGGAAGCGACGCTGGCAGCGCCCTTGGCGCTGGGGAAGGCCAAGAACACGGCGGCAATGGCGAGTAAAGCGAAAAGGCTTAGAATTTGCGGTTTTTTTATCATCTCATCCTCCTCTCTTCTTTCATCATTCCCAGCGGTAGCCGAAGGAGAATTCCAGGATATTGGTTTTGTAGTCGTTGTCTCCGGAATCTTTCTCTTTAAAGTTGACATAGCGGTAGCCGATCTGGCCGATAAACCCGCCGGCGAACGTATATTCCAAATATCCTTTCAACATGGTCCGCCCGATCGGCCAGAAGCCCGAGTTCGTGTAGCTATTGGCGTAGGCGCCGATCTTCCAGCTCTTGTCCAGGGTATAAGCGAACGAAGCATCCACCAAAGTGGACTTTCCTTTGTAATGAATTTTCCAGGGGAATGTGCCGGCCGGGCCTGTCCAGTAGGGGTTGAAGGCGACCAGGCGGTCCGAATCGTTCTTGACGTCGATATAGGTATAGCCGACAAACGCGTGGATATTGGCCGCGGCATATCCCAAGCGCAAGTTGAACTGGTTGTTCGACGATGTCCAGAGGTCGGAGAAATCGTCTTCGGCATAAATGATCCGGAAATTAGTCCCGCCTTCAACTTTGTTCTTGGTCTTGGCCATGAGGTAGATCGCCGAGACGCTGAAGCCCTTCAGTTGATAACGGGCCGTGACGCGGAAGCGGTCGAAAAGGGTGGGCGAGATGAGGGTGAAGGGATCGTCATAGTTACCGTGCTGATAGTCCAAGGTCAGTTTGAAGTTCTTGCGGTCCCATTTCAGGCTTCCGAACAGGCCGTTTCTGACGGTCTCCTCTTCATACGTCGCGGTCTCCAGGTTTTTGAGCTTTCTCTGCTCGTTGCGATAGCCCGCGGTCAGGGCGAAACGGGGGGTAAGCTGGTACTGGAGGCCGGCCTCGAGGCCCAAGGTATTGAACCCGAAATCGGTCGGCTCTGGCTCATTATTGATCGTGAACGTCCCCTCCTGCCCGAATTTGTTGTAGCGCACAGCGCTGATAACGGCCAATTTATCAAAAAGAAGGTAGGTCAGGTCAAGATCGTAGAGCTGGATCTCACGGCTGAATTTGCCCTGGCCGGCGTCGGCATAGGCAAAGCTCCGGCTGAGATCATCTGTCCCGCTCGCTTCTTCTGAATAGGTCAGGTTAGTCTTCTGCTTGCTGAGCTGGCCGGAGCCGCGGACAAGGAGGTTGTCGAAGGGCCGGGCATTGAAACGGAAGGTCGAAACGTTGGTCTTGAAATCGTAGGGTTGGTCCAGCTGGAAGGAGGACAACGACGAGGGGGAGGAGGCGCCGGGGCCGCCATCGGCATAGCCGGGCAGGAAGAGGCTGTTTGTGTTCTCGTAATCCTGGATTCGTTGCTCGAAGACCAGGGAATACCGGTTGACGTGGAGGTTCACGCCGACAGCCACCTCAGTGAGCTTTTCCGAGAGCGGTTTGTCGGTCTCGACTTCGAGCCCGTTGATGTCGAATGTCGTGTGGCTATCGCCGGACTTGGCATAGCGGTCAAAATTCAGATAGACATTGAGGGCCTTGCTCAGGGTCAGGTTGAACAGCCCGCTGTCTCGGATCCGGCTAAAATTGAAGCTGTTGGAGTCGAAGAGCTCGCGGAGTCCGACCTGATGCAGGTCCTCGTAAAAATATTCGGATTTCTTCCGCTCATACTGGAATTTATAGGTCCCGTATTTCTGGATGGACAAGCTGAATGTCTCAAAGGGATCGCCGCCGAAGTTGGTGACATTCATATCGATCCGGTCGAAAAGCTTCTTGAGGTTGTCCGGGGCAAGGTAGGTGAGGTTGAAATTGAAAAGCCGGACGCCCTTTTCCAGATTGATATGTTCCCTGTATTTGGCGTAGGCGCCGCTGGTGTCGACCGCGCGGTATCCGAACATGAAATTGCCGTAAAAGCTCTTCTCCTTGTCCTCCCCCCGAAGCGCCAGCGCTTGGGAGAAGACCAGGACGGCGAGCAGGGCTGAGACGAGGATGGTCGTTTTTCTCATCTCTATTCTCCTTTACTTGAGGAAAATCCGGCTGAGGTTCGAGCCGTGGATCGTGGAGTGGCAGGACGTGCAATTGGTGGTCTTCTCGCCGAAGCGGCTGTGCCACTGGGGCGCGAAGGTGTGGCAGCTGAAGCACAGGTCGGCCGGGCTTTGGTAGGTCAGCATGTGACGGTTGGGAGAGCCGTGGGAATCATGGCAGATGGTGCAGCCCTCGACCCGGGAGGAGCCGTGCTCGTAGAGAAAAGGTCCGCCCTTGTCCGTGTGGCACTTCAGGCAGGCTTCCTGCTTGAATCCGCCGAGCCGTTCTCTCGTCGCCGGCTCATGGGGATTATGGCAGGTGGTGCAGTCGAGGATTCCTTCCTCCAGCCGATGACGTTCGTTCAGGTTGAACTTGGCGAAGACGTCCTCATGGCAGGCCGAGCACGTTTTCGTCGGGCTGGCCTTCAATAGGTTCGGGTTCGTCTTGGTCGCATGCACGAAGTGGCAGGTCGTGCAATCCAGGGCGGCCTTGCCATGGGGGCCGGCCATGAACCTGGAACTGCTCTCGGCGTGGCATTTCAGGCATGTTTTGGACTTCTGCGCGGGGAGGTCTGTCGACTTGAAGGCGAAGATATTCGATCCGCCGCCTTCCTGGATATGCTTTTCAGATCCGGAATGGCATGACGTGCAGCTGGCCTCTCTGATCGCTGCGTGGGGTTTATCGAAAAAGCCCTTGACAATGTCTTCATGACAGCTTCCGCATGTGTCGGTGTCCTTGGCGGTCTGGACGATGGGTTTCGCGGCCGAAAGAAATCCGGCCACACACAGGGCCAATCCTAGGAGTCCTGTCAGCCTGAGGGAAAATACGATCGCCTTTCTTTGTTTTTTCGCTGGCAACTCAAACCTCCTTCGATTCGGGTGTAGCAGTTATATCAATTTTGGCCTCGACGCCGGCTCCCCTTTTTCGTTCAGGGGAATTCCGGAGTTCTGGGCGAATAATTCTTTTCATCGGCCGCCGCCTCCCGTCATGGCGCCCAACGCCTTTTTGGCCGACGATTTGATATCTTCGGAAGCGAAGGGCTTTTCAAGGATCAGAAATGTCTTGAAATCGGCCAGCGTTTTCTCCGCCTGATCCTTGGCCAACGCCGTCAGGACGATGACGCTCGAGCCTTTTTGTTTTGACAGCATCCGGCCGTAAAATGCCTTCGCCTGTTCGCCACAGATTTCCAGTTCCGTGATAATCAAGGCATAATTCCTCGTTTCCGCAAGCCTCAAAGCTTCGTCGGCGGTGGCGGCGGTATCGACCTCATACCCTTCCTCCGAAAGGAGCTGTTTCAGCGACCACCGGATCAGCTTCTCGTCATCCAAAACTAGAACTCGAGGCATAATAGATCTTCCTAGTCGCCTTTTCAAAGCAGGTTTCATGCCAAGATCTAACGATAAATTTCTATCCGAATAACCTATTGAAAATAATAGTTATATATAGTAGCACAAATAAATTTTTCTGGCCAGAAAAAATGGGTGAAATCACCAAGGAATGGGTGAAATGACCCACCCGTTTCCATTGCGAACTATGTTAAACATTTCTGGCTCTGACCGAGAGAATGGGAGAACATGATCGGCAATCTGGCGGTTCTATTTTTGACTTTTCCTCTCCGGATAATATAGAATTTCTTCAGCTAAAAGAGAAGGGAAAATTCGCCGAAAAAACGCATGATTCCAGTCCTCCTGAGCGTTCTCCTATCAGCCTCAGGCGCGTCCGCCGCCCCCTTCCCCGATCCGTTCACGTTCCACAACGGGCCGGCTGAGATCAAGACGGCAGGCTCCGGGCTCCGAAAGAAAATTTAAAAAAGTGGTTGCCTATTAACCTAGAATTCCTATATTATTTGTAGTCTTTAGCGGGCCGGTCCGCGGCGACGGAAAGGAATGATTCGAAATGAAGCGATTCATAAAGTTTTTCACTTCCATCAAGCTGGCCATCGTGCTCTTGATCATCCTGGCCATCATTTCGATCCTCGGCACGTTCATCCCCCAGGGACGAAGCCTCGAAGAATACGTGGCCCGCTACGGTCGGCTTTCGGGGCCGTTCATCCGCCTCGGGCTTACGGGCCTTTATCATTCAGTCTGGTACCTCGGCCTGCTCGGGCTCTTCGCCCTCAACATCATTATCTGCACGCTGACCCGCCTCACGCCCAAGCTCCGGCGCGCGCTCAAACCCCACCTCGCCGCCGACCCGACAAGC
>Ga0315282_10017105_pt1 | contig 10514 bp, 7 predicted proteins | sample YL17G07_20_MG_FD_203693 | JGI IMG/M metagenome (GOLD analysis project Ga0315282, IMG submission 203693) | Sediment microbial communities from Yellowstone Lake, YNP, Wyoming, USA - YL17G07_20 | ecosystem: Environmental > Aquatic > Freshwater > Lake > Sediment | place: USA: Wyoming | collected... | reverse complement strand
GCGCCGGAGACGTGACGGGCGCAACGCCCGTGCTGATAGGACCGCCCTCTCCGAAAGGGAACACGCACGGGCGCCCGCCACGCCCGTCTTCGCCGCAGGTGGAGGTGGGCATTCCTTCTCGCCGCCGGCGCGCAGCCCCGCAACCAGAGGTCTCCAGAGAGCACACATGGCAACCTCCGATTCTTCGATGCCGAAGGAATCCCGCGCGCGCGGCGGGATGTACGAGCAGGTCGTACGCAGACCGGTAGCAGCGATCATGGTCACCTGCCTCGTGGTCGTCTTCGGCCTGGTGAGCTATCAGCGCCTTACCCTGACGCTCATGCCGGACATCTCCTACCCGACGATCACCGTTCGCACGGAGTATCCCGGTGCCGCGCCCGAAGAGGTCGAGACGGTCGTCAGCCGCCCGATGGAACAGGCGCTCAGCGTTGTGAGCCATCTGGTGCGCATCTCGAGCGTTTCCCGTGCCGAGCTCTCGGATGTCATTCTGGAGTTCGCCTGGGGCACGGACATGACCGAGGCCACGCAGGATGCGCGCGAGAAGCTCGAACGGGTCTACTTTCAGGACGATGCCGTCAAGCGTCCTCTCATCCTCCGGTACGACCCTTCCCTCGACCCGATCATGCGGATCGCCCTGTGGGGCGATGCCGACCTGTTCACCCTTCGGCGCATTGCGGAGTACGATGTGAAGCGGGCGCTCGAATCGCTTGACGGGGTGGCTGCCGTCCGCGTTCGGGGTGGGTTGGAGCAGGAGATCCTCGTCGAGGTGAGCGAACAGAAGCTCGCGCTGCTGGGCATGGATATCGGACGAATCGTGAGCAGGCTCGCCCAGGAGAACGTCAACCTCGCCAGCGGCGAACTCCGCGAGGGTCTTACCGAATACATGGTGCGCACCCTCAACGAGTTCCGCACCCTCGACGAGATGCGGGACCTTGTCGTCGGTGAGCGAAACGGTGTGCCGATCAGGCTTTCCGACATCGCCACGGTCAGGAGCAGCAACAGGGAGCGCGAGGTCATCACGCGCATGGGGAACACGGAGAGCGTCGAGATCGAACTCTTCAAGGAGGGCGATGCGAACATCGTCACGGTCGCCCAGCGCGTCCGGAATCGCCTGTTCGGGACGAAAGAGCAGCGCGAATACGTGGCGATGATGGAGAGCAAGGCGAAACAGGATTCCCTCGCCGCGGCGAAGGACACGACCGGTGCCGCTCGAAGAGCACTTCCAGCCCCGCCGAATCAGGCGATGCTGAACTTCGTCGCGCGCCAGCTACCGCCGGGGGTGCATCTGGAAATGGTGAGCGACCAGTCCACGTTCATCCAGGCATCGTTGGGCGAGGTGACAACCACGGCGCTGCTCGGCGGATTCCTCGCGGTGGTCATACTCTATCTGTTCCTGCGGAACCTGCCGAACACGCTCATCGTGGCGCTTTCGATCCCGATCAGCATCATCGCGACCTTCGCGGCGATGTACCTCGGCCATGTCTCGCTCAACATCATGTCCCTCGGTGGGCTGGCCCTCGGCGTCGGGATGCTCGTCGACAACTCGATCGTGGTGCTGGAGAGCATCTTCCGTTGCCGGGAAGAGGGAGACGGCATCGTTGAGGGGGCGGTGCGCGGCACGAGGGAGGTGGGCGGGGCGGTGACGTCGTCAACGCTCACGACGATTGCGGTATTCCTTCCCATCGTGTTCGTCGAGGGGATCGCCGGGCAGGTCTTCGGTGACCTGTCGCTCGCCGTGGTTTTTTCGCTGCTTGCCTCGCTCGCCGTAGCCCTCTGGCTCATCCCGATGCTCGCCTCCCGGCGGCTCTCTCCCGGATCGGCGAGCGCGGATCTCGTCGAGCGTCTGCGGGGGTCGCACATCGTGAGGCTGTGGACCTTTGGCTCTATCAGGCGGCTCAGCGACCGATTCAAGGGCGCGCAGAGCACGGGGGAGAGGTCGAAGGTCGTTGCGCTCCTGATCGGACATGTCCCGCTCGTGATTGTCGAGGTGCTCCTCCGTGCGCTCGCGACCCTGGCGGTGCTCCTGCTTGTCGTCCTGCGGGGTGTCCTGGCTGCCGTCCTGCCGCTGTGCTGGCCGTTCGCCGCGCCGCTCTGGCGGTGGCGGAGGCCCGACGAATCGTACGCGGCCTTCTGCGCGCGCACGTTCAAAGCGGAGGCGTGGTGGCGGTTCGGGGCGCTGACGGGGCGCGTCTGGCCGCCGTTGCTCTCCTACGACGCGCCGGAGTTGCTCCCCACGGGCATGGGGAAGGCGTGGAGCTGGTTCTGGAAGGGCGCGTGGTGGATGCGCCTCCTGAAGGCGATCCCCGGCTTGCTGCGGGCTGTGCTCGTCCTCGTTCTGTTCCTGGCCAGTGCCGTGTTTGCCCTCGTGGGGAAGGCGCTGCTTGTCGCGGCGCTCCTCGTCACGCTCCTCGCCATCGGTGCGCTGGCGCTGCTCGGCATCATGCTACTGCCGATCTTCGTCGTCTTGAGCGCGGGGTTCGATGTGGGATACCGCTGGCTCGCCAGTGTCTATCCCCGGGTGATCGGATGGGCGCTCCAGAGCCACGGCGCGCGCGACAACCGCGTCATCGTCATCGTCTCGGCTCTTGCGGCGTTTGTCCTTTCCGTGTTCATCCTGTTGCCCCGCATCGGCAAGGAACTCATCCCGCAGGTGCATCAGGGGGAGTTCTACGTTGACGTGAAGATGTCGGTGGGGACTCCCCTCGAGGCGACGAACCGGGTGGTCGAGCGCATCGAAGAGACGGCGCGTCAGATTCCCGGCGTTCAGATGGTGGCCGCACGTGTCGGGGTGGAGAAGACGGCAGTGACCGGAACCGGTGAAGGGGAAAACACCGGGCGCGTGACGGTGACCCTGTCCGCGAAGAGCGACCTTGGCGATGAAGAAGCACGCGTCATGGATGCGTTGCGCCGAAAGCTTGAGGAGTTCCGCAACATCGAGGCGATGATGGCGCTCCCCGTGCTCTTCACGTTTAAGACTCCCGTGGAAGTGGAGATCAAAGGCTTCAACCTCGGCAAGCTCAAGGCCCTGAGCCAACAAGCGCGCGACCGGCTCGCCGTGATCCCCGGCTTTGAGGACGTGGAATCGAACATCCAGCCCGGAAACCCGGAGGTCAAGATCGCCTACGACCGACGACGCCTCGCCGAACTCGGCCTCACCCCGCACGACGTCGCGACGCTCATCCGCACCAAGGTGCTCGGTTCGGTTGCCACCCGCTTCCGTGACGAGAGCATAGGGGACGGCGAGGAACGGCGGGTTGATGTGCGGGTGCAGCTGGATCGCCAGGACAAGGCCTTCATCAGCGACCTTCGCACCATGGTGATCAACCCCGGACAGCCAGTTCCGCTCCAGCTTGCAGCGGTCGCCGACGTCGAGATCGTCGAAGGGCCGAGCGAAATCCGACGGATCGGCCAGCAGCGCGTTGCCGTCGTGAGCGCCAACCTGAACGGCATCGACCTCGGGGCGGCGACGCGGGAGATCTACGGGGCACTGAACGGACTGGACTGGCCGGAGGACATCAGCTATGTCATCGGTGGCCAGAACATGGAGATGGAGCGCAGCCTGAACAGCCTCTACTTCGCTCTTGCTCTCGCGCTGTTCCTCGTGTACGTCGTGATGGCGTCGCAGTTCGAGTCGTTCCTCCATCCGTTCGTCATCATGTTTACCATTCCGTTCGCGCTCACCGGGGTGATCCTCGTCCTGTGGGCTTTCAGCGTGCCGCTCAGCGTCGTCGTGTTCCTCGGCATCATCGTTCTGGCAGGGATTGTGGTGAACAACGCCATCGTGCTCGTGGATTACGTGAATCAGCTCCGCCGCCGCGGGATGTCGAAGACCGATGCCCTCATACAGGCGGGAAGCGTCCGGCTGCGCCCGATCCTCATGACCACGACGACGACCGTGCTCGGCCTCATCCCGATGGCGCTCGGTCTCGGCGAAGGCGCGGAGATCCGCACACCGATGGCGATCACCGTCATCGCCGGTCTCACCTCCAGCACCATCCTCACCCTCGTCGTGATCCCGACGGTGTACTCCGTCTTCGACCGGCGCACGTAAGGCGCTTTCTTCTCTTCGTGTGAGAAGCAGGTTATCAGGATTGGGACGGGGCGCGGGATCGCTGCCTATGAGCTCTCACACCCTCCGAGGCGGCGCGCGCGGAAGCTGGACTCATCCCCCTGGACATCTCCGGGTACGCCTGGTCCGCCCGCTCTGGACTCTCGCTTGGTTCCTGAGGCCCTCGGCAGCATCTTAAAGAGCATGATCCCGGGCACGGCGCGCCCCGATGAGACGAACGCCGCATCTGCGCCCGCTCCGGCCCTTCCATCCCGAAGCCCCACAGGGAATCCCGATGACCGCTCCCTGACCGATCACGTTCGTCGCTGGCCGTAACTGGCCTCACGTGTGGCTCGACGAGCTGCGCGAGGCTGCGCCCGGCTCGGCCATCATCCAGACGCAGGCGTACGAGGACGTTGACCTGAACGCCATCGACGCGGTATACGGTGGCGTGAGGAAGGACCTGTTCGTCAGGCTGCCGAACCTGAAGTGGGTCCAGACCTCGTCGGCGGGCGTCGAAGGCGTGCTCTATCCGGAGATGGTGGAAAGCCCGGTCGTCATCACGAACTGCAGGGGGCTGTTCAGCATCTTCATCGCGGAGCTGGCGATGGCGCACCTGCTGGCGCTCACCTCCCAACTGCTCGCCGCCGCCGTCAGGCCGGATCGGAAGACGTGGCTTTACAAGCCGCTTCGAGCGGTCGAGCTCTACGGTATGACGGCGGTAGTCATCGGTCTCGGAGGGATCGGGTCGGAGGTTGCGGCCCGGTGCAACGCGTTCCACATGAAGGTTCTTGCGGTGGACCCCGTGCGAAAGGCGGCTGCCGGTCTGACGCTCGTCCGTCCGGATCGGCTCGACGAGGTGCTTCCGCTGGCCGAGGTGGTCTTCATCACCGCCCCGGCGACGACGGCGCGGCACCTGTTCGACCGCGACCGCCTGTTCCGCCTGAGAAAAGGTGCGTTCCTCATCAACTGCTCTCGCGGGCCGATCGTCGATACCGAGGCGCTCTTGGAGGCACTTCGGGTCGGCCACCTCGCGGGTGCTGGTCTCGACGCGGTGGACCCGGAGCCGCTGCCGCCGGACCATCCGTTCTGGGAGATGACGAATGTGTCCATCACCCCGCACATCGGCGGCAACACCGACGCAATAGACCGCCGCCGGTTTCTTTTCGTCAGGGAAAACCTCTGGCGCTACGTGCGAGGGCTACCCCTCCTCAACGTGGTGAACAAGACACGCGGGTTCTGAAGGTGCGTTCGACGACTGGGAGATGCGTGCACTCGTACCTCGCTCCGAAGGGCGGTCTCTCCGGTTCCCTGCGGATTTGCGACACCGCCTTGGAAGGCGAAGCCGTCACGGCATCGGAAACTCTTCCTCCGTCTTCCTGATGAACGCGAGCATGTCTCTGAGGACCTGCGTCCGCTGGTTGTCGAACTCCGGCTTGTCGAGGCGGGTGACCGGCTCGATGGGAAGCCCCATGAGCGCGAGGGCGATCTTCGCCGACTTCATGTACCCAAAGCCCTGCATCTGGTCAACCTTGTCGAGACGCTCTTCGAGCTCCTTCGCTCGCTCGATCTGCCCCTTGCGCCAGAGCTTCCAGAGCACCGCATACAGGCGCGGGGCCACGTTGGCGGCGATGTTGATCCCCCCGGTCGCGCCAAGTTCGAACGACTCGACGAGGTACTTCGTGTTCGCCTGCATGATCTTGATCGTGCCCGTTGCCGCCTCGATCTTCGCTTTCACCGAGGCGATGGCGTCGGGCAGGGGCAGGCCATCCTGCGTCGAGGTGTCCTTGATGCCGATGAACCGCTCGTGCTTCCCCAGTTGGGCAAACGCTTCGGGCGAGAACAGGTAGCGCGTGCCATGGGGCATCTCGTACGCGTAGACCGGGCAGTCCACCGCGTCGTGGATCGCGAGGAAGTAGTCGAGCTGGAGCTTGTCCTCGGCGGGGAGGAGGCGAGGGGTGGTGATGAAACACCCGTCCACGCCGGTCTCCTCCCACATGCGCTTCGTCATGGCGATGTTGCGTTCGAGGTCATCGCTCGCGTAGTTGGTGCTTCCGGCGAGAATGTGGATTTGTCCGTTTGCGCGCTTGACCGCCGCCTTCGCCAGTTGGACGGCCTCATCTTCCGACAGGGTGAAGTACTCGCTCGATCCGCACACGACGAACAGACCGTCCACGCCCCGTTCGATGTGCCAGTCGATGAGCCGGTCGTAGGCGTACCAGTCGATCTCCTCGTTCCGCTTGAACGGCGTGATGAGCGGTGGGACGATGCCGTACGCGGGGGAGAAATCCTTCTTCTGGGCTGCCATGGGCGGTACCTCCTGCGGGCGTAAGGGTCCGACGGACATTTGCGGAAGGGCGCGGGCGATCCGCAATCCGGGCCATGCCCCGGCTTCGAATGCCAGCTTCCCGTGTCTGTTGACTTGGTGCCAGTTTCCACGCCGGGGGCAGCGCACGGAGGCGCCCGCCGCCGTCGGGGTAGGTCATCTCGTCGTCGTGCTGGTCACCCGGTCTCCGAGCCATCCCACCAGCTCCGCCCGCGTCGCGTGAACGGACCGACGGCTCTCGACGAGGGATCGGTACGTGATCGCTATGAACGCGGCGACGATCAGGACAAGCACCCACGGCCGGTAGCTCCTCGGCTCCGGGTTCAAGACGTTGAGGAGGAAGCTCGCGATGATGGCGAGGAACCAGACGATCCAGAACACGAGAGAGAACCGCTCCAACCGCGAGGCATACCGTACCACGCACCCGCCGGGCGCATCCTCCGCTCTCGCGTGAAACACGAATGCGCCTCCGAACGCCGAGGACGACCGGGGCCTCAGTGAGAACCGATTCCCGGCAAGGACCTTCCCGACAAGCGTGCCTCGTCTCACGTGGAGAAGTGGGCGGTCTCCAGCCTCCACCTCCGCGATCCGTTCGGCGATGACACCGACGCACTGGTCCGGGGACCATCCTCTGACCTGGACCTCCCCCTCGGGGAGCCACGATGTCATGATACACCTGCTAACGCATCGCGGGTGGTTCGTTCGCGCTCCGACGCAGGATGGCAGGGAAGTAGAGCCACAGATGGCTCAGGCGCTCGGCCTGCCCGAAGAAGATCTCCCCGTCGGCGCCCGTGAGCGCGGCGGTATAGACGTAGCCGTACGCCCGGACGCCGAAGAGAGAGATCGGAACCCCCAGGTCGCGCAGCGAGTGCCTCTCCGGGTCGTAGGCGAACAGGTGACCGATGTCGTTATCGCCGCCGACGATGCCGAAGAGGCGTCCGTCGTTCCCGACCGTGAGCGCCCGGATCGTCGGCGAGACACCGGGCTTCCCGAGGGAACGCACCGTCTCCGTTCTTGGGTCGAAGGCGAAGAGGAATCCGTCGGCGCTGCCGCTGCCGTAGATGATCCCGGTCGCCGGATCGAGCGCGAACGCCTCCGCCCGGTTGTGGATTTCCCTCCCGGCGGCGCAGGGAATCCATACATCGAGGTCGACGAGAGTCTCATCGCTCGGGTTGAAGCGCCAGAGCGATCCGTTGCAGGCGGTTCCCCAGATGTTCCCCTCGCTGTCCCGGACGATCCTGCGGGAAAAGCGATGGACCGCATCCACCTTCCCGTGCTTCCTGACCTCGCCCCCGCCAATCGCGCAACCGAAGAGTGTGCCCGTTCGGTCTGAGATGCCGTAGATCATCCCGCGCGGTTCGTCGAGCAGTGCGTCGGCGATCCCTTCGTCGGCGAACGGGTGGGCGAGTTCCGCGTAGCCGGGACGTGAGAACCCCCACTCCTGTAGACAGTCGTATGGCCACGGCACCGGGGGATGGGTAAGAAGCTTGCCGCCCTCCGGTCCCGACGTGGAGAGATAGATGGTCCGGTCCCCAGCCGGCATGACGGCGGTGCAGGCAGTTGCACCAGGCACGGGACCGAGGTCATGGACGATACCCGTCGCTCCCCGGGTCATTGCGGCGAAGAGGTGCCCCGTGCGGCCTGCCGTTCCCCCGAAGATCATGCGCGTCGAATCCATCCCAAGGGAGACGATGGCGCATTCGTCGGCAGGGATGGGCGTCGTGACACCGGGAAAGCCAAGCGGCATGGCCACCATCGTGCCTTCCTGCACGAATCCGCGATGGTGGTGCTGCACGGCGCTGCGGAGATGGCTCGACTCCAGGTCGAATTCGGGGTTCTCCCACGGGGGAACCGGCCAGGTCCGTCCGGTCAGGTCAAGTGACATGGACAACGCTCCTTCGCGCCTCGCGTGAAGCCTTCTCGATTGGAAGCCGTCTTCAACACCTGCCCGGTCCGTCCCGGTGCAGACACGAGCGTAAGGGCATGCCCGCCGTCAGGATGAACCTTGTGCGCGGGGTAGGAGCCATTCGAGGGGGTTCAGGGCGTCGTGCCCCGCCAGCAACTCGAAATGCACCTTCGCGCCACCGAGTGCGCCGCCATTGCCGGAGACCCCGATGACCTGCCCCTGCCGTACCTGATCGCCCCGGCGGACGGTGACGAGGTCAAGATGGGCGTACAGCGTGTAGTAGCCCTGGCCGTGAGAGACGATGAGGAATGATCCGTAGCCCCGGAACCAGTCCATCATCACCACCTCGCCGCTCGCGACGGCGAGCACCTCCGTTCCCTTCGGCGCGCTGATGTCGATGCCTCGGTTGCGCGTCCACGTGCGCGTGACCTCGTCGCGCCTCCGACCGAAGGTGCTGACAACCCTCCCTTCGACCGGCCACGGCAGCCGCCCCTTCTCTTCGCCGAAATCGACCGGTGCGAGGGTCGAGACATCGCCGACGAGCGGGTTCCTGCCCGCTTGCGCTCCCGCCCGTGGTTGCGCGGCGAGGTACTCCGCAATCCTCGCCTCACTCGCTCGACGCTGTCCCTCAAGCTCGGCGGCGGCTCGTTCCATGAGATGCCGGTTGCCTCTGACGCGTCCGAGCAGGCGGCGCGCTTCTCGTTCCGCTTCGACAAGCTGTCGTCGCTCCTCGCGCTTGCGCACGATGAGGGAATCGACCGTTTCGCGCTGCATCTGCTGGAGTACCATGAGCGAATCCACCCGTGCCCGATCGGCGCGGAGGTGCTGCACGTCGATGAGGTCCCGCCGGTTCAGAGTGGCGAGGTATTGCCGCGCCGCGAGCCAGTGGGTGAGCGAAGAGGCCAGGAGCGCCCGCTGGTACGGATGTCTGCGCCCCTGCATGTAGAGCACGCGCACCCGACGTTCCATGATCTTCTGCCGCCCGGCAATCTCCGCGCGCAGCGTACACGCCCTCGCCTGTGCCTCGGCGATGTCATGCGCGAGGAGTGATTCGGCATAGACGAGGCGCGCGATGGCGTGTTCGATCATCCCGGCGCGGTTCGTAGCATCCACGAGTCGCCCGGCTATGTCGCGTTCGGAGGCCCGCAGGCTCTCCGCATCCGTCTCGGCGGCCGCCAGGTCGCCCTCAACTTGGCGAAGGGTCATGCGCTGCGTTTCGAGCCGGTGCGACAGGTCGCCATCAGGTCCTTGCGCTCGTGCCGATGCCACGCACGATACCGCGATGCAGACAAGCACGCGGACCACGCCGGGAACCATGGTGCTCACCTTCCCCGTTCGGGCGGGGCCAACCACGGATCGGGCGGGAGGGTCGTCGCCATCGCCGAACGGCTACCCCACCAGCCGAGGCCAAGACCGAGAAGCACCAAGACCAGCGCGACGGTCTGCGCAACTGGGCCACCGAAGCTCTTTCCCACGAGCGGGACGATGCCGACGAAATGGGAAGCCACGATCACCAGCAGCGCGGCGCACAACCCGCCGATGCACCCCTGAATCAATCCCACGAGGACGAACGGACGCCGAACGAGCGACTCCGGCGCACCGAGGAGGCGCTGCACCTCGACGACGTTCAAGCGTGCGGAAATGCCGAGCGCAATGGTTCGAGCGATGACGATGCTCGCGGCGACCCCGACGCTCACCAGGAGCAGAAGCATCACCACCGTCGCTCCGCCGACAAGCCGGTTGAGCGTGGCCATCCACTCGATGTCGGCATGAACGGCCTCCACGCCGTGCCAGTGGCTGATCTCAGAGACGAGCTTTTCCAGGTTCGACGGGGTGCGTCCTTCGTCGGTGATGTCGACGAGGAACGAGCGGGGCAATGGGTTCGTCTCAAGGGCGGTGATCAGGTCATCATCGAAGAACTGTCTGAAGCGTTCCACCGCCTCCTGCTTCGAGACAAGCTGAGCGTCGAGGACGATCGGGATGCGCACGAGCGCAGCGCGGACCTCCTGCAGGTCGGTATCGGAGGCATCGTCCCTGAGGAACACCTCGACGGTGATCCAGCGCCGCGCTTCGTCGGCTTCCCGATAGAGCGCCAGGACCACCAGACCGATAAACCCGAGGATCGTGAGGCAGAGGGTGATGATGAGCACGGAGCTGACCGTCGCTTTGCGCGCGCTCGCCATCGCACGCCATGCTTCCCAGATCGCGGTGCGCCACGCCACGACGAACCTCCT
>Ga0315282_10017104_pt1 | contig 10514 bp, 9 predicted proteins | sample YL17G07_20_MG_FD_203693 | JGI IMG/M metagenome (GOLD analysis project Ga0315282, IMG submission 203693) | Sediment microbial communities from Yellowstone Lake, YNP, Wyoming, USA - YL17G07_20 | ecosystem: Environmental > Aquatic > Freshwater > Lake > Sediment | place: USA: Wyoming | collected... | reverse complement strand
AGCGGCCTGCAGGTGGAAGTAAAGACCGAGTCTATGGCGAATTGGCGAGACGCTGATGGCCGAGATAGCCGAAAGTCGGTCGTGTCGAGCCCAACTATACAGAAAAGGTGTTTGTGCTCGCGGCGCCCAGGTGCGGCGTACCAGCGGCTGCAACATAAAGCCGGTTTCATCGGGAAAAACGATGCTACGACCAGTTCTGCGGGCTTTTTTTTATACGTGGCCAATCCTGCTTTTGCCAACGCTCGATGGCCATTTCGTTGCGTTGGCGGGCCCGTTTTTCCGGTTTCTGGCAGCTCCAGCCCATCCCTCTCAGCAGGTGCCAGACGCCAGATGGGTCGTAACTTACGCCAAACCGGCGGCGGATTACCTGGGCGATCCGCCGCAGTGTCCACAGTTCGGTTGGATAGCCCTGGCGCTTTGGCCCAGCCAACAGCAGATGGGCTAAGGCCAGTCGCTGCTTTTGCGACAGTTTGGGACGCGGGCCGGGATGTGGCTTGGCAGCCAACGCTTGCCAGCCGCCGGTTTGGTAGGTTTTTCGCCACTGAGTCACCGCCCCCGCGGTCACACCAACCATTCGGGCGACTTGGCTGGGCCTGGAGCCGTCCTGCAACAATGCGATGGCACGTTGGCGACGGCGTTCCAGCTCTTGTGCTGTTCCTTTGGGTCTCATGCATATAAATATCGGCACAATCAAGCATTTTCATTTAGCTGTTCAATATTCAATAGATTACGCTGAGTTCACTGGCCTTAGTCATATGCTCGAGCATTAAACTGTTTCTTTGAGTTGTCTTTTAGGGTCATGAAATATGGAAAAGAGAAAAATAGTGTGTTGCTTAATATCTTTTTTAGCAGGAATCGTTATTAGCTTCATTGTCTTAATAATCGCATTTATAGCTGATACCCACGCAGGTAAGACAGTACCTTTAAGTACTCCGAGATTCTTCGGTGACATCAAAATTTGGGTTGAGAAAGCTCCTGCTAATCAGGAAGAAAATTATGATGTTTCTGAAGTAATGTACTTGGCTAAAGCAGGTAAGCCATTTCTTATGGTTGATATGAATAAGGATGGTAAAGTGGTTAGTTTATCACTTCTCGAGGGGGAAGCGATGCGTTTCACTATAAAAGCTTCGGATAAGCCCGGCAAATGGGAGAACGGCATATATGGTGGTGGTGGCTATGGCTATACAACGGGTGAAGGCTATGTTGATATCAATTTTGATGGACATTTTGATATAAAGAATATTTTTGATGATACCGGTAGAAAAGTTTCCAGGTCCATATATGTTAATGGGGTTTGGCAGCAGGTGGATCGTTGCGATTTTACAAAGGCCCTATCAGGGCAGATAAACTATGCGTTTGACCCTAATTCAGGATGCTGGCGGCAGGAATAACAAACGGTGTCGGAAACCCGCATATGTTCCCGGTCGGGCGTATTTGTGAGGATTTTGGGCTGGCGGATGTGGAAGAGGACGCAGGGTAAAACCCTGGGCTAAATATTTTTGAGATTGCGGTGGGGAAACGGAAAGAGTCAGACCTTTTTCATTGCGTGTGTCATCCTGCCACGGGTTCGAGCTGAGGCTCGCCCGCTACAGGCAGGACGACCGTGAAAGTTGTACCCCTACCCGGTTCACTCTCAACTCCAACCCTCCCACCATGCATAGTTACAAGCTCCTTGACAATGGCAAGTCCCAGCCCTGTTCCCTTCACTTGTTCGCTGGTTCTTCTTCCGCGATAGAACCGCTCAAATATTCTCGGTAGTTCCTCTCTGGGTATGCCTACCCCCGTGTCACTGACGCGTATTAGTAACTCGTCGGTTTGCTGGCGGACGGAAACAGAGACCCGACCGCCTTGGGGTGTGAATTTGATAGCATTGCTGAGCAGGTTCGAAATTATCGACTGAATCTTGTCCTTGTCACCGAGTAAGATGGGAAGCTGATCACAGACATCTGTCTCAAGTTGAATATTTTTGTCCTGGGCCAGCAGCTCCAGAGCTGTCACAACCTGCTCGACAACGGCAGGAATATCCACTGATTCTCTAACGATTCTGACTGTTCCGGATTCCAGGTGTGAAACTTCGAGAAGTTGATTGACAAGATTTGTCAAACGTTCGGTTTCTTCGAGGATGACGGCAAGAAAATCGTATTTCGTCTTATCCGTTATATTGCGATCGCGTAATATGGTTGCCGTGTAGGCCCTGATGGATGTCAGCGGCGTGCGCAGCTCGTGGGACACAGAAGAGATGAAATCCGTCTTCATTCGATCTATTTCGCGTTCCTGCCTCAAGTCGTGAAGCACCATTACTACTCCCATAACGGGGCCGTTGCCTGTGCGAATTGGAGCCGCTGCAGCAGCTACCGGACACTCACTGCCGTTTTTTCCAATCAGATTGCCACATTTTGTAGCAGGCCCGGTTCCCTGGGAATTCAGCACGCAGTCAATGGGGCTTTCCAAAGGGCCTCCGTTCCGTTCGTCCACCAACTGAAATACGTCACTGACGAGGTGACCCTTGATGTAGTCATATCTTACATCCGTCAGATTTTCTGCGACGGGGTTGAGCAAAACAATGCGTTTTTCCGTATCCACCACAATAACACCATCGGTCAGGCTTGCAAGAGTTACCGAGATAAGCTCTTTTTCCGCGGCGAGCTGGTCTGTGCGTTCTGCGACCAATCTCTCGAGGTGTTCGTGATATTCTTTCAGCTTGTCCTGGGCTTTCTTGTAGTTAATCGCTTTTCCTATGATGTCGGGCAGCAGTTTGAGATAATTACATACGGGGTCTTTTATCAGGTAATCATAGGCGCCAGTTTTCATAGCTCTGACTGCGAGCTCCTCATTCCCTGCACTGGTTGCAAAGATGATAGGCGTATCCACGATTGAACGGAAAACGTCAAACGCGGTCCCGTCACCAAGCAAATAATCAACAATCACCACATCAAATTTGCCGGCAGCCAGAATGCCATTTGCTTCCGAAACAGAGGATGCTATCGTGCAATCGTAGGGAATACTCTCTTCCGCCACGAATCGCTTAAAGGCCATTTGGGCAATCTTGTCATCTTCGATTAGCAAGATTCTGTATCGGGATTCTGCCATATTATCCTTGTCCACGTTTAGCCGGTTGAGCGTCCCGAACAAAAGTCTGCCGCCGGATGCAAAGCTGCTCGAGCGATTTTGTCATCCTCAATTAACAGACCTCTGTCCTTGTCTTTTCCATCGATTATTCTCCTTCCGGCAGCTCACTCAGTGTCCAGTACAGGTTGACTATTCTGATTTGCTCTACAAAATCCTTGTAGCTGAAAGGTTTGACCACATAGCCCGCGGCGCCCAGTTTGAAGCTCTCAACGACATCATGTTTTTCATCGGATGTTGTCATTACTATGACGGGTATCTGTTGCAGCCGGTCGCTGCTTTTCATAATTTTCAGAAATTCGATGCCGTTCATTTTTGGCATATTCAAATCCAGCAGAATAACACATGGCATTTTGTTGCCCTGGTTTTCCAGATACTTCAATGCTTCGTCGCCATTCGCCGTGCGCACAATTTCGTTAGTAACATTGAGCTCTTTCAAAGCTCTCTTTACGGTTGCGGCGTGAATGTCGTCATCTTCAACAACTAATACAGGTTTCGAAGTTCGCATTTTTAACCTCAACTTCCCGCTTTGGCAGCGTAAAGAAGAACGTACTTCCTTCTCCGACTTTTGACTCCACCCAAATCTTACCACCGTATAACTCGACGATTTTCTTGACGATGGACAGGCCGATGCCTGTGCTCTCGGCCGTTTTATGCTGCGATGCGGTCTGGAATATCTTGAAAATTCTTTCGAACTCTTTCTCTTCGATTCCAGGCCCATTGTCCGCAACACCGAACTTCCAGCACCCATTTTCTTCGATGCAGCCAATCCTTATCTGCCCTTCCGGTTTGTCCATATACTTGACAGCGTTGCTCATCAGATTCTGGAAGACCTGCGTGATGCGGGTCTCTTCGCATTCGAGCACAGGCAGCTCATTTTCCACCACGATTGAGATATTTTCCCGAACGGCAAGCGAATCGATAATGCTGCGAATCAGCTCATTCAGATTCACCTGTATCCGTTTCTCTTTGAGTCGTCCGACTCTCGAATATGCCAGGACGCCGTCAATCAACTTGTACATACGCTCAACTCGCTCCATAAGCATCCCCAGCTGCTCTCTGCCTTTTTCATCGAGCTTGTCGGCATAGTCTGCCGAAATCCATTCGGCTACCGTCCTGATGCCGCACAGCGGTGCCTTCAAGTCGTGCGACACGATGTGGGCAAAATCCTTCAATTCCTGGTTGGCATTTTCAAGCTCTTCCACCAGTCTGGCCTGCCTTTCTTCTGCCTGCTTGCGCTCGGTGATGTCACGTGCCACAGCTATTATGTAATCTTGTCCTTCTTGACAAACGAGCTTCAGACTCGTTTCTACAAAAAACATCGTTCCGTCTTTTCGCCTGTATTGGCCTTGTATGATGATGTCGCCTTTTAGTTTTAGCTCTTCTATCTGCTGCTGCCAGGAGAAACCCTCAGGAAACTCTTCGATGTCCTTTATGCTCATCTCGAGTAATTCTTTTCTGCTGTATCTTAAGCTCTCGCAGGCTCTGTCATTTACATCTAAAAAACGGCCCCATTTCGGCTCTAAAACGAAAATGCAGTCGTTCGATTGCTCTATTAGATTCCTGAATAATCGCAGCTTGTCTGTTGTCTGTTTCAATTCCGCAATTCTGCTCAACCTCTCGTTGACCGCATCAAGGAAAGCACGCTCTTCTTCAATGAATGGACCTTCGCTGCCATCCGGCCTTTCCTCAAGGCGGTAAACCTCAACGGTCCCGACTCTCTCTCCGCGGATTCTAATGTCGGCGTGCTGACTGATTTCGGTTTTTTTGAAATTGTCCGTCTTGTAATGTATCCCGTTGAAAGTAATCCTCGCACACGTTGCATCGGGATATCGATATGCACCGCGAATCAAGCTCACCGTTTCCTGAAAGAGCTGTTCTAATGAGATTTGGGGCCGCACAGCGAGCCTGGATAGGTCATAGAGGCAGTTAAGCTGTTTTATGTGCTGCTGCAGTTTAACTTGCACACGCTTGCGCTCGGAAGATTCTAAAGTCGTCCATTTGCCTTCATTCATTATGAGCGCAAATTGATGGTTATTGACTACGTCTATGACTTCTCCTGCCTGGCATCTATCCAGAGAATAGGAACAGATAGCAAGCATGCGATGTTTCCCGATAACGCTATCCACCACAGCTTCATAATCGGCAAAACTTTGCCAATCTTTCTTTTCAAGCCAAAAGGTATTGCCCGTAAGGCGAAGGCCATCAAAACCTCGCTCTATTGCCTGCTTTTCCTTTTCCACCCACCCCTCTAACACTTTATCAGCTTCAAACCTGCCTGTTGCAGTATACCACTGGTTGTAGTCAAGTATCTCTATCTGTCCTTTTCTAATATAATCATCCAGATTCTTTACTTTTTCTTTAAGTGCGGTTTTCGCATCTTCGACTCCCAAAGGTTCAGAAGTAACCCACATGCAAAATTCATTATTCTCTAATCCTTGCTTAAAATAGGGCACCAGAATTTCAATCAAATCTTCCTTGCTCTGGTAAAACTGACAGAAGTGCGTACCCCACGGGACATCCCCGACAATTTCAATTCCTGACTTCCTTAAATCAGTTTTCATATGCACCTCGCCCTTGCAGGAGCCTTATCTCTTCAATGAGTTCTTCTTTGGTTTTGTCTTTCTGCGTCATGGTTCTTTTTGGCCTTCCCCCTTAAATCCCTCGGCAGGACGAAAATAAACCTGCTTCCTTTTCCAACTTCGCTTTCCACCCAAATTCAACCCTTATGTAACTCAACGATGTCTTTGGCGATGGATAAGCCAAGGCCTGTGCCTTCTATCTTCTCTGCAGTGATGCGTTCAAACTTGTCAAAAATCTTATCTTTATATTCTTCGGGTATGCCGGGGCCGGTATCGGAAATTTCAAAATATAACTCGTTCTCCTTAGCGATAAGTTTTATACCAACTTCTCCGCCCGCAGTATCTCGGACGCACTCTGGGAAACAAAGGAACAAGCTGTTCTATCATATTGCAACCCCCAAAAAGAAAAAGCATCTTCCGTTCATTCGGTCTCGTACAGAACCCCCCATTTGTGCAGCACCGAATGTACTTCGACAACGATAACGTCCCGAATAAGAAGGGAATTCCTGAATTCGCAGTCAGACTACGGTCCTTGTGAGCTACCATAGAGGATTAGAAACTCTTAGGCAGAACCTCTGCCGAAAGTTACCAAAAGGAAGATGTCGAAGCCGGAGTCCGATTCCGAGAAGATGAGCGGCCCCCGCGTCTTCCTGTCGCCTGCCCCCTTGTCTTCTGTCGAAGACAGAAAAGGGGGAGGCAAGGAAGACAGGAGCGGGGGGAAAAGAGGAATGTCCGCCTGGGAATCAATCAATAGAGGTCAGCCCGCACCGAATGGCATACTTGGTTAGCTGGGGGAGGCTGTACAAGCCCAATTTACTCATAATCTGACGGCGGTGAGTATCCACCGTCTTAATGCTGATATGCAGCTCCAAGGCTATTACCTTCGCGGATTTACCGTCGGCCAGCAGTTTCAACACCTCTCGCTCCCTGTCGGTCAAGCACCCATTTGAGGAACCACCATTCCGTGAGAGATTCTTCAGGTAGCCGTTCATGACCACGCTCGCAACTTTTGGGCAAAGATAGAGTTCATTGCCCATAGCTGCATTTATGGCCTTAATAAGTTCAGGAAAGGCGTGTTCTTTGTGTACATAGGCGGAGACGCCGGCCCTAAGCGCATCGGAAACAAAGGCATTCTCGAGGAACATCGAATGGGCAACGATTTTTACGTGGGGACATTCATGAGAAAGCTGTCGAACGGTTTCGATATTATTGATTCCGCCAAGATTGAGGCCAATGGTGATTACATCAAGACCGGCCTCGCGTGCAATTTGTCCAGCAGTTATACCGTCTTCGGCATCAGCAACAACTTCAATATTTGGATGATTTCTAAACAGTGCTTTTAGACCATCGCGCATGATACTGTGGTCATCAGCCAGCACAACCTTGATTTTTGTCTCATCAGTCATCTACTGCAAGATCAGCCAAACCACTTTTCTTGAATTTACAGGCATACCGCACTCGTAGAACTGTGCCCTGGTGTCCGCCATGACGTCTTTGGCGGACTGCACTCCCACAGGCCTAATTTCATTTTCGATTTACAATTTTCGATTTACGATTTTACCTGCCGGCCCCCTTTCTGTCTTCGACAGAAGACAAGGGGGGTGGCGGACGAATCACGAGCCACGAACTACCGGTCTTTTACCTGAAGGTAGTCTTTCATTTTTACCTTCAGTATTCCTCCCAACTCTGCCGGGTCAAAAGGTTTTGTAATATAGTCGTCGGCACCTTCATATAGCGCCCTTCCTACCTCAGTTAACATGCTTTTGGCCGTCAGCATAAAAACGCGGATGTCTTTAGTTCTTGTATCACGCTTAAGCTCAGCAAGAACCTGCAGCCCGTCCACTTGCGGCATCATCCAATCCAATAACACCAAATCCGGTTTCTTTTCTATGGCCAGTTCAAGACCTGTGCGACCATCTGCAGCGGTAAGGACTTCGAAACCGTCGAGTTTCAGGTTGTACTCAAGCACTTCGCGGATATGCAGCTCGTCATCAATAACCAGGACTGTAAGTAACTTGTCCATGATAACCCCCAGTTAGGATTCCACCGAACATTACACTTTCATCTATTGTAAACGATGTTCGTTTCGCGTGGTACCCGACAAATCGACTCGCAGATAAGAACTTCTTTCAGCCCCCAATTCTCAAGGCCCCCATAAGCACACAGCCATTGCAGCTTATGCATAGTAAAGTCATCGGCAACAATATAGCGAAGTATTAAGACAAAAATGTTCCGTCAGGCAAAAAACTTTGCGTCAGACCCCTGATGTACAGGCAGCAATTACATGGGACAGATTATCAAAGAACTCCCCCGTTCCTGTCTTCCTTGCCTCCCCCTTTTCTGTCTTCGACAGAAGACAAGGGGGCAGGCGACAGGAAGACGCGGGGGCCGCCTTTGATGTTAGACCGGCTCGACCCGGATTACATAACCCGTGATGAACTGCCCCCTAAGGGGTAACGATGTACCAAGGTGTCCCTTTCGAGTGATAAGGTGCAACGCAAGGAAATGGGTACGGGGCCGGAATAAGTGCTGAATTTTTATCCGTCCGCACCGTGCCATTATGCCAAAACTTCTATGCCAATCGTGAAGAACAAGGGCACAAAAAATACCGTGGACCTATAAGAGCAGGCATGGCGATGCTGATAACGCCCTTAACCGTCCACTATATCGCCGCGAAAAAAACTGAAAGAGGCCCTCTATCAATATTGATAACGCCTAAAAACCTGTTTTCCGGTCCAGAATAGACGCGAAAATACTGTCTTGAAAAGAACTCAACGGGAGTAGCTGTGCTCGGGGTTCCGGTTCTCGGAGTGGTACCCAGTATGTCGGAAGGCCGGAAGATTATAGCAACGCAAGGCCAGAGGATATTGCACAATCTCAAATCCGTAATCGCCAAGTTTCGTCGAGGCACTTGCATCGAGAAGCCGCTGGCCACGGCCGAGCCGAAAGCAAGGCATAGGAGGCAGAAGATTCTGGCCTTCGCTGGGGCCTACCGAGCAAGCCGTGCGGGCACTTTCTGCCGTGCGCGTGACAGTGAACCGAAAACTGCTGTCGTCGAGTCGGTTTCGCACAGTGACAGTGGTAAGACTTCAGAAATGCTAAGCCTTGCAGCACGCGGCCAAACCGTACGACTCAGACCCAAATCTGTCGTCGCCGAGGCCTATAGAACTATACGAACTGCGGTGTTCTTCAGCGCACCAAAGGGGGAGGCGAAGATGGTTCTTGTTACCTCGCCCGAACAGGGTGACGGCAAGACTACTCTTGCCAGCAACCTTGCTATTGCGATGGCGCAGGCCGGCCAAAAGACACTTGTCCTTGACGGCGATTTCCGAAAACCCACCCAGCACAAGATTTTTGAATTTGACAATAAAATCGGACTGGCAAACGTGCTGGCAGGCACAATCAGACTGGATGAAGCAATTCAAACCGGGCCCATCCCGGGACTTGACATCCTGCCCTGCGGCCCGGAAGTGCCGAACCCATCGGAAATCCTCAACAGTGACACATTTGCTGAGGTATTGAAGAACCTTTGCAAGTGCTATGACCGCGTGATTATAGATTCACCGCCTGTCATACCGCTCACCGACAGCCATATCCTTGCTGCAATTTGCGACGTGACGCTTTTGGTGCTGAGAGCGGACAAGTCCACAAGACGGCACAGCAGATACGCCAGAGACTGTTTGCTGAGTGTGGGTGCGCACATTCTTGGCGCAGTTATAAACGACGTTCCGCACAAGCGAGGACAGTATGGTTACTATTCGAGATACGGCCATTATGGTGGTTACGGCCGCTATTATGGCTACTACGGTGAGCAAGCTGAAAAAACAGGGTAAATAGGGTCTTGCGTATAACTTGGGGGGATTTGGTTTGTGGCATTCCATTCTACGTATAAGGAGCTCGATCGACAATAACCCGGTCGCGCCTCCCTTGTCTTCTCCGGCTACGGCTCGGCCTTCGCCGAAACAAGCTGTCGAAGACAAAAAGGGGGCTGGCAGTTCCGGCCGGCAGCAGTACATTGACATCCATTGTCACTGCCTGCCCGCCGTCGATGATGGTCCTACCACAAAGCAGGAGGCAGCAGCCCTGTGTCGTGGTCTGGCAGACGACGGTATATCCACCGTTATCGCGACTCCCCATCAACTGGGACAGTTCGCCGACTGCAACGAACCCGCAAGCATCAGAAATGCGGTATCGGCGCTCAATGAAGAACTGGAAGCCAACCACATCCATCTGACCGTGATGCCTGGCGCGGATGTTCGCCTGGATGAAAGGATCTGTCAATTGCTCGAGGCAGACAGAATACTCACGCTTGCGGATGGCGGCAAGTATATCCTCCTTGAGCTTCCGGACGAGGTGCTCATAGATATTGAGTCACTGTTGGTTGAACTGCGTTCGCTGGGTGTGCAGGCCATCATATCGCACCCCGAACGACATCCAATCCTTGCAAGACAACCTCAGATACTTTCCAAGTGGCTGCAACGTTCGGCTCATTTGCAGATAACAGCCGGAAGTCTGCTGGGCGACTTCGGCCTGGCGGCCCAAAAGGCAGCATGGCACTTTCTACGCTCAGGCTGGGCCTCACTCGTGGCAACAGACTCCCATAATTTGGCCGGTCGCAGGCCCCGTATGAGAGCCGCTTATCGATGCGTCAGCATGAGACTGGGGGCATCAATCGCAAGCCTGGTTTGCATTGAAAACCCGTCGAGGGTATCGAAAGGGCAGGACTTTTTGGATTTATGATTTTCGATTTACGATTTCAAATCGACAATCGGAAATCGGCAATTGAAAATCAGATTTGGGGAGCTG
>Ga0315282_10017103_pt1 | contig 10515 bp, 6 predicted proteins | sample YL17G07_20_MG_FD_203693 | JGI IMG/M metagenome (GOLD analysis project Ga0315282, IMG submission 203693) | Sediment microbial communities from Yellowstone Lake, YNP, Wyoming, USA - YL17G07_20 | ecosystem: Environmental > Aquatic > Freshwater > Lake > Sediment | place: USA: Wyoming | collected... | reverse complement strand
TGGGCTTTGAGTTTGCCGCATCGCAACGCCTTGGCCGCTTGCCTGGCTGCGGCCGCGGTTTCCTTCCTCCACGCTTCAATGCGGCGTTTGTGCAGCAGCTCCTCCAACATCGCCTGTTCTTCAACGGACAAGGATTCCGCCTCGGTCAGAACTCGGTCCAACGTCATAGTGCCCATGGTTGCATCCTTTCGCCGCTGTTACCTTGTACGCCCAACGACGCCGGGTGTCAATCCCGCCCACCGGCGGGTGGCGATGGCAGGTGTGCCACGGGCAGCCTCTGTTTGCTGTTGGCTGCCCGTGGCATCCGGCATCCTGTATCCTGTATCCCGTATCTCCTCTGTGTCCTCTCTGGCTACCCCCTCTTCAGCAGCCCCTGCACCTTGACCGGCCGCGAGCCGTTCGCCATGGACACGTTCGCCGCGTGCCCGATCAGCACCGCCTGCACGGCCTGCTCGACCGGCGCCTGCCGCTCCGTCAGCGGCGCGTCGAATGGCCGCTCGAAGAAATCCTGCCGGATCAGGCTGTCCGCGCCGCCATGCTCGCCCGCCGCCTTCGGCACGGGCAGTTCCTTGCGCTCGCCGCCGCTGATCAGCACCAGGCGCTCGCCGAGGGTCTGCTCCAGCCCGTGCACCATGATCGTCCCCGGCGCCCACTGGCTGTCCATGATCTCCTGGAACTCCAGCCGGCCCCCCGTCCCCTCCACTTCCAGCCGGTAGCCTTCATACGACGCGAACGCGATCAGGTTGTACGTCACCTGCACGCCGTTCTTGTACTGGTACAGCACGCCCATGCTGTCTTCGATATCAATCCCCTTCTCGAAGACGCACCCGTCGCGCATGTAGCCGTCCGCCGCCTCGGCGTCCTTGTACAGCAGCCGGTTGCCCTCGCTCTGCCACAGGTCGGCGTAGAAATCGCACCGCGCCGCGTGCGGACAGCCGTCGCACCGCGTGTGCCGGTACGGCCCGTTCCTGCCGTACACCAGCAGCCCGCCCTGCGCCGTCAGCGTCTCCGCCTGCGATCCCACCAGCCAGTTCAGCGTGTCGAAGTGGTGCGACGCCTTCTGCAGCAGCAGGCCGCCCGAGTTCTTCTTGAAGCGGTGCCAGCGGCGGAAGTAGTCCGCCCCGTGCCGCCGGTCGAGGGTCTCCTGGAACAGCACGCTCTTCACCGCACCGACCGCGCCGCTTGCCAGCAGCCGCTTGATCTCCGTCACGGCGGGGCCGTAGCGCATGTTGTGCGTGACGAAGCACGCGCCGCCTTGCCGTGCGAACTTCTTCTTCGCCGCAAGTATCTCCCGGCACTGGCGCGCGTTCACGCACAGCGGCTTCTCGCTGATGGCGCGCTTCCGCGCCGCCATGGTCTGGACGATGTACTGCGCGTGCGTCGCGTCGGTCGTGGTGACGACCACTGCGTCGGGTTTCGCCTGCGCCAGCATCTCCTGGAAGTCGGTGTACGTGGGCAGGTCCGCGCCGAGCAGCTTGCACGCCGCACGCAGGCGCAGCGGATTGTGGTCAAAGAGCCCCACCAGTTCGCAGTAATGCGTGTGTTCCTTCAGCAGCGGCTTGGCGAACATATGGATGCCGCGGCCACCGGTTCCAGCGACGACGTAACGTTTGCGTCCCACCATGGCAAGGCCCTCCTGCAGAGTTGAAGCGGCCAGCATACCCCCGCCGCTCCCGTTTTCCTTTTTACTTTTCCCTTTTTCCTTCTATCTCTGCCGGAGTCTCGTGGAGGAACAGCGATGCTCGATCCAGCCGTCCACAAGGTCCTCCAGCACGGCGTGGTCATTCCCGCCAGCCCCCTGGCGCTCACGCCAGCGCGCAAGCACGACGAACGCCGCCAGCGCGCGCTCTGGCGTTATTACATTGCCGCGGGCGCGGGCGGCATCGCCGTCGGCGTGCACACGACGCAATTCCGGATTCGCGACCCCAAGATCGGCCTCTTCAAGCCCGTCCTGCAGATGGCCGCGGACGAGTTCAGCCGCCACGCCTCGCAGACTCGAGACCCGGAATCCGAGATCCGAAATGGAGCGCCGCTCGTTCGTATCGGCGGCGTCTGCGGGCAGACCGCGCAGGCCGTGGCCGAAGCGACACTCCTGCGAGACCTGCGTTTCCATGCCGCGCTGCTCAACCTCGGCGCGCTGGCGAAGGCCGACGATGCCGAGCTGATCGCGCACTGCCGCGAGATTGCCGCCATCCTCCCGCTGGTGGGCTTCTACCTGCAGCCAAAGGCCGGCGGGCGTCTGCTGCCCTATGCGTTTTGGCGGCGCTTTGCCGAGATTGAGAACGTCGCGGCAATCAAGATTGCGCCGTTCAACCGCTATCAGACGTTGGATGTGGTGCGCGCCGTTGTCGAATCCGGGCGCAACGACATCGCGCTCTACACCGGCAACGACGACAACATCGTCGCGGACCTGCTCACGCCCTTCCGCTTCGGGCACAGCGAGCGGCGCATCGTCGGCGGACTGCTGGGCCATTGGGCCGTCTGGACGCAGCGCGCCGTGGAGCTCCTCAACGCCTGCCACGCGGCGGCTGGAAGCCGCGACGACATGCCGCTCGAACTGCTGCGCCGGAACGTCGAGGTCACCGACGCCAACGCCGCGTTCTTCGACGCGGCCAACGGGTTTGGCGGCTGCATTCCGGGCATCCATGAAGTGCTGCGCCGGCAGGGATTGCTTGAGGGCCTCTGGACTCTCGACCCGAACGAACGCCTCGGCCCCGGACAGATGGAGGAGATTGACCGCGTCTGCCACGCCTACCCGCACCTCAACGACGACGACTTCGTCGCGGCGCACAGGGACGAATGGTTGCGGTGATTTTCGATTTGCGATTTACGATTGGGCCGTTCCGAAACCCGAAACCCGATACCCCATACCCGAAACCCGGCCCCTGAACCCTCTGCTTTCCTTTGGCTGTGGGGCTCACGGCCTCTTCTTCCGCAGCGACTCGGTGAACCCGCCCCACAGCGTGTCGAGGTCCTTGCCCGTGTACTCCGCGAAGAGTTCCTTCTTGTACTTGTTCTGACGCAGCGCCGCGTTGAGCTTGGTAATGAGGTCCTTGTCATACGTGGCAGTGACCCACGCCAGGAACGCCGCGGTCGTCTGGTAGCTGTCGGTGTACTTGGCGCGATCGGGGTTCACGCGCGGCCGTTTGTTCTCCGGCTCGAACATCCAGAAGCGGATGTAGTCGGCGATGCCTTCCACCAGCCACGGCGGATCGTACTTGGGGTAGCCCTGGATGGAATGCGTCACCTCATGGATGACCATGCCGAAGTCGTCGGGATGTTTGCTGATCCAACTGTATTCGATGTGAACCGTGTTCCCGGCCGTCCCGGCGATGCCTTTGCCCTTGTTCTCAAAGATCAGCTTGATGGTGGCCGGCGGCTTGACGCCGTCCACCTTGAGCTTCTCCACCATCAGCGGGTAGTTCTTCTCGACGATCTCCTTCGCCTTCGCGGCCCACTCCGCGGCCTCGGGGACCTTGGATGTGTCCACCGTGACCGTCACCAAGGGCGTAGCCGCCGTGTCTTTCGTCTGCGCCGCTGTCGCACCCTCTTCCGCCGGCAACAGCCACGCCGCCTGCGCCAGCAAGACGCTGCCGAGCACCGCACCGATTCTCATGCCTGCCTCCGTATGTACTGCCAGTCGCCCGCGTAGTTCACCTGCCCCGCCGCTCCCGCGCCCGCCCAGCCGATCTGTCCCTTGCCCGTCACCGCTTCGCGCGCGCCGTCCACGGCAGGATCAACGAAGCGGCTGAACCAGCGCTCCAGCCGGCCCCTCAGTTCCACAAGACGGTCCCGCTGCGCCGGGTCGCCAAGCAGATTCTGGCGCTCGTCCGGGTCGCGCGCCACGTCGTACAGTTCGTGCGGACCGTAGGGGTAACGGTGCACGTATTTCCATTCGCGCGTCCGGATCATGCGCACGGGGCCGTATTCGTCGAAAACGATGACTTCCTCGTCGCCGGGCGTCGCCTTGCCGTTCAGCAGACCCGCGAAGCTTCGCCCGGGCAGTCCGCCCGCCTCGGTGTCATCGAGTCCCACGTACTCCAGCAGCGTCGGCCGGAAGTCGTAGTGGCTCAGCAGCGCGCTCGAGACGCGGCCTGCCGCGATGTGGCCCGGCCGGGAGACAAGCATCGGAACTTTGACCGACGTGTCGTACATGTTCAGCGGGAACGTGCCGTTGCCTTTGCCGTAAATGCCGTGGTGTCCCATGTTCATGCCGTTGTCGCTGGTGAAGAAGACCAGCGTGTTCCCGCGCAAGCCGTGCACTTCCAGCCAGTCAAGAATGCGCCCGACATTCGCATCCATCGCGGTCACTGCCGCGAAGTACCCGCTCAAGTTCGCCCGCCGCTTCTCCGGGTTGCCAGGGATCGGGGCGCTGTTGATCTGCCACGGGTGCGCGGGCACGTCCGGCGTCGAACGGAACGGGCACTCGCGGTAGTACGCGTCGTAGATATCCCGCGGGTGGTGCTCTCTGTCCCACGGGCTGTGCGGCGCCGTGTAATGCACGCTCAGGTAGAACGGCGCCGGCGCGGCGGCCTGCAGTTCGAGGAACTTCAGCGCGTTGTCGGTGATCGCATCCGTCACGTACCGCGGCTCGTTGTAGATCGCGCCGTCGCGGATCAGCGGCGCGCCGTAATACGGCCCGCCGCCGGCCGCGTGCGCCTCCCAGAACGTGAAGCCCTTCTGCGGATGATGCGCGTCGCCGAGGTGCCACTTGCCGCTGAAGCCGCACACGTAACCGCGCGCCGCAAGGACATCCGTGTAACCCGTCTGGCCGCGCAGGTACTCGGTTGGCTGGCCCACGCCTTCCTTCTCGAGCGTGGAGTTGCCTGAGCGCAGCCAGTCGTGAATGCCGTGCTGCGACGGAATGCGGCCCGTCAGCAGCGACGCGCGCGCCGGCGAACATACCGGCGACACGCAGAAGAAGTTCTCGAAGCGCGTGCCCGTCCGTGACAGCCGGTCCAGGTTCGGCGTGCGGATCTCGGCGTTGCCCGCGCAGCCCATGGCCCAGCAGCCCTGGTCGTCGGTGAGCACCATCACGATGTTGGGGTGGGCAGTGTCGCGGCTCGCCATGACGAGTGCCAACGCTAAACGAAGACGGTTCTTTGTCGAGTGCCCAGCGTGCGCCGCGCTGGTACGTGGCTGCCTCCGGCGCTACAGTTGGCCGCATGAGAAGCGCGCCCGAACTCCTCGCTCCCGCCGGCGGCCCCGATGCCGCCTACGCCGCCTTGCACTACGGCGCCGACGCGATCTACTGCGGCCTGCCGCGCTTCTCCGCGCGCGCCGATGCCGAGAACTTCACGCTGCAGCAACTCGGCGAAGCCGTCGCCTTCGCTCACGCGCAGACACCCCGCCGCCGCGTCTACGTCACCGTCAACACGCTGGTCCTTCAAAGCGAACTGCCGGCGCTGATCGAAACGCTCGCCGCGCTTTCCGGCCTCGGCGTGGACGCCCTCATCGTCCAGGACCTTGGTGTTGCAGCCGTTGTGCGCGAACATTTCCCCGAGCTGCGCCTGCACGCGAGCACCCAACTGGCCATCCACAACCGCGCCGGCGCCGCAGCCGCGCGCGACTTCGGCTTCAAACGCGTCACGCTGGCGCGCGAACTCACTCTCGACGAACTGCGCGACATCAGCGCGCTGCCGGGCATCGAAACCGAAGCCTTCATCCACGGCGCCCTCTGCTACAGCTACAGCGGCCTGTGCCTGTTCTCGTCGCAAATGCTCGGCCTCAGCGGCAACCGCGGCCGTTGCGCGCAGCCCTGCCGCCTCCTGTACCAGGTGCAGGACGGTCCCGCGGCAGCAACGCAGGCCGGCTATGCCTGCTCCATGAAGGACCTCGCCCTGCCCGATTACGTCGGTCCCCTGCGTGACGCCGGCGTCAGCAGCTTCAAGATCGAAGGCCGCAAGAAGAACGCGCTCTACGTCGCCGCTGTGACGTCCTTCTACCGCGGCCTGCTGGACGGCACGCTCTCCGGCGCCGAACGCGCCGCGCGCGCGGCGGATATCCAGACGATCTTCAGCCGTCCGTGGACAAGCCTCTCCATTGGCTCCCCGCGCCAGCGGGCTGTCGCCGACGCCGACGCGCCCTCGCACCGCGGCACGCCCGTCGGCGTTGTCGAAGCCGTCGTGCGCGCCAAGGCGGGCGCGTTCTGGCTGCACTTCCGCAGCGCCCGCGCCCTCGAACACTACGACGGCCTGCAGGTGGAAGTCCCTGGTCCCGGCAAGCCGTTCGGCTTCTCGGTCGAACGGCTGCGGATAGTGGATCAGCCGCCGTCTGGCGCACCACAGCGGCGTCAGGCGCGCGCCTCGCGCGTCGGGTCCCGCGATGTCTTCGCAGCCCCGGCGGGGGCGCGCGTCGCCGTGCAGTTGCCGGCGGAAGGCTTCCCCGCCTTGCCGCGCGGCGCACCCGTCTGCTGTTCGTCCTCGCAGGACGTCAAACGGCGCTACCGCTTCCCCAAGCCCAAGCCGCGCCAGTTCAGCGTGCGGCAGACGGTGGATGTCACCGTGGAGGCATCCGCGCACGCTGTGCGCGTCACCGGCCGCGTTGCGGCGCAGTCCGCGGGCGCGCAGAACGTGGAAGCGCACGCGGCGCTCAAAGGCAGCTTTCCCCCAGCGAAAGACGCGCGCGACCAGGCGACCGCCGCGCGCGGCGCCTTTGAACAACTCGGTGACACAAACCTGGCGCTGGGGCGCCTCGACTTCCGCAACCCCGATGGCGTCTTTGTCCCCGTGTCGCAGTGGAAGCAACTGCGCCGCGCCTTTGCCGCCCGCATGGGAGAAGCACTCGCCGCCGCGCAGGCCGAGCGTGTTGCGAGAGTGTCGAAGGCCTGCGATATCGCGGGCCATCAGAAGGCGCGCACCAGCAACGCAGGGAAGGGCGCGTCAGGCGCGGCGGAGTCGTTCCTGTGGAGCATCAAGGTTGACCGCCTCAGTTTTCTCTCGGCATTCGATGACGCGGATTGGGCCGGCCTCGACGAACTCGTCATCGGCATTGCGCGCGATCCGCTGCCCGAACTGGCCGCCGGCCTGGACGCCCTGGCCCGCCGCATCGGCCGCGAACGCATCCGTCTCGCGCTGCCAATCATCACCCGTGCCTGGGAAGACGAGGAACTGCGGGGGAGGATTGAGGCGCTTCGCTCCTCCGGCTGGCGCGCCTGGCAAGCCGCGAACTTGTCCGCCTGGACATATCTCCCGGCCCGACTGGACGTTGACGCCGACTGGCCCGTCCACGTTCTCAACGTCGCCGCGGCGCGCGCTGTGCTGAACGCGGCTGCCCTCCGCGTTACGCTCTCACCCGAAGACGGCCTCGCCAACTATCGCGCGCTGCTCGCGGAGCTTGGCCCGCGCGCAACCGTGGTCGTGTACCAGGACACGCCTCTCTTCATCTCTGAGACCTGCGCGTACGCCAACCTGCGCGGCGCCTGCGCCGGGCCGGCGCGCTGCACGCGCCCCCTGCTCTCGCTGGTCTCGGCCTACGGCGACCGGCTGCTGGCCGTCACCGAACGCTGCCGCAACGTGTTCCTCAATCAGCGGCCGTTCTGCCTCGCCGGGCGGTGGCGCGAGTTGCGCGACGCCGGCGCAGCGCGTCTGCGCGCGGACTTCGTCACGCGCCCGTACACTGCCGAGGAAGTCCGGGCGCTGTGGCGTCAGCTCCGCTCCGGTGCGGCTCCGGCGGCAAGTCACGTGGCGAACTTCGACCGCGGCCTGTTGTAGCGCCGGCGTCTCGCCGGCTGTCGTGGCGGCGTCTCGCCGCCACCTTCCGGGCCTGCGGGACGCGGGCGGTACCTTTCGCGTTTTGCGTTTTCATCCTCTGGCAACAACGCCGGAAGCCCCTAGAATACGCGTTCCCGATGGACGGACGTGTCGCGCAATCCTCCGGGTTGCGCCGCAACCGGAAGATTTGCGCCACAACAACTTTGTTGAGAGGAACCCGACGTATGACGAAGATGCCGAACTCGCCCAAGGTCACGCTGGCGGTTGTTGGGGTCAGCCGCGACTGTTTCCCGATCGAGCTGGCACGGAAGCGGCTCGCACGCCTGATGACCGCGTGCCGGAAGGCCGGCGTCCGCGCCTACGCCTGCAAGACGATCGTTGACAACGAGGCCAACGCCCTGGCCGCGCTCAAAGAGGCCGCGGCCGCGGGCGCCAACGCCGCGGTAATCTACCTGGGCAACTTCGGCCCGGAAGGCCCGCTTGCCATCTTCGCGCAGAAGTTCGGCGGACCAGTGATGGCCTGCGCGGCCGCCGAGGAAAGCGGGAAGGACCTGATCAACGGGCGCGGCGACGCTTTCTGCGGAATGTTGAACGCCTCCTACAATTTCGGCCTGCGGCGCCTGCGTGTGTACGTCCCGCCGCGCCCTGTCGGCTTGCCCGAGGAGCTCGTGCCGGAGATCGCGCACTTCCAGACCGTCGCGCGCATCGTCCTCGGCGTCCGCGGCCTCAAGGTTTTCGGCTTCGGCCCGCGGCCCCAGGACTTCTATGCCTGCAACGCCCCCATCCAGCCGCTCTACGACCTCGGCGTGGAAGTCATGGAGAACAGCGAGCTCGATCTGCTGCAGCTCTACATGGCGGTGGACCCCAAGGACAGGCGCATCGCGCCGATTGCCCGCAGCATGGCCAAGGAACTCGGCGCCACCAACTGCTATCCCGACCTGCTGCCCAAGCTGGCGCGCTTCGAACTGGCCCTGCTGCGCTTCGCCGAAGCCAACCTCGGCTCGCGGCAATACGGCATCTTCGCCGACAAGTGCTGGCCGGCGTTCGAGAAGTTCTTCGGCTTCGTGCCGTGCTACGTCAACTCCCGCATGGCCACGCGCGGCATGCCGGTGTCGTGCGAAGTGGACATCTACGGCACGCTGAGCGAATACCTCTGCCAGTTGGCGAGCGACCAGCCCGTTACGCTGCTGGACATCAACAACACCGTCCCCGCCGACCTGGTCCCCAAGGGCGCGGACCTGATGGGCGCCAAAGTCGAGGACCTCTTCATGGGTTTCCATTGCGGCAACAGCCCGAGCTGCTGCATGAAGAACTGCGCCATGAAGTACCAGCTCATCATGAACCGCTTGATGGAATCCGGCAAGACGCCCGACTTCACCCGCGGCACGCTCGAAGGCCAGCTCCGCCCCGGACCGGCGACGTTCTTCCGCCTGCAGGGCGCCGCCGCGGGGCAGTTGGAGAGCTACGTGGCGTGCGGCCATGTCCTGGACATTGATCCGCGCAGTTTCGGCGGCATCGGCATCTTCGCCATCCCGAACTTCTCGCGCTTCTACCGGCATGTCCTGATCGGGCGCCGCTTCCCGCACCACGGCGCGGTGGCCTTCAACCACTGCGGCCGGGCGCTTTTCGACGCCGTACAGTTGCTGGGCGTGTGCAACATCCACGCGCCGCTGCCGCCGCACCTGGTCTACCCGGGGGAAAACCCGTTCGCACTGTAATGGAGGCTGCACATGGCTCGCTACTCGCTCGGTCTCGACTACGGCACCAACTCCGTTCGCGCCATTCTGGTCAACGTGGCTGACGGCAGCGAAGCCGCGACCTTCGTTTACAGCTACCCGCACGGGGAGTACGGCGTGATCCTCACGCACGACCCCAACCTCGCCCGCCAGCATCCTGCCGATTACCTGGAAGGCGCCGAGGCAGCTACCAAGCTGGTCCTCACGCTGGCGCGCCGTTCCGTCAAGAGCTTCCGGCCCGACCAGGTGATCGGCATCGGCGTTGACACCACCGGCAGCACGCCTATCCCCGTGGACCGGAACGGTACGCCGCTGGCCGCCGATAAACGCTTCGCCAGGAACCCCGCCGCGATGGCCTGGCTCTGGAAGGACCACACCGGCGTGCAGGAGGCGGCGGAGATCACCGCGCTGGCCAGGACAATGCGCCCGCACTACCTGGCCAAGTGCGGCGGCGTGTACAGCAGCGAATGGCTCTTCAGCAAGGTCCTGCACTGTCTGCGGACGGCGCCCGAGGTCGCCGATGCCGCGCACCTGTGGGTGGAATGCGCCGATTGGATTCCGGCAATGCTGACGGGCACGCAGGCGCCCGACAAGCTCACCGTGTGTGTGTGCGCCGCCGGCCACAAGGCCATGTACAACGATGCCTGGGGCGGCTATCCCGACGCCGAGTTCCTCGGCAAGCTCCACCCAAGGCTGGGCGAACTGCGCAGCCGCCTCAAACCCAAGGCTGAGACCATTGACAAAGCCGTGGGCGGCCTGACGCAGGAGTGGGCCAAGCGCACCGGCCTGCCGGCGGGCATCCCCGTGGCGGTCGGCGCGTTCGACGCGCACACCGGCGCCGTAGGCGCCGGCATTGCGCCGGGCACGCTGGTGAAGATCATCGGCACCAGCACCTGCGACATGATGGTCGCGCCGCTCACCGAGCCGCTGCCCGACATCCCCGGCCTGTGCGGCATCGTTCCCGGCAGCATCCTCCCGGGGTACTACGGCCTCGAAGCCGGCCAGTCCGCGGTCGGCGACATCTTCAACTGGTTTGTGAACTACATCCAGCCGGGCGGACGCAAGGC
>Ga0315282_10017102_pt1 | contig 10515 bp, 16 predicted proteins | sample YL17G07_20_MG_FD_203693 | JGI IMG/M metagenome (GOLD analysis project Ga0315282, IMG submission 203693) | Sediment microbial communities from Yellowstone Lake, YNP, Wyoming, USA - YL17G07_20 | ecosystem: Environmental > Aquatic > Freshwater > Lake > Sediment | place: USA: Wyoming | collected... | reverse complement strand
TCTGCCCTATCGAGTCCCCGATCGGCTCGTCGAGCACCTGCCCGATGTGGGCCGCCGGGTCGGTCGTGACCAGGAGCGTCTTCTGCCGGGTGCCCGCCAGATGCGCCGCCACGGCGCAGGCGGTCACGGTCTTCCCCACGCCGCCCTTGCCGGTGATGATCACGATTCTCGTATCGCGCTTCTTTTGGATGATCTGGGTTAGAGCCTCGCCGTCCGCGAACTGATCAAACGTCCCCGGCTGATGGAAGCCTTCCGTGACGGCGGCTTTTTTCCCCTGGAACACGACGCCGGCGAAGTCCGCGATGGCCGGCAGGCCCTTGATCTCGCCGCTTTGAAGAGTCACTCGAGTAGAGGGATAGGGCAAGGCCTTTTCGATCATACCCAGATAGCGTGCCTGCAGGGCAGACAGGTTGGCGTAGCGGCTATGGGCGATTTCGTCGTCCGGGTAGATTCCGTTTATGATAACGCGGAAATTCCGTATGCCCAGCGTGTTCAGCTCGTCGCGAGCGCGCAGGGTCTCGGCCAAAGAGGTTTTTTCCGGCCTCAGGACGAGATGAAACGTCGTGCGGGAACCGTCCCGCATCGCGGCGATGGCCCGGTCATATTTTTCCTTCGCGCCTTGAATGGACGATACCGGGCCGATACAGGTCTGCCCCGAGCCCTTCGCGCTTTCTTCGATGTGCTTCGACCAGTCCACTGGCAATTCCAGCAGGCGGATCGTATGGCCGGTGGGCGCCGTATCGAAGACGACGAGATCGAATTCCTCGTTGACCAGAAAGTCGGTAAACCGGTCGAAGGCCGCGATCTCAGTGGTGCAGGCGCTTCGGAACTGCTCCTCGAGGACCTTCATGATGTCGTCGGGCATGACGCCGCGCATCGGCCCGATGACCTTTTCCCGGTATTCCTCCGTGGCGGCATCGGGATCGATGTCCATCGCTGAGAGATTGGCGATGATCGGTGTGACCGTATGCCCGATCCGCGTTTCGAAAATGTCTCCCAGGTTGCTGGCCGGGTCGGTCGAAATGATCAGGGTCTTTTTCCCCCGCATGGCGTTGTATACAGCGGTCGTGGCGGCCATCGTGGTCTTCCCCACGCCGCCCTTTCCCGAAAAAAACAGAAATTCAGTCATCTATATCTCCTCGTCTCCTACGCTTTCGAGCAAAGCATTCGCTAAATCGTTAATGTTCTTATTGGGAACGTCTTTTACGGTCCCTGCCATCTCCAGCGCATCGCGTATATCTTCCACGGCAATCCCAAGCTCCCGGCATTTCTTATAGTGGTACCGGAGGCATGGAAAGCAGTTTCCGGCCATGGCCGCGCCCAGCGCCACGAGCTCTCTTGTCTTTTCATCCAGGGGCATGATAACCCTCCTCTTTGGGTTGACCATCCATCACCGAACTTCTATGACTTGCTAGAATACCAGCCCGCGCGGGTCAAAGGCTGGCCGCTATAGCCGGCCTCTCCCTGCCGGATGAGAAGCGCCTGGTAAACGTTGAGGCGCCCGACTTTGAAAAAGTGGGCTGAGCCGGACATGAACAAGCGCCAGACCCGGTACGTCGGCTCATCCACGCACTGCAAGGCCTGGCCGTGGTGCGCTTCCAGCCGGTGAACCCACTCGCGCAGCGTCATGGCATAGTGCTCGCGCAGGCTCTCCACGTCGCGGACTTCAAAGCCGGTTTCTTCAGCCGCCCGCAGGCTCGTGCTGATGGGCGTCAGTTCACCATCGGGAAAGACGTAGGCGTCCGAGAACGAACGCTCTTTGCGGAGTTTCTCGTCGGCCCGCCTGGCAATCCCGTGGTTCAGGAAGACGCCGCCGGGCTTGAGCAGCTCCCAGGCCCGGGAAAAGTAAGTCGGAAGCAGCTTTACGCCCACGTGCTCGAACATGCCCACACTGACCAGAGCGTCATACCTGCCCGGCTCGTCCACGGCCCGGTAATCACACACCCTCACGCGGCAGCGGCCGGTTAGACCGGCTTCGGCAATCCGGGCGTTGGCCAGGTCGGCCTGTGGCTGGCTGAGGGTGATCCCGGTTGCGTCCGTGCCATAGTGTTGGGCGGCATAGATCACTAACCCGCCCCATCCACAGCCGATGTCCAGCAGGCGTTGCCCGGGGCGCAGGCACAGCTTGCGGCAAATGTAGTCCAGTTTGCTTTCTTGAGCGCGATCCAAATCATCGTCGGGGGCCTGGAAGAAGGCGCTTGAATACACCATGCGCCGGTCGAGCCACAGGGAGTAAAAATCGTTGGAGACATCGTAATGATAGGTCACCGCTCGACGGTCGCGCTCAATCGAGTGGCTTTTCCCTTTGAGCTGGGCCGGGCCACGGCGACTGGGTTTGCGTTCTGACCCGGAGGGGAGTCTCAGCAGATCCTTCGCCGCGCGTATCTTGGCCTGAATTCCGAGGGCGTCCTGAGACAATTCTTCGGCCAAACCGAAGACGGCTTCGAGGTCCCCTTCGACGTCGAAGTCATCATATAGATAGGCTTCGCCTAGCCCTACTTCCGTGCCTGGCAAAAACATGCTGCGCAGAGCGCCGGGATGGTTGAGGACGAGGGTTGCCGGGCGAGGTTGATCATCCGGCCAGCGCGTCCCGTCCCACAAGCGAACCCCTACGTTCGGGGCGGTCTTGCCGTTGAACAACTTCCCGAGAAGCTGCAAAGTCAGTTCGGCGGCACGGCCCGGGGAATCCCTCCGTTTGTCTGGCATGGAAACCTCGCTCAGGCAACCAGGTTTTTTGGGGCGGTTCTCTTACCCGCAACAGCCGGTTCCGCCCCCGCCGCAGCACCCGCCGGAAGCCCCTCCGCCCCCGGTCTTCTTCCCTAAGAAGTTCACCCCGAAAAACTGTTGGCGGACGTCTTCGGAGCCGCAATTCGGACAAGTCGTCTTCGCGGTCTTCTTTTCGTCCATCGTCATCCTTTTTTCAAAGACGCTGGCACACCGCCGGCAGATATATTCATAAGTTGGCATTAGATCACCTCTTTCAGAAGTTCTTCATATTTCGGATACCGGCCTTTGAGGACCAATTTCCCTTCGACAAGAGTGATGGGCAACGATTCCTTGCCCTCGGACATGATGATCTCCTTGACGACGGGATTGTTCATGAACCGCTTGGGTTGTTGGTTGAGAGCGATCCTCTCCGCGGAGAATCCGGCCTTCTTGAGTTTCTGAATCGTGTCCTGCAGAGTCGCAAGGTCCGGATCAGGCGCGGGCCCGCATACGCCTGTTGGGCAACACAAGGGCGGCTCGTAAATTTCGATGATCTTCATGACATGCTCCTTACGACAGCCATTTTTGTTTGACAGTCGCCGGCCTTTTCTTTCTTTCTCAGGAGGGCCAAATCATGTCGATAAACATCGCGACTTCTTAAAACACCGTGCACGAGTTCATCGACATACTTCAGTCTGGATGATCCGTTGAGTGAATAAAAAGACCACTGGGCGATTTTCCTGTCCCGCACAAGATCGGCATTTCTTAAGCAGGCCAGGTGCCGCGATATTTTTGTCTGGGTCGTTTCGAGAATATCCCCAATGTCGCAGACGCAAAGCTCCCGCTCATAAAGCAGATTGATGATGCGCAGGCGTGTCTCGTCGGTGAGGGCATTAAGGACTTTCAGATAATTATCCATATCACCGGCCTCCACATCTTAGAAGATCATGTGTGCAGCGGGTCTCTATAGCGTCATTATTGGTAGTCATGCGCATATGCACATAAGCAATAATAGGTCCTATGGCCGTGTTTGTCAAGGAGTCAAACTAATTGAAACTCGCCCCTATTTACGTTTCCAGATGGCTCGGGATGTATCTGCGTGAAGGAAGGAGACTTAGACCAGCTGGCCTCAGAAGAACAGGTTACCGCTCGCGGAGCTTCTTTATGACTTCATTGATCGCGTCGATGTCCGGGAAAGAGATGGCCCCCACGGGGCACAGGCCCTGGCAGCCGCTGCAGCCGACGATGCAATTGAACGGCCGGACAACCTTCGCCACATCGTCCTTCTCGTCCCACGCATAAACGCCGTGTTGACAGAATTGAAAGCAAATCCGACAACCGTTGCACTTATCTTCGCCGACCGACGGATACCAGGGTATTTTTTCTCTCGGGATGGGGTTTGAGGTCATCGATGGTCTCCGAACGCTTGGCCTAAAATACGAGGTTGAACAAGAACCCCACGATCATGATGCCGGTCCCGACGACGCCGACGAAGATGAGGATCAAGGGGAGCTTCAGCACTTTCTTCAGGATGATCGTTTCGGGGAGGGAGAGGCCGATGACCGACATCATGAAGGCCAGCGCGGTGCCCAGCGAGGCGCCCTTTTCGAGCAGGGCCTGGACGATGGGGATGATGCCGGCGGCGTTCGAATAGAGCGGGATGCCGATCAGGACGGAAACCGGGACGGACCACCAGGCCGACTTGCCCATGATCGCGGCCATGAAGTTCTGCGGCACGTAGCCGTGGACTGCGGAGCCGACGGCGATCCCGCCGACGATGAACGGCCAGACGCGGGCAACGATGTCCTTGACGGCGGTAAGGCCAGCCGCGACCCGCTCTTGGAACGGCGTCCGGCCGTTCTCGGCGGTCGCGTTCTGGGCCTTGATCTCGTAGACCCAGGGCTCGACGAAACGCTCGAGCTTCAAGCGGCCGATCACCCAGCCGGCAGTGATGGCAATGACGAGTCCGGTGGAAACGTAGAGAAGGGCGGTCTTCCAGCCGAACAGTCCGAAGAGGAGGACGACGGCGACCTCGTTGATCATCGGCGCGGCGATCAGGAACGAGAACGTCACCCCGAGGGGGATGCCGGCTTCGACGAAACCCAGGAAAAGAGGGATGGCCGAGCACGAACAGAACGGCGTCACGATCCCCAGGGCGCCGGCCATGACGTTGCCGACGAAGAGGGATTTGCCCTTGAGGAGCCGCCTCGTCCGTTCGGGCGAGAAATAGGTCCGGATGATGCCAACCGCGAAGACGATCAGGACGAGAAGCATGAGGACCTTGGGGACCTCGAAAAGAAAGAAGCGCAGCGTCTCCGCGAGGCGGGCCCCAGATGTCATCTTCAAGATCCCGAAAACGGCGAGGTCGGCGAGTTTCGCAAGGTTCAGATATAGGACAACCCAGACAGGGAGCGATAACAGCATCAACCATTTCCTGCCCGCCTGATTTTTCCCTGTTGAGGGAATATTACAAGTTTCCATGACCAACTTCCTTTGATAATAATATATGAATATATTAGCATATGTTATTATAAGAGTCAAAATCCAGGGTTTAGCTTGCTCCTGATTTGGAATGAAGCGGGGCCGGTTCTTGACAAAACATGTTATATATGAAAATATGTTCATTTGATGTGACAAAATGAAAGAAATTATCAAAGCTTTCAAGGCTCTTTCAGAGCCTACCCGCCTCAGGATCTTCCTCCTCCTCATGGAGCGCGACCTCTGCGTCTGCGAGCTGACGTTCGTCCTGAACATGGAGCAGTCACGCGTATCCCACCAGCTCAGGCTCCTCAGGGACGCGGACCTCGTGGAGGACAAGAGAGAGGGAAGATGGATGATCTATGGCATTCCCCAGGGTGTCAAGGAGAGCCTCGCGCCGTTCGTCCGGCAGTTCGCCGGCCCGGATTTGGCTGAGTCGGAATTCGTGCTTCGGGACAGCGAGCGTCTCGCCGTGTGCGTCAAGGAGAATGTCCGGAGGAAACCCAAAGCGGAGACGCAGCAGTCCGCGGTTTGAGATCCGGGATGGGACAAAATGAAAAGGGGCGGGCGTCGGTTTGAAGAGACAAACATGGGAATTTGCGCATTCGTGATTCCACGAAAAGCCCACGCTTGGAGAAAGGCGGACGCATAATGGGCGAAGGCGGCCGGGCCTATAGCGAGAAGGGCGAGATCGACGTGCTTCTCCGACGGAGGGAACCCGACGAGTCTCGCAAGAAAACGTATCGGGTCGAGGTCGGGAAAGACGGCTGTCTGTCGATACCTCCCGAACTGGCCGGAGGGCTCGGCCTCACTCCCGATGTCCGGCTCGACTTCGTCTCCGACCACGGCCGCGTCGAAGTCCTGCCCAATATCCATAGCCTGCGGCGGCTTTATATCGAGCCAACGTCTCGCTGCAACCTCTCCTGCAGGACATGCATCCGCAACACCTGGGAGGAGCCGATGGGCGACATGGACATGGCCCTTTTCGACCGGCTCGCCGGCCAGCTCTCCCGCTTCCCCCACCTCGAAACGGTCATGTTCGGCGGCTTCGGCGAGCCCACGGCCCACCCCCGCATCCTCGACATGATCCGCGCCGTCAAATCCCTCGGCCTTCGCGCCGAGATGACGACCAATGCGACCCTCCTCGACGGCGCTCTGATCGACGGGATTCTGCGGGAGCGTCTCGACACCCTTTGGATCTCCCTCGACGGCGCGACCGAGGAGAGCTTCGAAGCGATCCGCGAGGGAGCGAGCTTTCCCCTCGTTCTCGAGAACGTCGAGCGGCTCGCCAGGCAGATTGGCCGGGACGGGCACACGATCGAGATCGGCATCGCTTTCGTCGTCATGAAGACGAACCTCCACGACGTCAAACACCTCGACCGCCTGGCCCGGTCCGTCGGGGCCCGGCGCATCATCGTCAGCCACGTCCTGCCGTACAGCGAGGCCATGGAAAAGGAAATGCTCTGCCTCCAGACCCTGACCCTCGAGACCTTCACCTTCGCCCCCGGCAAGACCGAGCTCAGCCTACCCCGCATCGACGTCAACAACACGACCAAGGACACCATCTTTAGCCTGTTCCAGGGGTTTGAGAACCTGACTTTCATGGGCAACAAGATCGCTGTCGATGCACGACGCTGTCGCTTCGTCCATGAGCGCGCGTCCTTCGTCCGCTGGGATGGGAAGGTCGCGCCCTGTATGGGCCTTCTCCACTCCCACCGGACCTACCTCTATGGGCTTGAAAGGCGGGTCCGGTCGCACGCGTTCGGCGACGCAGGCGAGGCGAACCTGTTCGACATCTGGAATTCGAAGGCGTACGCCGAATTTCGGGAAAAGGTCAAGTCCTTCGGCTATTCGCCCTGCCATGTCTGTGGGGGGTGCTCGATGCTCGAGTCGAACGAAGAAGACTGCTATGGGAACACCTTTCCCGCGTGCGGCGGCTGCCTCTGGGCCCAGGGGGTCATCCAATGCCCATGACGAACGTGGTCAAGATCTTCAAGGCGCTGGCCGACCCGACCCGGCTGCGGATCATGCTCCTCCTCCAGGTCCGGGAGCTCTGCGTGTGTGAGCTGACCTATATCCTGGGGATGGAGCAATCGCGCGTATCGCATCAGATGCGGATCCTCCGCGAGGCGGGGTTGGCCGAGGGCCTCCGGCAGGGGCGATGGATGATCTACCGGATCCCGGCGGACTCGAGGGAGTTCGTCGTCGGCCTCTTCGACGATCTCGGAAGGGCGCGCTTAGGGCGTTCGGCGCGGCCGGCCGGGGATCGCCGGAAGCTCGAGACCTGCGTCCGAAAGAACGTCCACGGCCGCGTCTGCGGCGCCCCGCCGAAGGAGGTCCGTTCATGAAGACTTCGATCCTCTTCATCTGTGTCCATAATTCGGCCCGGTCCCAGATGGCCGAGGGCCTGGTCAACGCCTTCTATGGCGACCGGTTCGAGGCCGTGAGCGGCGGGACGACGGCGACGAGGGTCCATCCCGCGGCCATCAAGGCCATGGCCGAGATCGGCATCGACATCAGCGGCCATCGCTCGAAGAGCATCGACGTCTTCGAAGGCCGGCGGTTCGATTACGTCGTCATGGTCTGCGACGACAAGTCGGCGGACTGCCCCTTTTTCCCGGGCGGGAAAGAGCAGATCCATCACGCCTTCGACGATCCGGCGGCCTGTACCGGGACCGACGAGGAGGTGCTGGCTTGCTTCCGCCGCAGCCGTGATGAGATCCACGCTTGGATCAGGGAGGCGTTCATTCAAGGGGAGAAGGAGAAATGATGAGCGAAAAGATCCTGCAGCTGTCGGTCGATAAATTCCTGTTTCGCTTTCCTTCCGGCCTCAATTATAGCGAGTCCGGGGTCTGGGTGAAATTCGAGGGGAGCAGGGCCCGCATCGGGCTCTCTGATTTCACCCAGCAAAGGAACGGCGATGTCGCCTTCGCCGAGCCGAAAGAGGTCGGGACTTCGGTCGCTTGGGGGGACGAAGTGGCCGTCGTCGAGACGATCAAGGTCAACCTTAGCATCCCGGCGCCCGTGGGAGGCAAGGTCGTTGAAGTCAACGGCGACCTCTTGAACTCTCCCGAGCTCGTCAACCAGGACCCCTATGGCAAGGGCTGGCTGGCCGTCCTCGAAGTCGAGGGCGGCGAGGCGGCCCGAGGGGCTTTGAAGACGGCGGCCGACTACATGGCCCTGGCCAAAGTTCAAGCGGAAGCAGAGATCCTGCGATGAGCGGAACGCGGCGCAAAATGTCCGTCGTCCCCTGCAGCGGGATCGGCAAGAGCCTCGGGGCCGCGGCCCGAGAAGCGGCTTTTATCCTCGCCGAGGATCTTCGCCCCGCCACAACGAAGATCGTCGCGCTTTCCCTCCTTGTGATGGGGGACGAAGAAGCGGAACGTGAGGTCGCCGGCGGCGAGGCCGTCGCCATCGACGGCTGCAAGCTCGAGTGCGCGGCCAAGGGGCTCGCCTGTTCGGGCGCCGCCAGAGTGCACAAGGTCGCGGTCTTCGACGTCATCCGGCGCCATCGCGGCCTAAAGCCCGGAGGCGTTTGCGACCTCAACGAGGATGGGCTGAGGCTGGCCCGAGCGACGGCCGATGAGGCCGCCAAGATCGTCGACGATGCCGACGCGGAGGGCGGCCATGCCTAATGTGCCGAGAAAAAAAGTGGGATTGATCTCCTGCTCGGGCGAAGACCTGCCCGAAGGCACGGTGACTCGAAGAGCAGTCCGGGAAGTGCTCGAAACACTCCGTCCGGACGACACCGTCACGCTCTGCCTCCCTCTGTTCCTCGCCGGCGGAGAAGGCGAAAGGTCGTTCGCCCGCTACTATCCGACCATCGCCGTGGACGGCTGCGACAAGCGCTGCGCCGCGCGGGCCACCGAAAAATACAGCGCCAAGCCGGCTGTGTCCATTGTCGTGAGCGAGACTGCCAAGGCAGCCGAATGCCGCGACATCGGCCCCGCCCGCCATCTGAACGAGGCGGGGAAGCAGCTCGCCGATTCGGTCGCCGGGCTCATCGCCGAGGAAACAGACAGGCTCCTAAAAAAGCCAGGACGAAAAACGCCCCTATCGGCCGCTGACGTGTGCGGTTGCAGCTGCGGCTCCGGCCTTCCCTCGGGAACGGTGCGCATCTCCGGCCGGGCAACGCGAGTCGCCGGACTGCCTCTCATTTTTGCGCGGTTCAGAGAACAGGAGCTGGGGCTGAACGAAAAAACAGGGGCGGCTCTTCTTGAGAACGTCAAGATCTACAACGAGGTTCCGGACAGTCAGAAGCAAGCCTGGAAAGAGGCGCTACTTCGGGAATACGCTCAGTTTCTCCAGGAGAAAGACTGATGGCCAAAACGGAAATCTATACGGCCTCAGTCGCCTGGACGGGGGGCCACCGGGGACACCTGAAGCTCGGCAACGGGCCGGAGATGGACTTTTCCGCGCCGCCGGCTTCGCATGGCGAAGCGGGCGTCCTGACCCCTGAAGATGCGTTCGTCGGTGCCGTCAACACGTGCGTCATGCTGATGTTCATATGGGCGGCCGAGCGCTTCCGGTTGGATCTTGCCAGCTATGAGTGCCAGGCCGAGGGCACCAAGCTCATCGAGCTCGACAGGACGGAGATATTCACCCAAGTCGTCTTGAAACCGCGGATCGTCGTCCGCGCGGGGAATGAGCTCCCCGAGGCCGTCGAGAAGCGGGTTCGCCGCGGGCTCGTATCTGCGCAAAAGTTCAGTCTTGTCGCCAACTCCGTCAAAAGCAAGGTCATCATCGAACCGGAAATCCTTATAGACGTCCGCCGTGGCGGAAGACAGTGAGGTTGTAAGATGGAAATCAAGATTCTTGGCCCGGGATGCCCAAGGTGTGGAGAGGTCGAAAAACGCGTGATCAACGCGCTCGCGGAGCTCAAGGTCGCCGCCGATGTCGAGAAAGTCACCGACATCAAGACGATGATGTCCTATGGGATCCTCGCGACTCCCGGCTTGGTCATCAACGGCAAGATCAAATGCGCAGGCCGCATCCCGCGTCCCGAGGAGATCAAGGCCTGGGTCCAGGAGGCCGCGGCCTGACGAGCGCGGTTCGAACCCAAGGATCGGTGGCAGCAAAAAATGGAAGGAGATCGAACATTGTCTAAATCCACAAAAATACGTTTCGTCATGGTCATAACCATCCTTGCGATCGCCGGCGGGATGGTATCGATGGACCTTTCCTCGGATACCCGCTCCATAGGCCTTGCCGCGAATCCCCCGGCTGACCAATCCAAGCCTGCCATCTGGGCCGTCAAGGGTGAGGTCCTGGTCACGAACCGCCTGGACATCGACTTTTCCAAGTACATGGTGACGTTCATGGAGCTCGGCG
>Ga0315282_10017101_pt1 | contig 10515 bp, 7 predicted proteins | sample YL17G07_20_MG_FD_203693 | JGI IMG/M metagenome (GOLD analysis project Ga0315282, IMG submission 203693) | Sediment microbial communities from Yellowstone Lake, YNP, Wyoming, USA - YL17G07_20 | ecosystem: Environmental > Aquatic > Freshwater > Lake > Sediment | place: USA: Wyoming | collected... | reverse complement strand
CAGCAGGAGGATCGCCACAAGGCCCGCGGCGACGTCGCGTCGTGACAGCTCGCAGCTGCTCATCGAGGCCATCATCCTACCCGGCGCTCCGGCGCGCCCAGATCAGGTACGTGCCGGTGTCGGCGACCGGTTCGTACTCGGAGTGAAGCCAACCCGCGAGCGACGGGGTGCTGAGAAAATAGGTCGCCGAATCGGTCCGTTCGGCGGGCCAGTCGTGCTGCTGGAGAACGACGATCTTCGGGCGCGCGGCCTTCAACTCCGCCAGCAGGCCTGACGCGCCGTAGCCCGGCTCGCCCTCGTTGAAGCCGACCAGCACCGGGCGGCTCCAGAAGAAGCGCGAGGCGCTCAGGCGATCGGCTCGCACGTACGCGCCGGCGGAGAAGCCGAACACGAGGACGCGATCGGCGGCGCGCGTTCGGGCGCGAAGGTAGTCGCCGAGCTCGCGCGTGGCCAGTGCCGAGAACTTGTCGGTCGGCCGCTGCCCGCCGAAGCGTGCGAGGTACTCGCGGGCCGGCACCCGGCCGCGCAGGAACCTGGTGTCGTAGAGCGTCGCGTCGATCGCCTTGTCGAACGGGGAAACACGGAGGACCGCGACGACGAGGAGCGTCACGAAGACAAGGCGGCCCGCAGTGCCGAGTGCCGACCACGCCAGCACGGCCGCAAAGCCGGCGGCGAGTGACAGGGCTGGCGCAGCCTGGACGAAGTACTGCGGCAAGCCGCGGCTGCCGTTGATGGCGATCGCCACGCAGGCCGCTGCAACCCACACCGGGGCAATGACCCTCCGCGGCACGCGCGCCGAGAGCAGCAGCAACGCGGCGCTGCCGACGCCTCCCAGCAGCCACAGCGAGTCGATACGGGCGTACCGGATCGGAAAGGCAATCAGATAACGGAGCGCCGCAGCAAGGCCGGCGTACGTTTCCCCGGAGTACTGCAGGTTGTAGACGACGGTGGCATCAACGAGGTCGTGCAGGCCGCCGGCCGCCGCAAACAGCATGGCGGCGACCGCCAACGGCGCGAGAAACCCCGCCAGCAGCGCGCTCAGGTGCCGCCACAGCAGGCGGCCGCGCCGCCTCGGCTCGCGCTGCTGCCAGAGGGCGACGACCACCACCCCGGCGGGCACGACGAGGTAGACCGCCGCGTTGTACTTGTAGAGGAAAGCGATCCCAATGAAGACGCCGGCGAGGACGGCGCCCCCCAGGCCGCGCCGCGCCGACGCCCGGGTGGCCTCCTCTTCCCCGGACGCCGCGCCGAGCGACGACAGGACGGCGGCGGCCACCGCCGCGGCGATGAAGGTCTCGCACTGCGCGCGCACCCAGACGCCGCCCAGCCGTCCGAACGCCGGGTTGCCGAGCAGGAGGAACAGAAGGGCGGCCACTTCGCCAGGCCCTCGTTGGCCGGACAGTCGCCGGCCGATCGGGACGAGCAGGATCGCGACCAGCCCGGCGAGCAGGAGGTCGGTGGCGGCCACAACCGACTCGTTCGGCCAGATGCGAAACATCAGCGCATAGGTGTAGTGAATCGCGGGGGGTTTCTGATCCCACGCGTCACGGTAGGGCAGTTCGCCCCGGGCGATTGCCTGCCCGACGTACGCGTAGAGGCCCTGGTCGCCGCCCGCCGGCTGGGCGAGCGAGGGGACCCGGACGAGCAGCAGGATCGCGACGAGCGCCGCGAAGACCCACCTCATAGGGGACGAGCGTCCGCGCGCGGGAACTGCAGAGTCCGTTGGCGCCAGGCAAGCCAGGGCATCGAAAAGACTGGAGAACGCGCGCGGGATGCGACAGAATCGTGTTGGTCCCGCCCGCCCGTCGGCTGCGGCTTCACAGCACCCGCAACGCATCGGGCTTTGGAAAGATGGCAGGGACCCGGACCGGGCAGTAGTGTACCACACTGCCCGCCCGCTTCCCGGCCGGAAGCATGCCGTGACGCCCACGCTCCGCGCGCATCCCCAGCTCTCGGTCGTCGTGCCTACCTACAACGAGCGCGAGCGGCTCTCGGAGCTCGTCGCTGCCGTGTTCGAGGCGTTCGCGCGCCGCGACCTGAACGGTGAGCTGGTCGTCGTCGATGACAACTCACCGGACGGCACCGGCGCCCTTGCCGACGAGCTCGCCGGCCGGTACCCGATCCGCGTCGTGCATCGATCGGGCAAGCTCGGGCTGGGCAGCGCTGTGATCGACGGGTTCGCGGTGGCCGCGAGCGACGTCCTCGGCGTCATGGACGCCGATTTCAGCCATCCCCCGGCCCTGCTGCCCGCGATGCTCGCGGCGCTCGTCGAGACTCGCGCCGACGCCGTGATCGGCAGCCGGTACATCCCCGGCGGAGGCTCGCGGAACTGGCCCTTCGGGCGGCTGGTGATGTCGCGCCTGGCATGCCTGCTCGCACGGCCGCTGACGAGGGTGAGCGACGCGACGTCCGGCTTCTTCCTCATCCGCGCGCAGGCGGTGCACGACGTCCGAATCTCGGCGGCCGGCTTCAAGATCTGCCTGGAGCTGCTCGTTCGCGGCCGCGCGACCTCGATCGTCGAGGTCCCTTACGTGTTCGTGGGCCGGACGGCGGGCCAGAGCAAGATGAACACGAGAGAGGCGCTCGGCTACCTGCGACAGCTCCGCGACCTGATGCGCGTCCGGCTCGCCGACCGCGCACCTCGCCCGCGTTACATCCGCATGCCGCCGACAGAGCTCGATCGACTCGCCACCCTTCCCTTCTCAACGCTGCGATGAGCCGGATGCCTGCTCGACCAGGGCGGGCGCCTCGGGTGCCTGCTCGGCGGGTGGGTGTCCGAACAGCAGCCGCGTGAGAATCCGCCAGACCAGCCTCTGGTTGGTGAAGGCCAGGCGCAGGATGTCGCCCACATGCCGGGCGAGGTACCGCGGCCGCAGGAAGAACCGGCGCTTGGCGCGGCTGACCGCGTCCATCACCACCTGCTCGTTCAGCTCGCCCGAGCGGATGATGTAGTAGGCATACTCCATCCGCGACCAGTCTTCGGTCGTCAGCAACCCGTCGCGGCGGCACCGCTCGTAGAGCGCGGTGCCGGGGTACGGGATGGCGGGGTAGAAGTTGGCGAAATCGGCGTCGAGCGCGATCGCGTAGTCGGTCGTCCGGTCCATCGACTCGCGCGTGTCGTCCGGGTAGCCGTAGATGAAGAACCCGAACGACAGGATCCCCGCCTTGCGCAGGTTCTGGAAGGCGAGGCGGATCTTCTTGCGCTCGAGCTTCTTCAGCATGTTCTGCCGGGTGTCGTCGGACTCCGACTCGACGCCCATCGACAGCATCCAGCAGCCCGAGCGCCGCAGCAGGTCGACAAAGGCCGGATCGACCAGGTTGTCGGCCCTGGCGTTGGCGAGCCAGTGGACCTCGAGGTTGCGGGCGATCAGCTCCTCGCAGAACCGGGCGAAGCTCTTGACGTTCAGCGTAACGGTGTCGCCCCACAGGTAGAAGTAGTCGATGCCGTGCTCGCGGTGGCTGCGCTCGATCTCGTCCACCAGGACCCTCGGCGCGCGCTCCCTGAACCGGTGACCGTGGTGCAGCGGCACGACGCAGAAGTCGCACGAGTACGGGCAGCCGCGGCTCGTCTCGACCAGCACGAACGGCTTGTCCACCAGCGGGAGGCGATAGCGGGAGAGCGGCAGGAGGTCCCAGGCGGGGTACGGCATGTCGGCGAAGCCGCCGAAGCCACCCTGCCCGCTGTGCGGCACAACCGAGCCGTTCCGGCGGAAGGTGAGGCCCGGCACGCCGCTCGCCTGGTCGATGGCATCGACGGCGGCGATCGCGAGGACGGCGTCTTCCGGCTCGCCGACGACCATCGCGTCCACCTCGGGCGCACGCACCATCGATTCGGCGGGCGCGCACGAGGCGTGCGGCCCGAAGCAGACGAGCGGCGCGTCGAAGTGCCGCTTCAGCTTCGCCATCTCGGCCACGTCAGCCTCGAGCGTCGGAATCGCGCTGCAGAAGACGACGAGCGTCGGGCGGAAGCCCTCGCGCTCGAGCCGCTCGATGACCTTCTCGGTGGTCAGCGCCAACGCCGTCTGGTCGATCAGGCGGAAGTCGAGATTGCGGGCGCCGAGGAGCGACGCGATGAGGGCGAGCGAGTAGGGCGGCTTGGTCGTCCCCAGCACCTCCTCGCGCTCCTGGCAGCGCCCCTGCCGCGTGAACGCGACGCCGTTGACCAGCGGCGGGTTGATGAGCAACGTCTTTCGACCCAGCATTTGTGCCTCGAGTCCGATCTTCAGCAGCGCGGCCGCCACCGGCTTCCAGCCACCTCTGGCGTCCGGTGCGAGCCGTCAGTCACGTGATTCCTCGACGCCGGTCCCGTTTGGAGTCCCGTTGCGCGATAGCTCGACCTTGCAGCAACGGCGGCAGACCGGGAACAGGCTGTTCTGGACGAGGCGGCGCCGCAGCTCGACGTAGCGCTCGCCGTTCCAGACCTCTTCGAGCGTCGACGTGGTCAGGTCTCCCACTTCCACCCGGATGAACGGGCAGAAGTACACCTTCCCGCTGAACCCGACGCGCGCGTGCAGGAACGGGTAGAGGCAGCGTCCCTCGAGCGGCGCGCCCGGGGTGTAGTAACGGTCCATCAGCGCGCTGACGACCTTTGGCCGGAAGTCGAACAGCACGTGGCGCTCCCGGCATTTCCGCTCGAGGGCCTCGACCTGCTCGCGCACTCGGCGAGCGCTGACGCCCGGATCGGCGGTCACGAAGGTTGCGATCGCCGACCGGCCGGGCGCCCCGGTGAGCCTCACCGTCTCGTCGACTTCCTCCGGCGTGGCGAACATCAGGTGATTCAGCCCGATGGCGTGGACGCCCAGCTCCTCGGCGACGTCGACGATCCGGTCGAGGGACTCGAGGCTTTCGTGGGCGACGGTCGTGTTGATGCTCACGCGCAGCGGCGTCCCAACCTCTCGTGCGGCCGCCTGTAGCCGCCGCAGCCCGGCGGCCGCCCTCTCGAACGTGCCCTTGACCCCGCGCGCGAGGTCGTGCAGCTCGCCGGGGCCGTCGATCGACACGCTGATGTGCCGGAGAAAACCCGCGCGTGCCAGCTCGGCCAGTGCCTGCGCCCGCGCCTCGGTGATGAGCGTCCCGTTCGTGGTGAGATAGCCGCACGCGTACCGTTTCTGGCGGAACAGCTCCAGCACGTCGAGGATGTCCTTGCGGACGAAAATCTCGCCGCCCGTCAGGCTCACCTTCAGGCCGCTCCGCTCGGGAAACGCGCGGCTGAGCGCCTCGATGCTGAGCTCCTGCCGCCATTGGCCCTCGATGTTGAGCAGCTCGCCGACGTAGCAGAACTCGCACCGCAGGTTGCACCGCATCGTCGTCTCGTAGACGACGCCGGTCGGGCAGCGGTCGGCCCGGCCGGTGGACTCCGACAGGAAGCGCTGCACCCGGCGCTCGTACTTCAGGCGGCGGACACGTGCATGCAGGTGGCGGACCACCGGCAGCGCGCGGGCGCGGCGCGCCAGCGATTCCCTGAGCTTACGAGCGAGGGTCATTCAACTGCCAAATTTCAACGACAGGCCCGGGACGCTCCAGCGCTTGGTCGATCCTGGCGTCGGTGTTGTGAAGGAACGGCTCAACCCTGGCCCGCGCCGTGGGCGAAGCGTCCGGACGGTACGGGGAAAACACCGCGATCCGGCGCCCTTCCCCGGGAAGAGCGTCCAGAAACGGTTGAGTGGCTGGTTGGAGTTTATTGTACCGTTTCACGACGATGTATTGCACGCCCCGGCTGCGCAGCGTCACGAAGCCGGAGGAGCCGGCCACCTCAGCGTATCGCAGGTAGATCTTGTCCGCGTCGAGGCCTCCGTCGCCCAGAAAGAGCGTTCGATAGGCCGGGGCAGGGACATTGGGCAGTCGGAGCCGAAGCGCAAACTTCGTCGAGGCGCGCTGCACATCGCCGAGGTTGGCCTCGAGTGCCTCGACGAGACTCTCGCGCGACTGCGTGAGCGGCACCGAATACGGCTGCACAAGGATCGTGCTCCCCGCCGGGACATGCGCTTCGATGAACTGAAGGGCCAGCGTGCGGGTGTCGGTCTGCCGGAAGAACCGGTCCGTGCCGACGCTCGCTGCGAGTCCGGGCAGGCAGGCGAGCGCGGCCATGACGGCGAGGGTGACGGGTGAGCGTCGCGCCGCGATCACCTGCGACAGGCGCACCACCGCGTACGCGGCGAGCAGCGCCGCGACCGGCAGTACCGGGTTCAGGTAGCGGCTCGCCGGCACGGTGTTGCTGAGGAACAGCAGGAACGGGAGCGGAAACGCCAGCAGCAGCATGCCACGCCGCGGAGAGCGCGCCGTCAGCCAGACGGTCCCGATTGCGCCGAGCAGGGCGACCGGCCAGCCGAGCGCCTCGAGGCCGAGCATCTGCAGGTAGCGCCCCGCGCTCGCGAAGAACCCGCCGCCCGTCGTGATCGCGCGGTCCATGACGATCTGCCGGTTGGCGACGATGTCCCGCCAGGCCGTGACGGGTTCGACGAGGATGAACGGCGAGCAGACGAAAAACGCGGCCGTGGCGACAAGGGCAGCGGTGACGCCGCGCGTGACGACGGCGCGCCACCCGTCGGCCTCGTAGCGGAACACGAGCGCGAGGGCGAGCGGGAGCGCGAGGAACACGGCGTAGTAGTGAATCGAGACGGCGCCGCCGCAGGCGGCGGCCGCGATCACGACCGGCGTGCGCGTATCGAGACGCCTGGCGCGGAGCGGCCAGATGCGGCTGATGGCGAGGTACGCGATCGTGACGGCCAGGGCGGCCGGCACGTCATGCTTGATGTAGTGCGAGTCGCGGACGTGGAACGGCGCGACCGCGAGGAAGAGCGCCGCCGTCACGCCCGCCGCCCGGCCGAACAGCCGGCGGCCCAGCCACCAGACCAACGCGATCGTGGCGACCGCGCAGACGAGCGTCAGGGCGCGCCCGGCAAGATAGAAACCGGTGGGATCGACGAAGAACTGCGCCTCGAACGCCGCGAGTGAGCCGAAGGCGCCCGCGAGTCGCCCCAGCACGAAGTAGCCGCCGATCCAGGCGAAGAGCACGTAGAAGTAGAGCGAGGGATACAGAAAGTTGTGCGGATTCAAGTCGCCCTTCGCAAAGGCGAGGGCCCGCGAGAGGATCGACACCTCGTCCGGGTTGTACACCGCGGGGAGGCCGTACGCGAGGCCGCCGAGGCGCAGGCCGAACGCCAGCGCGACGACCGCGACGACCGCGAGGCCAACGAGGCCGGCCAGACGATCGGTCGCGCCCTGAGGACCAGGTTTACCAACCATGTCTCGGCGGCGCCCGACTGCTCCGTCAGTCACCGACATTCGTCCTCCCGGTGAGGCCCGTGTCGATGGGTCCTGCCGCATCTCCCGCCACGTGCGCCGTCACGGTGCCCGGTTTCGGCGCCCGGCCGAAACGCAGGGCGGCCGTCGTTGATCGGAGCCGGTCCAGCTCACCCGCCCGGAAGAAGCCCGTGAGCGCCAGCAGCAGCGGAAGGCCGACGGCCACCACCGTGCCGCGGACGAGCAGACCGGCGATCGCCGAGTGGATCGGCGGAAGGAGGTGGGCGGCCACGAAATAGCAGGCGAGGCCGGAACCAGCGACCTTCGCGAGGCGCGCGCGCTCGTAGCGGATCGGGTAGAACCGTTGCGAGAAGCACAGCGAGAGCCCGGCCAGCACCGCATACGAGATGACGTTGGACCAGGCGGGCCCGAGGATGCCCAGCCGCGGAATGAGCACCACGTTGGCCCCGACGTTCACGGCGGCCGCCACTCCGGCCGCGACCGGATAGTACTCGGTGTGCTTGGTGATGTTCAGCCCGATAGAGGTCAGCAGGTAGACGCCCTGCAGCGTCACCCCCATCGCAATCCACGGGATCACCCGCGAGGCGGCGTAGAAGTCGGGTCTGGTCATGAGGCGCACGAGATCGCCGGAGACGGCCGAGAGGCCGGCGGCCAGCAGCACGAGCACCGCGAGACTGTAGGTGGTCATGCCGCTGAACGTCCTCTTGGCGTCCGGCTGGCCCATCGTCTCGAAGTAGAACGGCGCCCACGCGTACTCGAAGGCGCTGAGGAACAGCTTGAGGCCGAGGCCGAAACTGGCGCCGATTGAATACACGCCGATGTCAGCGAGTGCCGCGGCGTGCGGCTCGCGGAGCAGCAGCCGGAGCAGGTACGAATCGGTTCCGGGACCGATCACCTGCTGGGCGACCCCGTGGGGGACCCGCGGCAGGCCGAATCTGAGCGCCTCTGCCAGGACCGGGCGTGAGAACACCGGACGGATGAGCGGCGCGAACCACCGCATCAGCATGAAAGTGAAGGCCAGGGTCACGACGAGGTCTGCCAGGGCGAGACCGAGGACGCCGTAGTGCAGCCCGACGACGAGGACCAGCCGGACGATCAGCGTGGACGCCGAACGGAAGAAGGTGAGGCCGCTGAACGTGCGCGCTTTCTGCTTGATGCGGAGGACGTGGAACGGGATGAAGAAGAACCCACCGATGAAGGTGTTGACCAGGACGATCTCGAGAACCGGGGTCTGGCCTGGAACCCCGAACAGGCGATCCGACATCCAGGGCGCGGAGAGAAGCGCCGCGACGAGCAGACCGCCGTTCACCGCGAACAGGAAGAAGAAGATCGTGCTCGCCAGCCGCTGGCGCGCGCCGTGGGTCTCGCAGTCGTAGTAGAGCCGCATGAAGGAGGCGTCGATGCCCCAGCGAAAGACGATCTTCGCCACCAGCTCCACCATCAGGAGCAGCGCCCAGATGCCGTAGTCCACCTTGGAGAGGAAGCGGACGAAGATCGGCAGCAGCAGGAAGCTGACGATCGAGGTGGCGACGTCGCCCATCCCGTAGATCGTCAGGTTGGTGAAGAGCGTCTTGAGCTTCTGGAACACGTCAGGCCCGCTCCATCTTCCGCAGACGGAGCACGTTCAGAAAGCACCAGCCGGGCACCGGGAGGAGCCGAGTCAGCCAGCGGTGGAGCCAGAGCAGTCGCGCCGGATGCCGGCGAATCATCCGCGTCAGGATCGGCACGGTCGGGAAGATCCCGCGGCGCTCGACCAGGCGGAAGCCTGTCCTTGCTGCCAGCCGGAGGTACTCCTCCACCGGCCGATCGCCCGGGTGCTTCTGCACGTGCGCCGTCCGGATGAGCCTGCCGCGCAGCAGGAAGTGCAGCCGCGACTGCAGGTGCGCGAGGTTCGGTACTGAGACCAATGCCTCGCCGCCCGGCCGCAGCACCCGATGGATCTCCGCCAGCGCGCGGTCCTGGTCGGCAAAGCTCAGGTGCTCGAGCACATCGAGGCACAGCACCCGATCGAACACGTCACCGTCGAACGGCAGGGCGATCAACGACGCGGTGCGGACGCGCGGAGACGAGTAGTTCGCGTCGACGCCGTCGATGGCCAGCCGCGTCGCGTACTCCTCGACCAGCACCCCTTCGCCGCATCCGGTGTCGAGCACCCGGCTGCCCGCTGGCAACGCGTCCAGGTACCGCCGCACCAACTTCATCTTGGCGAGGTAGGTGGGGTAGTACTCCCAGCGCGGATCCGGCGTGCGGTGGTAGTCGCCCCGCTCGGCATACTCGCCGTGGCGCTCGGCGGACACGTCAGGCATGAGGACGGAGAATTGTAGCGGGAATCGGGCGGCCAGCGAAAACTCAGACGAGACGAGCGTGCGCCGCGGCGCCGGGCCTCAGTTGCCGCCCGGCGTGCCCGGCGGCTTCGGCGGATTCGTGTACTTCGATCGGTCGGGCTCCTGCGGTGGGCCGATGACCGACCCCGGGAGCACGTTCGACGGCAGCCCGTACGGGTTCGTGAAGTTCGCCGGGTTCGCCTGCGGTGACTGGCCGACGGGCACCCCCGGCTTGGTGGCTGTGGCCGGTGTCTGGCCGCCGGTCCCCGGGGCCGCCGGTGTCTGCCCGGTTGGGAAGCCGGGGATGACCATGCCCGCGGGCGTTGCCGGCGCTGCCTGCTGCTGTTGTTGTTGCTGCATGAGCTGACGCAACTGCGGCGGATTGGCGTAGTCGAACCGGGTCTCGGGCGGCCCGCTGCCGGGCATCATCACCGGCGCCGTCACGGTCCCAGGCTGGGAAGCGTCACCGGCCGGCGGACCCGGGCGTCCCTGCTGGAACTGCAGGAAGTTGTTGGGCACTGCCGAGCCATCCGGCCGCCCGGCGGCTGGCCCCGGCGCAGGCGTCCCAGCCGCGGGCGCGTTGCTGATGGCCAGGATCAGGATCCGGTCGTACATCGATTGGCCAGCGGCGGCCTGGGCGCGCGGCGCGACGATGTAGCCGGAGACTGCGCGCAGCAGCGTCTCCAGCGCCTGGCCTTCGGGCACGTCGGCGAACTGCAACGTCACCGGCCCACCGGCGAGCTTCTCGAGGTTGACGATCTTCGTCCCCCCGAGACGCGCCCACTCCCGAAGGATCTGCGCGACCGGCACGTCCTCGGCCACGAGGCTGACGCGGCCGTCCGCGAACGTCAGCTTGAGTTCCCCGGCTGGCGCCGGGTGGCTGACGGCCAGCAGCAACGGGATAACGAACGCCGGCGCAAGGCGCTTG
>Ga0315282_10017100_pt1 | contig 10516 bp, 8 predicted proteins | sample YL17G07_20_MG_FD_203693 | JGI IMG/M metagenome (GOLD analysis project Ga0315282, IMG submission 203693) | Sediment microbial communities from Yellowstone Lake, YNP, Wyoming, USA - YL17G07_20 | ecosystem: Environmental > Aquatic > Freshwater > Lake > Sediment | place: USA: Wyoming | collected... | reverse complement strand
GAGTAGTATCCTGGAGAGTAAATCTAAGATAGTTGGGATCAGCAGTTTTATACATGAGCAGAATTACGTCGCTGAATTGACGAGTAAGATGAAGTCGCTTGATAGGTCAATTTTTGTGATAGCAGGAGGACCGCAGCCAACTGTCAGGTCAGAATATTTCCTGCGCTGCGGTGTTGATCTTGTTGTGAGAGGGGAAGCAGAGGACCGGATATGTGAGATCGTTGATGAGATAAAAAACGGGCGAGATTTCTCAAAGATTGACGGTGTCAGTTTTATATGCGATGGGGAGATTATCAACAATAAGCCAGCGAAATTAATTGATAACCTTAACAGTCTTGAGATCCCAGCTTATAAAAAATCGAACATGCATCACTATTCGCAGATAAGCTCAAAAGTAATAAGAGGGGTTCCACTTAAGGTAGCCTCCATTATGACGTCACGTGGGTGTCCTTTTTCGTGCAGCTATTGCATGGGGAAGCTGATCACGGGCAAACGGGTCAGGTTTCGCAATGCAAGCAGGATATATGATGAAGTGAAGCTGCTAAGGGACAGCTTCGGGTTTGAAGCCATTTACTTTCTGGATGACACCCTGGGGGTGAGCAGGACCTATGTTCAGGAGATATGTCAGGTGATGAGGGAACTCGGGATGCTGTGGGGTGCACAGGAAAGGGTGAATACCATAAACGAGCAAAATCTGCGTGAAATGCGCAGGTCTGGCTGTGTTCAGCTTGATTTTGGCATTGAGTCGGGATCAAACAGGATTTTAAACGAGATTGCCAATAAGAACATAAACGTTGAGATGTCCCGGAACGCTCTGCAGATGACAAGGAGGAACAGGATAAGGACATTTTCCAATTTCATGATAGGTTTCCCGACTGAAACCAAGCAGGAGATGAGGGACACTTTTAAGCTTGCAAAGGAGATCAGGTCGAACGAGTACTTTGTTTCGATCTTGTTGCCCTTGCCAGGGACTCCGATCTGGGACATGGTGAAACCCGAAATATCGGATGATGATTTTTTTAAGTTGAATTTTTTTGGTGGGAAGCTCCTCGATTGTTATAACCGCTCCGAGGTCAGGGACCTTGAGAAGATGAGGACTGTCATCACGAATTCACTTTACATAAGAAGCAGGATCAGGAAGCTGATTTATTATTGGGGTTTTGTTGTAATTTTGCTTCGTAAAAACAGAAAGGAAATTTTAAAAAGGATCGTTGTCGATCTGTTTTATGAGTTTAATTTGCTTAAGGGGCAGGCAATTTTTTCCCTGAAGAACATCAAATTTCTGCGAAGGCTGATATTAAAGTTAAGAAACAGTGAACAAGTCTGATTCCAATAAACAACTAGAAGCAGTTCAATTTCTCGGCATATCCACAAAGATCATCCTGATGCTGATAAGTGTTGTGCAGGGAATGATCGTAATCCGTATGCTTTCTACTGCCGAGTACGGTTTAATCGGTATTGTCCTGGCTGTGGCGAGCATAGTTGGCACCTATCAGCATCTTGGACTTGGGATTGGGACGCTGCGCGAAATTGCCATTGCGAAGGACACAAATGAGTCCTCAAAAGTCTTTTTGACTTCGATATCGGCAAGGCTGGTAATCACCGTGCCGATAGCCGCAGGGCTGTTTTTCCTGGCTCCTATAATAGCGTCAGGTATATATAAACAGCCTGAACTGGTGTTTGGGATCAAAGTGACATCTTTTGTCATACTGGCAAGCGGAATCCAGGAGATCGGTTTTAACGTGTTAAACGGTCTTCAAAAGTTTAAGAAGGTCTTCATCATTCAAATTGTAAATTCAGTAGTGAACTTTGCCCTTGTTATTACCATGATTATTCTGCTCAAATATAACGGCTATTTTGTCGGAAACCTTATAACTACCGCAATTTTTTGCGCCATTTTCATCCTGTTTACCTACCTTACACTGGAGAGGAAGATTATTATTCCTTCCAAAAATCAGTTTGGGAGGATTTTCAGGTCGATTTTCAGCATTGGGCTTTTTATCTACATCGCCAAGATACTGTTTGGCTTTTTCAATCAGTCCGGGATACTCTTTCTGGGTTATTTTTCAACGAATACGGAAGTAGGGTATTTAAGGTTTGCGATTAGTTACGGTTCATATATACTGGCTTTTTCCAATGCCGTTAACCAAATAAATTTGTCTGTGATGAGCAGGAAGTTCAAGGATGACCTTGAGAGTTACAAAACTGATTTTAAAAATAACTTCACCTCGTTATTTTTTGGAACATTTTTTTTCATAGTTGCGATGACCCTGTTTTCCAATGAAGCTATACTGGTGATGGCAGGTAGGCCCTACCTGGTTGTGCAACCGATAATTGTGGTATCTATCCTGGTTTTCTTTTCGCACATGATTTTTGAGCTAATATGTGCGAGTGTTTTTCTATCGTCGGATGATAGGCTTGGCTATCTCGTTGCATACATACTATTGACTGCGGTCTCTGTGCCTGCGATTTTCCTGCTCATATACTTTGGGACGGGGAAGATCGGTGCGTTGCTTGGGATGTTGTTCGGTTCGGTGGTAACACTGGCTTTCTCAGCTCTTAGAATAAAAAAGAAACTGAATTTGTGGATATTCAATGGGCTTATCGGGTTGATAGTTTTAATTGGGGCACCGGCAATGGTAATTGGAGTGCTCAGGCTGAATATCTATATTCGCGTGATCGCTTTCGCTATTTTCCTTATCGTTTTTTGGCTCATCTCTAAAAAATATGATGTCATCAATATAAATGAGATATTAAGAAATTCATTTTCAAAGGTCAGGTACTCGCTGATTAAAAAGTGATCTGCAGGACGTCTATTGAAGAATGAAATGAATTCAAAAATTAAAAGTTCCAGGCATGTCTGGATTTTTGTTGCTCTCCTTACTGTGGTTGCTTTTCTTCTCAGATATTGGGGCAAGGACTTCGGTGTACCGTACTTTTTCCTGGCTGATGAGCCTTCTCCGCACATCATAAATTCTATAGAAGTCTTAAAAATAACAGGTATCCGGGACTTTTTTCTTGTTAACGTTGGCCTTTACCCAAGGCTTTTCTGGTATATCGTTGCATTATTTTATAAGGTCTGCATGGTGCTCGGTTTTCCTGGAGGATTTCCCAACCAGATTCCAGCAACAACCGATTGGTTCCAGATGATGTCTTTTATAAATCGAAATTCTGCTTATTTCCTGGGTGTCGGCAGGCTTGTAGGCGTTTTTTTTGGCAGCGCTACTATTCCGCTACTTTATTATCTTGGTAAATTATTTAAGTCGGAGAAGACAGGCCTGATAGCTGCATCTGTGCTGACGTTCACGTTTCTTCACGTTAAGGATTCACATTATCTGTATCTGGATGTGACCGCTGCGTTTTTTGTGGTGTGTTTTTTTGTGTTTTTGTGCCTGTTTATTCTTAAGAGAAGCACGGTTTATTTCATGCTCGCATCGGTCTTTTCGGGAGTTTCCGTTGGCATAAAGTATCACCTTGTTTTCTTGCTCATACCTCTGTTTCTTGCCTATATATTCGTTTCAGTCAAGAACAATAGAGGAGTGATCAGGAATCTATTTAATCCTTTGTTCTGGGCGGGGATTGTGCTGCTCATATTTTTCATTTTTCTCGGGAACCCGCTCCCGTTTCTTGATCCGCGCCAGTTTTTAAATGAGATCAGAAATCAATCAGCGACTTTTAGCAGCGGCCAGATGGGTTTAACCGGCGGCTTTTTATATTATCTGTACAGGTTCAGGTTTACGGTAGTGTTCGAACCCCTTACCTATAACAGCCTTATCGGCGATATGGGGATAATAATCCTGGTACTTTCCATTCTCGGGATGCTCTATTCGCTTGTTAAGACAGATTTCCTGCGGGTATCGCTTGCGAGTTTTGTGATACCGTTTTATCTGTTCAATGAGATGCAGGCGATAAAACCCGTCAGGTTCTTAATACCCATCGTGCCCTGTTTCATAATTTTCATGTCCGTTTTTTTGGTGGAGGTTTCTGAAAGGTTTAAATTAAAGAAATATATCCTTCTGATCTTATGCGTTTTGATCTTACTGCCATCGGCTGTTCGCGTTGTCAGGTTTGATAATTTGATATCAAACAAGGATACAAGGGTGTACGCAATGGAATGGATCAGGGAAAACATACCAATGGATAAGGTGATCACTTTCTATGGGCACAGCTGGGCTAACCCGCCTCAGGTCGGCCATGATAAGTTCGTCATCGAATTTCCAAACTATAACAACGACAACGCAGTGCTCAAACACAGGGCGCCTTCTTTGTCCAGTTATATAGAGGCGGGAGTTGACTATTTCATTTACAATGGATATATGCGTGATATGCAGACCGGCCTGTCCAGCAAGAAATATTATTCTGATATGGCGAGGTCTTATGAAGAGTTTTACGCAGATCTGGAGTCCAGAGCTTCTCTGGTATGGGAGATAAAGCCAAATGGAGTAAATGTGCCTGGTCCCGAGATCAGGGTATATAAACTTGAAGGTTTAGGGAATGACTGATTATGCCGGATGTTGATATTTTTGGTGAAGGATTTTATAAAGATAAGAGGGTATTAATAACAGGCGGACTTGGATTCATCGGCAGCAATCTGGCTGAACGCCTGGTTGACCTTGATTCGAAAGTGATAATTCTGGATGCGCTGTTGCCCATGTACGGCGGCAATTTATTTAACATTGAGGACATAAAAGATAAGGTGAAGTTCGTAAAAGGCGACATAAGGGATAAGGAGCTTGTATTAAGCTTGGTCGAAGGTGTTGATATCATTTTCAACCTGGCTGCGCAGGTCAGCTATATAGATAGTCTGAACATTCCCTATGACGACCTTGATATTAATTGCAGGGGTCATCTCAACATATTTGAAGCGTGCAAAGAGAGGAACAGGAATGTCAAAGTCATATTTTCCAGCTCCAGGCTGGTGTATGGAAAGATCACCAGGAATCCTGTTGATGAAGAGCATCAGACCAGGCCACTTAGCCTCTATGCTGCACACAAACTTGCGGTGGAGAGGTATTGCCAGATTTATCAGGATGCATATTCGATAAATACGGTGGTGTTTAGGATCACCAATCCGTATGGGATTAGACAGCAGATGAAACATAGCAAGTACAGCATTTTGGGCTGGTTCCTCAGGCTGGCGATGGAGAACAGAACGATAAAGATTTATGGTGACGGTAAACAGCTGCGCGATTATATTTTCATCGAGGATATAGTGAATGCATTTTTGCGGGCGGGGGCAAGCGAAAACACCAACGGCCAGATATTCAACTTAGGTTACGGCAGATCAATCGCATTTAATGAGATGATAAAGTTAATAGTTGAGATTGTCGGCAGCGGAAGCTACGAGTATGTGGATTGGCCGGATAACTACGAGAGGGTGGAGACGGGCGATTTCCAGACTGATATCAGCAAGATAAAGAGATATCTGAGATGGGAGCCAAAAGTATCGATCGGTGATGGTATCAGGAGGACTTATGAATATTACAGGAAGTTCAGACAGTATTACTGGGAATAATGGTTAGTTCTGCTCATTTAATCAGCGAATATTCTCCACGCGGTCAGTTTTACATATATGACCAGTTGAAGTTTCTCAATCTTTCTGGGAACTGTGCTGAACTCTTCACCCGATGTAAACTTTACGATGAACCTTCTTATGCATTCAAAGTAAATTTCATTACCGGTTCAAGGAGATTTTACAGTGGCCTGAATCAAATAAATGAGACCATATTTGATAAGCTTTTCGGCCTCTGGTATTCGAAGAAAGTCCTGAATTTTGATGTCCTGCATGTTCATTTCGGAAACTTCGGAATAAAAATCCTCGATTTGATGAAGAAAATCAGGCTTCCGGCGCTGATCTCATTTTATGGAAGTGATGCCGCTGTATATGCGAAGGATGTCCGATTTAACGGCAGGTTCAGGGAGATGTATGCAGTGTGCGGTAAGACAATTGCAATCTGCAAAAGTATGAGGGAAGACCTCATTGAATCAGGTTGTCCTGAGGAAAAGGTTGCAGTATGGCATCTTGGAGTTAATACTGATGAAGATTTCACATATATCGATAGGGAAGTTGGCACCGGTACAAAATTTTTCACAGCGGCGAGGTTCATAGACAAGAAGGGATATGAGACGCTGCTTCCCGCGTTTAAGAGGTTGGTTGACAGAGGTTATTCTGCGCGCCTGATTATTATGGGATACGGCCCGCTCAAGGATTTCATAGAGTCCTTTATTTATGATAACGATTTGAGTGATAAAGCTGAAGTTGTTGATACATCAAATAATTTGAATTTCAACCAGATTTTTCTTGAGAAGCTGAAGGAAGCGGATGTCTTCCTGTATCCGGCGATAAAAACCGATAAAGGTAATGAGGAGGGGACGCCGGTCTGCATAATAAGTGCAATGTCAACAGGTATGCCCGTTATTGCAAGCGGCGTCGGTGGGATCTCTGAGATCATAGATCATGATGTTAACGGGATGTTGGTCGAACAGAGAAGCGTGGAGAGCCTGTCGAAGGCCATGATAAACCTTATGGAAGATGTAAATAAAAGAAAAAAATTTGGCTTGAGTGCCAGAGAAAAAATAGTGAAGGAATTCAACATTAAAAAGCAGACGGATAAGCTTGTTGAGATTTACGGGTCTGTTCTATGATTCGCTTTTTTCAGTAAGGCCAATTATCTTTTTTGCCTGGATTTCCCAGGTGAAGTTGTTTTTAAAATGGGTCTTCCTTCTAGCCTGAAGTTCAGGGTCTTCACCCTCTTTGAGTGCACTGGTTATTGCTTTTACAAGGTCAAATGGATCACCCTCTGTATGGTAATATGCATTACTGCTAAGGTAAGATCTGATCTCCTTCAGGTCAGTGGTTACAATGGGCTTCCCGGTGGCGAGGTACTCAAACAACTTTATCGGACACCACCACATTCCAAATCTTTCGTACAGCTCCCTTCTATCAACATCAAGCCTGGTGTTGAATGGAGCGGCAAGCACATCACAAATATTCAGGTAGTAGGGCACGAGATCATAGTCAACTCTTCCAACAGGGACTATTTTTTTCTGCAGGATCAACTCCCCTACTGGCTTGCCGCCTACTTTAACGAGTTCTTTCCGAGTGCCTCCAATGATGAGCAGGACAAGCGCGTTGCTGCCTGTTGAGCTTTCTTTCTTTATTATATTTGCCTGATTCATCGAAAGCGTTTTAAAAGCATCAAGCAGATCGCTTATGCCGTGCCACGGCATCATTGCGCCGAGATATCCGATTATTTTTTTGTCTTTTAAGCTGAATCGGTTGATGATTTCTTCCTGGAATTTCTTATTATTTCGCATGAAGAGCTCAGCATCCGCGCCGTTTGGGATGATGAAAATCTTCCCTTTATATCTCTGTTTGATAATTGCTGCCAGGTTTTCGGTCTGTGTGATGACAAAGTTGAACAGATTAAGGTGAAATTCATCTATCTTTTCCAGGATTTTTTTTGTGAACTTTCTGTCTCTGAACCGGACGTCCAGCACGGGCGTATTTATTTCAACGGCACAGGGGATTTTTAGCATTCTTGAGATCAGGCCGGTTGAGAACCTTGACAGCTCATATCTTTCGTAGACAAGGTCGATCTTATTCTTTCTTTTCAACAGATAGTTTAGTTCTTTGAAAAAGTTCGTCACAAAGCGTGGAAAGTTAGAGATCCTGGCGGACCAGTCGGTGGTGAAGACCTGTATGCCGTCTTTTGTAAAGCTGGTTGGTTTGTCACCAGGGGGTTTGAATATTACGGTTACGTTATGACCCAACCTTGAAAACGCTTTAGCCAGGTTGTAGGGGTGAGTAAAACCCGCATCGGCATAACCAAATCTATTGTTTGATGCAATCAGCAGTATGTTCATTTTGCTTTTGCGGTTATGCAAATCCTCCTCTCTACCTCGTAGCTGTTGTCCTTAAGCATATACCTGATGTTGATCATGTTGTTAAGTCCTATGTGTGTTCAGTATGTTTTTTATTTGATAGTACTTCCCTGTAAAAACTCAATTCATCTCTTGAGGTGTTTTCCCAGTTGAATTTATCCGCCCATTTTCTTGAATTAATTTCAAACTTCTTTCTTTTATCCTCATCAATAATCAGCGCTTTCATCGCGGCATAGAGCTCCTCTATGCTATTGGGTTTAATGAGGATGGCATTGTAATTGTTTCTAACCGCTTCCCTTAGGCCGGGGATATTCGTTGCAATAATTGCCTTGCTGCATGCTGCGGCTTCTACTGCAGCAATCCCCCAGCCTTCATATCTTGAGGGCATGCAAAAAAACAGGCATTTTGACAATAGTTCAGATTTAGTCTGTTCATCGATATTTAAAAGGAGCTGAACGTTTTCGTTCAGCTGCAGGTTAAAAATCATTTTTTCTATTCTTTGAACGATTTTGATTGACCCTCGACCTGCTATCTGGAGTTTGACGTTATGGACGTCTTTGGTAAGTTTTGCAAAAGCAGCGAGCAGGATATCAAGTCCTTTCATATATATGTCAAGCCTGCCCAGGAATAATATATTTTCACTGCTCTCCGGCTTTGCCATGAAGAGTTTTGTGTCAATTCCATTTGGTATGAAAGTTACTCTTTTATGGGGGAATCTGTTCTTTAATCTCTCTTCCAGCTCCCTGGATACGACGATGATGTTATTATAGCTCCTTACGCCCAGGTATTGCGTGAGGTGGGGGATAAATCCAAGTATTTTAAACTTCTTAAAGCTGTGCTTGCCAAGTATGTGGTGCATTATTGCAACTCGGGGTGTTTTCGTCTTTTTAAAGAAAAGAATTGGGGTCAGTTCAGAGAAGCTAACAATGATGATATCAGGATTTTCTATATTAATGTACCTTTTCGCAGAAAAAGCGAAGATTAGCCTACTGATAAGGTTACTCTTATCAGAACCACTTCTTATGACTTTTAAATTTCCCTCCTCATAATTTTTTGCATACGGGTAGTTCCCGGTCACGATAGTTATTTTGTCGGGGTGCGGTAAGCTTTTCGTAAGCTCTATTGCCCTGACGCTTCCGCCGCCGCCGCACCATGGGTTGTTAACATCATCGTAAATCAGATATAAGATCTTCAAAACTATTTTCTTATTTTACTCTTTGTATCTTTTGATTACGTTAAATAAGCTCATCTAAAAGAACAACTTCCACATCGAAAATCTGTGCTTTTAGTATTTTTTTATCATTTGTAATTAAATATTTTGCTTTTGAACTTTGTGCAGTGGCAACTATTATTGAATCTGCCAATCCCAGATTTGTTTTGCTTCGTATCTTGGCTGCATACTCTGCTATTTCAAGTCTGAAATCTAATATATTGATGAACGGATTATTTTCGAAAAAGGCGCGAACATTTATGGCCAGTTCTATATTTTCTTTCTTTAAAATTCCAACCAAAAGTTCTGTATAGCTGATAAGACTTATAATAGCCGTAGAGTTTTTCCTTCCGATGGTGTCCAGGATGATAGTAGTTTTTTCTGAATATGGTTTTGTATCCTCAAGATGATAAATGAGAAAAGGTGTGTCTAATGCGATGGTTGTATTTAATGTGAAAGAACCTACTAAATCTTGAACTCTCTGTCCCAACTATCCCTTTCTTTTTTTAGGTTGTCGTCGATTTCTTGTTTAGTCTTACCCCATGTTCCCTTTAATATCCCTCGGGTCGCTGTTCCGATATTACTGGTTGGAACTAGGACAATTTTACTCCCATCTTGATAGATGGTGAGGATTGAGTCATCATGAAGTTTCAAACTATCTCTTATCTTCTTAGGGACTACGATTTGTCCTTTCTTCCCAATTCTTACTTTGTTCAAAGATTTCATACCAAATCACCATTAGTATGATATATTAGATACCTATATTTTGCAAATTCCAGAGATTAAAAAGTAAATAAGTAAATAAATATTTACGATTAGGATAAAATTAATTCATTAAGTAGAGCCTTATACACGTATGCATTGAAATTAAGGTTGATTTGGGGATGAAGTATCAAGATCAAATTACTGCAAAGAACTATATAAATAGGAAGACAGATTGTCATTTTAGCTTAGCTTTTGAAAAGATAATTTTACCTTTAATAAAGGGTAAAAGGGTACTCGATGTTGGGCCAGGTGATGGCAAGTATCTGGAATTTTTTAATAATTTCAATAATGAATCAGTGGGTGTTGATGTATCGATTCCAAACATTATGCACATGAAGGAAAGAGGTTTGAATGTAGTAAGCGCTGATTTGAATGAGAAGCTCCCCTTTAATGATGAGACTTTTGATGTAGTATTTATGTCGCATGTTCTTGAGCATCTTGATTCTCCAATTAATTCGTTAAGAGATACTTATAGGATATTAAAAGAGGGTGGGATATTAGTTATTTGTTTACCAGTTTATAAAAGTCTGATCTCCCTGTTGAGAAGTGACCACTACTTTAAAAAGCATTCCACTCACTTATATGTACTTGATATTGATAGCGTAAAAAGACTATTGCAAAAAACAGGTTTCATTTTGAAAGAGATAGTTTTTAATA
>Ga0315282_10017099_pt1 | contig 10516 bp, 10 predicted proteins | sample YL17G07_20_MG_FD_203693 | JGI IMG/M metagenome (GOLD analysis project Ga0315282, IMG submission 203693) | Sediment microbial communities from Yellowstone Lake, YNP, Wyoming, USA - YL17G07_20 | ecosystem: Environmental > Aquatic > Freshwater > Lake > Sediment | place: USA: Wyoming | collected... | reverse complement strand
TGGGGTTTGGACTTCCGGGGCAGGTAACATGGGAGGAACTCACTCCACCTCTCAAGCCTAGCGAGTGTGTGGCTCGCCTTCTCCATCTGCAAAGATGGCTGCACATTATCAATCGGTGGCCTGAAACGGCAAGGATAAGCCCACTTCCCTATGTGGAATTGAAACCGACAATAAAAAAGCTGAAGGCTCGCGTAGAGCAAAGTTGGAAAAGACGGGGAATATCAACAGTAGACGAACGCGGAAGAAACCTCGGAACACCTTGGCGAGCACAACAAAAGATACTGCGACAATTAAGGAAATCTTGGGACGTCTAGTGGGGGATTCTTGCCTGAATAGAACTATAAAGGGTAAAACGAGCTTCCTAGTTCCACCCAAACCACGTTTTTCTTCTTAAAACAGGAACTAGGTGCCCCTCGGAACCCTTCATAGTTCCACCCTAACCAACAATTTTTTCCCTCGCTTGATGAACAAAAAAAAGAATTCTTTTTTTATCATGCGCTCACGCGGCCAGATCTTAATCGCTTCAAAGTCTAGCCCTTCAAAGGCCTATAGGCCAGCCCCGAAACAAGAGACGGAGAAATCTGGCTCCCTTCATTCAAGAGCCCCCAAAAACGAGTCTCTTCATTCACGAGTGCCTATTTCGAGGGGGAAAAGCCTACCCTAACAGCGCAGAAACCATTCTCTCCGTTCATGGCCTCTGGCCCGCACGCGTTGAAGAGGGGCTGATTATGGTTACCTTGAAACCACTCGTCTTCAATACGGTTTTCCGGAACTCTGTTTGAAGGTAACCGAAAACAAGGTGTCTTCAAATGGAAATTGCTGTTCTAAGACGACTCGAAAATGAGTCGCCTTCAATGGGAGAAAACCAATCCAAGACACTTGAAAACCACTCGTCTTCAATGGGGAAATTCCTGTTTCAAGGTAACTGGTTCAAGAGGACTGGTTTGAAGAGGCCATTTTTATTCGTGTGATTTTGGCCATTAGCACCCTACCCCTATCCCCCTACCCTTTTTCGAGGGGTTCAGCCTACCCTGACAGCGCAAGAAACGCTGGGCATTCACCATAGGGCCATGAAAGAAAGGGGGGGTGCGGGAGATATCGCCTTTGGATGGTTTTAAGGTTTCATGATTTTGACTTTAGTTCTTAGGATTCTTGCCGCTGGCAGCAGCGTGCGCGAGATACCCGCTTGGAGGTCCATTATCTCTGTTTCCTTCTGGGACCATATGGCCGAGTAGCCTTTCTGTGTAGCTTCGTCTAGAAGAACTATCGAGATGACCCGCACAGCCCGCAGGCTTGGCGAATTCTCAGGCGAAATTGGAATTGAAATGAACCAAGCGAACTCTCCACTTATTTTCTGAACCATCGAGTTTACCCTATATATGCCTTTGAACCTGAGAGGGTAACTGAGAAAATAGTCTTCTTTTGGGACGAACAAGCCATTTGTAGATTCATTGGAGTACAAATGGGCTACAATTTGATGTATGCTTCCATCCTCTTCAACCCAAGAGAATGATACAGTGCCACGAGCCTTTAGACCTACTGAGGAGTAGGCGTCTTCAAACTGGGGGTCTTCTGTTGGAATGGCTTCGGCAAAGCCGCCAAACGTTGCTTCCCCTCTGCCTATCCCGTACCAATCGGCTACCCATGGAGATCCGCCGCCAGACCCTGAGCCCCATAGTCCATAGTCCACAAAGCAGTGGCCTAAAGCGTGGGCTTTGAAGTTTATCGAGACAGTTTCATTCTGGCCACTAACCGATGTAGTGAGGATTGAACTCATGCTTATCAGAAGAACTGCCAACAAAATAGAAGAGATCTTAGCCTTGTTCATTCTCATCACCATAATTAAGGCTTGATTTCCACTTTAGATTGTAGGATTTTCGCCGCTGGCACCAGAATCGACGGAGATCCAGGAACACCGCCATATATCGGAATCTGCCATGCCTCACTAAGCCAAATTGCCATGAAGAGTTTCCCTGAAACCAGATCGACAAGCAGTAGGTGAACAATTCTTATTGAGTAGACATGCGGGTTTCCGGAGCTAAACCCAAGAGGCATTGAATACAGCACAGCCATGCCTTCCATTTTCTGGACAACGTGATCCGCGATGCGAATTCCTTTGAACTTCAAAGCCACAGGTCCTGCATTCGGACCCCCCAATGGGACAGAAAAATAGTCGCCTTCTGGCACGAATATGCCTTCGGTGGAAGCATCAGAATACAATGTTGCGACAAGCTGATTCTTGCTACCGTCTTCTTCAACCCAGTTCAGCGAAGCTGTTCCATGAGTGCTGAGACTCTCCGAAACGTAGGTGTCACCCAAGATTTTCAGGTATGACAAGCTTGGGTCTTCTAATGGAACAGCTTCAGCATGACCGTTTATGCTTACGCTTCCTTTGCCTATTCCCAACCAATCGTAGGGAGACGGGTATCCCGGACCAGGAGCTCCATAACCTATGAAGCAATCGCCATTTGCCAAGCCTCTGAATCTAATAGAGACAATGCTTGTTTGAGCATTGACCGATCCAGCAAAGATTGAAATCATACAAATGAGTAAGAACATACTAGCAGCTAGAACCCTCACCTTGGAAACAATCATTACCGTCATCACTCCTTCTCCCGTACGCACAATAGCTTGGTGGAATCCTGCTATATGCCTTATGGTGTTTTCCTCTAGAACTTCTCTCCAGTCAACTCTCGTTTTGAAGAAAAAAGAGTGATTGGAAACCTGAAATTTTGCTTCGTCGTTATATGATTTTGACTTCTGTCTGGTACAGTTTGGCTGCTGACAAAGCGATGAATGTGGGTGGGTTGGGGGGTCCGAACCAGATCAATGTGTTTGTTCGTGACCAAGCCAAAACGAACAACGTTTCTGACTGCTCAACGCCAAGCAGCACAATTATGCGGTCTGGCCATGGATATGGTCCATAAATTCCTGATGCAAACAGTGCTCCCCCACTGATGTGTTCAGTTCTTGAACCGTTTTGATAAACGCCTTCGAACCTGAGAACTTTTTCTGCAGGCGAATATTCAGGTATCGCTAGTGCGAATTGGTTCTTGCTTGGGTAGAATAGTGCTTCTGTAGTCTCAGTTGAATATAGTGTAACCATGAGGCTGTGTTTGCTTCCGTCCTGTTCCGTCCATCTGGCAGAGACCGCGCCAGTTGCTCTGATGCTTTCAGAGATGTACACGTCAGGAACGGAGATCGGGAATGTTTCAGCTGCATCAGCAGCGTAACCGGTAGCGATTGCATGCCCATCACCTGTTCCTGCCCATTTCATGGGATAAGGAACCCCCGGACCAAAACCTCCGTAGGCTATGACACATTCGCCCACAGCCGAAGCCCTATACCTGAAGTCCAAGGCTTCAGTTTGACCCCAAGCCAACATGACAGCATTAGAAAATACAATAGACAACAGCGTTACCAGCACCAATACGAATGCTTTCTTTTCCATTTTCAACCTCTTCCGGCATCATAATTTGATTTCTCACCTAATAAGAGGTATGCAACAGTCTTCTAGAAGTGAGTTCTAGCGTGTGTATTGTTTCAGACCAGCAGAGTCACATTTGACTCGTTGTCCATTATCTATTGAAGTATGCATTGACTTGTTGCCCCCTATCGAGATAGAGGCTATTTCTAGAACAGAATATCATATGCCTTATAAGTACCGAATCGACTAGAAACGTATCAGTAGAGGGTTTGCAGTGAACAAGAAAGCATTTCTTTTGCCACTTCTGTTTTTGCTTGTCATAGCATCTCCTAACATCGTTAACTCTGTGAAAGGTCAAGTCGACAGTTTGGATTTCAGATTTCAAGCCATGGTTGAAGGTCAATGCATCATAGCCTACGGGGGAATATCGAGCCACGGTGTTCCTGACCCGATGACTTGGTCAGGACTGGGCTATGGACACGCAACGGTTAGTGGCCACGCGAGGGATGCCACAGCATTTCCAAGCAGTGTTGCAGGCTTGTACATTTCAGGGGACATCAGGGCAAAGGGAGCAGTTTCCGTGAGTTGGACGGAAGCAGATGGAAGCAAGCATCGCCTTGCTGCTGAATTGTATTCGAATGAAACCTCAGAAGGGCTATTCTACCCGAGCGGGAACAAATTCACATTACCAATCGGTGGCTATTCGCCAGGGACCAAGTTTCTCAGGTTCGAAGGCGTTTATCTGAATGGTTCAAAGATTGGATTCGTCAGCGGCATAGCCCTGTTCTCAGCAGGAATCTACGGAAATAGTCCAGGGGGAGACGGCGTAATTGTCGTGCTCATTGACGAACAGTCTGGAACATCGTTCCTTGTTGGTTGGTCACCGATAGGCACCCCGACTCCATTTCCACCAGGCTATGTACGAGCAGCCAAAGTCTACAAATCTCTCGTGAAGATCATCTGAGACACCAACACGCTTGGCTGATTGAGAAGCATCAGAACAAGCAGAGCTTAGTTTGGATCATGAACTATTATGCTCCTATTCCATACTCTTGGATGACGATATTACTTGAATCAAGTTATCCTGATCAAACATTGCTATGGCAGAAAAAAGGAAGGATTGGGAGATATGCGCGCGCTGTTAAGGTCAGCTAACTATGTCAACTTTCGATTTGAAAACTTTGGCTGCTGGCACCGAGATCGTTGGACCGCCTTGGCCTATAGGAATCTCTGTGTCTTGAGATGTCCATATTAAGGTGTACATTCTTTGAGTCGTTACGTCAAATAGGAGAATCGTGAATACGCCAGGTACGGGGGGGACTCCTGGCCCAGAGAGAGGCAACAGAAATGTTGCAAATAGACCGAAGCCTTCTATTCTCTGCACCATTGAACCTGAAACATACTTGCCGTCAAATCGGAGCGCACTAGGAGGTGGAACTCCTCCCACTGGCACGCTAAAGTAATCAGCATCAGGCGCAAAGAAGCCCATCGTAGATTCAGTTGAATACAGATCCAGAATGAGCAGATTTTCATGGCTGTTTTCTCCCTCTGTCCATCTTAGATTGACATGGCCTTTTGCTTCAAGATTTTCGGAGCCATAGGTCTGCCCAAACGATCCTGTATACTGCCATGGAACACTTTCTGCACAACCTCTGATTTCAGCAGTTCCCTTGGCTAACCCGAACCATTCTATAGGATTCGGCCATGGTCCGGCCATTGGTGCGCCATAAACGATGAGACTGTCGCCAGTTACATGGCCGCTGAACCTTATCGAAACTTCTTCAACCTGACTTCTAACGGGACCAATGAACGAGACTGCCATCGTCAAAAGAACTAGTGATGTTAGAATAGATACCTTTGTTTTGCTCATTTCTCAATCACCTTTTAGTTATTGTATTATAAATTGAAACTTGCGTTGATTAAAGCTTATGGTTCTATCTTATAGAAACATTTTCTATTCTGCGCTAACCTATGCACGCATTGTCAAAGGATATAGCAGAATTGTGACATGCCCATTTTTGGATACTGTTCCTTCGAGGGCTCACGAGGGAATACTATTCCTACAGAGCCTCACAGCGGAATAGTGTTCCTAACGAGGCTCGGCAAGGAACAGTGTCCAAGAAAGACACAAACTGATGCAAGATTTCACACTTTGTCCATATGCCACAAGTCAAAAGAACTGAAGCTCAGCGTTTAGCCTTCTCACTTGTCCCACAAGCCAAGAACAACGAAAACCAAGCTGAGAACACAGAATAGGATAATGGCTATTGTAACCACGAATTGGAAGAAACCCGAAAGAAGTCAACAACGGCAAAACAGAAAAATGGGAGTTTTGCGGGGAGACGTCTCCACTGTGGTGGGGGTTCAAACGTGGGCTCCAAACTATACGACCCAACCAGCGAAGAACAAGTATATGAGAAAAAAGAGGGGTTGTGCGAGAGAAATCTCCACCTGGTGTAGGGTGCAAAGTTCTAGCAATCCTGCAATTCTTATGCGACTGTGAGCTTGTTGTACTTATTCGTTGTTTTCACTAACAGTATCTTCTCAAAATCTGGTTACGTCAATGAAAACATCTGCTGCGTACTTCTGCAACTTGTGTCGCTTGATCCCGAGATAAGTGTGGAGCAACTCTATTGCGCCTTTCCATTGGTCGATTGTAGCAGGTCCCGCCATCGCGGAATCATTCAGGAAATACACAAAGACCAAGTATGCAGGCAGATCGTTCTGCCTCAACAAGTATAGGTGTGCCAGTCTATTCGCGTACTGATAGAAGCCTCGAGACCAATCGACTTTTGCATTCGAGTTCAGGAAGTTTTTGGTTTCTTCCAAGCTTCGGCGTATCTTCCGTATTGAATTCTCGTCCTTGGCTCCGATTGACGAAATCAGCTCGCCAATATGCGACTTGGCCTCAACCAAGAACAACTTTCCAGAAGCACTTTTGCCCAGAGCATCCCATTGAGGACCTCCTCTGGGCCAGAAATCCTCCAAACAAATCTTATTCAACTTTACACCAAGAAAATCGATGAAACCCTGATCGCGATACTCAGCATAATCATCGCCCTTCCCTGGCGAGAGCCACCGAATGCCTTCCTCTTCTGAAAGCTTAAGTTTCTTTCTAATCTGCGCGTCCAAAAGACTAGGCACATCATTGACAAGTTTCTGTATCCATTTTTGGCTTCCTTTTTCCAAGACGGATTGGGGAAAACGAGTCATCGCAACACGATGACTGTTGTTTATTAACACTGATATAAGTTATGTGAAACCTTAATACGAACTAGAGCGGTCAGTCTTCCAGAAGTCTTTCCACACAGTTTCTCGGCTAAGAATTGCTTACGTCCAGCAGAAACAGACAAAAAAGAGGGGATTGCGCGGGAGACTTCTCCACTCTGGCATTGTCTGTTTATACATGTCTAAACTTTCCATGTTCTTCACCGAACCACGCCAAGGTCTTGTCGGCCATGTTTCTTGTCGCCAAGACATGCCCTCGCAAACGTGAAGTCGCAATGAAACCACCTATTCCGCAAAACAGCTAAAGTCCCACAGTGGCATGTATTCTTATGTGCATCTCGCGCTATAGTTTCCCTTTGACCCGAACTAGATGAAGCGCAGTCAAGTATGATATCGCTCCGATCAAGGCAAGGGGAACGCTTGCAAGCAGGATGTTCAGTAAAAAAGAGGGTTGAATTGGTTGCCCGGCAAAGGCGTATTGGCGCATTGCGTCGGCAGCAAGGCTGAGCGGGTTCGCTGATGCTATGGTTACGAGTGGCAATGGAAGATACTTGCTGATGAGGTCTATCGGATAGAATACTGTGCTAAAAGTCAACAGCACTATTTGCACGATTTGTTGGTAAGCAAAGAAATATTCCCCGTGAGTCGAGGCTAGTGCTGCAAGGGCGGCTGAAATGCCTGCTAGTCCAATGGCAAGGACAAACAGAAAAGGCAGCAAGATTAGTGCAGACCAGATAGCCTGCGCTGGAAGAACTATAAGCGCGATGAGTAAGAGAGACGATGAGTAAACGATTGCCGCTGACCCCCCAGCAAGCAGGTAGGCGATAACGACGCCATTGAGGCTTATTGGCAGAGACAGGTAGTAGTGGATGACACCTTCGCGGAAAGCCAACCATATCCTCCGTCCTGTGTCGAGGGCGGCAGCGAAAAGCCCCATTATCACGATGCCAGGGATGAAGAACTGAAAGTAGTTGAATCTCATTAGCTTGTTGTAAACCAAGGCCACAACCAGCATGTCCGAAAGATTGAGGCTCAAAAGAACTGCCATTAGCCATTTCGTCCTGAAGAAGTAAGAAAAGTCATTGCGAGCCAATCGCAAGATGCGCATCAACTCTGTCATGAACTTTTCACTCCTTCAACGAGACGCTGTAGAAGAAACATGCCCAGCCCAAGAGTGCTCACTGCAAGAGCAGCAAGCACGGCAACAGCGTAAACCGGGTTAAGAAGAACGCTAGGATTGAAGCCTAAGACGAGACGAACCAAGTCTGCACCATAAGTCAAGGGACTGAAAGCCGCCACTGAAGCATAGCCAGGCGGCAGGAATATGAAAGGATAGAGCACAGTGCTGAATCGAATTATGATAGTGCTTAGTCCAGTCGTTATTGCCGTGTACAGGTCGCTTGACTTGAACGCTATGAAAGACAGACCCAGCATTAAACCTGCGATGCCGAACCCCAGACAGAACAGTGTGGCTACGGCAGCTGTCACAGAGACTATTGTAATGTTTCCGATCAATGCTAGTGTGACAGCGAGTGGAACGGTGATCAGCAATGCAAGTTCGGCTCCACCCTGAAGAGCAATGGACAGAAACAGTTTTGCTCGTGAGATTGGCAAGCTAAGATAATAAGGCAACATTCCTTCGTGGGCGTGTTCTACAAAACTTCTTCCCGTGTGAGAACCAATGTCAAATGTCATCATAACCACAAAACCCACTGCGTAGAACTGCTGATAATTTCCCACCTCTGGCGCAGTTACCAGCTGCGATATGAGAGCTCCATATATGAATAGTTGTACCGCGAAAGTGAGCCATTCCAGCACTATCCACACAGGCGGTTTCAGCTCTTGCTTCAGGTCGAACCACACCAAGCGGATGACGTTACGCACTTGTGTCACCCTCTAACTTTCTGCCTGTGAAACTGAGGAAGACATCATCCAATGATGGTTCTGTTACCCTAACTGACAAAACCTTGGCTTTTCTCTCATAGCATAATTGTGTCATCTTAGGAACCCAAGCTTCTGCAATCGACACATATGCCTGATACCTGTTCCCGTCTGTCCGCGTCAGTTTCGCAGTTCCTGGGATATTGCGAAGCTCTGCCTCAATCTTTGTGTCATCTGGCGAATGTTCCAGCTCCAGCTCAACTATGTCTCCACCTGTGATCTTGTCTTTCAGATTCTGAACAGTGTCGCACACGATATTCATTCCTTGGTCAAGAATTGTCACTCTGTCAGCGAGGTATTCTGCCTCGCGCACTTCGTTCGTTGCGACCAAGATGGTGGTTCCTTCTTTTCTAAGCTGTAGTATCTGCTTCCAGATTGCACGTTTGCCTCGCAAGTCTACTTGGCTGCTTGGTTCGTCGAAAATGGCCAGTTTGGGGCGCTGCACCAGGAGTTTGGCTACTTCTAATCTTTTGGCTTGGCCGCCTGACAAGTGCATGAATAGCTTGTTGCGAGCATCCCAAAGCTCTAGCTCCTTCAGGATTTGCTCTATTCTTGGTTTACGCTCGGCCTTGCTGATGCCACACATCGCAGCGTGGAAATAAAGAATGTCCGCGGGCTTATGTCTCCAAAAGCCTCGAGCATCTTGAAAAGAGATTCCCAAGATCTGACGAACCTGTGTCGGCTGCTTATTAACATCCAGCCCCACAACTTCAGCGATGCCAGAAGTAGGCTTTAGGACAGTTGCGAGAATCAAGAGAAGAGTTGTTTTTCCAGACCCGTTAGGTCCCAAAAGAACCATAATCTCTTCTGGATTCACGGTGAAATCAAGACCTTTCAGTGCATAGGTCTTACCGTATCGCTTGACTAGGTTGCGCGTTTCGACTGCGTACATTAGTTACGTTTCCTTTTGACAATTTACCTCTGAAAGAGATGCTAATGAGTTATAAAAAGCGTGCGTGCGCTGCCATATAGAGTGTGCGCCGGCCTTGGCCAAGAACATAACGTTTTTCTGTGAAAACGGCGGGAACTGGACTCAGGTAGATGCGTCAAACAACCTTTCCATCACCGACGCGCGCGGGGAACATATCGTCTCTGGAAACACCGCTTGTTCAGGAACCAAAACGAGAATTGTCGAGCCGCTTAAATAGACATCTCGTCACTTCTAAATAGATGCCAAAACGGGGCTTCAGAATGAGCGAAAAGCATGGCTGCCGTCATATCTTCACCTTGTTAAAGCTTGCAGAGATGGGAGCGCATCGGAGAACCGCAAAGATTTCCACTGAGTATTTGGCTGGAAAGTTGGGGGCATCGCAGCAGACGGCATCACGTTACTTAATCGAACTGGACAACATGGGATGGATCAAGCGAACAATAACGCCTGAGGGCTGCCTCATACATCTCACCGATCTTGGCATCAAAGAGCTCAAGAAACTGTATTCTAACTTGCGCTTCTTGATGGAGGCCGCCTACCCACCTTCAATAACCCTAGAGGGCACAGTATTCACGGGGCTGGGCGAAGGAGCCTACTACATCTCCCTAGAGCAGTACCGCAAACAGTTCATAGAGAAGCTTGGTTTCGACCCTTACCCCGGCACGCTTAATCTGAAGCTTACAACCGACTACGATATCAAAACTCGTTCAGAGCTTGAGGCGTATCCTGCAGTTGAGATTGAAGGCTTCAAGGACGAGAATCGAACCTTCGGCAACGTGAAATGCTACCCTGCAATAATCGAGAACAAGGTGAAAGGCACCATAGTCTCAGCTTTGAGAAGCCATTACGATGCTTCAATAGTCGAAGTTATTGCGCCTGTTCATTTGAGGAAGCATCTCAAGCTTAAAGACGGCCACAAGGTTAAGGTGGAAGTCCTGACACTTCCGTAGGCTTCAGCCTCCAAACTGGATTTTGGACTTAGCAGATTG
>Ga0315282_10017098_pt1 | contig 10516 bp, 4 predicted proteins | sample YL17G07_20_MG_FD_203693 | JGI IMG/M metagenome (GOLD analysis project Ga0315282, IMG submission 203693) | Sediment microbial communities from Yellowstone Lake, YNP, Wyoming, USA - YL17G07_20 | ecosystem: Environmental > Aquatic > Freshwater > Lake > Sediment | place: USA: Wyoming | collected... | reverse complement strand
CTCTCGATCCCACCTCTTAGAGAAAGAAGAGATGATATTCCCCTGCTTGTTGAACATACCATACAATCCAACCCTGGCTTTAAGAACAAGGAGTTCAGCAATGAGGCATTGAAGGTCCTTTTCGAATACCCATGGCCTGGGAACGTGAGGGAGCTACAGAATGTGGTCCATCGAACGCTGCTCCTGTCCAAGAATGATGTCATCGAACCCCCTGACCTTCCAGCCGATTTGATCGCAGACCCCAAGGGGTCTGGCAGGCGGCTCGAAGATGTCGAAAGAGATCATATCCTCAAGATCCTTAAAGAGGCCGGGGGACACAAAGGGAAGGCTGCAGAAATTCTTGGTGTGGATCCAAAAACCCTTTACAGGAAACTATTGAGCTATGGAATTAGTGAATAGTGAAGCTCCCCGCCCACAGGGCGGGGCTTCACGGATAGCCGAGACTTTCCAGTCTCGGCGAAAATGCAGCTGCCTGAAAAAAATCCAGAAAGCATAAACGAGTGTACTTCTTCCAACGCTTCTTTAGGTTCGTTCCAAGTTGTCATTCCCGTGAAAACGGGAATCGAGTTCAGAAATACTGGATTCCGGGTCAAGCCCGGAATGACAATCAAGGTAAAGGGACCTGTGACAAGCACACTAGTTTTTTGAGAGCTCTCAATAAACTTTACTAAGGCTGAGCATGAAGACATTGAGCATCAAGATAAAGTTTACCATGATTGCCATGCTGATCTGTGTTGTCAGTTTTGGCGTGGCAGCTTTTTTCTCAACCAGGTGGTTGAGGGAAGAAATTCAAAATGACTATAAAACAAAAGCCCTGCTCATCTCACTGCACATCATTGATGACTTAGAAAGCGTTATGCTTCAAAATGCTCATGAAAAAATATTTAAGACTCTCGCTATCTACAGGGGATACAAAAAAGAGGTAGAGGAGGTGAGAATCTTCAATATTAAGGGCAAAGAGGTTTTTTCCCAAGAACAGGCGCCTCCCGAAGCCAAAGTGGAAGAGGTTCTCAGATCGGGGGAACCGATCCATTATCGCAAAGAGATAAATAAACGGGATGTCGCCACCTTTATTATTCCTATTAAGAACAAACCTGAATGTTATGCTTGCCACGGGAAAGGTGAGATGCTAACGGGAGCGCTCCTTCTCTCCCTAAACCAGATGGAAATGGAGCGGTATGTTGGACAGCAGAGACAGAGATATCTCATCCTATTTGGCTTATTAGTGGTAGCGATTGGTGCTGCAACCATTATTGCGGTGAACCGGCTTTTTCTCAATCCATTAAAGACGATTCAAAAGGGGGCGGAGGCTATAGCAAAAGGGGATTTCACTTACCAAGTCCCGGTAGGATCACGGGATGAAATTGGAAACCTTATAGAAAATTTTAACCGAATGGGGCAAACATTACAGAATTCTCTTAAAGAGATCTCACGTTCTCAAAAGGAATGGGAGGAGACATTTGACCGCATTAATGATTCGATCGTCGTCATTGATAGCGATTGCAATATCCTTAAGGCGAACCTTGCATTTCGAGAGACATTCGGAAAATTCTTCTCACCCCCAAAAACGGAGGAGATCAACAAGAAATGCTCTGAACTATTCGGAACCTGTTTGTTATCGGATTGCCCTCACAAGATGAGTATGCGGGATAGAACGCCCGTGACCAGAGAGATGCACAACCAAGAAACGGGGAAAATATTTGAAATATCCATATTCCCCTATTATTCCCCAGAGGAAGTATTCAGGGGTTCTGTGGCCGTAATAAAGGACGTGACAGGGAAAAAAGAAAATGAGATGCGACTGGTGATGAGTGAAAGGCTCGCCGCCCTTGGCGAGATGGCTTCCGGGTTAGCCCACGAGATTAACAATCCGCTGGGGACCATCGCGGCTTGCGCGGAAGCCCTTCTCAACAGGATGGAAAAGGAAAAGATCGGCTCCATCTTATTTGAAAACTACCTCAGAATCATTCAGGATGAAATCGACCGATGTAAGAACATCACGAACAGCATGCTCTCCTTCGTAAAGAAGAAAGAAGATGGGAAGCAGGATGTAGCCATCAATGAAGTCCTGGACAAAACTCTTGAGATGGTCAACTTCCAGGGAAGGTTAAAGGATGTGGGTGTTGTGAGACACTACCAGGAAGAGATCCCAGTGATTCATAACAATGAAGGCGATTTGAGACAGGTTTTTCTATCCATTATTACCAATGCTGTGGATGCAATGGAGGGTAAGGGCAGCCTAATCATTGAAACGGAAGTCAAAGGGAATTCTATATCCATAAAAATTACTGATACGGGCCCCGGGATACCTCAACACCTCATCAACAGAATCTTCGACCCCTTCTTCACAACTAAGTCGGAAAAAGGAGGTACCGGACTTGGCCTCTCCATCGCCGATAAGATCATCAAAGATAATAATGGAAAAATCGGGGTCGCTTCAGAAGAGGGTAAAGGAACAACCTTTACGATAATCCTGCCGATATAGGTCTTGGGTTATTTGGGTTACTTGGGTTACTTGAGTTCTTTGAGTTGCTTGAGTTCTTTGAGTGAGTTGAGTTAACCCAAGCAATAAACACAGTTTCCTAATTTTTTAATTCCCCAATTCCTCAGTCACTACAATAATCCCTAATCAAAATCCAAAGCCGAGATCCTGTCATGCTGAAATTTTTTCAGCATCTCTCATTGTCAATAATCCCATAGACCCTGAAACGAGTTCAGGGTGACGATTAGGGATTATATTTCTCAGTCCGAGAAGATCGGGCATTTTGCCATCCTAAGAGGGAAGTTTGCCCGATTCGTTAATCCTCGCATTTCAAAAATCTTAATCAATTCAACAAATTTTAACTTGGCGCCTTTTTTGCTTTACTAAAGACGCGCCGAGATAAGGGAAATATGATGAAAATCTTATTAGCTGACGACGACAGGAATTTTGGCACGGTCTTAAAAAATGAATTGGAGGGAGAAAGACACGCTGTCGATGTCGTTAGCGACGGAGTAGAGGCAGTGTTGCGTTTTATTAATAGCGTTTATGACTTCGTCCTCCTTGATATCAGAATGCCGAGGCTAAGCGGTATCGATGCGTTAAGGATCATCAAGAAGATCAACCCTGACGTGCCTGCCATTACCTTCTCGGGAAAAGCAGGAGATCTCGAGATGGCAGAGTCATTAAAATACGGAGCCATAAAGTGCTTTAGAAAGCCTTTTGAGATAGCGCAAATTAAGGACAGCATAAAAAACTATGCGTTGAGGTAGGTGGTGAACCTTGCAATTTAAAGAAGTAGGGTCTCTTTATCAGATAAATACGGGTTTTACCCCATAGATTCCAAAAATTATTCTTGGTAACTTCGAGGAAAATGAAATTTTTAATCAAAAAAATAATTTTTTTGAAATGGGAAATGGAAGGAGATGGATGATGTTTAGAAAGGCTCGACGGATTGAAAAGGAGGGAACTTCTATGAGAAGGAACAGCCATCTGTGTAAGGCCTTAAAGTGGCATCTAATTATTGTTGCGCTTCTATTCGCTGTGTTCATCCAATCGGATCTTTATGCTTTTACGTTGAAAGTGGTGGATTCAAGCGGCAATCCTATTGTCGGAGGGTTTCGTTGGCTCTTAGAGGAGGATACAACATTCCCTGTCACGCCTGGAGCAAGAGTCTCAGATAGTCTTGCCGTAAATATCTTTAAAAGTCATTCACCCGTCGCGGCAAACGGTTCTTCAACCACTTCGACAGCGGCCATCACTGCTCCAGATAGCACCAAAAGGTATTTCTTGTCAGTCCTTCCCAACTCCGGATATACGATGTCCGGAGCAAGTATCAATGCCGGGTTAGGACGGCGCAGTACGGTAACCGTAACCGTTAACCCGCTCCCTCTTCCAACAGCTCAGATTTCCATCCTCGTATTTCATGACAATAACCCCATCAACAATGCCCCTGACATTCCCTTCGAAGAGGGGCTTGAAGGTTTTAGCGTGTTGGTCTTTGATCAACTCGGTAAGGTATCTCAGGATGCCTTTGCAAACCCTCTCGGAACGACCTATCTTATGACGTGCGATGCCACCGGTCAGAACCCAGGTACCGGGACCAATGCTTGTGTGGATGTTGACGGAAACCCCATTGTCAACGTCATGGGGAACGGCAATATCACAACCAACGCAAGAGGCGAGGCCTTTGTCAAGTATTTAGCTCCTGGTAAATACGGCATCCGGGTCGTTCCAACCCCGGATAAGTTCAACTGGAGTCAAACCGCAACGATCGAAGGCACTCCTGGTATTGATGCCTGGGTAAAAGCCAAGGAACCCCCATTTCTTGTAGAATTTGGGCCCACGTTTCAACATGTCTTTATCGGTTTCATTGAGCCAGCAAATAATATTCCTGCAGGCGGGACGGGTTCTATTACGGGTCAGATTGTGAGGTTCCATTCTGCCCGGCCCCCATTAATTTTGCCCACCAATGGAGTTCCCATAGGTGAAGCCTGGGTTGGCTTGAATAGTATCATAGGACCCTTGTCTACAACCGGGAGTCAAGGCATGTACGCCGCCCCTTGCGATGCCAATGGTTTCTTCACCATTCCAAATGTTCCGCCGGGAACCTATCAGATCGTTATCTGGGACACGCCCCTTGATTATATATTCGGTTTTTATACTGTTATCGTTCCTCCTGGTGCCGGTGGCACGGGTGATCCTGTGAACGCGGGGCAGTTAGGAGCCAATGCATGGTTCGGAAATTGGAAAGGGAGCGTTTTCTCCGATGATGGTGGTGGAAATCCGACAAAAGCCGGAAATGCCTTCAGGGACCCGGGTGAGGCTGGTATCTCGAACCATTACGTGAACATCCGTTTCCGTGACGGGTCGCTCTATCAATCAACGGTAACCGATGTTTCCGGCGAATACCAGTTTGCAGAAGTCTTCCCATTCTTCAAATGGTTGACTGTGGATATCGATTTCGATCCCGTTCATGATACCATCCGAACTCCATTCGCAGTTACAGGAGCCACGATTACGGTTGACCAGGGGAGTGGTCCCGCAGGAACAGAGATCAATCCACAACCCCAGCTCTGCACCCAGGCTGATGTGAATGCAGGCTACCCGGGCTGTACGGCAGTGGGTGCTCCTCTCATCAATCCCAATACGGGCGATAATCTCTCCCGCACAGAGGTCGCTTCTTTTGGCGGAGAGGTCCTTTCACAGGCCATGATGCTCTTTGCCGACCAGACGAACACGATTGATTGGGGGAAGAAGGCCCATGATCCTGGTAAAAATGGCGGCATTTCAGGCATTGTCAACTATGCTACCACCCGCACCGAACAAGATCCGAGATTTGCCAAAATAGATCGATGGGAACCTTTTATTCCAAGGGTCCAGGCCTGTCTCTACCGGTCTGATGGGGCAGGAAACATTGTCCATCCTGATGGAACACCGGCAGCTTCTGGAAACCCAAGCCGGTTATGCGATGTGGACAACTATCCATTCCAGTGGGCTCCACAGTATAGATTATTACCGGACGGAAGCCCAAACCCTATCTGGACTGGGAGGCCGGGCCCTGAAGACGTCAACAGGAATCGAAATCGCAGTTTCGATCCCGGCGATGCGCTCCAGATTGCATGGACCAGTAGCTGGGATGATAACTTTCCTTCAGGATGTGTCTATACCCTTCCCGAACAACGACCGTTGGTAAACGGCCAACTCATGCTCGATTGCGCTGAAACGCTTCGGACCTGGAACCAGGTGCGGCCTGGAGAATTCGATGGCGTATATAACTTCCATTCCTATTTTCCGGGCGGCATGGCCTCAGGCAGCACTGAGGTAGAAGGAATCCCTCCTGGAACCTACATCGTGCAGGCAGTTCCACCCAAAGGCTATGAAATTGCGAAGGAAGAGGATTGGAATATTGTATTCGGAGAAACATATATCCCAAGTCCCCTTCTGCTTGCTCCGGTCTGTGTAGGAGATCCGCACACGGTCCCCCAATATCTTTCCATATTCCCGGATCAACAGGTCCCGGCTCCCTTTGCCGGTCAGACGCGACCTCTTTGCGACCGGAAACAGATAGACGTTGTTGACGGAAGAAATTCAAGAGCGGACTTTCATTTCTTCACCATGGTTCCAAGAGCGGCCCACGTGGTCGGACTCATCACCAATGATCTTGCTAATGTATTAAATCAAAACAATCCTCTTTTCGGCGAAAAATTAACACCATCCTGGTTACCCGTATCCTTCCAGGATTATCAAGGTAACGAGATTACCCGGGTCTATACCGACGAGTTTGGGGCTTATAATACTCTGTTACCATCGACATTTACGATCAACCCACCCATCCCCACAGGGGTATCACCCAATATGGTTACAGTCTGCTTAAACCATCCGGGTCCGATTAGGAATCCAGGTAACCAAAATCAATTCATTACAGACCCCTATTTTAATCCCAATTACAGCCAGACCTGTCTGAATTTCGATTTCTGGCCAGGTAAGACGACCATCCTTGATACACCCGTCATCCCTTCCGCTGCCTTTACAGGAGCAACGAATACAACCCTTGATTGCGAATTTCCTGATGGAACACCCGTTATCTATTCGGTGAGCGGACCGACCGGAGGACCTTATGTTTCCGCTTCGGGTACGAAGATTACGATCACAGCAGTTGGAACGATCGCTGTCCCAAATCCTGCTTATAATCCGGATAATCCCGGTACGACCCCGCCTATCATCAATCGCGATTTTGGCTTCGGGTCTGTAAAAGGGAAGATCACCGTTGGAGGCATGGAGCTAACGAATGTAACCTGGGCGGCCGACGGCAAGACCATCTCAGGAGTTGTCCCCACTGGAATGCAGACCGGGCAGTTGGTCGTGACCCGTGGCGACAACAAAAAATCATCGGTAATGGGTGTAACGTTGACCGTTGGTGCTGTCACGGACGTGGTCAATGTCTCCGCAGGCCAGTCCATTCAGAATGCGATTAACAATGCACCCACCGGTGCCTTGATCTTAGTAGGACCGGGTGTCTACGCCAATGAAAATATCATCATATGGAAAAATGTCACGCTTCAGGGCTGGGGAGCACCCTCTACGATCATCAATGGCTCACCTTTCCCAGCACAGAAGATCAGCAGTTGGCAGACATTACTGGCAACCCTGGTCGGGAATGGGACTCTTGGAAATCTCATTACCGGCCAAGACCCCACTTTCAAGAACGAGGAGGCCCCTGGAATAATGGTTCTGGTAAAAGATGGGGAATTTACATCCACTTCGAGAGGCAGACTTGATGGATTTACCGTAATGGGAGCAAACCAGGGCGGAGCCATTTATGTGAATGCTTATGCCCACTACTACGAGATCAGCAATAACAAGATTATCAATAATTTGGGAAATCTCGGAGGCGGTATCCGAATCGGGAATCCATCACTTGTGAATCCTCTCGACAACACGAAGTATCTAAGCTCTCAAAACGATCACATCTCTATTCACCACAATCATGTCGAAAAGAATGGTGGGATCAATGGTGGAGCTGGAATCTCATTATACAACGGCTCGAATAATTATCAGGTGGCCGTGAATTATATCTGCGGCAACTTCACCAGTTCCAATGGGGCAGGCATAAATCACCTGGGGCTGAGCGATCAGGGTTTAATTCAGGACAACTGGATTCTTCTCAATGAAGCCTTCTATGGAGCAGCAACAGGCGGCGAAGCTGGAGGGATCTATATTGGTGGCCAGACTCCTCCTGCTGGTGCACCCGTTGGCACTCTAACCCAGGGCAGCGGCAATGTGACCGTCAATGCAAACCTGATCCAGAACAATCTTGCCGGCTCTGGCGACGGCGGCGGTATTCGGACTAACCTTGTCAACGGTCAGGATGTATTAGCCTCGCCGGGGAATCCAACCAACTGGTACGCAGTCAACATCTTCAATAATATGATCGTCAACAACATATCAGGCCTTGCAGGAGGCGGGATCGCTTTAAAGGAAACTGCAAAGGCGAGGATCATCAACAACACCATCGCCGATAACGATAGCACTGCTTCTGGCATCAATGCTTTTCTCGGCGGTGCTGCCCTCCCATCCACTCCTCAAGTAGCAGGAATTGTGTCCCGGGCACACAGTAACGGGCTTAGAAATGCGATTGGGGCTGGAATCGGTCCGGAATTCTCTGATTTTTCGAATCCGGTCTTGGTCAACAACATCATCTGGCACAACCGCTCTTTCTACTTCGATCCTATTGCCAACGGAGGTCTCGGGGCGCTTCTGGCAAATCCAACCCTGCCTTATTGGGACCTCCAGGTTACAGATACGCCTACGCCCGAGACGATGGATCCTGAGTACTGCATCCTGACCAATACAGCCGGGTATGCAGGTACCAATATCATGGTTGCGCCTGATTTTCCTGATTTATTTGCCGATCCGTTTTCCAATGCGCTTCAGTTTGCCTCTGTCGCGCAGGAGGGTGGTAACTTTGTAAATATCACTTTCACGCCGCTGACACTTCGGGGAGATTATCATATCACCCCAGTGCTCTCGCCGGCCATCGACACTGGAACGGATAGCTTTCTCGCCACCTTCCCTGAGCTTCAGAAAGATTATGATGGAGGCGTCCGGCCGTTTGCTATTCGTAGTGACATCGGAGCCGATGAGGATAATGGCCAGAAGGTCTTACTCAGAGTCACGATAACAGGCACGATTGGTGGTTCAGGCCATGTAACGAGCTCACCCGCAGGAATCAATTGCGGCACTGACTGCAGAGAAATATACGACGTGGGTACGACAGTTAGCTTAACAGCCACATCTGATTTGGGTTCGGTTCTTGGTGGCTGGTCAGGTGATGCCACGGGTACGGCAACGACAATAGCGGTGACCCTGGATACCAGCAAGGCCGTTACTGCCACCTTCATCGGTCCAAGTTTAACAGTCACTACTCCCAATGGTGGAGAGACCTTCAAGAACGGCTCATTCTTGAATACAAATAAGATTTCCTGGACATACACTGGTAATCCAGGGCCAATAAAAATTGAACTTCTTAAGGCTGGGGTCCTCTATGCCACAATCAAGAGCTCTGTTCCTGTGGGAACCAATGGCGCCGGGTCTTTCAACTGGCGTACTCCCAGGACATACCCTGCTGGAGCTGACTACAGCATCAGAATCACCAGTGTAGGCATCCCATCCGTTACCGATACAAGTGACGCGAACTTTAATATCAGTCCGTAGAAATAGCGAAATCCTTCCATCCGCCGGAGTAAGGTCACCTGGCGGATGGAAGAACACGAAAGGAGTGAGACGATGAGAGGAAAAAGATCATACTTCATGGCAGTGATACCCCTGCTCTTCTTATTAATATTGACAATCATGCCATCCGAGGCAGGGGTACAGCTTCAGTGCCCGGCAACAATCATCGATCCGGCCACCGGGCAGACAACTGATCCGAATGTTGTGTGCAAAGCTCTCGCAGCGGGAGACGGCTTTATCACGATGGCCGACGGAAGGGTTTTGTATATATTTGGCTTTTCAGACGTCACACAATTCCCGGCAAGTCAATTCATGGACGAGGGAATGCTTGCGGCCAATTTTTCAGGGCCAACCCTTTCTATTAAGGAAGGCCAGGATTTTTATTTGACATTGACCAACGTAGGCATGGTCATCCGACCTGACCTCTTTGATCCCCATACGGTTCATTTTCATGGTTACCCGAATGCTGCATCGGTTTTTGACGGAGAGCCCATGGCATCCATAGCCATTGCTATGGGCGCCAGCTTAACTTACTACTACACGGCCCCGCCGTCGGGAACCTATATGTATCACTGCCATGTGGAAGCAACTGAGCACATGCAGATGGGGATGCTTGCAAATCTCTATGTCAGGCCCGCACAGGATGGAACAAACATAGCCGGATTTACCAAGTTTGCTTACAACGATGGGGATGGTTCAACAGGATATGATGTGGACTTTCCAATTCAAATCGTCTCGATGGATCCGAATTTTCATGATGCAGACGAGACGATTCAACCCCTGCCTTTTGCAGCCATGACCGATGTCTATCCGATGTTGAACGGAAGGGGATATCCGGATACCGTCAACCCGAATCCGCTTCCTCCTCCTGTTGATGGCGGTACCCCCGTGAACGCTACGATGATTCACCCGGCTGGAGTTGCCTCCCAGAAGGTAAATTCGGTCATCCAGGCTACTGCAGGACAGAAGATACTCCTACGAATTTCAAGTCTCGCTACGGTTGATTTCTATACTCTTCGGGTGTTGGGGATTCCGATGAAGGTGGTCGGCAGAGATGCGAAGATCCTTCGGGGTCCAACTGGCAATATCCTTTATTATAACACCAACTCCGTGACCCTCGGCGGAGGAGAATCGGCGGATGTCATTCTGGATACAACGGGTATTTTACCGGGAACCTACTTTCTCTACACCACGAACCTCAATAACCTGAGCAATAATACTGAAGACTTCGGCGGAATGATGACAGAAATCGTTATCAATTAAAACGTGACCAATGAGGAGGCATCTCATGAACAGGACCTT
>Ga0315282_10017097_pt1 | contig 10517 bp, 4 predicted proteins | sample YL17G07_20_MG_FD_203693 | JGI IMG/M metagenome (GOLD analysis project Ga0315282, IMG submission 203693) | Sediment microbial communities from Yellowstone Lake, YNP, Wyoming, USA - YL17G07_20 | ecosystem: Environmental > Aquatic > Freshwater > Lake > Sediment | place: USA: Wyoming | collected... | reverse complement strand
CACTCCGTCCACCTGCGCCAAAGCCTTCATCACGGCGTCCTGATTCCCCGTTTTGAGAGCTCGGCCGAGATCGTCGACAGGACCGAGGGAATAGTCCCGCGTCCATTCCGGAACCAACTTCGAAACGTCCAGGTATCGGGCCCTGAATTTTTCGAAATTGCCCATGGCGTTCTGCGGCTCCTTCTCCATAAGATCGACGATAATCCCGGACATCGGGGCGGCCATTCCCAACATCCTGAGCAGGAATACGGGGGCCTTGGCTTTGGGCGGAAAATAGGCATCCAATGAGCCGGGAAGGGGCGCGGGGGCCTCTGCAGGGGACGGTTTCATCGCAGGCTTTGTCTGTGTGAGCCAAAAGACATCGGGACCGCCCAGAAAGTCACCCAGAGAAACAAAACACCCGCCAAGACCGATAGATTTTTTTTCATGAAAAAACCTCCTCAAATATCGTCGGTAGTAAAGACCCCCCCGGACAGAGCAAACGGGCTAAGGTTAGCGGTGGAATAAAAAAACGGGCTCGCCCCGCCTCCCGCTTTTCTCTCGAAATAGCACGGATAGATCATACCGCCGGGAGACCGGCCAAACTATATTATGCCTATTAAATATATCGAGATTATAAGAATAGTGCCGGGAAAATGTCAAGTCAAATCCTGGAACTCGAAAGCCGCTGAGGCGAATAGAGGGCAAACGGATTTGTGGCAGTTTTCGGGAATGCCTTGCCGGTCTCGGGATCTTTCCGGGCCGGGCCGACTCAAGACGATTGAATGCCGAACCTATCGGTTTGAATCGAGCTTTACCGGCTTCGCATTCCCGGCGTAGATTCCGTTGAAGAGCAGCTTGAAGGTCCCGTGAGGATGGGCTCGAAAGGCGATGAGCGGTCCGTACAGAAACAACCGTCCCTTCCCGAATTCGGCGTCGATGACCGGCACGGTCCCCTTGAGATACTGCTGGCCCCACGCCCATCCGCTGCGGAGCGCCTTCTCCGAGTCAAACCAGGCCACCGTGCGGACTCCGGGCCCCGGCTCCAGCCGATAAACGGGATTATTGTCATAAAAAACGTCGATCTTTTCCGGCAAGCCGTAAGCCAACGGGACCGAAGGATCGACTCGGGCTTGAAGCACGGCGCCGGGAATATAGAAGGTCTCCGGCGGAAGAGGTTTGCCCGCCTTGTCATCCACGAGCGCGTTCGTCACGGGCAACCCGAGCATCAGGCCGAGCCTCGAGGAGCTGCCGATCGCCAGGACGGTCCCCCCGTCCGCCAGGAACTGCCGCAGCTGGGGAATGGTCTTCGTCTCGGTAACTGCACCGAGCTTGTTCCGATATTCCGCCGGGATGCTCTCGGGGTTCAGAGGCGTCGCTTCCCGCATTTCTCCCCGACTCCGCTCCGAGATGATCCCGTCTTCGAGGATCAAGACGTCATATTTGCGAGCGAGGCTCCCGGCGTCGAGGGTCTGGGGATACACGACCTCGGAGGAAAATCCGTATTGGCGGCATATCCACTGGACCCAGCCCGAAGGCATCGACCCGCCGTAGACGTCCACGATCCCCACTCGTTCGGGCTTCAGACGGAGCGCCTCCCCGGCCGGCTTGGCCGAGACGCGGACAAAGTGCAGCCCCGTCTCTTCGGCCAGCGTCCGCACGGCCGCGGCTGTTGAGGATCTTGACGGAATATAAATGGTCCCGGGCGGATACGTCTTTTCAGCTACGCGCAAGGAATCCTTCAGCCAGTACACTTCCTGGCCTCCACCGAGCAGTCGATTTATCGCGACGAAGGCGTCGTTGGCTTCGTGGCTCAACACGTACCCCGCCGCGCCGGTTCCGGATACCTCGCCGGCCGGAGCCTTAGCAAATCCCGGGATCTTCTCGAAAGGCCCGTCGAACCCCTCGAGCACGCGGTCGAATCGGACGCCCATCTGATAGGCTAGAGTATAGCCGGTGACGTCATAAGGCCTGACGGGAGGCCCGCCCGGATAAGCGAAATCGTCCGGGTAATCCTGGGGCTCGAACACGTCCACCACGTGGGGCCGAAACGCCTGAGCCGTCTTGACCACATACGAGTGCGCCGGATACGTCTTGCCGGCGACCTGGAAGGATTGCGTCGCGCTGAGGACCGAAACGCCGTTTTTGATCAGACTGTTCACGAATTTCGTCGCGGTGAGGAAATCGGGCTGATCGGCCGGCAAGATATAGCCGCGCGCATCCCGGGCCTCGGGATCGTGGAGCGACTCGAAATACTTCGCCGGGTAACCGCCGCGGCCGCGCTGAACGTTGTCTTTCGCCATCGCGGCTTCAACGGTCGTCACTTTGTGGGCCGATATTGTCCAATTGTCTCGACTCCCCTTCTCGATCGAATTTTTCCCCATCCGGTAGATGTCGGTGAGGAAGTTTTCTCGATGTTCCGAGGCGATGCCGAGAATCGCCCGATCCGCCGTAAGCAGGTAATCGATCGTCCGGCGGAAGCGCCATTTCTGCGGCTCGACCGGAAAGGGGTTGTCGTTGCTCGCGATGAGATTCTTGGGAACGAAGGAGATGTCCGTCGGCGTCGGGCTTCCCGTGATTTCGGAGAGGATCCCGATTTCGTTATGGAAACAGACGGTGCTCCGGATTCCGCCGTTCCACCAGTTCTGATAGCTCGCGAACGAGCGGCACACGGCGCCCGGCTTCCCCTCGGCGACGAAACGCGAGTGGATGGCGGCGCTGACGAACTCCGTGCTGGGCGCGAGAAGCGGATCCAGGTTGGGATTCGAGGGATCGCGCATCTGGCCGATGAAGAGGACGGCCCCGGCCGGACCGCTCTGATGCTGGTTGTACATGATCTGGGGAAACCACTCGCGGTACAGCACCCGGGCGATCGACTCGGACTCCGGCATACTGCACAGGAGCGATTCCCGGTTGTTGTCGTGGCCGATGTACTTTTGGTACAGGACCGGCAGGTTCGCGGCCGACCTTTTCGCGGGCTCCTTCTCGCGCATGTACCAATTGGCGACGAGCTCGAGTCCGTCCGGGTTCGAGAATGCCGCCAGGAAGATCACGTCGTTCAGAATCCGGAGCGTCTCGGCGTCGTTGCGGGTCAGCATCTGATAGACCATCTCCGTCAGCGATTGGGCATTGGCGACCTCGGTCGCGTGCAGGCCCGCGTCGATCCAGACCACCGCCTTCCCTTCCGCGGCCAGCGCCCGCGCCTGATCGTCGGTAAGCCCCTCGGCGAGGGCCAGGCGCCTGGCGATGTTTTTGAATCGGTCGAGCTTTTTGATGTTTTCGGGCGAGGTGATGACGGCCATAAGCATCGGCCGCCCTTCGGAGGTTTTCCCGTATTCGACGATTTTCATGCGGTCTGACTCGCTTGCGAGTTTCCTCCAGTAGGCGGAGAGCTGCGTGTAGTTCGCGAGTTGATAGTCGTCCCCGATGTCGAAGCCCAGCTCCGACTTGGGGCTCGTAATGCTTTGAGCGCCGTCCAATTTCCCGGTGAGGAAGAGGGCGGGAACGATCAGCCAAAGGAAAACCAAGGAAAAACTTCTGATTTTCATGCGCCCCTCCAGTTGATCAAGGTACGGTCAACTCAGTCCCTTGAATAGAGAGCTTCATTTCGGGATTGCGTTGACTGTCACCGAAATTCGTCACTTCGCTTTCAGGGAGATTTTTCGCGTCAGGCCCCAGGCGTCCTTCGTCCGCTCGGCGATGGTCATTTCTTTGGGTGTGATGTGCACGACGAACGCCTCCCCGGGCGCAGGGTCCTTCTGGGTCGAGCCGACACAAAACGTTGGAATTCCGTTCCAGGGGATAAACTGCGGGGCGTGGGAATGCCCCCAGAAGATCCCGATCACGTTGTAGCTCTTGATCGCCTCATAATAGGCGGTCCGCTCACTTTCCGAATACCAGCTTCGGCTCCATTCGTCGAAGCCGTAGTGCTGGAAGAGAACGACCGGCCGTCCGCTCGACCCGACGTTTTTGGCCAGGTCATCGATGAGGAATTCCAGGCTGTGCTGCGGGAGCTTCCAGTCGCCCTGGAATCTCTCGCCCCAGGCATTGACGATGTCGTCTCCGGCCGAGCCCGGGAAGAGATTCAGATGAACGAAGTGGACGTTTTCCCAATCCCAGGAATAGTGCAGTCCGTCCGGCGAGATCGCGGTCAGACCGGCGCGGAGGCGGTTGCGGGCCTTGACCCCGAGCCGAACCGGTCGATCCGGATCGCCGTCGTGATTGCCCACTCCCTCATAAACCGGATACGCGAGCCGGGCATCGCCGCTGACCCCGAAGTCTCTCCAGAAAGACGCCCAGACCTCCCCGGCGTCGAGACCGTTTCCGTCGTCGACGAGGTCGCCGAGCAAAACGACGCCTCGCGGAGTCCGGACGAACCCGCCGAAATCCTTCGGGCAAGGCGTTCCCGGCAGCGCGTTCATGAGATCGATCGTGGCTTCATCCGCGCGGGCGACGCTCACGCTGGCCCCGTAGTGGAGGTCGGAGCCGAGAAAAAAAGTGATGTCGTCGGGGATGGGCTCATCTTCGACGCGGAAGGACCAGACGTCGCCCGGCGCTGCGGGCAGCCGCCCGTTGTCCGTAGCGATGCGCCAGAAGTACGTCTTTCCGTATTCGAGCGCCTTCGGGACGGGACAGCTCTCCGCATCGGGCGCGAGACCTTTTAGCTGGGGAGCCGTCGCTTCTCCGGCTCCGCGCTCGCTATCGCTGAAATAGACATCCTGGGAAACGGCGTACCGGCCGGGCTTCCAACGAAGCTCCGCTTCTTTAATTTTCGTGCCGCCCGTTTTGTCGCCCGGAAACGGATTTCGGGCCGCGCCGGCGTCGACCGAAAAGCTCCAGATTTTGCCCGGCCATCTCACCCCGCCTTGAGGATCGAGCTCGTCGACCCGCCAGAAATATGTTCGACCCAAAGCGAGATCAATCGGCCCGAACGAGGATACGGAGGCAGGGAGGTTTCCTTTGAACGCGGTCGAGCCGGGGCCGGCCTTCTCAACCTCGCTCGAATCCGCGCCGAGATAGAGATTGAACGAGCCCGCGGCCGAATCACCTTTTCCCCAGTGAAGCGTCGTCCTCAGCTCTTCGATCGTTTGGCCGCTCTTCGGCCCGGGGCCGAATGCCGTGAAACGGCCCGCGAGGTTCCAAACCTCGACCGGGGAAAGCGCGGAATCGCAGAGGCGGACTTGCGCCAGTGAACCGGCAAATGGAAGCACGGCCGCGTCCTTGCGGCTGTCCCAGCCCGCTCCGAGATAGACTCCGCCCCCGCCCTTGACCTTCAGAGCGCCTGCCTTCTTTTCCGAATTCAGGTCGCCGTCGAGGTAGACTCTGACCGACGTCCCGTCGAAGGTGACCGTCAGTTGATGCCATTCGGCGCTCGCGGGAACCCCGCCTTCGAAACCCACCTTATTCATCGGCGAGTTATAAAAAGCTGCGTTCCGTCCCCGGCCGATTCCGACTTCCGCGCTGTCGAAAGGAAAGGCCGCCCAGGAACAAATCACCTTTTTCGTATCCAAGGCGGGATCGAAGACCCAGGCGGAAAAGGTAAACGGCCTGCCGTCGACGATGGCGTCGGGCGCCTGGAAGGTCGCCTTGAGAAAATCGGCCTTGCCCGTGAAGGTCACGCAGGGACGGCCGGATACTGCGGACACGACCGGTAGATTTTTTACGAAAGAAAAATCGCCGCCGAGCGAGCCGGCGTTCGGCCAGCGCTCGAGCTTCCCGGGCGGGAGCTTCGCGGCGTCGAGATTGACGAGGATCTCTCCCGATATCGCGGGCCGGCCAAAGGTCAGAAGCAGGAAAACGAAGGAAACGAGGAGACGCGATGGGAAGATCGTCGAGCGGGATTTCTTCATTTTCCTTTACCTTGAAAGAGAAGGAGCTTTCGGGGCGGCGCCGATCCGGGGCATCCAGACGATCATCTCGCCCGGTCCCCTGTTGGCCCAGGCGTAGTAGGGAATGGCCAGGAATTCCTGCTCCTTCCCGGGAGTGACTTCGCCCTCCGCCGATTTCGTAGCCGCAGTGGCCTTCCCTCTCAGCGCGACGATTCCGTTGAGAAGCCCCGGCCGAAATTCCGCGGCGAGTTTTTCGCCGTCCGAAATCGCCAGGCCCAAAACTCGGCCGCCGTTGTCCACTCCTTCGGCGCAATAAACGAGAGGACCTCGCTCCAGGGCAACCCTGCCCGAATCATCCTTGACCGCGGCATGCGCCACGACTCGCCGGACAGGCATGGGCAGGCTCAGGTCGATCACGTCGCCGTGCTTCCACTCTCTCCTGATCCTCGCGTACCCCTTGTCCAGCTCGATCGGTATCGGCATGTCGTTGATCTTCATAGTCGCTCTCTCGTCGGATTTATCGAGAAATCGATAGAGGTCGCTCGGCACCGGCCGGTTCTGGGCCCATCCCGGAATACGGACGTAGACGGCCAACGAGGCGGGAGTCTCGGGATCGACTCTGATCCGCACCGCTCCGTCCCAGGGGTAGCGGGTCTCCTGTTTGAAGGAAACCGTCGCGTTCCCGAGCTCGACAGCCGCCGTGTTGGCGATGAAGAGGTTGACATAAAGGATGTCATCCTTAGTTGCGTAGACATAGCCGGGCACGGACGGAAGGAAACGGGTGATGTTCGGCGGGCAGCAGGCGACCTCGAACCAAGCGCTCCGGCCGTACTTTCCCGCAGACTCGAGCGGATTCTGATAAAAGAACGACATGCCGTCGAGCGAGACGCCCGAAACGAGGCCGTTGTACATCATCCGCTCGAAGACGTCCACGTACTTCGCCTCGCCGTGGAGGAGAAAGAGGCGCTGCTGCCAGAGCGCGTTGCCGATCGCCGCGCACGTCTCCGTGTAGGCGCTCGCGTTCGGAAGCTCGTAGGCGTCGCCGAAAGCCTCGGACGTGTCCCGCGCGCCGACGCCGCCGGTCAGGTACATCTTTTTCCCGACGACGTTCTCCCACAGACGATCGATCGCCCGGGCGTATTCCGGCCAGCCCCCGAGCGCCGCGACGTCGGCCATGCCGGCGCACATATACATCGCCCGGACCGCGTGGCCGACCGCCTCGTCCTGCTCCAGGACGGGCTTGTGATTCTGCATGTATTCGTCGGAGTCATAGACGGCGAAGGGATCGTTGGGGGCGTGCTTCTCGCCGCCGAAATAGTGGCCGCGCTCGTCGAGGAAAAACTTGGCAAGGTCGAGATAATCGCGCTCGCCCGTGGCCCGGTAGAGCTTGGACAGGCCGATCTCCACCTCCTCGTGGCCCGGGAAGCCGCGGCGCTTGCCGGGGCCGAACGTCCGGACCAGGAGGTCGGCGTTTTTGGTCGCGATATCGAGAAAGCCTCGCTCCCCCGTCGCCAGGAAATGGGCCGCGGCCGCTTCATACATATGGCCGACGTTATAGAGCTCGTGGCTGACCCGGAGGTTCGACCATCGCTCTTTCCCGGCGCCGGGGGCCGGATTCTTAGGGTCGATCGTCCTCGTCGTGTAGAGATAGCCGTCCTTCTCCTGGGCTTTGGCGATAAGGGCGATCAGGTCATTGAGCCGCTTCTGGAGCTGCGGATCGGGATGGCTCATGAGCGTGTACGCTGCGCCCTCCATAACCTTATAAACATCCGAGTCGTTATAGCGCTTGCCGGTAAACGGCCCCGTCATTAGCCCGGCGGCCTTGCGAAAATTATCGACTCGGCCGGTCTCTTCGTTCTTCTGGAGGGCGAAGGGAATCGTCACCGCCCGATTGGTTTCGAGCTTCGGCGTCCAGAAGACGTCATTGAGCTGAACCCGGGTGAAGTCAACGGGCCGGATCGGATAGTCCTTTTTCAGGCCGGAGACCGGTGCGAGGACGGAAAGAATAAGAATCGCCGCGAGAGAGGAAAGGATCAGGAAGCGACCGCCCTCGCCCGCTGCTTTCTGACTCGTGATAAAAGATCGGGCCATGACTTATTACCTCAATTGCGGGGTCAGGTCTAGACCTGACCCCATCCCTGTGACCTACTTCGTCACGGGAACCTCATACAGCGAAACGCTCATGGGGGGAAGGGTCAGCCTGGAGCCGAACGGCGCGCCCGCGGTTTCCACAATTTTCACGACCGGCTCTTTGCCCGGCTCGTTGTAAGATTGCGGGTCCGGGCCGGTGATGACAAAAAGCCTCGCCGATTTGGGCAGACTCGGGCCCTTGACCGAGAGCGAGAGCGCCTGGGCGGATTTGGTCGGGTTCACGACGGCTACGGTCAGTACTTTTTTGCCGTCTTTCCAGGCCGCGGCAACGTCCAGAGGCTCCGGCGCTCCCGAGACTTTCACCGGGATCGTCCCGTAGTGGGCCCGGTAGAGCTTAAGAACCTGGCCGGTTGTCTCGAGCTCGGCGGCCGTCTTCGTCGTCTTGATCGCGCCGATGACATTCACCGTCTGGGCGTAATTGGCCATGTCAATGATGTCGCTCTGCCGGAAGTATTCGTGGAGCCCGGCGGCAATCCCGAGCCCGTCCTTCAGAAAATAGCGGGTTCCGAGCTGCCCGTAAACGTGCGGCCCGTACCAGAAATTCCATTCGTCGAGGGCGACGCGGATGTCCTTGCCCTTGAGCGCGGGAATCGACGCGCGGTAAGCGCGGTGGGCTTCGGCGATCCGCCGCACCGCCCTCGGAATCTGGTTGACATGGCCCAGGAGGCCGGGAAGCTCCTGGCAATAAAAGTGCTCGCTCATGTAGTTCATGGACGCCGCCGAGTTCGTGAGCATGCCCTCGCTCCAGCTCCCGACCGAGCCGACGGCGACGAGCTTGATCGACGGGTCCTTGGCCCACATGGCCTTGGCGAAGCGGTTGTGCTTCTTCGTATAGTCTTCGAGCGGCATATGACCGAGCTGCCAGTTGCCGTACATCTCGTTTCCGATGGACCAGAACTTGACGCCCCATGGCTCCGCGTGTCCGTTCTGAGCCCGGAGCCTGCCCATCGGCGTGTCCGCGGCGCCGTTGGCGTATTCGACCTCATCGGCCGCCTGGACCTCGCTCCCCTGGCCGCTGTTGACCGCGATATACGCATCCGCTCCGAGCAGCCGGCAGAAATTCAGGAACTCGTGAATGCCGACGTCGTTGTGTTCGATCCCCTGCCAGGCCGGGTTCTTCCGCGGGGGGCGCTTGTCCGGGTCGCCGAGGCCGTCCTTCCAATCGTAGCCGCTGACGAAATTCCCGCCGGGCCAGCGATAGACCGGGGCGTCGAGCTCCTTGAGGACCTTCAGGACCTCGGGCCGGAAGCCTTCGATGTTATCGGCGGGCATGATCGAGACGGTCCCGACGCGAAAAGCCTCGGACCCCTTACTCGAGATCTCGAGCCGCGCGTTTTCGCTCGAGCCCGCTGCCTTGAAACTCAGAGGAACGGTGCGATAGGACAAGCCGAGCTCGGAAATGGCGATGGTCTGCTTGTCGCCGGCGCCCGCGCCCCAGACGAGAGTGACTTCGACCGGGAGCGCTCCCGGATCGGCGGCGAGGACTACACGCCCAACATAGGTCTTTCCCTGGATGACGGCCACGTTTTCCTGCAAGATGCCGCCGGCTTCGCCGTTCCCCTTGAGCCGAATTTCCGGCGCATGGACGCCGACGTAGGGAATGATGGGATTCATCCGGACGTTCCGCACGTCGCCGATGATCTTCCAGGCCGACTCCTTATCGCCGACGGCGTAAAAGAACTTCCTGTCCTCGAGCATTTCGGCCCAGATGCCCTGGTAAATGCACCGGCCGAGGTGTTCGATAAACTGGCCATAAATGTATTTTGAGATCGGGGCGGACGTCTGGGCGGGATCGACGCCGGCCTGCGGCTTCAATTCCCGAGATGAGAGAAGCTCGAGCTGGACATCGTCGTACCAGACCGAGCCGGAGGCGTTTCCCCGGCCGTCGAGAAGACAGTTGATTTGAAGAGCGTCGTTCGCTTCGCTGTCAAACGCGAGTTCGAGCCTTGTCCAGTCCTGCGTCCCGGTGACCGGCTTCGTCTGCATCCGCTCGAAGCCCTGGACGCTGATCAGCGCCCCACGCCCCTGGTCCCCGACCTTAAGGTCTTGCGTTCTGATCCAGCCGCTTAGGCGGTATTTCGAATAGGGCTTGACGGGGGCGACAGCGCTCCAGGACATCGATCCCCCTTCAACCGCGGTGATCCTGGCGCTCCGGATTCCCGTGTGGGCCAGCGTCGCATCTACGTCCAGGTTGTTCTTCGACGGCCGGCTCACCGTCCGCCACCCGCTAGGGGCATTGCCCTCCATGTCTTCGAAAGACGGATTGGTGATAATGTTTTTAGACGAGATCTGGAATGGCCTGTCCGGTCGAGTCTGAGACAAGGCGGCAAATCCGGCCAGGATCGAAATAAAGACGACGGAAACAACGAGCATCTTTTTAATATTTTTCATGTCCCCTCCGTTTGAGTGCCAATGAGTAAAATAGAACTGTCGTCGCGGGCGAAGCCTGGCGATCCCCACCGGTCGTCATTGCGAGCGACCGAAGGGAGCGTGGCAATCCGACCCGCAGGGTCGTCCCGAGGAGGCTTTGCGACGTGGGGATCTCCAAAACAAAAAGAA